>VOFB01001178.1_pt1 | contig 82001 bp, 59 predicted proteins | sample 5384141 | NCBI WGS metagenome assembly VOFB01 (sample SAMN12384721, study PRJNA508395) | human gut metagenome | isolation source: healthy gut A | host: Homo sapiens | reverse complement strand
TCAATCGCCCTGCGTCAGCCATATTGAAGCCGTTGCAAAGGTATTGGGCAAGGAATAGTCCCAATGAGTAGTGGGCACGTTGCGTATATTCTTCCGTCCAGTGTTCTGATATTCCTTTGAAACAAAAAGGTTATAGAGTTCTGTCATTTGAGCGACATTCAAGAAGTTCTGTTTGCGCTTCGCACTTTTGGGTATGCTTACAAGACCTTTTCTTTCTTGTTGGAAAAGGATAAGGAATATCTTTGAGGAATCCTTCGTGTACACACCGATTCCATACGGCACGGCAACAACGTAGATAAATGCCTACTGTGGTGTCGCTGATTTTTCCAACGACTGCACCATTCGTCTTTAACCCCATTGTGCATCCCATCTTTCCATTTCTGGATTTCTGCTGCACTGATACAAAAGCCCTTAATTGTATTTGCTCCAAGTATCTTCCTGAATGATTTGAGCGCACACTCGTAACTTTCGGCCGTGGTAAAACGTGCTCCACCATCATCTGTTTTGAAACCATTGATAACCTCTGTTCCATATACTGATAAACGATTGTGACTTGGTTGTTTCCTTCAGATAGTACCATCCTCACCTATAATACATTGGCGCACCATCTCAAATGTCAGGATGCCACCCTAGTCCGATGTATCCTTTGTTGGATGCGGTGACAAAAGTAGTATTTTCCCTCGAATTATGCAAATCCTTTTGATAAAAAACTACGATACTTTATTTTTAGAACTTATATTTGCGCTTCGGGTTCTTGGGGAACCATCCTTTTTGTACCCGTTCTTCCTGTTCGAAGACCTCTTTAATCGTCCAGAAGGAAGAAAATGCAAACACGCCAAGCAAAGAAGATAAAATCACATTATCGATGCTTAATGAGGCGACCACACCGGCTATGCCGAGTACCAGAAATATCCACCAGCATTTTGTACCCCAATAGTATTCGGCCTTTACCACGACGGGGTGAAAAAGGCCGATAATCAAAAAGGTACATATTCCGATGAATAACCCCGCAAGGTGATATTCATTTAGAAATTCCATCACAATTATTTTTCAACGCGGATGGGGATTTCTTTTTTGATACTCTGTTCCAGAGAAATCAGTGTTTCTGTAGCAACCACACCCGGTATTTCTTGCATTTTGTTATTCAGCAAGTCCATCAGATGTTCGTTGTCGCATGCATAAAGTTTTGTCAGCATTGTGTAAGGACCTGTAGTGAAATGACATTCCACAATTTCGGGAATCTTTTGTAGTTCCGCTACGACAGATTTGTACATGGAGCCTTTTTCCAGTTTGATACCCACGTAGGTACAAGTTCTGTATCCCAATGATTTCGGGTTCACATGGTAACCAGAGCCTACAATGACACCTAGGTCAATCAGTCTTTGCACACGCTGATGGATAGCTGCGCGTGACACTCCACATTCGGCTGCTACGTCTTTAAAAGGGATGCGGGCATTCTGGGAGATAATCTCTAGGATCTGCCTGTCGAGGTTGTCTATTCTTTCCATAATAATAAATTGTAATTTCCTGTTGTTATCAAATAGTAAGCAAATATAGAGATTTATTTTAATTATTCTTCTTTTCGGAGAAAAAAAATAGGAAAAAGCAAAAAAAAGAGGTACAAACGTTTTGCACCTCTTTCCTTTTTCTATTTAGAAAAGAACTTTCTTATTTCTTATCTTTTTCGATGCCCAACAGTTCAACTTCGAAAATCAAAGTAGAGAACGGTTTGATTTGATTGCCAGATTCTCTAGCACCGTAAGCAAGTTCTTGCGGGATGTAAAGTTCCCATTTAGAACCTACAGGCATCATAGTCAATGCTTCTGTCCAACCTTTGATTACTTGGTTGGCACGGAAAGTAGCAGGCTCGTTACGTTTGTAAGAGCTGTCGAATTCTGTACCGTCGATCAAAGTACCTTTATAGTTCACTTTCACTTTGCAAGTGTCAGCAGGAATTTCACCTTTGCCTTCAGTGATTACTTTGTATTGCAGACCGCTTGCAGTTGTTTTTACGCCGTCTTTAGTCTTGTTTTCAGCAAGGAATTTTTCACCGGCAGCTTTATAGTCAGCATATTTTTCTTCCAAAGCTTTTGCTTTGATAGTTTCCATAGCTGTACGAGTATATTCTTGAGCTGCTTCCATAGTCATTACACCGCCTTTTTCCAAAGTACCTGCGATGAAACCTGCCATGAAGTTTTCTTTGCTGATAGTTTTAGTAGAGTCAGTGCCAAACAATTCCTGGTTGATACCTTTCATCATCTGGTTGCTGATTTGCTGACCGATTTGCAGACCTGCCATGTAAGCGATGTCTTTTTTGCTAGTCTTGTTTGCACCTTCATTCAAACCTTTGATGAAGTCTGCCATATAAGCAGTATCAACGTCCAGACGACCTGTCAGATAGCCTTTCAGACCTTGAGTCTGCGCCATACCGATAGAATAAGACAGTGAGTCGATGTCTGATTTCAGATTTGCTTTAGGAGCTTGAGCTGTACAAGAAGCAAGACTTGCAGCAGCGGCGATTGCCATAAAAATACTAACTTTTTTCATTTTGCTTTGAAATTTTTTATTTATAATACTTCGAGTAATTCTACTTCAAAAATGAGTGTGCTGTGAGGAGGAATCATTTCTCCGGCACCTCTGGCGCCATAAGCGAGGTCTGACGGAATATACAGTTTCCATTTAGAACCTTCCGGCATTAGCTGTAAAGCTTCCACCCATCCCGGGATTACTTGGTTGACACCGAATACAGCCGGTTCTCCGCGTTGGATAGAGCTGTCGAACAGTGTACCGTCGATCAATGTTCCTTCATAGTGGCATCTTACCTGGTCGGTAGCTTTCGGCTTTTTGCCTGTACCTTCTTTGATGATTTCATATTGTAGTCCGCTGGGAAGAACAACTACGCCCGGTCCTTTTTTGTTTTCTTCGAGGAAAGCTTGTCCTTGCTCGATAGCAACGGCACCCATTTTAGCTTCCAGTTCTTCGAAATACTTGTTTACTATTTCGCGGGCTTCATTGTGGCTGATAGCCGTCTGATTGCCTTCCAATACGTCTTTGATTGCTTGTGCGAAATCATCTACCGCAAGGTTTCCGATTCCCATGCTTGATAAGTTTTGACCAATTCCGAGGCCAATAGAGTAACTGAATTTATCCATATAATGTTTTTTGTTGGCGATTGAAATGTATCACCTTCATGGTTTTAGCTTTCAATCAATTGCAAATTTATGAATCGCAAAAGTACGTGTTTTATTTGAATGATTTAGCATTTGCTATTTAAAAATTCTTATATCTGTGAAAGATAATCGCTTTTCTTTAAAGAATTAGTTTTTTTGTTCGTAGGATTTAATCGGCTTATTCTTATAATTTAGATTTGTTTATGCAGGTAATTAATCGTCTGACAGCTGCAGGGCAGACGCATTAAAAATTATTTTCCTGTAAAAGTTGTGACAAATATTTTTCATCCCATCCGGCTTTTAGTCTTTTCAGATTCATGCTTCCTTTTGTTGTTTTCTCATTCTTTAGTATGGTAAGTGCCATCTTTGTTGCCACCGAAAAGTTTCTGGCTGCATTTTTCACCTTTTACTGTAGTCTTCTCGAAAGGTAACATCCAGTTGCCAATGAAGATTATTTTCAATAGACCAATGCTGCCTGATGGCAGATGCAATCTCCTCCGGTTTGGTATTATCAAGTGAAGTTACATAGTATCTGACCTCTTGAGTATATTCTCCTGTTGCTACTATTGTTCTCTCCGACTTTATCCCTACAATAGACTTCAACCCCACAAGTTTCTTCTTAAACATTTTCTCCATAATAGATCCATAACTGACTACAGTACATGTTCTTGTCTCAATCCTTCCATGTCCGGTGTTTTCCGACACATGCCTGGTGACTCTATTGATTATTTCATCTTTATCCTGATAATCGTCAATGATTTGTTTAGCTAGTTGATAATTTTTTTCTTATTCTCCTTTATAGCTATAATATAATTTGCATCATGCTCAATAATGGTCTGGGTTATATCTTTCTGGCATCCCATCGCGTCAATTGTAACAATACAACCACTTAGTTCCAAAGAGTTAATTAACAATGGAATAGCTGTAATCTCATTGCTTTTATCATCTACTTTTACCTGACCTAAAGAAATTCCATTAGCGGCAGACCAGGCGGAAACCATCCATAATTTGAATCCTTCTTTTCCCGTAGTATGTTCTCCATCACATTGGCTTGGACCACGCATGAGCTTGCCATCTATAGCTACAACACCTTTCACCTCCTGACAGACTTGTTTTTACCCAATTACGGAAGATCAACTCAAAATACTCGGGCTTTATTATACTGAAGAATCTATTAAAAGTATCATGACTAGGGATGAACTCCAGACCAGGTATGCGACTTTTGAAAAAAGCAATTTTCGCATTGCCAAATTCCTCAATCTCATTCAGGATTGGGCGCCACAAATTACAGCAGCAATGGATATATAGATAATAGTTTCCATTTTATGTACTTTTTTGCGATTCATCCTAGGATCTTCTATTTGTTTACAAAGGTCAATTATGCCAATTTTCATGTTAGTTTATGTTTTAATATATCTTATAAAGATAAGAAAAATAATCGACATAAACAAATGGTAATATAGTAATAACCAATAATATAATAAAGAAACGGAAAAGGAGAATGTAGTAAAAATATAATGCGTCTGCCCTGCTGACAGCTGTTGAACTTGCGTCTGACAATTGTTGTTTTTTCGTCTGACAACTGTCAGACGAAAGAATAACAGTAGTCAGACGAATAGTTGTTGCCATAAATGATGCTAACTATCTGCATCTTTCATCTTAAAGTTCTGCATAAATTGGATTATATTAAGCGTGAGAAAGTGTTCTTTTATTCGATGATTCTGATTACATTTGTGTGGCTATTAAAAAAGAAGGAGGAATAGTAATGAAGAATCTGGTAGTTTTGACGGGTGCGGGTATGAGTGCCGAGAGTGGGATTAGTACATTTCGCGATGCAGGCGGTTTGTGGGATAGGTATCCTGTGGAGCAGGTGGCCACTCCTGAAGGTTATCAGCGTGACCCGGCTTTAGTGATTAATTTCTATAATGAGCGTCGGAAACAGTTGTTGGAGGTGAAACCGAACCGTGGGCATGAACTGTTGGCGGAACTGGAGAAAAGCTTCCATGTGACGGTGGCGACACAGAATATTGATAACTTGCACGAACGTGCCGGGAGTAGCCACATCATTCATCTGCATGGCGAACTGACGAAAGTGTGTTCCAGCAGAGATCCTCATAATCCCCACTACATAAAGGAACTGAAACCGGAAGAATATGAGGTGAAGATGGGTGACAAGGCGGGCGACGGCACTCAGTTGCGACCTTTTATCGTATGGTTTGGAGAAGCTGTGCCGGAAATTGAAACCGCCATCCAATATGTGGAGAAAGCGGATATTTTCGTCATTATCGGTACGTCGCTTAACGTATATCCTGCGGCGGGGCTGCTTCATTATGTACCGAGAGGAGCAGAGGTGTATCTGATTGATCCGAAACCGGTGGATACGCATACTTCCCGTTCGATACATGTAATTCAGAAGGGAGCTTCTGAAGGAGTGGCTGAATTGAAACAGTTGTTGGGAGTTTGAGAGGTTTTCTTTTCCCGGTTTTATTCCAGTTCGGTGGCAAAAATATGATTGTTCCGGAGTACTTCCGATATTTCGAGTGCAGAGATATCCCTGCACTCGATTCTTAATATTTTCTCCCAGTCCTCAAAGTCCACATTCCATTTGTCTATTTGGGGGAACTCTGCCAAAAGCTCTCCTATGCGCTTGATGTCACGCCTTTGGGTGATAGAAGTTCGAAAAATCAGAATCTTATTTTCTTTTTCCATATTCTTTAGGGTTTTATTTTAATGAACGGAACTCCCGGATCGTCATACTGAAATGTAACCTGAAATTGCGACTTAAAAGTGAAAGGCTGCTAAAGCCGCAAAGACGGGCGATTTCGGTGGCGGAAAGTTCCTTGTTTCGTTTTAATAATAGGGCTGCTTTTTCAATCCGAGTGCGTTTGATATAATCCGTAGGCGTTTCGCCCGTCAGGATTGTAAATACGCGATGGAAGTGGAAAGGAGAAAAGCAGGCGATACCTGCCATTTTCTGTAATGATAACGGCTGGTCTATGTGATTGTGAATATAGTCGGTCACTTTATTGATCCGTAACTGATATTCCTGTTTATTGATATCTTTCGTCTCCATGTTTTCTGCAAAGTAAAGGATAATAAATGCCGGAGAGTTGTCCTATCTTGCTAACTTCTCCGGCAGATAATCAATCTTTTTTTTGTCCTATATAGAATACGTAGCCGTAGTATTCTTTATACTTATTATATAGGCTCTCTTCATACCGTTGCCCGGTGATGAGGTCTGCGGCTGCGTCATTTCCTGCATATTCCTTCAAAAAAGCTTCCTGAACAGGGAACTGGGGAGCGTAAAAATGCTCAAGCCAGCAATTTTCCGGTAAAATGAAATGGGCTGTCGGGATATATCCTGCTTTTTCCATTTGCATTATCTTTCTTGGAATCGTATCGATTTCCGGGTAATTGGCCATCCAGAAGTCTTCTATTTCGGAGGGACGTTCCGGGGTGAACCAGGAGGCTTCCGTTACAGCGATAAATCCGTTCTTTTTCAGGAATTTGTTCCATTCGTTCATGCCGCGTTCGAATCCTATGTTATAGATAGCGCCTTCGGACCAGATCAGATCGAGTTCTTCCTCTTGAAATGGCAGAGCGTCCATGGAACCGACGATACCCTTTACTCTGTCTTCACAATGGGCTTCTATTGCATTTTTGTTGAATAGCTCGATAAAGTCGGGGAAAAGGTCGATACCTGTAATTTGTCCTTTCGTATAGTTGGCTAATGCCATTGTCTGACCGCCTGTGCCACAGCCAATGTCGGCTATTCGTGCCTTGTCGGACAGTTCGTTGATGAAGCTTACGGCTTTTTGTGTGATTTCAGGACTTCCGGGACCTTGACGTTTTAATGCCTTGAAGTAATTACATATCAGTGTAAAATCGAATTCGTGGATTGATTTAAAATCGTTACTCATTGTTTTAATGTTTTAGTTGTACGGCGAATGGAGGCATATAATGATGCTTGCAACCATTTGACCATACAAATAGTTTGAAAATTTAGATATAGAAAATAACTCTGACAAGAGTATGTCAGAAAACATAAGGGATAATCTGTAATGAGAGGAAGGCTTACAGATTATTTACAGAACGGAATCCTTATGGAATGAAAATGAGTTAAACATCCAATTATTTCTTTTAGTTTGTGACAAAGATAGGGTTTTAGCTGCAAAACTCAATGATAACTTGATTGAAAAAAAGACTGTAAACCTGTATTTTAGCAAGAATAGTCAAATAGGAATATGTTTATATATCCGGTTGCATGGATGAGATTGATCGTCCAAATTGATTGAAACTACATTTTTTTGAGTTATTTTTGTCGAATATTAAATACAAATCTCTCATTTAATGTATGATACCGATGAAAAGCAAATTATTACTCACATGTACCATCCTGTTTTTCTGTTCCTCTTTTCTGTGCGGACAGAATCAATCTTCTAAAGTGGCAAACTCTGTTGAAACGAATAATGGATGCATCCGGCACCCGTGGCAAGGAAAAAGAGTGGGATATTTGGGAGACTCTATTACAGATCCCAACTGTTATGGTGACAAGATAAAGAAATACTGGGATTTTCTGCAGGAATGGCTGGGAATCACTCCTTATGTATATGGTATCAGTGGCAGGCAATGGAATGATGTGCCCCGGCAAGCCGAGCAACTGAAGAAAGAACACGGTGGAGAAGTAGATGCTATCGTGATTTTGATGGGTACGAATGATTTTAATGACGGTGTACCTATTGGAGAATGGTTTACGGAAACAGAAGAACAAGTGATGGCAGCCCGTGGGCAAACCCAAAAGCTGGAAACCCGTAAGAAACGCACTCCTATAATGGATGGAAGCACGTATAAGGGACGTATAAACATAGGAATCAATAGACTGAAACAACTCTTCCCGGACAAGCAGATTGTGTTGCTGACCCCGTTGCACCGTTCACTGGCCAATTTTGGAGAAACGAATGTGCAACCGGATGAAAACTACCAGAATAGTTGTGGCGAATATGTGGATGCCTACGTGCAGGCTGTTAAAGAAGCCGGCAATGTGTGGGGAGTCCCCGTGATTGATTTTAATGCGGTAACCGGATTGAATCCGATGGTGGAAGAACAACTGATTTATTTCTATGATGCGGGATATGACCGTTTGCATCCCAGCACGAAAGGACAGATACGCATGGCACGAACGCTGATGTATCAGTTGTTTGCGTTGCCTGCTACATTTTAAATAGGTCGGACAGAATTCTATGAAATTGTACACTATTCTATAGTACATTTTCTGCAAACCTGTAATTTTGTCTTCTATAAATAATAGAACCTATGAGACATAAACTTCTGTTTTCTTTTTTCATCTTTTTGATAGTTGCTTTACCGATTCGTAGTAAGGATTTTGTTTTGACTTCCGGTCAAACAGTTGTCATCGCTTGCAGCCCTTCTGAAGAACTGGTTGTACGAACCGCATTGGAAATGCTGGGGCGTGATATTCAGACAGTATTGTCGTCGACTACCCAAGCGAATGAGAAAACAGGTGAAATTGTGATAGGAACGGTGGGGCAGAGTGAGCTTATCAGCCGGACCGGCATAGATGTTTCTGCGCTAAAAGGCAAGAAGCAGGCTTTTCTATTATCTGTTTCTCCGGAGGGTAAATTGATCGTAGCCGGCAGTGACAAACATGGTACGGCTTATGGAATACTCGAAATATCCCGTTTGTTAGGTGTCTCTCCCTGGGAATGGTGGGCGGACGTAACTCCGGAAAAGAAGAAACTTTTTAAGCTATCTTCCAAATTCCAAAGTCTTCAGGCTCCTTCGGTGGAATATCGGGGTATATTTATTAATGATGAAGACTGGGGCTTGATGCCATGGAGCAGTCGGACCTATGAACCTTCAAAAGTGAAAGGTGAGATAGGCCCGCGTACCAACGAGCGTATTTTTGAACTCTTACTTCGTCTGCGTGCCAACACCTATTGGCCTGCAATGCACGAATGTACACTTCCTTTCTTCCTGACCAAAGGCAATCGGGAAGCTGCCAAGAAATATGGAATCTTCATCGGTGCTTCCCATTGCGAACCGATGGCTTGCAGCGCTGCCGGCGAGTGGAAACGAAGAGGGGAAGGGGCTTATGATTATGTGAATAATGCTCCGGCTGTTTACAAATTCTGGGAAGACCGTGTAAAAGAGGTGGCAGATCAGGAAATACTCTATACGTTGGGTATGCGTGGTGTACACGATGGCAAGATGCAGGGAGCGAAGACGGTGGAAGAACAGAAGGCCGTAATAGATCGTGTGTTTGCAGATCAACGCGGGTTGATTGAAAAATATGTTGATAAGGATGTAACTAAAGTCCCGCAGGTTTTTATCCCTTATAAAGAGGTACTCGACATTTATCATGCCGGATTACAGGTGCCCGATGATGTAACATTGATGTGGTGTGACGATAACTATGGCTATATCCGCCATTTTCCTACGGCCGAAGAATGCCCACGTAAAGGAGGGAATGGAGTCTATTATCATGTTTCTTATTGGGGACGTCCGCACGACCATCTCTGGTTGAGTACGATGAGCCCGTATCTGATTTTCCAACAAATGAAGCTGGCTTACGATCGAGGCATACAGAAGATGTGGATACTGAACGTCGGAGATATCAAGCCTGCCGAGTATCAGATAGAGTTGTTTATGGATATGGCCTGGAATATAGAAGCTGTGGCCTCGGAAGGAGTGACCTCTCATCTGAAACACTGGCTGGAACGGGAATTGGGAGCTTCGTGCGCAAAGGCAGTATTACCTGTGATGCAGGAACACTATCGTCTGGCCCATATTCGTAAACCTGAATTTATGGGAAATACGAGGGAAGAGGAGAAAGATCCTGTTTATCGTGTTGTCAAAGATCTCCCATGGAGTGAAAAAGAAATCAACGGACGTTTGCAGGCTTATGATAAATTGTCGGAGACAGTGGAACGGGCAGCTTTGAAAATCCCATCCGGCAGACAAAGTGCCTATTTTGAATTGGTGAAATACCCGGTGCAAGCTGCTACACAGATGAACCGGAAATTGCTATATGCCCAATTAGCCCGCCACGGAAAAGCGGACTGGGAGAAAAGTGATCTTGCCTATGACAGCATTGTAGTATTGACAAAACAGTATAACTCACTGGAAGATGGAAAGTGGAACCGCATGATGGATTTCCAACCCCGAAAACTCCCCGTATTCAATCGCGTGGAAAGAAAAACGGCTACTTCTCCGATGATGAAAGAGCGTGTAGCTATCTATAAATGGAACGGCTTGGATGGGAAGAATATCCCGAATAGTAAGACCTTGAATGCGCGGAAAGGAACTTCTGCTATTTGTGAGGGCCTGGGATATGAAAGCAAAGCGACAGGCATTGACAAGGGAGATGCACTGATGTTCTCTTTTGACAACTGGAAAACAGACTCGGTAGAGGTTGACATCCGCTTGTTGCCTAATCATCCTGTGAGAGGAGATCAATTACGTTTCTCAATATCGTTGGACGATGCAGCGCCTGAAGTGATCTCTTATGAAACGAAAGGACGGAGTGAAGAATGGAAAGAGAACGTGCTGCGCAATCAAGCCATCCGAACGGTTCGACTTCCGGTATCCGGAAAGAAGTCCCACAAATTGGTAATCAAGGCATTGGACGAAGGAGTGATATTAGACCAGGTGATGCTTTATATGCCTTCGCCTACTGGTGAGTAACTGCACGGATCACGAACCATGCATGATGCGCCACGGTTCCAATCAGCCCGTAATGCTTTGCCATGATCCGAAATCTTTCTTTGAGGGATGCTTTCTGATTCCGGGTAGTCATTCCCTCCTCCAGATAGTCGATGATTGTCAGGTGGGTATTGTGCAAAGTACGTGCTTTCTTCATGATGCGGATGCACCAGTCGAAATCTGCAGAAAAGCGATATTGCAGATTATATGGCTCTACGAGCGTGTGGCGGGGGAAGAATGCCTGGTGGCAGACTAACATTCCCTGTTTGAAACTTTTCCAGGTGAGCGTTTCAGGGGCGGACAATCTGCGCATCCGCAGGAAATGCCTGTCCTTGTCTACGATAGCGGTTTCTCCGTAAAGTATATCGGGCAGTTCATTGCCGTTGATGGTGTGCACCATTTGTTGCAGCGTATCATCCTCATGAAAACAGTCGCCTGCATTCAGGAAACAGAGATAATCACCGCTGGCAAGGGCGATGCCCTTATTCATAGCGTCATACAGTCCTTTGTCGGGTTCGCTGACGACGGTGTGTATGCGTGACCGGTAGCGGTTGATAATAGAGAGGGTTCCATCCTTGGAAGCTCCATCCACGATAATATATTCTATATGATGATAGGTTTGTGAAATAACACTTTGAATCGTGTCTTCCAATACCTTTTCAGCATTGTATGTCACCGTAATGATAGAGAACTTGGGAGTAGGATGGACACTATGCATATTTCCCCGTTATTTTATTGTAGACATCTGTATATTTCTTTGCAACGATACTCTCCGAATAATTACCCAGAACCTTGCGGCAGGCCTGTGCAGAGAGTTCGTTGTATTCCGGTTCCGTCAATATCCAATGTATGCCGTTGGCAAAATCTTCCGAGGATTTGTATTGTGCCACGTAGCCGTTGTGCAGATGATCGATCATTTCGGGGATACCTCCCACATTAAAACCGACACAAGGCACTCCACAGGCCATTGCTTCCATAATCATATTGGGAAGATTCTCTTCCAGAGACGGGATGGCGAAGAGGTCTACGGCATTGTAGATATTCACTACTTCATGCTCATTTTTGATATAAGGGAGCGGGTATACATGGAAAGGAAGTTGTTCCTGTAACTGCTGCGACTGGTTGCCGAATACGACTACACCCAGTGAGTCTTTCCATTCCGGATGCTTTTCTGCTAACAGTTTGCATGCCCCAATCAGATAGTCGACCCCTTTTCGTTTATCGGTGATCTTTAATGAGCCGAACAAAACTAGTTTCTTACCTTCCGGCAACATGAATTTGGCACGCGCTTCCTTCTTGTTCATGGGTTTGAACAAGTTGGTATTAATAGCGTTCGGAATATTGGTCACGCTTTTCCCTTCAAATAATGCACTGGTCTGGGCTTGTTCCTTCAGCCAATGGCTGCACGTGACGAAATGAATGGGAGCGTAGCTGTATAACTTCTGTTTTTTGCGGAACGTGCGATAGGATAAATCCTTTCGTCCCCCGCCTTTGTAGATGTACGGACAGTCGTGACATTCCCGCTGATAGTTGTTGCACTCCCGTGCGTAATGGCAGATGCCGGTGCATGGCCACATATCGTGCATGGTCCAGACTACGGGTTTGCCGGAGGTCAGTATCTTTCGTATATCGTTCAGTGAGAGCATTCCCTGGTTGATCCAATGCAGATGGATCACGTCGGCTTGGCGGAATTCCGGGAGTGAGGTGATGTCTGTACCTGTGTTGGCGATGTCTACGTCAAACAAATGGTAACGCCGGAAACGGTTGGCACTCCAGATCACAATCCGTTCCCACATGAACTTCCACACTTGCAACCAGTTACTTTTTAAGCGGACAACACTGATTTGGTCGGTCTGTTTGTCACGTACCAGCATTTTGGCTTTGATGCCGTTGTTTTTCAGTGACTCCATCAACCGGCTTGCTGCGATGGCTGCTCCTCCTATTCGTTCAGATGTATTTATAATCAGGACTCTCATGGGCAAAAGTTTATGCAAATGTACGGTTTTTAGAGGAAAAGTTTGATATTTCCTGCAAGCTTTCTGCTATTTCACGTGAAAAGATTTCGAGATTGAAACGTTCTTCCGCCAGTTTGCGGGCGTTGTTGCCCATGCGTCGTGCCTCTTCGGGGTGGTCGGCGATGTAGCGGATAGCGTCTATCCAGCCTTGTACGTCGTTATATTCTACGGTAATGCCGATTCCTTCCTTGTCGATGTCAATTTCGAAATTGGGGTTACGCGAACAAATGACGGGAATGCCGAGAGCAAATGCTTCTACGAGTGTGGTGAGCCCTACGGTATAGGGGAAGTCCAGGCAGCAGATCACGATGCAACTTTTGCGTGCCACCAGTTTCCCCAGTTCGTAGGGAATCACTCCGTCGGTATAATGGATGCGAATGGAGTCGGGCAATGCATACGGGTCGATGATCTTTTTATAGTTGATGTTACCGCATGAGACGGCAATGTACAAATCCAGTTTCTCGTTCGTTGCGGCAAATGCCTGGAGCAAGGTGTCTACGTCCCGGTTTTCTTTACCGGTGGAGATAAATCCTTCGGGCTTCCGGTCGGGCATTTCTGCAAGCAGGTGGTCGTAGAAAGGAAGATCCGGTCCCCAATGGATGAGTTTCAGTTTGTGGGACGGTGCTTTCCGGGTTTTCTGCGAGTCCTGAATCAGTTTCCGACTGAACAGGAACATTTGGTCTATACCTTTGTAGAAAAGGCGGGAGATTTGTTCGCGCCACGGTTTGGGATTGGTCACGACTGCCGTATGATGCCAGATCACGATGGGTTTGCGATACAGTCCCAGGGCACGGAGGAAGATGACGGGCTCTATACCCCGGAAAGAGGTGGCGTAGAGGACGTCGTATTTCTCCTTGCAGAAGAGAATCTCTTTGGTGGCGTAAAGCATGAGTTTCAGACGGCCGGAGAAATATTTGCATTTGTGCATCACGGAGTGTATTCCGTAATTCTCCAGTAAAGGAAGTCCGTATAAAATGTGTCCGGGGAATTTATATTCTTTCCATTCCTCGTAGCTTTCCCGTGTGAGGCGGGTATGGTAAAAATAAATAGTAAGCAACTTATTTAGTGGTGCTTGTTTCTTTTCAGCCATTTGTTGATTCGGTTTTTGACAGCTTTCGTAATGATGGAGAAATTGCCGTATTTCAGGTTGAGGAACAGTTCTTCGAACGAACGTCCGATCTTGATCCACGGATGATCCCAGCCCATGATGCGGTAAACGCTATCCTTGTAGGCTGTGTTCTCGATGACGTGGCGAGGGTGCTTCAGTGGAAACTCCACTTCGTGGCGTTTCATGGTGAAGATGCGGCGGTAACCTTTGGGCAGGGTATGAATCGAGCCGGCGAAATGGGTGGAATCTGCCGTTGCTCCCAAGTTATTAATCATGTTGCGGGTAGGCACGATGCTTAGCCCGGAGTTGAACAGTATGGAGGCGTGGAAGATCGTTTCATAAAAGGCTTTCTGCTGTTCCCGGTGACGCTGGCACATGTAGATAAAGTCGCTCCGGAATTTGCGTTCCTTGATAAGCTGTTCCAGTTGTTGCATATTGAAGGAGTCGTCCAGGAAGTTGTAGAACTCATCCCATTGGTCGACTACCCGTTTCCAGCTTGCCCATCCCCAGATAGAGAAGGTGGTGGTAAAGAAATAGTCATAGGGCATATCTTGGGTGATTTCTTCGGGGTTAAATCCGGCAATCATGCTGATGCGGGTGTCATATTCGTATTTATCCAGCATCTCCTTGCAGAATTGGAAAAAGGAGACGGCGGGCACATCGTCGTCTTCCAATACGATGCACTTGTCGACTTTCGAAAAGGCCCATTTCTGCGAAATGTACTCCGAAGGGTCGCAGCCGAAATTCTTTTCCTGATAAAGCCGTTCTACTTCACATTCCCAGTCTATCTGTGATACGATTTCACGGCAGGCTTTTATTCCGGGCAGGTCACGTTCGTTTCGTGCTCCGTCCTGATAGAGGAAGAGGCGGGACGGACGCGCTTTCTTCACTTGCTCGAACACTTGCGACAACTGTTGCGGGCGGTTGAAGAACAGGATAAGTACCGGGACGTCTACTAAAGCGGATTTCATATTCATAGTTCTTGTTTTGGGGTTGTACTGAATGACAGGGCGGCAGGATAGTGGTTGTTCACTTTTTCCTGCTCTTCTTCTGTAAATCGATGCAGGGTTGGATAGTTGTAACGCAAAAATCCTTCCAGGTCGTCGGGGGCGGTCACTGTGAGAGGACCGAATTTCACGGGTTGCAGGTGGCGGATGCTTTCTACGGTTACGTGGTCGGCAGTGGCCATTACGTTGTTATAGTAACGGGTGTTTCGTGAGTTGAAACAGCTTTGAACTGACACCAGCATGCGGTAGATTGCTTTTTTAGAGAAAAGCAGGTCGACTACCCTGTTCAGGAAGCAGGAGAAGGCTCCCCGGTTCGTGGGGTTCTCTATTTCACATGTACCGAAGTGTTTCCACATCCATATCTCTTTTCCCATCAGGCAGCATTTGAGGAAGCCGAGTGCTTCGGATTGTATTCTTCGCAGCAGCTTGTTGTCGGGAATCTTGTCGAATGGGAATATATCGACAAAAATGCCCGGATGCATCGGGACATTCTTGAACATTTCTTCTACAAAAAGGGTGTCGTTTTTCTTGACTTTGGCAAAATAATACGGGGTATGAGGGTCTGTCTCTATCCATGAAAGGAAGTAGGAAGGACCCAGTTCCCCGGGAGCTACTTTCAGAAATTTGTTGTAGTTCTCCCGCGTCATGCCTATGTCAATATCATCATCCCAGGGGAGAATCGCCTGGTCGTAGAGTGCACCGATTGCCGTGCCGCCAATCACAAAATAGGGAATGTTGTGCTTCTGACACACCCGGATGGTTTCTCCCAATATGTCGTAGAGTTCGGCATGTAATAAATCAAGCTCTTCGGCTGTATATTTCTTGTTCATCGGAAATGGTTAATGCACGTTGTGCTACAAAAGTAGTAATTATATTGCTAAGTTACTATAACTTTAAGTTTCCTTGCATAAATTCGGTGGCCACTTGTCCTCGTCCCGGTATGGGAAGGACGGATGCTTGCGGAAAGTCCTTGAGCAGACAGTCTGCCGGATTGATGTCCGGATAGAATTTCTTCAATAGGAACAGGCTGGGGCCGGTAGTGATGCTTCCTATAAAGACGGAGGCGTCCATCAATATCTGTATCGAGGAAAGGAAACGTGCCATTTGTTTCTGTTTCAGCTCTTTGGTGGTCTGCGTGAAAGCGCTGTTGACATATCCTTTTTCGTCGGGGCTGCAAAGGGTGTACCAGTGTATGTCCGGGGCAAGGGTTTGTACTTGTTCGAAAAGGCGGTAATCGTCCGTTAATACAAAGACGTCGCGTAGGGCGGTCTTTTCTTTAATAAGCCGTATGTAGTGTTCCGGTGGAAGCAGGTTGGTTTCGGTGATCTTGTCTCCTCCGCGTATTTGGCATCCTGCGTATTGAGGTGGAAGTTGCAGGCTGGCGGCAAATTGGAGACATTCCTGTGCGGTGGTGTCGTTGAGTTTCCAGGTGATTTCCGTCAGCTTTTGGAAGGTGTGGAGGTAGTCACCGTCTATTCCCAGTTCGGGGATATGGAAATGCTGGTTGGGGTTGAACGTCACTTGGAAGTTGAGTCGGACCGGTTTGCCATACGTGAAGAAAGCAAGGGCTTTTCCGATGATGTTCTTACAGGTTACTTTCAGTTTCCATTTCAGTAACTTCGTCTTAGGCAGCTTTTTGTCTTTCATCAATGCCTGCCAGGAGGGGAGGCGATGGGTGTTATAAGTGTGATGAAACGGTTCGTGCACTTGCTCGCAGAAGGGGGCGAAACAATCTTCCCAACCTTTTTCCCATCCGAAGTTGGCGTCGTCGGAGTAGAGCTTGAACTGTATTTTGTGTTGCAGGCAATAAAGCATTGCGTGAAGCATATAGGTATATTCGGTGAAGAAACCGGCATCTATACCTATGTGATAAATCATCGTCTTTTTGAAAGAACTATTCAGAAGATGGTATCGGGTGGCAAGGTCATTTGGGTTCATGTGTCTTCTTTTTGATGAAATATTGAATGCTTTCTTTAAAAGTAACCGATCGGCTGCCCCACATGGTTGCTACGTAGAGTGCTGCAGCAAGCACTATCTTGCTTGCCAGGCGGAGATAAATATTCTCGATGGAGCGGGTGGTGTAATAGGTGATTACCATAACCGTAGCCGCAATGGCAGCATAAGGAAGTATGTCCATCAGGGCATGGCGAAGCTTCAATCCTATTTCCTGCCATACAAAGTAGTGCCATGTCAGTAGCCACAGTATATTGGTGGATACATAGACGGCGAGCATGGCATAGATACCGTGTGAGTGGACTAACAGAACGCCTGACAGTAGAATTATGCCGAGCGCTATGGTGTTCCACATATAGATGCGGGATTTCCCTTTGCTGATGATGAGCTGCTGATAGAGGTATGCGATGGGAGCAAAGGCTCCGCTGATACACAGTATTTGCATGATTAATATGCTGGAATACCACTTGTCAGTGATGGTGATGATAATCAGCTCTTCCGATACGATTCCCAATCCCAACATGGCGGGAAACGAGACAAAAGCGGTGAAACGCAGCATTTTGCGAAATACCCGTTTTTGCCGTTCAAGGTCGTCGGACACTTTGGTGAGTACCGGTTGCGCTACTCCGTTTATCATGCCGGAGATGAAGAGTTGGCCCATGCCGCACCATTTATTGGCTTGGTTGTAATATCCTACTTCTTTTAACTGCTGTATGCCGTTGCTGAATCCTCCCCAGAAGAGGCCTTTGGCTGTTTTTTCTTTGAGTGATGTATCGGACATAGTTTATTGGTTGATAAGGCAACGAGTTAACAAGGCCACGAGGCTTTTCCTTCCTCCCTGTAGCCTTGTTAACTCGTTACCTTGTTACTGTTTTATTTCACTTCGCTGCCCGGTTTCACCTCTTTCAGCAGTGAAGTCACCGCCAGCGAACCGTCATAGTTCTCGGCAGAGAGAATCATCCCCTCACTTACCAGCCCGTTCTTGAATTGGCGTGGAGCGAGGTTGGCGATGAACAGTACCTGCTTGCCTACCAGTTCTTCCGGTTTGTAGTGCTGGGCAATGCCGCTGACGATGGTGCGGTTTTCCAGCCCGTCGGCAATCTTGAACTTCAGCAGCTTCTTCATCTTGGGCACTGCCTCGCATTCAAGCACTGTACCTACGCGGATATCCAGCTTTTCAAAGTCTTCGAAGGCGATGGTCGGCTTGATGGGGTTTGCCTTGTAGGTGGCAGCTTCGTTTGCCTTCTTGGTGGCAAGCAGCTTGTCTACTTGTGCCTGGATGACGTCGTCTTCTATCTTTTCGAACAGCAGTTCGGGGGTGCCCAGCTGATGTCCGGCAGGCAACAGGTCGGTGTGTCCCAGCTCTGCCCAGTCAAAGCTGTCCATGTTCAGCATCTTGCGAAGCTTCTCGCTGCTGAAGGGCAGGAACGGTTCGAAAGCAATGGCAAGGTTGGCGACCAACTGCAACGAGATGTGGAGAATGGTGGCTACGCGCTCCATGTCTGTCTTGGCAAGCTTCCACGGCTCGGTGTCGGCAAGGTATTTGTTTCCGATGCGGGCAAGGTTCATCGCTTCCTTCTGTGCGTCGCGGAATTTGAATACGTCCAGCAACTTCTCCACTTCTGCCTTGACGTCGGCAAATTCTTTCAGCGTCTCGCGGTCGTAGTCGTTCAGTTCGCCTGCGGCGGGCACTACGCTGTCGAAGTACTTCTTGGTGAGTTGCAGGGCGCGGTTCACGAAGTTGCCATAAACGGCAACCAGCTCGTTGTTATTACGTGCCTGGAAGTCCTTCCAGGTGAAGTCGTTGTCTTTTGTCTCCGGTGCGTTGGCGGTCAGCACGTAGCGCAGCACATCCTGCTTGCCGGGGAAGTCAACGAGATACTCGTGCAGCCATACTGCCCAGTTGCGTGAAGTGGAAATCTTGTCACCCTCCAGGTTCAGGAACTCGTTGCTCGGCACGTTGTCCGGCAGGATGTAGCTACCCTCTGCCTTCAGCATGGCGGGGAACACGATGCAGTGGAACACGATATTGTCTTTTCCGATGAAGTGTACCAGACGCGTTTCGGGGTCTTTCCACCATTTCTCCCATGTGTCGGGCAGCAACTCTTTGGTGTTGCTGATGTAGCCGATAGGGGCGTCGAACCATACATAGAGCACTTTGCCCTCGGCGCCCTCTACGGGAACGGGAATACCCCAATCCAGGTCGCGGCTCACGGCACGCGGCTGCAAGCCCATGTCGAGCCAGCTCTTGCATTGGCCATAAACATTGGGACGCCACTCCTTATGGTCTTCCAGAATCCATTGGCGAAGCCATTCCTCGTGTTTGTCCAGCGGCAGATACCAGTGCTTCGTCTCACGCATCACGGGCTGGCTGCCGCTGATGGCACTCTTCGGATTAATCAGGTCCGTGGGGCTGAGGCTGGTGCCGCACTTCTCGCATTGGTCGCCGTAAGCGCCTTCGGCATGGCAGTGGGGGCACTCGCCGGTGATGTAGCGGTCGGCAAGGAAGGTCTTGGCTTCTTCGTCGTAATACTGCATGCTGGTCTTTTCGATGAATTCTCCGCACTCCGTGTTCGTTTTGTTGTTTTCAACTTTGTAATGTGCAAAGATAATGACTTTTCACCACAGATTGGAAACACAGATTATTTCATTGAAAAGTGGTCTAAACAGGAACTGTATTCTAATAAAAAACAGGTAAAAAGTGACCCTATAAAAAATACTGTATGAATATGTTCGGAATCAAGTCATCTTTTCTTGAATACAAAAATACTGTGAATATTCATGATTGTTGAATAGAAATGAATATTCATGAATCATTTCTTTTAAAGGAAGACTTCGTTCCTTTTAAAGAAACGGTTTATTGGTCAGTGAGAAGTACTTTCTTGCTTTTAAACGAAAGGACAAAAGGGCATTTAGAATACTTGTTTTGTGCTGGTTGCTGTCGAATAGGTAACATGTGAGTTGTTTCTATTTGAACTTATATTTGCAATAATCTGCTCCTGAAATTAGGAATTTTGCCTTTTTGATGTTGAATCGAATGATTTAAAGTCTGTTTTGTGTGAATATGGATTATGCAACTTGCTTATCCTTCAAGTTTTCCAATATACTCCGGACTCATCTTGTATATTTTTGATTCTGTATGAGTTTTATGTCCATTTTTTCTGCATAAAGTAATATTCTGTTCTAATGATAAGAATTACATGGTAAGATTATAGCTTTGCATTTCAATAAGTCAGTATAATCTATATAATTTCTTGCTCATTTCCTCTTTTATCATCTATTTCCATCTATATTTCTCCCCTTTTTCTTTCTTTTTTCTCGTAAGAAAGAATATATTTGTACCTAAGTTAAACGAAAACCAAAGCATGATATGATAACAACCCAGTTGCTTCGTCCTGAAAGTATTGTCGTAGTAGGGGCATCGAATAATGTACATAAGCCGGGTGGCGCAATATTAAAGAATTTGATAAACGGAGGTTATCAGGGAGAACTTCGGGCGGTGAATCCGAAGGAAAAGGAAGTGCAGGGAGTTCCCGCCTTTGCGGATGTGAATGATCTGCCGGACACAGATCTGGCGGTGTTGGCTGTGCCTGCCTTGATGTGTCCTGATATGGTGGAAACATTGGCTAGCAAGAAACAAACCAGGGCATTTATCATACTCTCGGCTGGTTTTGGTGAAGAAACCCACGAAGGGGCGCTGTTGGAAGAACGTATTTTGGAAACAGTTAATAAATACGGCGCTTCACTGATTGGTCCTAATTGCATTGGATTGATGAATACATGGCATCACAGTGTATTCAGCCAGCCCATTCCTAATTTAAACCCCAAAGGGGTGGACCTGATTTCCAGCTCCGGTGCTACGGCGGTATTTATTCTCGAAAGTGCCGTAACAAAAGGTTTGCAGTTCAATTCAGTCTGGTCGGTGGGAAACGCCAAGCAGATCGGTGTAGAAGATGTATTGCAATTTATGGATGAGAACTTCGATCCCGAAAAAGATTCTCATCTGAAACTACTCTATATTGAAAGTATTCAGAATCCGGACAGGTTGTTATTTCATGCTTCGTCTTTGATTAGAAAAGGGTGCAAGATTGCAGCAATCAAAGCCGGAAGTTCGGAGAGCGGAAGCCGGGCGGCATCTTCCCATACAGGTGCAATTGCCAGTTCTGATTCGGCGGTGGAGGCTTTGTTCCGTAAAGCAGGCATTGTGCGTTGCTTCTCTCGTGAAGAATTGACTACTGTGGGTTGCGTGTTTACTTTACCCGAATTGAAAGGAAAGAATTTTGCCATTATCACTCATGCCGGAGGGCCGGGAGTGATGCTGACAGATGCGTTGAGTAAAGGTGGACTGAATGTACCTAAGCTGGAGGGAGAAGTAGCCGAGGAACTAAAAGCTCAACTATTTCCCGGTGCTGCCGTCGGAAATCCTATTGATATTCTGGCTACCGGAACACCGGAACATCTGCGCCTTTGCATTGACTACTGCGAGGAAAAGCTTGACAATATAGACGCCATGATGGCTATCTTCGGAACTCCGGGGCTGGTGACCATGTTTGAAATGTATGATGTGCTGCACGAGAAGATGCTGCATTGCAAGAAGCCGATTTTTCCGATTCTTCCTTCCATCAATACGGCGGGAGCCGAGGTTGCCGCTTTCCTGGCAAAGGGCCATGTGAATTTTGCAGACGAAGTGACCTTGGGTACTGCCCTTTCACGTATCGTCAATGCTCCTAAACCGGCAGTTCCTGAAATAGAACTGTTCGGAGTGGACGTTCCGAGGATTCGTCGTATTATTGATTCTATTCCGGAGGATGGTTATATCGCTCCCAATTATGTACAGGCATTGTTGCACGCTGCCGGTATTCCGTTGGTAGATGAATTTGTTTCCGACAATAAAGAGGAGATAGTAGCTTTTGCCCGTCGGTGCGGATTTCCGGTAGTTGCCAAGGTTGTTGGTCCTGTGCACAAATCAGATGTCGGTGGTGTCGTTTTGAACATTAAAAGTGAGCAACATCTGGCATTGGAATTCGATCGTATGATGCAGATACTTGAAGCTAGTGCTATCATGGTGCAGCCGATGTTGAAAGGGACGGAATTGTTTATCGGTGCCAAATATGAAGAGAAGTTCGGACATGTGGTACTCTGCGGCCTGGGCGGTATTTTTGTGGAGGTGCTGAAGGATATATCTTCCGGTTTGGCTCCGCTTTCTTACGAAGAAGCTTATTCAATGATTCATTCTTTGCGTGCTTATAAAATCATTCAGGGAACACGTGGGCAAAAGGGAGTCAACGAAGATAAATTTGCTGAAATTATTGTCCGTTTGTCCACTTTACTACGTTTCGCTACAGAGATCAAAGAAATGGATATAAATCCGCTCTTAGCAACAGAAAAGGCCGTTGTAGCAGTTGACGCGCGTATCAGGATAGAAAAATAGGACTATTCTTTCATTCATTGAGACATATTTACTATCTTTCCGCTGTGATTTTGCCTACATTTGGTAACTCAAACGGAAGGATAGAAAATACGTATATTTATGAAGAAAGTTCTCATATTTTTAATCTGTTTAATCGGCTATCAGATCGGCTGCCATGCGCAAATGGCGGACGAGCATTATTATTTCAAAAATCTTAGTGTACAGAACGGGTTATCTCAAAATACGGTCAATGCGATTTTGCAGGATAAGCAGGGCTTTATGTGGTTCGGCACAAAAGATGGTTTGAATAGATATGACGGTTTGTCATTCCGCAAATTCAAACATGATGACCGCACACGGCGGAGCATTGGTAATAATTTTATCACAGCTCTTTATGAGGACTCAAAAGGAGATATCTGGGTAGGTACGGATGTAGGACTTTATATCTATCATCCGGAAAAAGATTCTTTCCGGCATTTTGCTGAATTGAGCATAGAAAATACGAAAATTGAACATACCGTAACTGCAATTTCCGGAGACAATAAGGGATGTGTCTGGGTAGCGGTAGAGTCACAGGGATTATTTTGTTATGATTTGGAGGAAGGAAAGCTCCGGAATTATACATTGAAGAACTTTCCTTTTATCTCCACCAATGTTCAGTCTTTTGTTTTCGATAATAGCGGAACTCTTTGGATTGGTTGCTATGGTGATGGACTTTTCTTTTCGAAAGACCGTTTGCAAACCCTTCATCCTTATGTCTCGCCTGTAGACAATCAAAAAACTTATGAGAATGATGTCGTGATAGGCCTGGTGAAAGGAGCATATAATTGTCTATATGTAGGCTCTTTAAAGGGAGGAGTAAAAGAACTGAACCTGACCTCTAACAAACTACATGACTTACTTTCAGAGGATGAAAATGGAGAGTCTGTTTTTTGTCGCGAACTGCTGGTCGCTTCTGATAATGAATTGTGGATTGGTGCAGAATCGGGACTCTATATTTATAATCTTCGAATGGGTAAATATGTTCATTTGCGCAGTTCGATCAACGACCCTTATTCTTTGTCCGATAATGCTATTTATTCCTTGTGTAAGGATCGAGAGGGTGGTATCTGGATTGGATCTTATTTTGGAGGTGTGAACTACTATCCGCGTTTTTATACGTATTTTGAAAAATATTATCCCAAAGGAACAGATAATGGTTTGCATGGAAAACGGGTACGTGAGTTTTGCCAGGATAATCAGGGTATTCTGTGGATTGGTACGGAAGACGGCGGTTTGAACCGTTTCAACCCGAAGACCAAGACTTTTTCCTTTTTTACCCCTAGCAGTGCTTTTACCAATGTGCATGGTCTGTGTTTGATTGATAACCATCTTTGGGTGGGAACCTTCTCAAAAGGAGTGAAAGTAGTAGATACGCGTACGGGAGCTATCGTGAAAACCTATCAGAAAACAGACTCTCCCCGTTCATTGATAGACAATAGCGTGTTCTCTATTTGCCGCACAACGACGGGTGATATTTATCTGGGTACTTTATTCGGTTTGCTGCGATACAACAGACAATCTGATGATTTTGACCGGATACCGGAACTGAACGGCAGGTTTGTATATGATATAAAGGAAGATTCCGGTGGTAATCTATGGCTGGCAACTTATGCAAATGGAGCTTATTGCTACAATGTGAGCGAAAAGAAATGGAAGAACTATTTGCACGATGAAAATAATCCGAAGAGCCTTCCGTATGACAAGGTATTGAGCATCTTTGAAGACTCTCACCGGCAAATCTGGCTGACTACCCAAGGAGGGGGATTCTGTCGTTTTCAGCCGGATACGGAGACTTTTGCCAATTATAATTTGTCGGCCGGATTGCCGAACGATGTTGTATATCAGATTGTGGAGGACAAAGAAGGATTTTTGTGGTTGACAACCAACAACGGTCTGGTTTGCTTCCAACCTACCACCGGAGTGATGAAAGTATATACCACCTCTAATGGCTTGTTGGGCGACCAGTTTAATTATCGTTCAAGCTTTGAAACCGAAGATGGTACGATCTATCTGGGTAGCATCGATGGTTTTATCGCTTTTAATCCCAAGAATTTCTCGGAGAATAAGTTCATTCCGTCTGTTGCCATTACTGATTTCTTTCTGTTTGGTAAGGAGGTGTATGCCGGCGAACCGGGATCTCCGTTAGAGAAGAGTATAACTTTCTCCGACCAGCTTGTGCTCCAGTCCAATCAGAATTCTTTTTCTTTCCGTGTAGCAGCGTTGGATTTCCAGGCTCCGAAAACGAGCCGGATTATGTATAAACTGGAGGGCTTTGATACGGATTGGCTGACGGTTGGCGAAAGCCCTATCGTTACTTATTCCAATCTTCGTTACGGTGATTATACCTTCCGGGTAAAGGTTGCTAATAGCGACGGTGTATGGAGTGACGACGAAGTGTCATTAGGGGTACATATTCTTCCTCCTTTTTACCTCTCTATATGGGCGTATTGTGTGTATGCTCTGCTGATTATCGGCTGCTCCCTGTATACGGTTATGTATTTCAAGAGACGCAGTAACAGCAAACACCGCAGGCAGATGGAGAAATTCGAGCAGGAGAAGGAACGTGAAGTTTATCATGCAAAGATTGATTTCTTTACGAATGTGGCCCACGAGATACGTACACCGTTGACGCTGATTAAAGGTCCTTTGGAAAACATCATATTGAAGAAACAGGTCGATGCGGAAACGAGGGAAGACTTGAATGTAATGAAGCAGAATACGGAACGGTTGTTGAACCTGACTAACCAGTTGCTTGATTTCCGTAAAACGGAAAGTCAGGGATTCCGCCTGAATTTTGCGAAATGTAATGTAACGGAGGTGCTGAAAGAGACTCATGTGCGTTTTACTTCCCTTGCCAAACAGAAAGGCTTGGAGTTTACTTTGCAAGTGCCCGAGGAGGATTTCTATGCGCATGTGAACCGGGAGGCGTTTACGAAGATTATCAGTAATCTGTTGAATAATGGGGTGAAGTATGCTGAAAGCTACGTACACATATCTTTGGAAGTGCCGGAAACGGATGACAACAATTCATTCTGTATTCGTACGGAGAATGATGGAGTGATTATTCCCAATGAGATGAAGGAGGAAATATTCAAGCCTTTCGTTCGTTTCAATGAAAAAGAAGACGGCAAGGTGACTACCGGAACAGGAATCGGCTTGGCTCTTTCCCGTTCATTGGCTGAACTGCATCAAGGGACTTTAGCTATGGGAGAAGGGGAAGAAAATAATACCTTCTGTTTGATTTTGCCGATTGTTCAGGACATGACAATAACCTTAACCCCGGAACCGGAAGTTGAAATAGACAGGATGAATGAAATTCCTGTTGGAGAGACGGAAAAGAAAGATAACCGGCCTACAGTGCTGGTTGTAGAAGATAATCCGGATATGCTTGCCTTTGTAGTGCGTCAGCTATCGAAAGAATATACTGTATTGACTGCCACTAATGGTGCGGAAGCGTTGCAAGTGTTGGATGGTAATTATGTGAACTTGGTGGTTAGTGATGTTGTGATGCCTGTGATGGATGGTTTTGAATTGTGTAAGACGATCAAGTCAGATTTGAATTATAGCCATATTCCCGTTATTTTGTTGACTGCGAAGACGAATATCCAGTCTAAGATAGAGGGAATGGAATTGGGAGCAGACGCATATCTGGAGAAACCTTTCTCTGTGGAATATTTGCAGGCTTGTGCTTCCAGCCTTATTCAGAATAGAGAGAAACTACGTAAGGCTTTTGCACAGTCTCCTTTTGTGGCTGCCAATACGATGGCGTTGACAAAAGCTGACGAAGATTTTATAAAGAAGTTGAATGAGGTTATCCAAGTGAATTATAGTAATCCGGAATTTAGCATGGATGATATGGCGGATAGCCTGAATATGAGCCGTTCCAATTTCTATCGGAAGATAAAGGGCGTCTTGGATTTGAGTCCGAATGAATATCTTCGTCTGGAGCGTTTAAAGAGAGCTGCTCAATTATTGAAAGAAGGAGAAAACCGGGTAAATGAGATTTGCTATATGGTAGGGTTTAATTCTCCGTCTTATTTTGCCAAGTGTTTCCAGAAGCAATTTGGAGTGTTACCCAAAGATTTTGTAAGTTAATATTAATTTATAGCTATAAAGATAAGGTAAAAAGGAGCTTTTAAAGGAATGATTTGATGAAAAAGTATGTAAATTTGTTCGTTTTCGTATTCATGATAGGTGCTTGTCTTTCGCAGGGGAGAGCACAGACAAAGTCTGCGGTGAGTTATAAGAATCCGGTTGTAGATATTGCCATGCCCGACCCTACGGTGATTAAAGCTGCAGATGGTTACTTTTATGTGTATGCTACCGAATCTACCAGAAACGTTCCGATCATGAAGTCGAAAGATTTGGTGGAATGGACGTATTGCAACACTGCATTCACGAATAAAACTCGTCCCAGGTTTGAACCTAAAGCTGGAATCTGGGCACCTGACATTAATTATATTAACGGTAAATATGTGCTTTATTATGCAATGTCGGTGTGGGGAGGAGAACAAACGTGCGGAATTGGGGTAGCTACGGCCAACTCTCCGCAGGGACCTTTTACGGATCATGGTAAGATGTTCCGCAGTAATGAGATTGGTGTACAGAACTCGATCGATCCCAGTCTCCTGCAGTATGAGGGGAGAAACTATTTGGTATGGGGCAGCTTCCGGGGAATATATGTTATTGAACTGACTGCGGATGGGCTGTCGATCATGTCGGGAGCGAAAAAAAAGAGAATAGCGGGAACTGCTTTTGAAGCTGTTTATATCCATAAGCACGGTGATTATTATTATATGTTTGCCTCCATAGGAAGTTGTTGTCAAGGAGTGAAAAGTACATATAAAGTCGTAGTGGGACGTTCCAAGAAAGTATGGGGCCCGTACAAAGACAAGACTGGTAAACCGATGTTGAAAAATGGTTATTCTTTGGTGATAGGTGCGAATGATCATTTTGTAGGCAATGGGCACGGTTCGCAGATTATCCAGGATGATGCCGGACAAGACTGGCTTCTGTATCATGGATTTTCAAGATCAACTCCGGAGAACGGACGTATTCTGTTGTTGGACCAGATCAAGTGGGACCAAGAAGGTTGGCCTTACGTAGAGGGAGGATCTCCTTCTTACGAAACACAAAAAGCACCTGTATTTAATAACTGATTTTCAAATAAACCAATTATAATCTTAAATACCACAAGCATGAAACATACCCCTATTAGCAGGCGGGATTTTCTAAAGAATTTAGGCATAGCCGGGGCTGGCACTCTTCTTGCAGCAAGCCCTTGGCTTTCTGCTTTTTCGGAGGTGATGAACACCTCAAACGAAAAGTGTCGTTTGGCAATTATCGGTCCCGGTTCCCGGGGACAGTTTTTAATGGGATTTCTGACTAAAAATCCTAAAGTCGATATTGTTGCATTGTGCGACATTTATAAACCGTCTATTGAAAAAGCACTGAAGCTCGTTCCTAATGCCAAGGTGTACGGTGACTATCGAGAAGTGTTGGAAGATAAGTCGATAGATGCCATACTCGTGGCTACTCCTCTTAGTTCGCATTGTAAGATAGTGCTGGATGCTTTTGACGCAGGAAAGCACGTTTTTTGCGAAAAGTCGATAGGTTTCACGATGGAGGAATGTTATCGTATGTATCAGAAACACCGTAGCACGGGAAAAATATTCTTCACAGGGCAACAGCGTCTGTTCGATCCTCGTTACATTAAAGCAATGGAGATGATTCATGCGGGTACCTTCGGTGAAATAAATGCAATCCGTACCTTCTGGAACCGGAATGGGGATTGGAGACGTTCGGTACCTTCACCCAATCTGGAACGTCTGATAAACTGGCGTCTTTACAAGGAGTTCTCAAAAGGATTGATGACGGAACTCGCTTGCCATCAGCTTCAGATCGGAAGCTGGGCTTTGCGTAAGATACCCGAAAAGGTGATGGGACACGGTGCCATCACTTATTGGAAAGATGGCAGGGATGTGTATGACAATGTGAGTTGTGTATATGTGTTTGATGATGGGGTAAAGATGACATTCGATTCTGTCATTTCCAATAAATTCTATGGACTGGAAGAACAGATCATGGGTAATCTCGGAACGGTAGAACCGGAAAAGGGAAAATATTACTTTGAGAGTGTAGCTCCTGCACCGGCCTTCCTGCAGATGGTGAATGACTGGGAGAACAAGGTATTCGATTCTCTGCCTTTTGCCGGAACAAGCTGGGCACCGGAAACTGCAAACGAAAACAAAGGAGAATTCATTATCGGAGAACGTCCCAAGAGCGATGGTACATCATTGTTGTTGGAAGCTTTTGTTGAGGCCGTCATAACACAAAAACAACCTAAAAACATCGCGGAAGAAGGATATTATGCAAGTATGCTCTGTTTGTTGGGACATCAGGCATTGGAAGAAGAACGGACGCTCTATTTCCCTGATGAGTATAAAATAGACTATCTGAACCATCAATCTGTAAAAACACCCGAAGCAATATGAAAGACACGATTGTAACCGCACGACGTAAGAAAATTGAGTTAATCACTTTACTCGTTTGTTTCGTAGTATCTAATTTGATACATCTTTATGCAATTATTGCTTATCATGCGCCATTTACGGAGATGATAACGTCTATTTTTTATATAATTATATTTACTTTTGTGCTTTATGCTTGTTGGGGGATTTTGCGCCTTTTATTTTATGGAATGCAAGCACTATTTAAAAAGAAGGGCAGGAGTTGATAGTTTTCCTATATAATTTTAAAAGAAGAACTTAATCAATATCAATGAAAATGAATAATTTATGGTAACACGAAGGGATTTTTGAAAACGATGTCGATGGCTTCAGCCGGATTGGCATTAGGAACCGGTGATTTATTACATGCGCAAACCGCTTCACCTAAAAAAGGAAGAGGTGACAAAGTGAAAATTGCTTATATCGGCATTGGTAACCGTGGAGAGCAGATTATTGAAGACTTTGCACGGACAGGTATGGTGGAAGTGGTGGCTTTATGTGATGTAGATATGGGTGCCAAACATACACAAAAGATAATGGCTAAATATCCGAAAGCAAAGCAGTTTAGGGATTTCCGCCAAATGTTTGATAAGGCCGGTAACGAATTTGATGCCGTAGCAATTGCCACTCCCGACCATTCGCATTTCCCGATCAGTATGCTGGCTCTGGCCTCCGGGAAGCATGTATATGTGGAGAAACCACTTGCACGTACTTTCTATGAAGCGGAACTGTTGATGCAAGCTGCGCTTAAACGTCCGAACCTGGTTACTCAAGTAGGAAATCAGGGACATTCTGAAGCAAACTATTTTCAGTTTAAAGCCTGGATGGATGCAGGAATTATCAAGGACGTTACTGCTATCACTGCCCACATGAATAACCCGCGCCGTTGGCATAAGTGGGACACTAATATCTATAAGCTTCCTTCGGGACAGCAACTGCCGAAAGATCTGGACTGGGACACTTGGCTCGGAGTTACTCCTTATCACGAGTATAATAAAGATTATCATTTGGGACAATGGCGTTGTTGGTATGATTTTGGTATGGGAGCATTGGGCGACTGGGGAGCACATATCCTCGACACGGCTCACGAATTCCTGGAACTGGGATTGCCATACGAAGTCACTATGCAATACGCAAATGGACATAATGATTATTTCTTCCCATATTCTTCCACGATTCTCTTCCGTTTCCCGCAACGTAAAGGAATGCCTCCGGTAGATATTACCTGGTATGACGGTCTGGACAATCTCCCTCCGATTCCTGCCGGTTATGGAGTTTCGGGATTAGATCCGAACATCCCGGTAACTAATCAGGGAGATACTCCGAAATCTAAGTTGAATCCTGGAAAAATCATTTATACTAAGGATTTGATCTTCAAGGGTGGTAGTCATGGAAGCACTTTGTCTATTATTCCGGAAGAGAAAGCCAAAGAGATGGCAGACAAGTTGCCGGAGGTTCCTAAAAGTCCTTCCAATCACTTCGAGAACTTCTTGTTGGCATGTAACGGTATTGAAAAGACACGCTCACCGTTCGAAATCAATGGAGTGTTGAGTCAGGTATTCTCACTGGGGGTGATGGCTCAACGACTTAATACACAGTTGTTCTTTGATCCTCGTACGAAGCAGATTACAAATAATGAATTTGCTAATGCAATGCTGGCGGGACTTCCACCGCGTAAAGGTTGGGATGAATTTTATAAATTATAAATAGAAAATAGCCTTTTCCATTCCTCTTCGAATATAAGAAAAATATTTAAGACTAATCAATGATTATGAAGAAGAATATCGTATTAACGTTGCTTTTATTCTGCGCCGCTTCTTTGGGTGCACAAAATTGGGAACCTCTTTTCAATGGAAAAACCTGAAAGGATGGAAGAAATTGAATGGCAAAGCCGAGTATAAAATTGTAGATGGTGCCATTGTCGGTGTATCTAAAATGGGAACACCCAATACTTTTTTGGCAACGACAAAGAATTATGGTGACTTTATCCTTGAGTTTGACTTCAAGGTAGATGACGGTTTAAATTCCGGAGTACAGCTTCGTAGTGAAAGCAAGAAAGAGTTTATAAGAAAGGTCGCGTACACGGTTATCAGTTTGAGATCGATCCTTCCAAAGCGCTTGGTCAGGTGGTATCTATGATGAGGCACGTAGAAACTGGCTTTATCCTTTGACGCTGAATCCGTCAGCTCAAACCGCTTTCAAGAATAATGCATGGAATAAGGCTCGTGTTGAGGCTGTGGGTAACTCAATCCGTACTTGGATAAACGGAGTACCTTGTGCTAATATCTGGGATGATATGACTCCTGTGGATTCATAGCTTTGCAAGTGCATGCTATTAAAATGCGGCAGATGAAGGTAAAAACAGTCAGCTGGAAAGATATCCGCATTTGTACGACGGATGTAGAACGCTATCAGACACCGGTATCTGCACCGGAAGTGAATCTGATTGTCAATACAATTTCGCCGAACGAGGCAAAAGAAGGATGGAACCTATTATGGGATGGTAAGACAACTGACGGATGGAGAGGAGCTAAGCTCTCTACTTTCCCTGCAAAAGGCTGGAAAATAGAAGATGGAATTCTGAAAGTAATGAAGAGTGGTGGCGCTGAATCTGCTAATGGCGGTGATATTGTGACTACCCGTAAATACAAGAACTTTATTCTGAAAGTAGATTTTAAGATTACTGAAGGTGCCAATAGCGGAATTAAATATTTCGTAAACCCGGATATGAATAAAGGTGCAGGCTCTGCTATCGGTTGTGAATTCCAGATTCTTGATGATGACAAACATCCTGATGCAAAACTGGGTGTGAAAGGTAACAGAAAGCTAGGTTCGTTGTATGATTTGATTCCGGCTCCTAAGAATAAACCTTTCAATAAGAAAGAGTTTAATACTGCTACCATTATCGTAAAAGGCAATCATGTGGAACATTGGTTGAACGGAGTTAAATTGATTGAATATGATCGTAACAATGATATGTGGAATGCATTGGTAGCATACAGTAAATATAAAAACTGGCCTAATTTCGGAAATCCGGAGGAAGGAAATATACTTCTTCAGGATCACGGAGACGAAGTATGGTTCAAGAACGTGAAAATTAAAGAACTGAAGTAAGGCGTATTCCATATTATTGTGGGAGATACGTCAAAATTCTTTACAACTTTTTATTCAGGCACGGATTGCGCGAATTTCACGGTTGTTCTAATGAAATAGCAATCGTGTAATTCGGGTAATCCGTGCCTAATTTGTCCTGCTATACGATGCAAGTCCCTATTCAACATATGTATAAGCCGTCCCATGAAGGCAGTGGACTGCTTTATGCCTGGTTTCTTTCCATGCATACACGGGTGGATATTATCCTGTATAGCAAGAAAACGGAAGGAGAATTGTTGTTTGTGGTCAATTGTATTTATGATGCATTGTGCCGGTTGGAAAAGATGGCGAACTTTTATAATCCGGCCAGTGAATTGGCTTATGTCAACCGGACAGCTTTTGTTTCTCCGGTCGTTCTTAGCGAAGAACTCTATTCAATGATTGATTTATGTCTGGAATATAATGGGAAGACTCTGGGGTGTTTTGATATTACAGTCCATTCAGAAAATTACAATCAGAACACGATACAATCGGTACATTTATCAGCTGAAGATCATAGTATCTATTTTTCACGACCGGGAGTTGCTGTCAACTTATCTGGTTTCCTCAAAGGGTATGCTTTGGAAACAATTAAAAGCATATTGAATGAGTGTGTGATAGAAAATGCATTGATAAATATGGGAAACAGTTCCGTTCTTGCTTTAGGTAATCATCCGGTAGGAACGGGATGGAAAGTCAATAATATACTTCTTCATAATGAGTGTCTTACAACCTCTGGTAATGACTCTCCTGAACGTCGGCATATTGTTTCTCCTCGAGATGGAAAATTGGTGGAAGGTGCTCGACAGATATCTGTAGTTACAACTAATGGGGCAATAGGAGAAATATTGTCTACCGCTTTGTTTGCTGCTGACGGCGAGCAACGTAAAGCCTTGATGGGCATATATGCACACTGTCGTGTATATATATCCACCGTGCTGTATTGAGCATCTATATCCAACGATACTTATCCGACTAACTTAGATAGCCTGTAGACGAGTAAAATTAATTATTAAATACGGGCAAATATCCCCATAATTGAATATGACCTGTTTTTTTCTGTTTTTTGAGACAAAAATACTATTTGAGATAAGCTCGCATCTTTTATCTTTGCCGTAAATTGTATGGTTTATTAATATAGGCATTGGAATATAAAACGGAAGTAAGTAGATAAATTCAATATAAGCTTGAATATTATCTTATTAATATTAACTCAAATTTATTTAGTATGAAAAACAAAAAAGAAAGTTTCACGTCTCGGGTAGGATTGTTCTTACTATTGGTGACTTTTTGTCTTGGTACAATACAGGCTCAAAGTTCTAAAATTACGGGATATGTGAAAGACCAATCGGGTGAACCGTTGATTGGAGTAAATGTGATGGAAAAAGGGACTACTAATGGAACCGTAACCGATCTAAACGGATTCTATAGCATTGTGGCAAAGGCTTCAAATGCAGTGTTGAACTTCAGTTATATTGGTTATAGAAATCAGGAAATTCCGGTAGCAGGTAAAAAACTGATTAACGTCACAATGAAAGATGATTCAGAGACGCTGGATGAAGTAGTTGTAGTAGGTTATGGTACGATGCGTAAAAAAGACTTGACTGGTTCGGTCATCCAAGTTCGTCCTGATAAGATTGCCAATGAAAATCCTAAAACTGTTCAAGACATTTTACGCGGAACACCTGGATTGGTGGTAGGTTATGGTGAAGGCGATGCAGGCGCAAAAGGTGGCGGTGAGATGAAAATCCGTGGACAGCGTTCCGTTTATACAGATGGTGGTCATAACAATCCGTTGATTATCCTCGACGGCATGTTCTTCCAAGGAGAACTCTCGGAAATTAATCCGGATGATATTGGGCAAATAGATGTTTTGAAAGACGCGTCGGCAGCTGCTGTTTATGGAGCACAGGCTGCTAACGGTGTAATCATCATCACAACGAAAAAAGGTAAAAAAGGCAAGCCTGTTGTTAATTTCACAGCTAGCGTAGGTTTAACTCAAAAGGCTGCCTATCGTGATAGATGGCAAACTACGGACGAATATCTGCAACACTATGTAGACTGGAAAGAAAAAAACACTTATGGTGTGAATGCTGAAACAGGAGAATATGCAGCTTATTCAAGACCAGGTAATGAATATACTTCAAAGCCGGAGTATTTCCGGAATCCTAATAATTTGTCGGGGGTGTCTTTGGAACAGTGGCGTAATTATTCGACCAATCGGGAAGGAGAATCTGATCTTAGTATATGGGCAAGACGTTTGGGATTTAGATATGATACGGCTGCACTTGACAATCTTTTGTCGGGAAAGACCGTCGATTGGCAAGATGAAGCGTTCCGATTAGGTTTCAACCAAGACTATAATGTAAGCATTAGTGGTGCCGGCGATAAAGTGGATTATTACATGTCTTTAGGCTATCTGCGCAATGAAGGTGCGTTTGTCGACGATACTTATCGAGCTATCCGTGCAAACTTGAAACTAAATGCAAAAGTTACCGATTGGTTTGAAGTGGGTGCAAATGTAAACTTTCAAGATCGTTCGGATGGTGAAATCGGCATGGATAAGGGTGGTTTTATGGAAAACAGTCCATACGCCATGCTGAAAGACGAAAACGGAAACTATACACAAGACCCCTTGATGTATCAATATGACCGTGCTAATGAAAAAAACTGGTATTTTGAGAAGCAATACATTCAATTGGAAAAAGGGTATACTACATTGAATACTATCTTCAATGCTAAAGTAAAACTGCCTTTCAATATCACTTATCAGTTCAATATTGCGCCTCGTTTCCAATTTTTCTATGACCGTTATTTTACGTCTGCAGAAAGGCCTAATTCCAATCCTAACGACCGTGGAACAAATCGGGAACAGGCCAAACGTTTTAATTGGTCTCTGAACAATACGATTACTTGGGACCAAACTTTTGCCAACAGGCACCATGTTATTCTGACATTTGTACAAGAAGCGGAAGAACGCCAATATTGGTCGGACCGGATTGAAGCCCGTAATATTCTGCCGTCTGACGCGCTTGGGTTCCATAACACCCAGAATGGAGATAAGTCTGTCAGCTCATTCAGAACGGATGATAATCATCAAACGGCTGATGCATTGATGGCACGTGCATTCTATTCTTACGATGATCGTTATATGGTTACTGGTACCATTAGACGTGACGGCTATTCGGCTTTTGGGGCAAATAATCCTTATGCATGGTTCCCTTCGGGAGGTATAGCATGGTCATTCACTAATGAGGATTTTTTCCAAAAATATACTCATATCATGAATAGTGGTAAATTGCGTGTTTCATATGGTAAAAATGGTAATCGTTCATTGGAAAATCCTTACGAAGCACTTGCCAATCTTTATCCGGGGGGTGGTAAGATGCAAGGTTATATCACTTCTTCAGGTGACTTATATTTAATGCGTTATTTGATGGCCCAACGTATGAAGAACCCGAATCTGCAATGGGAAAAGACACAATCGTGGAACTTTGCATTGGACTTTGGATTTTTGAACGACCGTATTACAGGTACGTTGGAATATTATCAAATGAGTACCAAAGATATGATTATGAGACAACCTCTATCTAATTTCACCGGATTTGAGAATATCACTACCAATTTAGGACAGGTGAACAATAGTGGTTTTGAGGTGGCATTGAATACTCTGAATATTGATAAGAAGAATTTCCAATGGAGTTCATCATTCAGTCTCTCATATAATAAAAACAGAATCAAACATTTGTTTGGTGATCGTCAAGATATAGTAGATGCCAATGGAACTGTGGTAGGTTCCAGAGAAGCGGATTATGTGGCAGCCGGATGGTTTATTGATAAACCTATTAGTGCGATTTGGGATTATAAAGTAACGGGAATCTGGCAGAAAGATGAGGTTGAAGAAGCTAAAAAATATGGGCAGGTTCCTGGTGACCCGAAAGTATGGAATAATCCGGCTAACGACCAATACGATGCTGATGGTAATTTAGTAAAGGTTATCTATAATAATGATGATAAAGTGTTCCAGGGACAAACCGCCGCTCCGGTTACATGGGCATTACGTAATGATTTCACCTTGTGGAAAGATTTGACTCTCTCTGTGAATATTTACTCTCGTATGGGGCATAAGAGTCTGGAAAGTATGTATTTGAACAATGATGACGACGGTGGTGGTATGACTTATAGATTGGTGAACAAGAATGCTAAGGAATATTGGACTGTAGACAACCCGACTAATAAATATGCACGTATTGAGGCGCAAGGCCCGGAAGGTGCAAAAGGCGCACGTAGATTATATAATCGTTCTTTTATTCGTTTAGAAAATATATCTGTTGGCTATACATTGCCTAGGGCTTGGACGGAAAAAATACAAATCGATCGTGTGAAAGTGTATGGCTCTGTTCGTAACGCTGCTGTATGGGCTAAAGATTGGGAAGGATATGGAGATCCTGAAACTGGTAATTTTGCATCTCGTATTTGGACGCTTGGCCTTAATTTAACATTCTAATCTTTTAAACAGAAACGTATATGAAAAATTACATTCAAAAATATATTTGTAAAAGTGCCACTTTATTTGTGGGCGCTTCATTAATGTTGACCGGATGTTCGGAAAGTTTTTAGATCCGGATCCTCAAACAATGTTTGAACCGGAAACTGTATTTTCTACGGAAAATGGTATCAAATCCGTATTGGCTATTTGTGACCGTCAACTTAAACGTAATTATGTGAGTGAAGATTCCAGGGAGATGATAGCGCTGCCCACAGAATATACTTTTTCTGATTTGATGGTACCGTCTGCGACTGATAAAAGCGGATTGTTGGATAATGTTGACAATCTGTTGAGACCGAACAGCGATCAAAGTGACGAAAAAAATTTAGGACGCACAAACAGTATATATTTCTTCTGGAGACAAAATTTTGAAGGTGTTAGAAATGCTAATACAATACTTTCGTTTATAGGTAATGTACCAATGGATGAAACATTGAAAAACGAATACATTGGCCGTGCCTATTTCCATCGGGCTTATCGCTATTATTCATTAGTTTTTCAATTTGGACATGTACCTTTGTTGACAAAACTTCCGGAAGTTCCTAAGCAGAACTATCGATCTACTCACCGTGACGCTATTCTGAAAAAAATGGTAGCAGATATGGAATTTGCTGTACAATGGGTTCCTGAACAGAAAGATATGGATTATGTTGGTATGGTAAATAAAGGCGCTTGCCGTATGTTGCTTTCTAAACTCTATATGTCTATTGGCGAATTCGGGAAGGCAAAGGAACAGTTGGATATCTTAATTGATAAATCAGGCTATTCTTTGATGAAAGAATCTTTCGGAACCTTTTTTGAAGGCGGCGAATCTGTATCATGGCCCATTACCCGCAATGTTATCTGGGATTTACATCGTCCGGAGAACAAGTTGATTGCTGCCAACAAAGAAGCGATTATGGGTATGCCTAACCGGGGAGCAGCTAAAGAATCATTCATCCCGATGTTGACTATGCGTATTATGTATCCTTTCTTCTTTGATAATAGAATCAAAATGCCTGATGGAAAGCAAGCTCTATTCAACTATACTCGTAAAGATGGTAAATATCGTAAAGAATATGATTATATGCGTGGACTGGGACGTGGTATATCTACATTCCGTACTACCACTTTCTATCAAGACGATTTGTGGGCTGTTAATGATAAAATGGATCAAACCGATTTGCGGCATAGTGCAGAGACGGGAAACTGGATGCACATGGAGAAACTGAAATGTAATAATCCGGATTCTGAATTTTTTGGGCAAAATATTAAGCTTTACGCAGAAGATGATTATTACAATGAGAAAAATGAACTTGTTACCCGTAAGGGAGATTTGATGTGTTCTGACACTATTCGTCGTTGGTATGACGTCCCTCATTACATTTTCTGCCTGAATGATGTCATCAATCAAGCTAAGGAAACCAATAATGGTCTGGAAGGAGCTACGGATGGCAGTATTGCTGATTGGTATTTGTATCGTTTGGCGGAAGCCTACCTGCTGCGTGCAGAAGTAAAATTCTATATCAATCCGGATGATCCAACAATCAAGGATGATATAAACATCATCAGAGAACGTGCTCATTGTACTGAATTTTATGTAGGTAAGGTTACTATCGGTGATATCATGGATGAACGTGCGCGTGAACTTTTCTTTGAAGAATGGCGTAATGTAGAGTTAACCCGTGTGTCACTCTGTTTGGCTATCAGCGGCAGAGCGGACGAGTTCGGGAATACATATAAAGTGGAAACATTCGATAAGCAATCTGGCACCGATTCTGAAGGTGGTAGCTATTGGTATCAACGTTGCATAAAGAAAGGTATGTACAACAAAGGCGTTACTATTAACGTAAATGCTACTAAAACAGATATCAATTATATCATGGGTAAACATAACATTTATTGGCCTATTCCTGAAAAAGCAATCGTTTCTAACGGAAAGGCTCCTTTGTATCAGAACTACGGTTATGATGGTTATGATCCGAATGTGCAGATATGGGAAACTTGGGAAGAGGCTGTGGCTGATGAAGACAGATTCTGATAGATGAGGAAAGCTTTCAATAATAGATAATAAATTAGCCACCGTAACTTCGAATCTCGAGTTGCGGTGGTTGTTTTTTGAACATATTCTGCTATTTATAGGTCGGTTTCTTTTATTCGTTTTATTGCTTTTTGCCTTACTTTGCGTTATCAATAGTCAATCTAATGTATATATGAAAAATAAAATTTTATTGCTGGGCTTATTTTGTTGTAGCCTGATTTCGGCAAAAGCACAAGTTTTACTCGACAAAGGAACCGGAAAGAATAGTTTTCCTATTGTTTCTTCATCAACGAATGCAGTTATCTGTTTTGATGGAAAAGATGCAACTGTAGTACGTAAAAGCGCTCCTCTTTTTGTGGATGATGTTCGTCGTGTGACGGGACAAGAGTTGAGAATAGATGAAAGCAAGCCCGGGAAAGTATCTGCGCGGTATGCGATTATTGCCGGTACTATAGGAAAAAGCGAGTGGATTGACGCTTTGGTATCGAGACACAAAATAGATACAGCTGCCATTGCCGGAAGTTGGGAGCGTTATATGATAGAAGTGGTCAATAATCCTATTCCGGGCATAAAGAAAGCAATTGTCGTAGCTGGAAGTGACAGGCGTGGTACTGCTTACGGACTTCTTTCCATATCAAAAGCAATAGGAGTATCTCCTTGGTACTGGTGGGCGGATGCTCCAATCAAACAGCAAAAACAAGTTAGTGTAAAAGTTGATAAGTTCATTTCTAAAACACCGTCTGTCAAGTTCAGAGGGATATTTATCAATGATGAGGACTGGGGACTCTATCGTTGGTCAAAACGCAATTTTGAAAAAGAACGTGGAAACTTCGGACCGAGAACGTATGCAAAGGTGTGTGAACTGCTGTTGCGTCTTCAGGCTAATTATCTTTGTCCGGCTATGCATGACGCATCCATGGCATTCCACCGTATTCCTGAAAATCGCCTGGTAGCGGATAGCTTTGCTATTGTCATGGGATCCTCTCATTGTGAACCGTTATTGTTTAACACGGCAAGTGAGTGGAAGCGTGATAAAATGGGTGAATGGGACTATATCAATAATAAGGATGGAGTCAACAAAGTGTTGAAATCACGTGTAGATGAATGTGCTCCGTTTGAAAATGTATATACTTTGGCTTTGCGTGGATTGCACGACCGGGCAATGAATGCAAGCAATAATATGAATGATAGAAAGGAAATGCTTCAGGAAGCTTTGATGGCACAAAGGCAAATGCTGGTAGATGCCATCGGTAAGCGTGCGGAAGACATTCCTCAAGCCTTTACTCCTTATAAGGAAGTGCTGGATGTATACGATCAGGGATTGGAACTTCCGGATGATGTGACTATTATCTGGCCGGATGATAATTATGGATATATGAAACGTTTGAGCAGTCCGAAAGAACAGAAACGTTCCGGACGTTCGGGAGTATATTATCATTCTTCTTATCTGGGTAAACCTCACGATCATCTTTGGATGAACACAACTTCACCCACATTAATGTATGAAGAACTCCGTAAAGCTTATGACATGACAGCTGATCGTATCTGGCTGCTCAATGCCGGAGACATCAAATCATGTGAATTTGCTGTTGATTATTTCCTGACGATGGCTTTCGATATTGATTCATTCAGTTTTGAAAGAGCGGCAAACTATCGTACCGAATGGTTGTGTGGCATGTTGGGAGATGACTATCGGGTTGAATATCAGGATGTGATAAATTCTTTCTATAAATTGGCCTTTGCGCGTAAGCCGGAGTTTATGGGATGGGGTTATCAGTGGGCTACCGACAAACACGGAAGAGAACGGAATACAGATACTGATTTTTCGCTTGCCAATTATCGTGAAGTGGATACTCGTTTGGCTGAATATCAACGGATAGGGAATATGGTAGAGAAAATCCTGAAAGCTTTGCCAGAAGATAAGAAAGCATGCTATTATCAATCATTATACTATCCGGTGAAAGGATGTGAACTATTGAACCGTATGATTCTCAACGGACAGAGAAACCGTTGGTACTCTATTCAACAGAGGGCAACTACCGCAGAACTGGAAAAAATGACTAAGGCTTGTTATGATAGTCTGGAAGTAATAACAAAAGGATATAACTCATTACTTGGAGGTAAATGGGATCATGTAATGACCATGAAACAGGGATTTGCCGCAGCCTACTTTGAACTCCCGGCTCTGCGGAAGGTAAATCTGGCATCTGCAGCCTCTTTGGGCATATTGGCCGAAGGAGAGGATATTTTGAAAGGGCAGAAGAGTTTCCATTCCCTGCCATGTTTCAACACATACTTCCGCCAATCCTATTACGTAGACGTTTTCAATAAAGGAGCGACTCCTCTGAAATGGAAAGCATCGGTTTCAGATAACTGGATTCTGTTAAGTCAGAAAGCCGGAGAAACTACCACGGAAAATCGTATAGAAGTCTCAATCGACTGGGCTAAGGTCCCGACTGGTGAGAAAGTATTCGGAACGTTGGAAATCGCATCTGATCGTGGCGAGAAGGAGAATGTTTATATTTCAGTCTTCAACCCTTCTTCTCCTTCATTAGCCGAAATGGACACTTTATTTGTAGAGCACAATGGATATGTTTCTATTGACGCTGCCGGTTTTCACCGGAAGGTAGAGAACAAAGCTATTCAAATGAGAACGATTCCTAACTTGGGAATAGAAAATACAGCTATTCAACTAGGTGACCCGACAGCCGCCCCGCAGCGGACAGCAGGTCGCAGTACCCCTCGCCTGGAATATGATTTCTATACATTCGAACAAGGTTCGGTTGATGTCTACACATACGTATTGCCTACATTTACATTAAGTAAGGACCGTGGGTATGCCGGACATGAAGCAACGAATGTGGAAACGAAATATGGAGTATGTATTGACGAAGGTCCTGTGATGAATCCTTCTACTTCTTCTTTTGAGTATGCACAAATCTGGTACGAAAGTGTGTTGAAGAACTGTAGAATCAACAAAACCACTTTGCATATCGACAAACCGGGTAAACACACAGTGAAAATTATATGTGGCGATGCCGGAACTGTATTGCAAAAGATTGTCTTGGATTTCGGAGGAATGAAGCGCTCATATTTAGGTCCGCAACCGACGAGACAGGGAAAATAGCAAGTTGAATAAAATATACTAGAGCTATGAAAAACACTTTTTTATGTTATTTTTCTCCATAGCTATCTCATTTATAGCGTGCGGGGCAGTGGTGAAAATGATGAGAATTTACTAGCTGGTAACGGGAATACGGAGAAACCAAAGGAGGACGAATCCCAGGAGCCTGTGGTTTGTAGCATCACACCTATTGGGGAATTGAATCAGGGGACACCTATTATAAATTCCCACGCAGATGTTACGAAACGCTCTTCATTGATGATGAACTATCGGATGCTTGTGACTATGGAATCTTCGTATCCTCGCTATCCTCGTATAAAAAAGATGAAGAATGGTGACTATATTTTGTTCTATCACAATGGTAGTGCTAATAATAATATTGGTCGGCGTTGTGTTTATGCGCTTAGTAAGGATCTGAAAACTTGGAGCAATAAAGGAGAAATATTTAACAGTTATGACATTATCGATAGCAAAGGCAATAAGAATATACATTGCTATGCTAATTGCGATGGGCTGGTGCTCTCTAATGGAGATATATTGGCAGTTGCATCTTGCAGAGCTAATTCCGGTTATCGGGATTTGCCGGAAGATGCAGGAATTGAATTAAAGCGCAGTACGGATAATGGTGTTACTTGGAGTGAACCTATCAAGATCTATCAGGGAGTTAATTGGGAACCTTTCTTGTTGGAGTTGCCTACAGGTGAATTACACTGTTACTTTACAGATAGCAGTCGTACTGGCTTGGAAGGACATGGCACAGATACAGGTACGGCAATGGTTGTTTCTACTGATGGAGGAAAGACATGGAAACCGGACTTTAGTTCTTCTCCTTATTATGTATTGCGAATGAGGTGGGAGAAAAACGGAATTGTCGGCTATAATCATCAGATGCCTTCTGTTGTGAGACTCAATGATAATAAGGGATTAGCTGCTGCTGTGGAAACCAATAATTCAGGATATCATATTTCGCTTTGTTATTCAGATAAAGACAAATGGGAATATTTGGCTGCCGACCAGGAAGGACCTGTCGATAGTAATAATTGTGTTTTCTCCGGTATGGGACCATATTTGGGACAGCTCCCTTCGGGAGAAACCGTCCTTTCGTATGAATCGTCAAGTAAATATACTCTTAAAATAGGAGATGCTACTGCTCGTAATTTCGGTAGCGCTTATCAACCTTTTTCTGGTGGTTATTGGGGATCATTTTGTATTATTGATTCACATACTTTGGTTGGAACTAATATTAAAGCGAAAGAAGGACCGGTTCAGATGGCACAGTTTGTACTTAATCATCGTATTGATGCCGTGAAAAGAAAGGTAACAATAGATGGTAACAATAAAGAGTGGGCAAATACAGATCATGCACTCTTTGTGGGCAGTAAGTCACAAGCACAAGGAACGTTACGTTGTTCGTATGATGATGATAATATTTATTTCCTGTTAGAAGTACTTGATCGAAACTTGTTAGCCTCTGATTACGCTTCCTTATACGTATCTCCTGTGAGTAATAATAAGCTGTCAAAAGGGGCTTGCTGCATACAAGTAACAATGAATGGACTGAAGAATTGTGAAATATATGATGCATCATGGAAAGAAGCTCAATTAGATGCCCAGGTCAAAACTTATGTTTGCAATGAAACAAATGAGAGGCTTATAGATGATTATGGATATATTGCTGAAATTGCTATTCCACGTTCAAAATTGACTATCACTTCCGGGCAAGTACTTGTCAATTTTTCTATTACAAAGCGAAATTCTTTAGATGCCATTTGTGATGTTGCATCTACAAGTACGGCACGTTGGATACCGGTGACTGGGTTATGATTCGGAGAATTTAATATTGAATAATTAATTATATAGAACACTACGATTATGAAAAGGAATTATTTGATTTATGCCTTATTGATGACTGTTTTTTTGAGCTCAAATGTGATTTCTGCTCAAAATTATTTTGGAGATTTTCCTGTGAAGGCAGATCCAAAGACGGTTGGAAATAAATTGAGCAGACGTTTAATGGAAACTAAACATCAACTGTATTTTGATAGAGGAATACATTATGCAGAGGTGTGTACATGGTATGGAGCTCTTCGTTTTGCAGAATTGACAAATAATAAAGAATTGATAAAGCTGTTAAGAAACCGTTTCGAATTATTGTTTCATCTGGAAAAAGAACTTCTACCTCCACCGATTCACGTAGACCAAAATATGTTTGGTTGCTTACCTCTAAGATTTTATAATATAACGAAAGATAAGCGTTATTTAGATCTGGGACTGCCCTATGCTGACACTCAATGGGAGCTTCCTGCCAATGCGAATGAAGAGGAGCGTAAATGGGATAAAAAGGGATATTCTTGGCAAACTCGTCTTTGGATTGATGATATGTATATGATTACTATTGTGCAATCTGAGGCTTATAAAGCTACTGGTGATCCTAAGTACATAAATAGGGCTGCCAAAGAAATGGTTCTGTATTTGGACGAATTGCAACATCCCAACGGTCTTTTCTATCATGCACCGGATGTGCCTTATTATTGGGGACGTGGTGACGGTTGGATGGCTGTCGGTATGACGGAGTTGCTTTATAACTTACCGGAAAAGGATCCTAATCGTGCACGTATTATGAAAGGTTACTTGTTGATGATGGATAACTTGAAAAAATATGTGAACAAGGACGGTCTTTGGAATCAGCTGATTACCGAACCGGACTTTTGGACAGAGACGTCTGGTTCGGCAATGTTTGCTTATGCCATGATTGTGGGGGTCAATAACGGCTGGTTGAATAAAGAGGAATATGCTCCAGTGGCACGCCGTGCATGGCTTGGCTTATGTAATTATATTAATGACAAGAATGATCTTACTGAGGTTTGTGTTGGAACCGGAAAGAAAAACAGTAAACAATATTATATGGATCGTCCCCGCATCGCCGGTGATTATCATGGACAGGCACCGATAATATGGTGTGCTTATGCATTATTGAATAAATAAAACAATAAAAGATCGGATACAGATCTAGGAGTTTTTTTATTCATAGTGTATTGTTGCTTTTAACATAACATATATTTATTTTTGAAGGGTCTGAAATTATAATACTTGAATATGAAAAGAGAATTTTGTATTTTTATTGTACTTTTTTTAGTGTTTCATATACATGCTCAATTAGTATACCACGATGCTTCGAATTTTCCACTATTAGGAAGGGCGACAGAGAGTGCTGGGGCACGATATGAAAGGTTCCCGGATTCATTAAAGAATATTTCTCGTGCTCCATTATGGAATTTGAGCCGTAATTCTGCAGGAATGGCAATACGTTTCCGTAGTAATTCCACTACGATAGCAGCTAAATGGGTGGCTCTTTTTAATACCCACATGAATCATATGACTGATACTGGTGCAAAAGGTTTAGATCTTTACTGTCTTCAGAAGAATGGTGACTGGCGTTTTGTCAATAGTGCCCGTCCGAAAGGAAAAACAAATCAGGTCACCATTATAAAAAATATGCATCCTGAAGAAAGAGAATACATGCTTTATTTGCCATTGTATGATGGTCTTATTTCTTTGTCTATCGGAGTTGATTCTTTGGCTACTATTAGTCAGCCGTTAGTGGAGTATCCAATTCGTAAGAATCCTGTTGTTTTTTATGGAACCAGTATTCTTCAAGGAGGTTGTGCTTCACGTCCGGGGATGGCACATACCAATATCATATCAAGAAGATTAAACCGTGAATGTATCAATTTAGGATTCAGTGGAAATGCATTTCTAGATTTGGAAGTAGCTAAAGTAATAGCTGAAGTAGAAGCTAGTGTTTTCGTTTTGGACTTTGTGCCTAATGCTTCTGTTGCAAAGATGAAAGAACGGATGGAAACATTTTATCGTATCATTCGTAGTAAACATCCGGATACGCCAGTCATTTTTATAGAAGATCCTATTTTTCCTCATACATTTTATGATGAAAGAGTTGCTAAAGAAGTGCGACGAAAGAATGATACGTTGAAAGAGATATTCAATCATTTAAAGAAAAGAAATGAGAAAAATATCATTCTTATTTCATCAAAGAATATGCTGGGAGAGGATGGAGAGGCTACTGTAGATGGTATTCATTTTACAGATTTAGGTATGATGAGATATGCTGATTTAGTTTGTCCGGTTATAAAGAAGGCAATTAGATAAAAATGGCTTGCTGTTAGCTTAGGATATAGTTATTATCTTAGAATAGTGGATTGTTGAAGAAGAAATTATCCAATAAAAGAAAGATATTGTTCAGATAAGTACTAATAAATGCTCTTCTGTGTTATCTTTGAATACTTTAGATTAGTTTGGGACTAATTTTTCATTTATTGACCTATATTTAATCTTAAATACTCCTGATTCTCTACTTTTGTATCACACAATAGGGGCACTAGTACCTTTTATAAAGATAATGATCATTATTATATAATACGAAATTTAGTTTTTAGATACAGTTAAAAAGATAGTTCAAAGGATAACGTTTTTATAGTATAAAACACAGGGTATTACTTAAATCTATATGTAATGAATTACAATTCAATTAAAAAAAATATTCGAGAAATTGGGCTAATGTTTCTTAGTGCAGGGCTTTTGCTTTTTTTATCATGTGGCTCTGATGATACTAAGGATGTTTCTAGTGAAGATGGGGATGTCAATTCGAACCAGTATTTACAAGTACAGCCTAATGGACTAAATGTAATTAAAGTTTCCAGTAGTGATGTGGCACAAGTTGTGTACCCTTTCTCTGTAGAATTGAAGGGGGGCAGTGCGAGTGTCGCTCTTACTGCACAGTTAGAAGCGTGGAATGAGAAAGATCTGGAGGCATATAATAAAGAGGAAGAAACAGCTTATAAATTGTTGCCCTCTTCATTATATTCGATAAGTACGCCACAGATTACTCTCGAACAGGGCATTGCTTCAAAAAAAGTAGAGGTGAAATTTGCTCCAGATAAAGTGTTCACTGAATTCAAAAAAAATGGAACAGAATATGTTATTGCATTGAGACTTACTTCATCTGTTGCCAAGGTCCGTAAAAGTCAAAGTGATTTTCTTTTGCATATATCGTTTGATTATCCAACGGTTAGTTTGGTTATGCCATCACAGGAAATTAGTGTTAGTAAAATGTCAATGCCGGTTTCGGTGGATGCTACTTTTAATTGTAGGGCAGACGGAGAAATAAAGACTAATCCTTGGAACTTTACATGTACATTAGCAGTGCCTTCTAATGCGGAGGAACTGGTTGCTAAGTATAATGAGGATTATAAGACTTCTTATCGTCTTCTTCCTTCGGCTAACTATGATTTAGGAGAAGGGATATCTTTTAAAGCTGGAGAGAATGAAGCTACTGGAGGAATTACAGTGAAGCGTGAAGGAATGGAAGCTGTAAAATATTTGTTGCCTGTACAGTTAAGGGAGGCTTCTCATGAAAGCGTTGCTCTTCATAATGAAATTTGTTATTTCAAAATAGGTATGACTTATACAAATCCGGTAATAACTTTTTCTAGTGTAGCCGATCCTACGGTTATTCGTACTGATGAAGGCTTTTATTTGTATGCTACTCAAACTAATTCCTATTGGATTCCTATTTATTTTTCTAAAGACTTGGTTAATTGGGAATTTAAAAGAAGTGCTTTCAGAAAAGCAACTAGACCTACTGAAGATGTACTTCCTGGTGGAGGTGCATTTTGGGCACCGGAAATTCGCTACATCAATGGAAAATATGTGCTTTATTTCTCATGGGCAAAATGGGGGGATGGAAGCATCAGTTATACGGCGGTTGCTACCTCAGATAGTCCGGTTGGTGATTTCTTAAATGCTAAACCGTTGCTGATAACAGATGATTTCGGTTCTAATTGTATCGACCAGTTCTATTATGAAGAAGATGGTAAAAAATATATGTTTGTCGGGAGTTTCAACGGTATTTATGTGACGGAACTTACGGATGATGGTCTTTCTGTGAAACGGGGAGCAGATGGTAAGCCTGTGCTGAAGAAACAGGTCTGCGGCAGGGCATTTGAAGGCACCAATATTTATAAGAAGGGTAAGTACTACTATTTGTTTGCATCTATAAATAATTGCTGTCCGAATAATGGAATGGATAGTAAGTATAAAGTCGTGGTAGGCCGTTCGGAAAATCTCCTTGGTCCGTATGTCGATAGAAAAGGAAAAGATATGCTGGACAACTCTTGGGAGTTAGTGTTGGAAGGTGACGGTGAAACATTCTTTGGTCCTGGTCATAACTCCATAATAATTCCAGATGATGCAGGTACAGATTGGATGATATATCATAGTTATGTAAAAGAGAATGGTACGGTTGGAGGACGTTTAGGTATGCTCGACCGCATTGTGTGGTCGGCAGACGGCTGGCCGACCATTAAAAAATGTGTGCCTTCAAAGGGAGATTTACTGCCAGTATTTAATAACTGATATGTTGAAAATATTGTAAATATATAGACTTCTAAGTAAAACTAAAATTTGATGTATGAAAAAGAAAAGTGATTGGAGAACTCGGTTTATCCGATTATGTGCAGTGGTATTGCCATTGGTCGTACTTTGCTTTACTGCTTGTAAGGATGAAGACAAGGAAGAAAACCTTCCTTTCGATCCTACTAAGCCTGTGGTAATTACAGATTTTTCCCCAAAATCGGGTGGCATTGGTAACAATATTATATTATATGGAGAAAACTTTGGGAACGACCCCAAAAAATTGAAAGTGATAGTTGGTGGTAAAGAAGCTAATATCATTTCAGTTAAGAACAATATATTGTATTGTGTAGTACCACGTATGGCTACTGAAGGTGATGTGGAAATTAGTGTGTATGATGACAATGGCGAAGAAGTGGCTTTTGCTGAAGCAGAAGAGAAGTTTACTTATGTAAAGCAATGGTTAGTTTCTACATTAGCTGGTCAACGTTTTGAGAACGAGAAAGATGCTTTTCAGGGCGAAGGGGCATTCGATGCATGTGGATGTATAAAAGGAGCTACATGGTTTTCGTTTGATCCGAAATCAAATTTTGACCATTTGTATTTAACTTGTTATAATATAAGTTCTATTCGTCTGATTGATTTGGAAGAAAAAACGGTGACTATGCAGGCTTCCTTAGCTGCTATTGGCGATAAACCTTCTATCATTAATTGGACGGCAGATGAGAATCAAGATATGATTATTTCTCGTGATTTGGCTAAAGATGGAAATGTAAACGTATTGAAGAAACGTGTTTCAGACTTTAAAACGGAAGTAAAATTAGGCGAATCAAAGCAAAGGCAGGCGGTTGGTGCCTTTGTTCATCCTAAGACGGGAAGGATTTATTATGCTCTTTATCCTGATCAAGTGGTTTATGAATATGATTTTGAGAACAAGACAACAACGAAAATAGCTACGCATCCGCGTGTAAAAGAAACATTGCGCATGGTAGTTCATCCTACAGGAAAATATGCCTATTTGCTTCGTCAATACAATGAAAGAGGAAATGGATATATCTCCCGTATGGACTATAATTCTACTACAGATCAGTTCTCAACCCCTTATATCGTGGCGGGAAGTGCGAGTGGAAGCGGTTATCGTGACGGAGTAGGTAGCAGGGCGCAATTGAATGGTCCGACACAGGGAGTGTTTGTAAAGAATCCGGAATATGCAGGTGAAGAAGATGAATATGATTTTTATTTTTGTGATGAACGCAATCATTGCATTCGTATTCTGACACCTACAGGAAGAGTAGTAACATTTGCAGGACGTGGAAATGACTCAAGTGATCCTGGTTTTGCAAATGGTGCATTACGTTCAGAAGCTCGTTTTGCTTATCCGTGGGCGATTGCATACGATGAAAAAAGAAAATGCTTCTATGTAGGCGAGAGGGGTATGAGTCGCGACGGGAAAGAGCAAGCGGTGATACGTAAAATTGCTATGGAAGAATAATAAATGATAAACACATATATTTTATGAGGAGTAAAAATTTGATTGCATGTATATTATTGTTGCTCTTTTCCATAACCGTTTGGGCGCAGGAAAGTGCAATGATAACTGGAGTGGTGACCGATGAGAATAAGGAACCCTTAATTGGTGTGAATATTGCGATACAGAATATGCCTGGGTTGGGTGTTATTACTGATATAAATGGTCGATACAAAATAAAGGCATCTGCTTATGACAGACTTGTATTCTCATATATAGGTTATGAGACTGTGGTGGTATTGGTAAAAGAACAAAAAACCATCAACGTAAAAATGAAAGAAGCAGCTAATACGATTATTGATGAAGTTGTAATTACAGGTACGGGAGCACAAAAGAAAATAGCAGTGACTGGTGCCATTACTAATGTGGATGTAGATGCGTTGAAATCGGTTCCTTCCACTTCTGTGGTGGATGGATTGGCAGGTGTTGTTCCGGGTGTAATGGCTATGCAAACTTCTGGACGACCGGGTAGTGTATCTGAGTTTTGGATTCGTAGTATATCTACTTTTGGTGCTAATACGGCTGCATTGGTACTTGTTGATGGATTTGAACGTGATATTGATGAAGTGAGCGTGGAAGATATTGAATCATTTACAGTATTGAAAGATGCTTCCGCAACGGCTATTTATGGTAGTAAGGGAGCCAATGGTGTAGTCTTGATTAATACAAAACGTGGTAAGGAAGGTAAAATCAATATTGATGCAAAGGTTGAGGGGTTCTATAGCACTTTTACAAAGGCACCGGAATTTGTAGACGGTTATACATATGCTTCTATGGCTAATGAAGCTCGTTTGACAAGAAATCAAGAGGCTTTATATTCGCCATCAGAATTGGAACTGTTTCGTACGCAACTTGACCCAGACCGTTTTCCGGATGTAGATTGGATGGATATGGTATTGCGTGACGGTGCTTGGAGTTCACGTGCAACGTTGAATATGCGTGGTGGTGGTAAAACTGCACGTTACTTTGTTTCCGGAAGTTATCAGGACCAACAAGGTATGTATAAGACTGACAAAAGCCTTAAGGATTATAATACAAACGCACATTTCAGAAAATGGACGTACCGTATGAATGTGGATATTGATATTACGAAAACGACTCTGTTAAAGGTCGGGGTATCCGGTTCTTTGCGTAAGCAGAATGATACAGGTAGTGGTACAGATAATTTGTGGACTGTATTGATGGGATATAATTCCATCATGATGCCGGCAGAATATTCGGATGGAAAAATTCCGGGATGGTCAGATAAGGATGATAATATGAATCCTTGGGTAATGACTACACAATCCGGATATAATGAAAGTTGGAAGAATAATATTCAAACCAGCCTTACGCTGGAACAGAAACTGGATTTTATAACCAAAGGATTGCGTTTTGTAGGTAGATTCGGATATGATACGTATAACTCCAATTGGATTAAACGTTATAAATCTCCGGCTGCTTACAAGGCCGACCGTTATCGTCAACCGGACGGAACATTGAATTTCACGAAAATCAGAGACGAGAAAGTGATGTCGCAATCTTCCAATTCGGAAGGAGAAAAGAGAGAGTTCTTTGAATGGGAATTGCACTATAGTCGTGCTTTCAAAACTCATCATGTTGGAGGTGTACTGAAGTATACGCAGGCTTCTAAGATTTTTACTCAAAATATAGGTACAGACTTGAAGAATGGTATTCCTTATCGTAATCAGGGAATAGCCGGACGTTTCAGCTATAACTGGAATTATCGTTATTTTATTGATTTTAATTTCGGATACAACGGTTCGGAGAATTTCCACAAAGACCATCGTTTCGGATTCTTCCCGGCTATCTCCGGTGCATGGAACTTGGCTGAGGAACCATTCATGAAAAAGATTGCCGGAAAATGGTTGAATATGTTGAAAATCCGTTATTCTTATGGAAAGACAGGAAATGATGCTTTGTATGAAGGTAATAAAAGAGTCCGTTTCCCCTATTTGTATTCGATAGCAACCGATAATAATGTTTATCATTTTGAAGATATTGGGACTGGTGAAAAATTGTGGAATGGAAAATATTACTCAACAGTGGCTTCTCCTGCTATTTCGTGGGAAGTTGCTACTAAACAAGATTTGGGTATTGACTTTTCTCTCTTTAATGACAAACTGACCGGAGAGATTGACTACTTTAAAGAACGTCGTGACGGTATCTATATGACTCGTTCTTATATCCCTTACGAAGTGGGAATTGATAATGCTTCGAAAGCAAATGTCGGTATTGTAGAAGCAAAAGGATTTGATGGTCATTTTGCATTCAAACAGAAACTCGGTAAGGTGAATTTTACGTTACGTGGTAATATTACTTACAGTAAGAACAAGGTGATAGAAAAAGATGAAGAGAACACCATTTACGAATATAAGCTAGCCCAAGGGCATCGTGTCAATCAGGCAAGAGGACTTATTGCTCTGGGATTGTTTAAAGATTATGAAGAAATCAGAAATAGCCCGAAGCAAACTTTTGGTGAAGTGATGCCCGGTGATATTAAATATAAAGATGTCAATGGTGATGGTATAATTGACTCACAAGACCGGGTAGCTATTGGTGCTACTACTCGTCCTAACTTGATATATGGCTTTGGCTTTTCGGCCAAATGGAAAGGGTTGGATTTCAATGCTCATTTCCAAGGAGCAGGTAAGTCGTCTTTCTTTGTCAAAGGTACAACTGTCTTTATGTTCCAAGGTGGTGATGGCTGGGGAAATGTTTTGAAAGAAATGGCAGAAAGCAACCGTTGGATTCTGGGTGAGAATGAAGATCCGAATGCAGAATTCCCCCGTCTGACTTATGGTGATAATAAAAATAATTATCAAGAGTCTAATTATTGGTTGAGAGATGGCTCTTATCTTCGTCTGAAGACATTGGATATCGGCTATACCTTTCCGAAAGCTTGGGTTAATAAGATTCATTTGAATCAAGTACGTGTTTTCTTTATCGGAACCAACTTGCTGACATTCTCTTCGTTTAAATATTGGGATCCGGAATTGGGCAGTTCGGACGGAAAGAAATATCCGTTGAGCAAGACGCTTTCGTTAGGCGTATCAGTTAATCTATAAACAAGAACAGAATATGAAGAAACTTATAATAAATTTAGGTTTTATATTAGGAGTGAGTACCATGGTTGTCGGATGTACCGATTATTTGGACTCAGACTACCTTTTCGAGGAACGTGTTAACATTGAAAATGTGTTTCAGAGTAAGGACTATACCAATGAATGGTTGGCAAAGGGATACGCTTATATGAATCACGATTATCTGCAACAAGTGAACAGCAAGAAGAACACTAGTTTCAATTTTGCAGATGATATGTACTACATAGATTTGAATTATGTAGATTGGAAGGGTGGAAACTATACGGAAAAAGGATTAGGTAGTGGAAACAGTTTGTATATATGGCAGGCCGCTTATCAAGCGATTCGTCACATTTCCATTTTCATTCATAATGTGGATGGAAATAAAGAGCTTACTGAAGCTGAGATTACTGATATGAAAGGACAGGCTCATTTCCTGCGTGCATATTTCTATTGGATGCTGATTCGTTCATTCGGTCCGGTGCCCATTGTCCCAGATGAAGGGGTCGATTATACGAAAGAGTATGATGATATCGCTTATCCTCGAAATACGTATGATGAATGTGCAGATTACATTGCCGAGGAATTGGTGAAGGCGGCTACGATGTTGGACGACGAGCGAGACGTACAAAATATTGTGCGTCCTACACGTGGTGCAGCATTGGCACTTCGTTCACGTGTGCTTTTATATGCAGCAAGTCCTTTATATAACGGACAAGCACCATCAGAGGTGATCGATGCATTGGTTGATAAGAGCGGGCGTAAGTTGCTGTCTGATACATACGACAATCGGAAGTGGGCAAGAGCTGCTGCTGCTGCTAAGGATGTAATGGAATTGAAACGGTATCAATTGTATGTTGCTTATAAAAGAGAAAGTGATGATATGGCTTACCCGACAACTATTACTCCGCCGGACGATAATGGAACTTTCCATTCTCAGGATTGGCCTTACGGTTGGAAAAATATTGATCCGTTCGAATCATACCGTTCTTTGTTTGATGGAGAAGTGGGTGCATACAATAATGACGAAATTATATTTACCAGAGGTGTCAATCAGGGTGCTGAGAATATCAGGGTAATGGTTATCCATCAGTTGCCCCGTTCACAAGGAGGCGGATATAACTGCCATGGCATGACACAGAAACAATGTGATGCTTATTATATGAAAGATGGTAGCGATTGTCCGGGTATGAATTCTATGTATAAGGGTATGGAAGGATATACCGACCCAAGCCGTTACAATGAACAGCCACGTGTTTCAGGGGTGGTTGAAACGTCTGAATTGTCTAATTATCCTGAATTAGGTCCATTGGGAAAAGGTGTTTCTAAACAATATGCGAACCGTGAACCTCGTTTCTATGCATCAGTAGCCTACAATGGTAGTGTATGGCATATGTTGAATGCAAGTGCAGAGGATAAAGAAGAAACGAACGTTCCTATTTTCTACTACAGAGATGCTCAAGATGGTTACAAAGCAGGTACCAATTATTTGAGTACAGGTATTGGTATTAAGAAGTTTGTACATCCGAAGGATTTAGCAGATTCTGAGAAATCGTATGACGTAAGTCGTGTAGTTCAAAAGTACGCTCCGGACATTCGATATGCAGAGATTCTGTTGAATTATGCAGAAGCACTGAATGAGGTCGAGGGTTCTTATGAGATTCCTTCTTGGAATGGCGAGACTATGTATACTATCACACGTTCGGCAACAGCTTTAAAGGAAGGTATTCAGCCTATTCGTATTCGTGCTGGATTGCCAGATTATGAGGTGTACGATGATGTAAAGAAGTTTCGTTTTAAAGTAAAACGAGAACGTCAGATTGAGCTATTTGCGGAAGGTCATCGTTTCTTTGATATTCGTCGTTGGTGTGATGCTCCAGTTGAAGAGGCTCTTCCCATTTATGGTTGTAATATCTATTTGACTTCGGAAAATCCAGATAGTTTTCATACACCGATAGAAGTCGCTTCGTTGCCTACTATGTTTACTACGAAGATGTGGTTTTGGCCAATCCATCACAATATAATGAAACGAAATATGTGGATGATTCAGAATCCGGGCTGGAAAGATCCGGAATAAACCTACTAAATTTGGATAGAAAATATGAATAATATATGTAAATTATTGATTGGCATGATGGCGGCAGTATGTTGCACTTCATGTAACAATGAGTGGGAAGATGAACAATTCAAACAGCTGGCATCTTTCAAAGCAGAGATTAATAATGAAGGAGTAACTTCTACTTATGTACGCTACAAACCAGGAGGAGTGGTGACTTATCAGCTTCCGGTTTTGTTGAGTGGTTCAACCATGAATACACAGGCAAGAACTATTCATGTAGCACTTGATAAGGATACTTTGGATGTGTTGAATCAGGAACGTTTTGGTGAACGCCGTCGGGAACTTTTTTACCATTTGTTGGATCAACAATACTATTCCATACCGGAAACTGTAGAAATGCCTGCAGGTGAATCTGAAGCACTGTTACCTATTGATTTTACGCTAGGAGGGCAGAACAATGCGAAACCGTTGGATATGTCGGATAAATATATTCTACCATTGACTATTCAAGACGATCCATCTTATAACTATCAGGTGAACAACCGTCTGCATTATCGGAAAGCATTGTTGAATATCATTCCGTTCAATGATTACTCCGGTTCGTATGATGGTAGCCTATTAAAGATTTTTTTGGAGAATCAAAAGGATAATTTCATGTTAGCTACCCATAAAGCTTATGTGTATGACGAGAAGACCATTATGTTTTATATGGGAGTTCGTGATGTGAATTACATGGACCGTAAATACTATAAATTATATGTAGAGTTTACAGATGAACCGCTGAATGAAGGAAGTGAGTTGAAGAAGAAACTGAGATTATGGACCGATAACGGGGGAGAGGATGGCAATAACTTTAAAATTCTCTTGCTGGGCGAAGGAGACGACAAATTTAAGGAAGCTCCTTATTATACGATTGTCGAAGAGAATGATCCTGTGAAGCCTTACTTGAAGCATATTTATATCACTTTGTCTATGGGATACTCATTTGAGGACTATACACTTAGCCCGGGTAACCGTATGAAGTATAGAGTAGAAGGTACATTAAGTATGCAACGTGACTTGAATACGTTGATTCCGGACGAAGACCAACAAATCGAATGGAATTGATGGGTTGTTGATTGATGAATATAATATTGAGAGGCAGTGTTCAAATTTGGGATTGGGTACAGCCTCTCAAGTTTTTTAGAACTATAAAACAATTTATTAATGGTTTAGTCAGCTCTTTTGGGATAAGGAGCGTAATTAATTTGTTTACATATGAAAAACTACAAAATTCTAAAGAATATTTATATATGTCTGGCTTTGTTGTCAACTGTTTTATTAGTTGGTTGTTCGAAAAGTGATGAAACCCCAGCCCCCGAGGAACAGCCTTTAGGCAAAGGAAAAATAACGTTTAATGTGCATACTCCCGGGGCATTCCTTACAAGGGCAGTAGGTGTAGGTGACGAAAATGGAGGCACTAATGACAAAATAGCCTTTTATCAATTTAGCAGAGAAGGTAAGTATGAACAAAGGTATGTCTTAAATTATGCAGCTGCTTCTGTAGGTGCAAACGGTGATACAAGGTCATATACTGTTGAATTAACTTCTTCGACTGGAGGAGAAAAGAGATTCATCATTGTGGAGAGTGAGAATGAGAGCAATTTCCCTAATATGAGTGCAACAAATACAATCGATGAACTACTAAATAGCAAAACTGTTGCCGAAAGTGGTAAGTTGAATCCTCCATTTGTTATGTCTAATGTCAAAACAGATGGTAAGGAGTATGTAACAGTTGCCGATGTAGAATCTTCCAATAATCAGGTTGATGTAAAACTTAAAAGACGTGTAGCTAGATTTGATTTGTTGAATGATCCAACAGAATCGGGATTAGTGATCGATAAGGTATATATTAAGAATAGATACACTCAAGGATTCATCGGTGACGTAAGTGGTAATGCAGGCAATATATCTTCTGATGTTTTGGAAATACCGGCAGCTGATTTAGCTAATGACGGAAAGAGTTTCTATCTTTATCCGACTCAGTTGACTTCAACTCTTGAGCAGAATGAAAAAACAGTTGTATGGGCTACCACTAAACTTGCCAATACCAATACGGAAGGGCCGACTCTTTATCTGAATCTTACTGCTGATATCAATGTGGAGGCCAACTATCTCTATCAGCTTAATACGAAAAAGATAGCCGGTTCTACAGGCTTTGACATCTCAGTAGAAGAATGGAAAGACGGTACTTCAATTGATTGGGTGACGATTGAAGACGGAATCTCTGTAATGGATGACAAGGCTACTGTCATTGCTGGTACAGATATTAAAGGGACTTATGTAAAGATTGCAGCTGACGCTACAATGCCATATACTATAAAACGTGTCGTTACAGATTATAGCTCAGCAGCATTGGACGCTGCGTATGACGGAAGCCTACCTAAATGGCTTACCATTTCTTCATCTACTAAAGATGCAGGTAGCGGTCTTTATCGTCATGAGATTATTTACACGGTGACTGCACATCCTGAGAAGACAAGTCAGTTTGCTATCACACATCTTAACGGAGCCGTTTCAGATGAGAACTTGTTGGTAATCGGGTTTGCCGATCCGTATCCAGGCACTCCGCTTCCTTGTCTATCGTGGGAAGAGAAGCTCTATTCGCCAGTGCACTGTCGTCAGTCCACCTATCTTGTCCATAATACAGTAGATAAGGCTTATTTCTGTGGAACTGAAGGATATACGTTTAATACTCCTATGAAAGGTAAAACGGGTAATGAGGGGGCGAAGAATCTTTGTCCCGAGGGTTGGACAGCATTGAATGATGCAGAGGCAAAAGATTATATTTTGTGGGTAGGACAGCATCTTAAATCACAAGTGGCAGAGGCTTTATATACTTACTGTTGGTTCGATAAAGACGATGAGGCTACTAATTTGCGTATATTGGGGGGATACCCATACGATAGAGCTACTCCCAATGTGAAAGACTTAGCTTGTTATGGTACGTGGCCGAACGTAGCTTGGGTGAACATCAAACTGCCAGGTCTTACTATAGCGGGACAGACATTTAACGATGAATGGACAGTGAAGAAGGATTACGGAATCCCCTACAGATGTATCCGTGATAAAGCCGGTTGGGAATAATTATATGGATTCTTGAAAGGATATATATTCAATGATTAAATTTGTAAGAAATGCTAAAGAATACTTTATTTGTGATTCTTCTAATGATTTCCAGCTTATTCACGGCTTGTGCTGAAGGATATGTAAGTGATGTGCAGAAGGAGGATGACACAAAAGAAATACGTTTCAGTCTGAATATGGAGGGAGGGCTAACGATGTCCTCCACCAGGGCTTCTGTGTCTTTGGACGGAATGAAATGGAAAATATTCTGTTTTGACGATCAATATAATTATCTGTTTGACAAAACAGGAAGTATAGGGGATGCAGCAAATGAAATAAAGGTTTCTGTAATTAAAGGCGTCGTTTATCGATTCCTGTTTTTGTGTACCACAGCTGATAAATTCCCAGAGTTGGCTTCCGGTAAGACTTATTGGGATTTAGAAGCGTATGCTCCTCAATTGCCGTTAGCTGATTCGATGGCGATGCTTGTCAGTAGAGGCAATGAAAAAGATGGTACACTTCGTGTAGCTGCTGCGTCTGCATCGGTGCAGGTTACTCTTGCTCCGCGTGCATCTAAGATCGTTTTGCAAAAGGATCCGGATACAGCTTCGGATATTACAGTGAATTCCGTGACTTTTGCGGATGCCGCTTCTTCTGTTCCTTATGTTCATATCGAACCTCAACATTACAGTGAATATGAGAATCTTCCGGTAGCAACCCGAAAGACCTATCAGTGTGTACCCCAAGAGGATGTATGTTATATGCTTCCGGATATGTGCGCCGAAACCTTTGGAGTGAATGCTACGCTGCATATCACTCATCCGATTTCTGGAGAACAGGACGTACGGGTAACGGTACCAGTGGGGCTTGCGTTGAATGTAGGCAGTGGAAAGACTTACTATATTGAAATGTCTGCTGATGCAAATGGAAAAGTTGCTGCTACTTGGGCAACACGTGTAGCACCCAAAACGTTGAAACTTGCTACACAAAACTTATGGGGTAAATCGACTTCCGTTGTGTTGGATTACTTCAATAGAATTGATGTGGACGTGCTTTGTGCGCAGGAATGCAGTAATCTCTCCGAATCTGATATACAAGCACAGGGGCTTTACGTTCATACTCACTCCAACAATAGGCAGGGAAAATGCAGCATTATATCACGTTATCCTTTCTCGGGGATTACACCAAACAAGTATGGTGTTTATATCGACTTGGGTGATGGCATTGTTGTGCTGGTGATGAACTGTCACGGTGCTTTCTATCCTTACGGTCCTTATCAGTTGAATGGTATCGCATATGAAGGATATGAAGGTACGGACGATGTTGACTATGTAGTAAAAGTCAATAAAGAAGCCCGTCAAGGCATGGTGGACAAACTGCTGGAGGATTTTAATTCGTCTACCACTCCTTTTGTTTGTCTCTCGGGTGACTTCAATGAACCGTCATGGCTTGACTGGACGGAAGGTGCCTTGAAAGCAGAACTTGCTCCTTACGTTGTTCAGTGGCCTACCACCCGTTCTTTGTGGGAAGGCGGCATAAAAGGTGATGCTTACCGAACGATACATCCGGATCCTGTGACGCATCCGGGATTCACATGGACGCCGCGCCCGAGCGAGAAGGACACCAGAGACCGATTAGATTTGACTCTTTATACCTTGTCTCCCAACACGGAAGTGAAAAGTTGTCAGGTGATAGGAGAGAAGACAGAAACGTCGGATATCGTTCTTCCTAATTGGGGGCCGTTTGAAAATGTATTCGATCACCGGGGATTACGGACAGAATTTGTCTTTACGAAATGACGGAACGGTGCACCGGAATTAGTGAGTCTCCAGACTGTTAATTATTGAGGTCTCGGGTATTAATACCTGTCGTGTAAGGTATTAATATCCGAGAATTCAGCTATTAATAGCTAACATGCCAACTATTTGTAATGGATAAACCAATGATTAACTAATGTCTTTTTGTCTGTTGCTAGATAACCTTCAAATAGGCAATATATGGCAGTTTGGGACTCAAATTTCATTTATTGACTTGTTTTTAGCATGCCGGACAGGTAGAAAACACTATTTTTGTCCTCATCCGTTTTAGACTTTTAAGATTATATAAACCAATAAATTGTAACGTACGAATATGCACAACATTGCTAAAACCTTTTTCCCGATTTTATTATTACTTTTTGCTGCAGTAGTGACAGCACAGAATGGGAAGAACAATGTCGGAAATGCGCAACGCATCTGGCTTGATTCTGAAATTGGTCATCAGGGCGACTACCAGTGGAAAATGATAAAAGCTGGAGATGCAACAGATCCCGGAGAAAAGATTTCGTTATCCAATTATGCAACTGCAAATTGGATGCCGGCCATCGTTCCCGGAACAGTTTTGAATTCTTTGGTGTATAACCAAAAATACCCGGAGCCTTATTATGGAATCAATAATAAGATTGAATCTAAATTGATACCGGATATTTCTGAAACCGGACGTGACTTTTACACCTATTGGTTTCGGACAGATTTTACAGTACCGCAGTCATTCAAGGGAAAGACTGTCTGGTTACAGTTGGATGGTATCAACTACCGGGCAGAAGTATGGGTGAATGGTAACTTGTTGAGCACAATGAACGGTATGTTTATTCAGGACTATATTGATGTTACGGATTTTGTGAAAATCGGAGGAAAAAACGGACTGGCTATAAAGGTCTATCCGGTAGATGTTCCCGGAAGTGCGAAGCCGAAATCCTGGGGAGCAGCCGGCGAATTTCATAACGGTGGAAACGGTAACATTGGTTTGAATACTACCATGTTGATGACGGTAGGTTGGGACTTTACCTTTATGGACGGTATCCGTGACCGTAATACAGGTATATGGAAAAATATTTCCCTCTATGCTACAGGCAGAGTAGCATTACGCCATCCTTTCGTTAAATCTGAATTGCGAAAACCTGATTATGACCAGGCTCGTGAGACTGTATCGGTTGAGATTATCAATCCATCGACCAGTAATCGGGTAATCAGTTGCAAGGTGAAGGGTGAAATTGTGGGTGAAAATATCACTTTTGAAAAGACCTTCCGACTGATGCGTGGAGAAGAAAAAACAGCAACCTTCTCCCCCGAAGAGTTCCCGCAACTGATTATTAACTCTCCAAAACTGTGGTGGCCTGTCAATAAAGGACCACAAAACTTATATGACCTGAAGCTGACAGTATCAGTTGATGGCAAAGAATGTGATTCTGTGAAAACAAGATTCGGTATTCGTGAAATTGTCTCGGATAGAAAGACGCCAGATAAATCACGTGTCTTTTATGTGAACGGTAAACGATTGTTTATTCGTGGTACCAACTGGATACCGGAAGCAATGTTGAGAACTTCGGATGAACGTACCTATGCAGAATTGCGGTACTCCCGCCAGTCCGGTGTCAACCTTTTAAGAATGTGGGGAGGCGGAATTGCAGAGTCTGATTATTTCTTCCAATTGTGTGACGAATTGGGATTGTTGGTATGGCAAGAGTTCTGGATGACTGGTGATACTCGTCATCCGCATGATAAGGCTCTCTATATGAGTAACGTGGAATCTACCGTAAAACGTATTCGTAATCATCCTTCTTTGGCTTATTATGTTGCTTCTAATGAGAGTACAGAAGTTACCGGTACTCCTGAATTACTGAATAAACTGGATGGTACACGTGGCTTCCAGATGCAGTCCGAATGTGAAGGAGTGCATGATGGCAGTCCTTACAAACAGGTAAATCCGATGCAGCATTATGAAAATACGGCCTCTCCCAGAGGAAGCCGTGTAGACGGATTTAATCCGGAATACGGTGCACCTACTCTTCCAACTGTGGAAATCCTCCGAGAAATGATGGATGAAAAAGACCTTTGGCCTATCAATAAGGAAGTATGGGATTATCTGGATGGAAATGGTTTCCATCTGATGAGTACTATGTATACAGACTTGGTGAATAACTACGGAAAATCATCATCCATTGATGAGTTTGCACAGAAAGGGCAATTGTTGGGAGCTATTAATTCGAAGAGCATTTGGGAAGTATGGAACTACAATAAGCTGGATTATGGTGATCGTTTCTGTTCCGGACTTTTGTTTTGGTATCATAACTGCTCTATGCCTCAAGTGGCTTCCCGTATGTGGGACTGGTCTCTGGAACCGACAGCGTCGCTTTATCATACTGCCAACTCTTTAGAACCATTACATGCACAGTTTGACTATCTTAAGAATACAGTGTCTGTAGTGAATGATTATTATCGTGAATTTAAGAATTATAAAGTGATAGCACAGGTTTACGATATTAACAGCAAGAAAGTATTTGAAGAATCAGCAGTGGTTAATCTGCCTTCGGATGGAGTGGTGAATGATGCGTTGACTATTCGTTTCCCGGAAAACATATCTCAAGTTCACTTTATTAAACTGATTCTGAAAGATGAAAAGGGAAAAGATGTTTCTTCTAACTTCTATTGGCGTTCTAATGACAAATATGAAGGAAGCAAAACTTTGACCGGTCCGGCTGCTTCAGGTTTTGAAGATTTGAGTAAACTGAAGCAGGCAAAAGTGAAACTTACCTATAAAGTAAGAGAAGATGATAACAATTACTTTGTAGATATTACTTTGAGAAATACCTCCGGGCAGATTGCTTTCTTTAATCAGTTGCAATTCCTGAATTCAAAGATGAGTCCGATACGTCCTTCATTCTATACAGACAATTTCTTCTCCTTGATGCCGGGTGAAAAGAAAACGGTAACCATTGAAACCGCAAAAGGAAAGTTGAAAGATGGAGCTGTGTTGGCACTGAAAGGCTGGAATATAAATAAGCAGGAATATAAATTGAAGTAGAAAAGTAAGAATATGAATTGATTCTGCTTTCTTTGTTTCGGTAGATTGTAGAATCAATCATTGATATTATAGAGAAATCATTTAATCATAAAAAAGAAGTGAGATGAAACTTAAGTTTATCATAGGTGTAGTCGGTATATTATCAGCATGTGGATTTACTAATGCACCTTCTTTAGATACTACTCAGGAAGAACAGGATAATAATTGGGTGATTGGTCCGTTCCATCGTCCGGAAGGAGTTAATCCTGTCATATCACCGCAGCCGACAGAATTTTATTGTCCGATGCGGAAACAGCAAGTGAAGTGGGAAGAAAGTGATACTTTTAATCCGGCTGCTACTACAAAAGACGGAAAAATTATTGTACTTTACCGCGCAGAAGATAATTCGGCTCAAGGCATAGGTAAAAGAACTTCACGTGTTGGTTATGCTGAAAGTAAGGATGGGATTGAGATGAAGAGGATGGCTAGCCCTGTTCTTTTTCCTGCCGAAGATAATTTTAAAGATCAAGATTGGCCGGGGGGCTGCGAAGATCCCCGTGTGGCTATGACCGAAGACGGATTGTATGTGATGCTTTATACGGCATGGAATCGAAAAAAAGCGCGTCTTGCTGTAGCTACTTCCCGAGATTTGAAGAATTGGACAAAACATGGACTTGCCTTTGATAAGGCATATAACGGTCGATTTAATAATCTTTTCTGCAAGTCAGGTTCTATTCTAACAAAATTGAAAGGAAATCAACTGGTCATTGATAAAGTTGACGGTAAGTATTTGATGTATTGGGGAGAGTATGCGGTATATGCTGCTACTTCTGATAACTTGATCGACTGGTATCCGGTTTTGGATGAGAAGAATGAGCTAATGAAAATTATACAACCTCGTAAAGGGCATTTTGATAGTTTGCTGACAGAATGTGGTCCTCCGGCTGTTCGTACCAAACATGGTATTGTTCTTATGTATAATGGTAAGAATAGTGGTAAAACTGGAGATGCTGACTATCCAGCCAATGCTTATTGTGCCGGACAGCTGTTATTGGATGGTGACGATCCTTATAAAGTATTGGATCGTTTGGATAAGCCTTTCTTTGCTCCCGAGGCTCCTTTTGAGAAGAGCGGACAGTACAAAGATGGAACAGTATTTATTGAGGGACTTGCATATCACAAAAGGAAATTATACCTCTATTATGGTTGTGCTGATTCTCGGGTAGCAGTCGCTGTATGTGATGATGTAAAGAAGCTGAAGATAAAATAGTAGATTATAAAACAATGAGAATAAAGCTGGATACATATATTGCTTGTATTGCTATTTTTCTGTGTTCTTCTATAGAATGCATCTATTCGCAAAAATTGAAATGGAATTTTGGTTTATCACGTAGGCAAAGTTCCGAAGTGATACCTCATTCAAAATATTCGTTTCAGACAGCTAAACTTAAAAAGAAGGTTATAGAACCCGGAGAATTGAGTCCGCTTTCCGATTGGGAGTATCAACTATCCAAAGGATGGGAAATGATAGAAGGGTATAAAGCTAGAGCTGCCGAAAAATCAGTAGTTGCGCAAGATTTAGATACAAGTGAATGGTATTCGGCAACAGTTCCAGGTACAGTCTTAACTACATTGGTGGATCAGGGTGTGTACCCTGATCCTTACTGGGGACTTAATAATTTATTGATTCCCGATACGCTTTGCCGGATGGACTGGTGGTATCGCAATTCTTTTAATATTCCTCGTAATAAAAAGGGAGAGAAAGTGAAGTTGATTCTGAATGGAATCAATTATAAAGCGGAGATCTGGTTCAATAGGCAATTATTAGGAACGATGACCGGTGCTTTTGAGAGAGGTATTTTTGATATAACTCCTTGGGTGGATTATGATAAAAAGAATCTGTTGGCCATTCGTATTCTTCCGCCTAATAATCCCGGTATTCCTCACGAGGCAAATAGGAAAGAAGGAATTGGTCCCAATGGTGGAGCATTGTGCCTGGATGGTCCTACTTTTATCTCTTCAGAAGGCTGGGATTGGATTCCCGGCATACGCGACCGAAACGTGGGTATTTGGCAGGATGTCAGAGTCAAATTTGGAAATGAATTGGAAATTGTTGATACACATGTGATTACGGATTTGCCTTTGCCTGACACTACTTCTGTCAATTTTATCGTTCAGACGGAGATTTATAATTCTTCTAAAACGACTCGTACTGCTAATTTGCATTTTAATATTGGCGGAGTGTCAGCTGTTTATCCGGTTTCTTTGAATGCAAATGAAAAGAAGATGATTAAGCTGACTTCTAATGAGTGTAAAGAACTGCAAATGAAGAATCCACGTCTCTGGTGGCCGAATGGGTATGGAGGACAGTATTTATATGATGCATCTTTAAGTCTGATTTCATCAGGTAAGGACACACTTGACGTAAAGAAGATGCGTATCGGTATCCGTGAGTTGGAGTATGAATTGTCTGCATACGAGGATAATCCTCCTATAGTGCGTTTGAACTATAATCCGACTGCTGCTTTGCAAGATGGAAAACCCGCTTTTGATACTGTGAAACGTAAGAAAACAGATAATAAAGTTCGCTATACGAATTACGATGGAGAGTTTGTCCCCTATTTATTAAAACCAGTATCTTCACAAGGAATAGAGTTGATAAAAGATTCACTGATGAAAGAATATATGGTTATAAAGGTGAACGGACAACGGATTTTTTGTAAAGGAGGTAACTGGGGAATGGATGATGGTATGAAGCGAGTTTCCCGGGAACGACTGGAACCTGCTTTGAAGTTGCATAAGAATATGAATTATAATATGATTCGTAACTGGACGGGTGAGAGTACGGAAGAAGTATTTTATGAGCTTTGTGATGAGTACGGAATGTTAGTGATGAATGATTTTTGGCTTTCGACAGATGGGTTTAACCTCAATCCGCTGGATAACTGCCTGTTCGTTAGAAATGTGACCGAAACAGTACGTCGTTTCCGCAATCATCCCTCTATCGCTTTATGGTGTGCACGTAATGAAGGATTTGCAACCAATGAACTTGAGTACATGTTGGCCGCCACTTTGGCTAAAGAGGACGGCAGCAGGCATTATACAGGAAATTCCCGTTCATTGAATAGTTCAGGAAGCGGGCCTTGGCGTTATCAGTTTGATGCAGGCTGGTACTACCGTTCTTTGGCCGGAGGATTCCGATCCGAAGTGGGTACTCCTTCTCTGCCTACGGCTGAAACTGTTCGTGAGTTTATGGCGGAAGAGGATACATGGCCCATTAGTGATGTTTGGTATTACCATGATTGGCATAATCATAGATATGGTAGTAAGACTTTTAGTGAGCTTTATAAGGAAGGAATGGACCGTAAATTAGGACCTTCTGATAATTTAGATGATTTCTGTCGGAAAGCACAATTGATTAATTACGAAAGCCATCGGGCTATTTTTGAAGCATGGAATAGTAAGATGTGGAATGATGCTTCCGGGGTGCTATTGTGGATGAGCCATCCTGCATGGCCCAGTATGGTTTGGCAGAATTACAGTTCAAATGGCGAAACTGCCGGTGCCTATTATGGCACTCAAAAGGCGTGCCGTCCTCTTCATATTCAGATGAGTCTTAATAGTCAACATAAAGTGGATATTATTAATACTATGCTGAAAGAATATCGGAATTTGAAAGTGGAAGTCGCGGTTTACGATAAAGTAGGAAAAAAGATACGTTCCTCACAACAGAAGGTAAGTCGTGTGACAGCTAATGCACTGACTCCTGTAACACAATTAGAGGATATAAAAGGTCTTCCTGATTTCAGTTGGGTAAAGCTGGTATTGACAACAAATAATGGAAAGCTGTTGGATGATAATGTCTATTGGCTCAATCAAAAGGAATGGGATGGAAAGGTTTTGACTGATTTACCGGTTGCTTCGGTGAATGTATCTGTGAAGAATTTTGCGAAAAAAGCAAATCATTATGAGGGTAAACTTATTGTGAAAAATCCAGGACAATATCTGGCAGCCGCAATAGCATTGACTTTGAGGAATGCAAAAACAGATGCGCCCATTCGTCCTGCTTATTTTGATGACGGATATTTTTATTTGATGCCCGGCGAATTTAAAGAAATCCGTTTTCAGGTGGATTGTAAAGAAGGGGTGGATAAGATGCTTTTGCGGGTAGATGGATATAATGTTGAATCGAAAGATATATTGTTGAATAAATAAAGATTAGGTATTTATGTATAAGAAGGTATTAATATTATTATTTTTTATTCCTTTTCAGTTGTTGTTTGCTCAAACGAGTATGTTGAAAGATTTCCCGGAGGGCTCTACTCCGGAGGAAATAGGTAAGCGATTGGCCTATCGTTTTCTGACAGAGAAACATGCGCTTCATGTCGGAAAATGGATTGGTTATCCGGAGACTTTCTATTGGAACGGGGCTTTACGGTATGCTTATCTTGCAAAAGATAAAGAACTTCTCAATCGTTTGCAAGATAAGTTTGAACCTCTGTTTACCGAGGAGAAAGCGTTGCAACCTATTATGAATCATGTTGATGTGAATATGTTTGGGAGTTTGCCACTTGAGTTATATCTTGTGACGAAGGATAAGAAATATTGGTATTTAGGATTGCCTTATGCCGATTCTCAATGGAAAGTGCCTGCAAATGCGAAACCGGAGGAAAAGGAATGGGCTGAAAAAGGATATTCCTGGCAAACACGTTTGTGGATTGATGATATGTATATGATTACAATTGTGCAGACTCGTGCTTATAAAGTGACGAAGGATAAAAAATATATTGATCGTGCAGCTAAAGAGATGGTGATGTATCTGGATGAGTTGCAACGTCCGAACGGTCTTTTCTATCATGCACCGGATGTACCTTATTATTGGGGGCGCGGCAATGGCTGGATGGCTGCCGGAATGACGGAATTACTTCAGTGTTTGCCTAAAAATCACAAAGACCGTCCTCGTATTTTGCAGGGCTATCGGACAATGATGGAAAGTCTGAAGAAATATCAGAATCCGGAGGGCTTGTGGAATCAGTTGATTGACCAGTCTGACTGTTGGACTGAAACATCAGGATCGGCTATGTTCACTTTTGCTTTTATCAAGGGAGTTAAGAATGGATGGTTGAATGCTGAAGAATATGCTCCTGCTGCTCGTAAGGCGTGGATAGCTTTAGTCTCATATCTTAATGATAAAAATCAAGTGAGAGAAATTTGCGTGGGTACGAATAAGAAGAACAGTAAACAGTATTATTATGACCGTCCACGCCGCACGGGTGATTATCATGGGCAAGGACCTTATCTGTGGTGTGCTGCCGCTCTAATGGAAAAGTAATTGTTCCGGTATTGAGTAGTAATTGAGGCTTTTGGGAGATATTTCTTTTGATTTGGATAATTTTTTTATTTATAGCTCAATTTCTTTTATTCAATGTGAAGGATGTTCCTTAACTTTGGTTTAACAATTTAGTACAAACGGAATCAGACAGGCTGATTCGCAATCATGTTTTATATGAGTTTGAAATATTTACTTTGTGGGATGGCTTTTGTGGCATGTGCCACTATTGCTGAGGCTTTTAATAATGTGCCGGAATCGATTTCTGCATCTATTTCTTTGAAAGTACCTGGAAATGGGGCGAAACACTATCCATTGACTTTTCAGAAATCGCAGAATAATAATGGCACTTATTATTTGGAGAATTCGGAAAAGATGCCGTTGACTGTGTCTCAAAATATAGTTACTGGTAATGATGGGCTACGTATTAGTGTATCTATCACTGCATTGGAAGATGTCTATTTTAATTACAATCAACAGATGGCAACCGGCTTCCGTCATGATGACTGCCTGTTCTATATGCCGGGGTTCTGGTATCGACGTAATCTACGTTCACCCAAAGAGGCTCCTTCATTCCATACATCAGATAGTTGGATTGTAAGCGAAGACAGGTTAAGTGCACCTCTTACGGGAATTTTCTGTGAGAAGACACAACGTTTTATGACTGTCAACAGACTGGATAAGTTTGTAAACAGCACTTTGGCCACGCATCGGGAAGGTGAGATTATTCTTTCGGATAAGACATCTTTGGGGTATACCGGATTTGAAAATAAAGGTGGTGTTGCTACTCTTTCTTTCGGTTTTCCTTATCGGGAAGCTCCCAAAAGTTATATTCGTAAATTGACATTAGCTCCGGCTGTGACTGCTTATCAGCTTCTGAAAAAAGGAGAAACTATTTTGTTGACCTGGCAAATTGTTGAAGGTGAAGTCAAAGACTATTCTGATTTTGTGCGCCATACCTGGGAATATTGTTATGATACATATTCTCCCAAGCCTGTTGATACTCCCTACTCAATTGAGTATATGAAGCAGACTCTTAGCCAATTCTTTGTAAGTAGTTTTGTTGATAAATATCCATTGGTATATAATTCGGGCATACATCTTAGGATAGACGCATGTACAAGTAATGGGCAGGCAGAGGTCGGTTTTATCGGTCGTGTTCTTCTGAATGCATTCAATGCTTGGGAATATGGCTGGGAATGTAACCGGGAGGATTTGAAGGCTAATAGTACTAAAGTCTTTGATAGTTACCTGAAGAATGGTTTCACAGAGGCAGGCTTTTTCAAGGAATCGGTTAATTTTGATAAGAATTCTGAAGATCCTGTTCATAGCATCCGTCGTCAGTCAGAAGGGCTTTATGCAATCTTCCATTTCCTGGCTTATGAAAAAGAAAAAGGACGTAAACATCCGGAATGGGAACAACGATTGAAGAAAATGCTGGATATGTTTCTGCAATTGCAAAATGCTGACGGCAGTTTTCCACGTAAGTTTCGTGACGATTTCACTATTGTAGATAAAAGTGGGGGAAGCACTCCTTCTGCTACATTGCCTTTGGTGATGGGATATAAGTATTTCAAGGATAAACGTTATTTGGATAGTGCTAAGCGGACTGCAGGTTATCTGGAGAAAGAATTGATTTCTAAAGCAGATTATTTCTCATCTACCCTTGATGCGAATTGTGAAGATAAAGAAGCATCACTTTATGCTGCAACTGCTACTTATTATCTTTCATTGGTTACTAAGGGAGAGGAACATAAACATTATGCTGACCTGACAAAGCAAGCCGCTTATTTTGCCTTGTCATGGTATTATTTGTGGGATGTTCCTTTTGCTCCCGGTCAGATGCTGGGTGATATTGGTTTGAAAACACGTGGCTGGGGAAATGTATCAGTAGAAAATAATCATATCGATGTCTTTGTGTTTGAATTTGCCGATGTGCTTCGTTGGCTGTCGAACGAGTATAACGAGTCTCGCTTTTCAGATTTTGCAGAAGTAATTTCAACTTCTATGCGCCAATTATTACCTTATGAAGGGCATATGTGCGGTATTGCAAAGGTAGGTTATTATCCGGAGGTTGTCCAACATACAAGTTGGGATTATGGAAAGAATGGTAAAGGATACTATAATGATATTTTTGCGCCCGGATGGACTGTTGCTTCTTTGTGGGAGCTGTTTACACCAGGGCGTGCAGAGACTTTTATGAAAAAGTAATTATAATAAATTAATTTGTAATGACGTCTAGAAGAGATTTTCTTAAAAAAGCTGGGCTGCTTAGTGCTGCTTTTGCAGTTCCTGCCCTTAATGTGAATGGCGATACCCTACAGTCTAAAATACGTCTGAAGAACACTAAGATTGCGGTGGACGATCGATGGGATGTTATTGTAATCGGTGGTGGACCTGGTGGATGTACCGCTGCAATTTCTGCAGCTAGGGAAGGTGCTAAGACTTTATTGATTGAGGCAATGGGGCAACTTGGTGGTATGGGAACTGCAGGGATGGTTCCGGCATGGTGTCCGTTTTCGGATGGTGAGAAAATCATTTATAGGGGATTGGCGGAAAAGATATTCGAGGCATCAAAAAAAGGAGTGCCTCATGAGAGAAAACAGAAGTTGAACTGGGTGAACATAAATCCCGAATATCTGATGCAGGTTTATGATCAAATGGTCGCTGATTCGGGAGCTCAGGTTCTTTTCTTTTCGAGGGTTGCAGCCGTTGAGATGTCAGCAAATGATACAATAGACGCTATCATTGTGGCAAATAAATCCGGACTTGTCGCATTCAAGGCGAAAGTCTTTATTGATGCAACAGGAGATGGTGATGTGGCTGCATGGGCAGGTGCTTCCTTTAAAAAAGGAGGAGAGGATGGAGTAGTGCAAAGTTCTACTTTATGTTTCTCGTTTGCCAATGTCGATAGCTATCACTATAATCTCATAGGCCCTTCATTACATACGAGTAACAAGAATAGTCCTATTTATGATGTGATTAAGTCCGGAAAATATCCATTGATAGGCAAACATTTCAATAGTAATCTGATTGGTCCGGATGTGGTTCAGTTCAATGCAGGGCATATTGATAATGTTGATTCGACCGATCCATGGGATACTACGCGGGCAATGGCTATCGGTAGGCAGATAGCAGAGCAATATTTGGAAGCACTGAAAGAAGTGCGGCCCAAGGCTTTTGGTAGTGCTTTTGTAGTGAAGACTGCCTCCTTGCTGGGAGTCAGAGATAGCCGTCGGATTGAAGGGGATTATACGTTTACTTTTCAGGACTGGCTGGAACGCAAAACGTTTGAAGATGAGATCGGACGTAACTGTTACTATATTGATGTTCATAAGCCAGGCCATAAAGAGACACGTTACAAAAAAGGAGAGTCGCATGGAATCCCTTATCGTTGTCTGACACCCAAAGGATTAAAGAATCTATTGGTGGCTGGTCGTTGTATCTCTACTGATGAAGAGGCTTTTGGAAGTTTGCGGGTAATGCCTCCTTGTCTGGTGACGGGGGAAGCCGCTGGAATGGCTGCTGTGCATGCCATCAAACAGACAAGGAATGACGTTCATAAAATTGATACTGTTTTGTTGCGTAAAAGGTTAAAAGAAGAAGGACAATACTTTTTATAAATGCTTGGAGGAGGTATTTTATAAGATGTATCTCTTGACAAATGCTTTTAAATGTTGTATCTTTATAGTCGAAAAAAGAATCTAAACCTTGTAAATAGCAGATAAAAGAGTATGAAACTAGTGACTTAAATGATATAATATTACAACAAATATAGAGAATATTTCTAGCATACACTAAGAATGGTGGGCTGGATATAAGCAAGAAGGCTGCAAATTTTACAAAATTTGCAGCCTTCTTGTTGTAAAAAATAGAAATAAAAAACCGGAAATCAGCTTTTGGAGTTTCTAATAAACATGGATACCGTTTATAATAAACTACTCCAAAGTTTATTATAAATATGAGATGCGTTTATGTATGAACCTGTCCATATTTTTGTATACTTCAAAACAAAAGCTTGGAATAGTGCCTGTCGGAGGTAACTATAATAAACAAATTAGGAAGTAATCTAATGATATAAGTTATTCGTTTTATGCAAAATTTAGACGTGAAGTTCCAGTATGAAACGGGTTCCTTTGGTATAGCCGATATCTAGCGTTAGGCTACCATTCATTTTTGCGGCGATAAGTGAGCAGATTGGTAATCCTAGCCCATCTCCTGTAGTGAGGTCTTTCACTTCCGTGAAAGGTTTGAAGATATTTTCCTGTTGCTCTGCCGGAATACCGATTCCCGTATCCGTCACGATAAACTGATGAGTGTGCGCACCACGTTTCTTGAACTCAAGGCTGATACGTCCTTGTTCGGTGTAGAAGGCTGCATTTCTCAATAAATAGAGAAGGATACGTTCCAGTTGTTCCTTGTTTGTCTTTACCTGAAGTTTGGGAGCATTAACTGAAGGAGTAACATCTATTTTTATATGCTCCTTAACCTTGTCCATTACATTTTCGCAGAAAGTACCTACGTTGATTTCACCCAATTCATAGAGTTCGGTTAATGAATTCTCTAATGAAGACAGCTCCTGGATATCATCGCTGAATTTCTTTAGAGCAGCGACCTGGCTCTGCATTTGGCTCGCTTCTTGAGGGGCTTTCTGTAAAAGTTCATTCGCAGAAGTAGCTAACGTATTCAAAGTCGGCTCCATCTGTGAAGATATGTTCTGTATGAATTTGGTTTTTAATTCATTATGTTCATTGGCAATCTTCACACTTTTCTTTAATTTGCGGTTGCCGGCGATAAATTTCAGTAATATGGCGGCCAGTATTGCCAGTCCGGCTACGAGGATGACTACAAGAACACACAGGCCTATAATGATGTATTGTTTGGCTGATAGCGTGTCGTCTTTTTCTTGTATAGTCAGTTGGCTTTCGTCATATTTCCTTTTCAGTACATTCAGTTCGTCTTGAGCTGTCAGCGCTTTCACGGAGTCTGTCCAAACGATGTAACTTTCATAGGTGCGTTCCATTAAAGGGGCGTTATTGGCTTTACGGGCAATTCCGATAAGGTTTTTGTAGCAATCACTCACTTTGGCGTAGTCTTTCTTTTCCTTGTATTGATTAATTAGTTTGCGGAAACAGGCATCACCTTGTGTGTTTTGGTTAAATGTATAGTAATAGTTGGCTTTTGTATACAGTAAAACTTCTGTCAGTGAGTCATTCTTGGCAAGGTTAGCGGTTTCTTCCAATTTATTCAGCTGTGTTTTTGCCTGAGCTGGATTTTTAAGTGCCGTGTACATCTGCAATCGCTCCTTGTTCACGAGGAAGCGGAGGTCATAAAAGACTTTCTTCTGATTTTGCTCTCCGGCCCATATAAGTTGGTCCATGTCACGACAAAGTTCGAATCCTTCTTTGTAAAAGTTCTCTCTGACGTATAAAGCATTAGCCTGAACACCACATTCTATTGCCTGTGGATAGTTTTCTCGGGTTGCAAATGCTTCGTATGCCTTTTTGAATAAGTAACGTGCTTTGATGTAATCTTTTTGATTGAGGCTACTTTGTGCTTGTTCTTTTAATTCTGTGGCTCTGTCTCGGGGAGTTTGAGCATAAGTCATTATACTCAAACAAAATGTCATTAAAATAGCTATTATCGATTTTCTCATATTAGAATTTATTTATTTGTTACAAATGTAAAACAAATATATGAAAAAAGATAGTGCTGATGATGAAATAATTCTCTTCTGTTTGTATTCATTGTTATTATCCTGCCCAGTTCTCTCTGTCGAGATTCCGATAACTGATAGCCTCTGCCAAATGATTGGGGAGTATTTGTTCTGCTCCTTCCAAATCGGCGATTGTACGGGCAACTTTTAAAATCCGGTCATAGGCTCGGGCAGACAGATTGAGCCGTTCCATAGCATTTTTCAGTAATGCGAGCCCTTTGGCATCTGGTTGAGCATACATTGCAAGCAGTTTGCTGTTCATTTGTGCATTGCAATAAATTCCGGTATATTCGTCTAATAATGGACCGGATATCTTATTCAAGTACTTTTGAACCTGTCCGGGGCTGCATACGCATGCTTTTGTCGGATGGTTGTAATATCCACAGGGGCATGGGTTCATGGATGCAATCAGCATCAGATTGGCCGGATAGCTGATAGTACTTTTGATGCGGGAAATAGTGATCTGGCGGTCTTCCAATGGTTGACGCAACACTTCCAACACTCCTCGGTTGAATTCCGGCAATTCATCTAAAAAAAGCACCCCATTATGTGCCAGACTGATTTCTCCGGGTTGTGGGGAAACTACCTCCGCCGGTCATCGCTACCGTAGAAATTGTGTGGTGAGGGGCGCGGAATGGGCGTTTCGAGATGAGTCCACCGTCTTTGCCCAACTTTCCGGCAACAGAATGAATCTTGGTCGTTTCCAGACTTCTCCCAGTGAGAGGGGAGGAAGTATAGAAGGAAGGCGCTTGGCAAGCATCGATTTACCGCTACCCGGAGCACCTACCATTATCAAATTATGTCCTCCGGCTGCTGCAACTTCTAGTGCCCTTTTCACATTCTCTTGCCCTTTTACTTCTGCAAAGTCCAAGTCACAGTTCGTCTGTTGTTGATAGAATTCTTCCCGTGTATTAACAACAGTCGGCTCTAATTCGCGTGCATTATTGAAGAATTCTATAACTTCCTTGATGTTACTGCTCCGTATACTTTCAGATTGTTTACTACGGCCGCTTCGTGCGTTTTGTTGGGGGATGATTATCCTTCGATCAACCATCTTCTCTGGCCTTGATGGCAATGGGGAGTGCTCCTTTGATAGGTTGCAGGCTGCCGTCAAGGCTTAGTTCACCCATCAGCAGATAGCGTTCCAGCTTATCGGACTGGATAACTTCGCTGGCGGCAAGTATGCCGATGGCTAAAGGTAAATCGTAAGCTGCACCTTCCTTACGGATGTCAGCTGGAGCCATATTGATGACAATATTGCTAGTGGGCATCCGGTAGCCGTTGACCTGCAAAGCAGATATGATACGTTGATGGCTTTCTTTGACCGCAGAGTCCGGCAAACCGACTAAATAGAACATACAGCCTCTGGAACTGTTGACTTCAATGGTGATGAGGGTTGCGTCAATACCTTGAACAGCCGCTCCGAATACTTTTATTAACACGTTTGATTATTGATTATTTTTTCCAGGATTCTTATTGTCTTGTTTTTCCAGTTTTTTCTTCAGCAGCAGTGACTACTTCCTCAATTTTCTTCTTTAATTGTTCCTCCTTTTTGAGGTTTTCCTCGCGAGAATCTTACCGTCTGCCGACAGAAGAATGTTGCTGGGAACTTGCTTGATGGCGTATTGTTTGGCTACTTCGGAATTTAGTCCGCCAAAATCACAGACTTGCTCCCAATTGAGCGTATCACGTTTTATAGCATCCTGCCATTCTTGTTTATCTATATCAAGGGAGATACCGAGCATGGCTATATGTTTGTTCTTCTTATATTTTTGATAGATCTCTTTTAACTCGGTATTGCTTTGGTGATTGGAAATGCTATCTCCCCATGAAGCCCAAAAATGTTGATTAACAGGTTCTTTTTCTTGAAATCTTCTGATGACCGGGTAATTTTCTCTCCTTTTATATTAGATAGACTGAAAAAGGGGGCATATTTGCCTGACGGATCCCTGCTTTTCTCTGACAAGATGGCTTCGTTGAGCTGTTCAATATACAGCTTGTCTTGCAATATTCCTGTCATGATTTCAATTAGCTTCTTTATTTTGTTGAAATCGGGTTGCGAATTTTCTGAACAAAGTATTTATCCAACAAGTAGAGGCTGACAAAAGAAGAATGATGCTGTCATGATGAAGGCTTCTGCTTTTTCTCTAAATCTTTCTCGGAGGGAGTACTCAGGCTATTTCAGTTCTTTCTGAAAGTTTGTAAACTCTTCATTATATATATTACCATTGATATCCAGATATTCGGCGGCGGAGCCTTTTATCTTTATTTTGTCTCCTTTGTTCAAGGAAGATTGGATATTCTGTCTGATTGTCAATAAGTAAAAAGGCAGAAGTAATGGTGTCTATTGAAGCTGTATAAGAGAATTTATCGTTCTTCGCGAAAATGGTATCCATACGGTTATAGAACTTGTCCGTACCATATATATAAAGGGTATCATTCCCCAGCCCTTTGATTTCACCATTTAGGTAGACTGAATTTGTATTTTACCACAACTGCATAGACAAATGATTAGCAGAGGATTAAAATAGATTTTCTTCATTCCGGTTCTTTTTCTGATACTTCGTCGCGAAAATACTTCTTTTTGGTGTGAATAAAAAGAAATGCCCGACATATTTCTATGCCGGGCACGTTCTTTTCAATCTAACCTTTATTATTTGATGATATTCATAAAGTCAGTGTTAGTGAAGTATTTGGCGAATTCCAGGTCAGAAGCAGCCTTCTTTGCCAAAGCCGGTTCTTTTGCAATGGCATTCTTCAGACTGCTGGTTACCATAGATGTATTGTTGGTTCTTGCGCCAAGTACAGCCATCAGGTAGTCAGTATAAGCGTCTGGTCTTTCGATAGCAGCCAGTGTGTTCTTAGCCTTGTTGTAGTCCTTAGCCAGGATTTGTGCCAGAGCAGCGCTGTTAGTCTTAGTGTCACCGAATGAGTTAACTGCTCTTTCATATTGACCTTGAGCGATGTACAGGTTACCCAATGCCTCGTTCAGTTCCTTTTGTGCCGGAAGCCTTGCTCAGATATGCTTTCTGCTGCTGTTCTGTCGCCCTTGGTCAAAGCAATCAAACCGAGTTCATGTTTGCTTCAGGAGCATCCTTGATGGAGAGCAGCTTTCTTGAAGTAGCTTTCAGCCTTGTCAAGATCACCAGCCTGATAAGCCAATTTACCCAAGTTGTTGAAAGCACGGTAATCGTTCGGGTAGATTTGAGTAGCTTTTGTGAAGATGGCTTCTTGCTTGGCAGCATCTTTAGTCAAGGTGGTGGCATACAGTAATTCTTCGATGTTCAGCTGCTTGGCATCGCTGTCGGCGAGGTTTGCGATTTCTTCGTCAGACTTACCGATGATTTCGTAGTTCAAAGTCAGGCGTGAACGACGCAGTTGCGGCAGGATTTCATCAGCCAAAGTTTTATAAACAGAAGAGATGTTCTTGATTTCTTGTTCTCTTTGTTCAGGATCCTGATACATGGAAAGAACGCGAAGAATCAATTCTTTATCTTGGATGTTTGATTTGGATACCAGTTCCTGGAAGCCTTCCCAGTCCTGAGCTGTATACTTGGTGTCTACTGCTGCATTGATTTTTGCTTTCTTCAAATCTCTGTTGATGATTTTAGCCGTGTTGTCCTGGCGGTTCTCAGCCAGTGTAGTATTCAAGCCTACACCACCATCGGGAGAAGCGTATGCGGAGATTTCGATGTTGCTGATTTTCTTGTTTTCAGCTTCGTCTATGTTTTTCACTTCTTTGCCGAATTCTTTGGCAGTCTTCAATTCGCTGGCGCGTACGTTGGCTTGTTGAATCAAGAACATGATGTTGGCGTCATGCTTTTCTTTGATGATACGTTGGAAAGCGTCGTCACCATTGGCGGGGTTAGCGCTGCCCAATGTTTGTTCCAGCATCTCAGAAGTGGAGATTACACCATCAGCTACTTTTACAGCAGGGATAGTGACAGTCTTTTTGCCTACTGTAGCCTTGAATTCCAGATACAGTTCGGATTTGGCCATTTCCGGTACATAGTCGAAAGATGTCTTCATAGTGTAGCTGCCGCCCATCTTGTAAGAGATAGTCTGGTCGTTACCTTCTACTTTTTCGCCCTGGAACACAGCCGACTGGCCTTTAGCTTCGCCGCCATTCCATTTCAGCACAGGGGTCACTTCTACCACAGCCTTCTTGTTGAAGTACTTTTCGGGGAATTTTCCGTTGATTGTAGCGGGAACTTTACCACCCACAGCTTCCAGAACTTGAGGAGTTACGGTGAAATAATCTGATGACAATTCACCCATCTTTTTGCTGCACGATGTCATTAATGCAACAACCATTGCCATTAAAAACGGCAGATACAATTTCTTAGTCATTTTAGGTATAAATTAATTGTTTGTAATTGAAATTTGTCTATTCCATTTTAGTGTGCTGTTTGGGCATGGACACAACAACGCAAAGATATTAAATCCTATTACAGTTTGTTAACTCGCGCAGCAATTTTATCATAATTTAATGAATTTCCCGCTCTTTGCGGTACTTTATATTGCGGGGATGATGTTCTATGATTTCACTGCGCAATCTGTGCCGGTCAATATGTGTGTAAATTTCTGTTGTAGCGATAGATTCGTGACCCAGCATACTTTGTATGGCGCGCAGGTTGGCGCCTCCTTCAAGCAGGTGGGTGGCAAAGGAATGGCGGAAGGTGTGCGGACTGATGTTTTTGGTGATGCCGGCCTTCTTCGCCAGTTCCTTGATGAGATGGAATACCATGATGCGCGAGATATTTTTGCCCCAGCGTGCCAGGAATACATAGTCCTCGAAGTCCTTCTTGATTTTCCAGCCTCCATTGCGGTCCACGAACCAGTTCCTTATCTCCTTGATGGCACGGGACGATATGGGTACAAGGCGCTGTTTGCTGCCCTTACCTTCTACCTTGATGAAGCCTTCGTCGAAATACAAGTCGGAGATTTTCAGGTTGCACAGTTCCGATACCCGTAGGCCGCAACTGTATAGAGTCTCGAGGATGGCCCGGTTGCGTTGCCCCTCGTTTGTGCCTAGGTCAATGGCGGAGATGATGCGGTCTATCTCTTCCACTGTCAGTACTTCTGGAAGCTTGAATCCGATTTTGGGTCCCTCCAACAGTTCGCTGGGGTCTCCCTCCAGGTAGTCGGCCATGACGAGGAAATGGAAGAATGACTTGATGCCCGACAAGATGCGTGCCTGCGAGCGGGGATGGATGCCGATGTCGTGCAGTCCGGAGGCAAAATGCTGCAAGTCATCCAGGGTAGTGTCAAGGATAGCGATACCCTCTCCTTCCAGAAAGTGCAGCAGCTTCTGTAAGTCTGTTTGGTAAGCATCCACTGTATTGGGTGAGAGTGCTTTTTCCAGTTTCAGATACTGGTGGTACTTTCTGATTATCAGCGTTTGTTTCTCCTTATTCGTGGATTTTTCTTCTGATTTCATTTCTTTTCTACCTTTGCTTCGCGAAAATAGGCTGCATTTCAGCAAATTGCAAATAAATTTGCATCTGCTTTCGGTTTGCACTATCTTTGCACCGCAAAGGTATAAAAAATTGTGTTATGAGGATACAGATTATTAACGGCCCCAATATAAATCTCTTGGGCAAACGTGAACCTTCCATTTACGGTAGCGTTACTTTTGAAGACTACCTTGCCGAACTCCGTAAGAAATATGCGGATGTACAGATTGACTATTTCCAGTCCAACATTGAGGGAGAGCTGATAGACAAGATTCAGCAGGTAGGTTTTGATGTGGACGGCATCATTTTGAATGCGGGTGCTTACACCCATACGTCCATCGCTCTGCAAGATGCTATCCGTTCGGTCACTTCTCCGGTGATTGAGGTGCATATCTCTAATGTACATGCCCGCGAGGCTTTTCGTCATGTGTCCATGATTTCCTGCGCTTGCAAGGGTGTCATTCTCGGTTTCGGGCTGAACTCCTACCGTCTGGCCATGGAGGCATTAAAAGATTATTAAATAAAATAGGTATATAGATTATGTTATTGAAGCAAACGAAGATTGTCGCAACGATTTCTGACCAGCGCTGTGATGTTGATTTTATAAAGCAGTTGTTCGATGCAGGTATGAATGTTGTACGTATGAATACTGCACATCTTGGCCGTGAAGGTGCCGAGAAGTTGATTAACAATGTGCGTTCGGTTTCCAACCGCATCGCTATCCTGATGGATACGAAAGGACCGGAGGTCCGCACGACGGTTCTGGCTGAGCCCATTCCTTTCAAGGCGGGCGACCGCGTGAAGGTGGTAGGCAACCCGGAGCAGGAGACTACCCGTGAATGTATCTCGGTATCCTATCCCCATTTCGTCAAAGACTTGAATGTGGACGGCCATATCCTTATTGATGACGGTGACTTGGAGTTGGTTGTTGTAGAGAAGACCCCCGACTACCTGCTCTGCGAAGTACAGAATGAGGCTACTCTGGGCAGCCGCAAGAGCGTCAACGTTCCCGGCGTCCGCATCAATCTGCCTTCTCTGACTGAGAAGGACCGCACCAATATCCTTTATGCTATTGAGAAGAACATAGACTTCATTGCCCACTCCTTTGTGCGCAATAAGCAGGATATACTCGACATCAAGGCGATTCTTGACGCTCATAACAGCGATATCCGTATTGTTGCTAAGATTGAGAACCAGGAAGGCGTTGATAATATCGATGAAATCCTGGAAGTAGCCGACGGTGTGATGATAGCTCGCGGTGACCTCGGTATTGAAGTTCCGCAGGAACGTATTCCGGGCATCCAGCGTGTGCTCATCCGCAAGTGTATTCTTGCCAAGAAGCCGGTGATTGTTGCCACACAGATGCTTCATACCATGATTTCCAATCCGCGTCCCACCCGTGCGGAGGTAACGGACATTGCCAATGCCATCTATTATCGTACGGATGCCTTGATGTTGAGCGGTGAAACCGCCTATGGAAAGTATCCGGTAGAAGCGGTGAAGACGATGACCAAGATTGCCGCCCAAGCGGAGAAAGACAAGCTGTCTGACAACGATATCCGTATTCCGTTGGACGAGAACAGCAACGACGTGACTGCGTTCCTGGCCAAACAAGCGGTAAAGGCTACCACCAAACTGAAAATCCGTGCAATCATCACCGACAGTTACAGCGGCCGTACTGCCCGTAACCTTGCCGCTTTCCGTGGCAAATATCCGGTGTTGGCCATCTGCTACAAGGAAAAGACCATGCGGCACAGCAGAAGAGATGGTGAAGAATATCAATAACAATATGAAATCCATTCGTTATGAGCTTGGGACTCGTGTACGTCACCAGCTACGTATCATTCCTGAACTGAAATTCTTCGTGGATGATTCATTGGATTATATTGAGAAAATAGATTCATTGCTGAAGTGAAATAACTCATTGCAGAGGTGAACTTCCCTTTTTATATAGCCAGGCGTTATCTTTTTTCAAAGAAAAAGCATAATGCTATTAATATCATATCCGGCATTTCCGTATGTGGGGTGGCTCTTGCTACGCTTGCTTTGGTTTGCACTCTTTCTGTTTTTAATGGTTTTCAGGATATGGTGGCCAGCTTTTTTACGGCTTTTGATCCGCAGTTGAAAATTACGGTCCGTGAAGGAAAGGTTTTTGATGCACAAGATGAACGGATTCGTGCCGTTTGTGCGCTTCCTGAAGTGGAGGTGTTTACAGAGACGCTCGAAGAGAATGCAATGGTGCAATACAAGGACCGTCAGGCTATGGTTGTACTAAAAGGGGTGGAAGATAATTTTGAAGAGTTGACGGCCATAGACAGCATACTTTATGGCGCGGGAGAATTCGTTCTTCATGATTCGATCGTGAATTATGGCGTCATGGGAGTGGAATTGGTTGCGACCTTGGGAACTGGTTTGGAGTTTGTCGATCCTCTTCAGGTATATCTTCCCAAGCGAAATGTCAAAGTGAACATGGCAAATCCCGGCGCTTCTTTTAACCGTGATTATCTGTATTCTCCAGGTGTCGTATTTGTGGTGAATCAGCAAGAATATGATGGAAAATATATTCTGACTTCTCTCGATTTTCTTCGTCAGCTTCTGGATTATACAACAGAAGTCTCTGCGATGGAATTGAAATTGAAACCTAATGTAAATACTTCATCGGTACAATCTAAAATAGAAAACATACTAGGTGATGATTTTGTTGTTCAGAATCG
>VOFB01002089.1_pt1 | contig 82360 bp, 76 predicted proteins | sample 5384141 | NCBI WGS metagenome assembly VOFB01 (sample SAMN12384721, study PRJNA508395) | human gut metagenome | isolation source: healthy gut A | host: Homo sapiens | reverse complement strand
GCTAAAATCATATTTAACAGCAAAAAAAGCCAAGAGACCGACAAGTATTAAAATAACCAGTGTCGTAATAAGGCGGCGGATTTTATGCTTTTTACGCCGCTTTTTACGATAGAGTTCAATATCGTTTGAAGGATCCGGATAAGCTGAACTGGCGATAATAAAAACCTCCCATCAAAAGCGATGATAAAAAACCCTATTAAGGTAAAGTCCACATGGAGAAACGGTTTTACCCGCTTCGTGACGGTTCTTCGATGCAATCAGTGCGTCAAGATTCTCTACTTGTAAGCGCCCTTCATTCACTTTAAGCAGCGTACCTACCAAAATGCGTACCATATTATAAAGAAACCCGTCTCCGGTTACTGTAAACTGAACAAAATCATCCTGCTTTTCCAAAAAAAATTCAGACAATGTACGGGTCGTGTCTTCAATTTTAGAACCGGTGTTACTAAATCCGGCAAAATCATGCTTGCCGACGAAATGAGAAGCAGCACGATTTAACAAATCAATATCAACGCCGCGTCGATAATGAAGAGCCAGCCCTTCATAAAACGGATTGCGATATTCGCTTTCGTACAGCCGATAAACATATTGCTTTCCCACGGCATGATAACGGGCGTGAAATTCGTTTGGTACCTCCCGGCAATCAAGAATTACAAGATCACGCGGCAAAACCCGATTGAGCGCATAAACAAATCGGTGCGGCGGAATATTTACTTCGGTATGCATATTAAAATAATACTCAAGCGCATGGACTCCGGTATCTGTCCTGGAACAACCGATAATATCATCCCGCACACCGGTTACTTTTTCGATCCCGTCCTGCAATGCCTCTGTAACTGTATAGGCATTTTTCTGAACTTGATAACCGTGATAATTTCGCCCGTCGAAGCAGCATTTAAACAAAAGATTTTTTTCCATAAACTATATCCTAAAAAAGCACAGGAACAAAAATGTTAATACAAATAACACCTGCGATACAGACAGCCATAATTAGCGTACCATATAAGTCAAGAATGCTTAAGTGCAGCTGCTTCATTCTGGTACGTCCCTCGCCGCCATGGTAACAACGGCACTCCATCGCCATGGCAAGATCATCCGCACGGCGAAACGCCGATATAAAAAGCGGAATCAAAATCGGAACCAGCGCCTTTGCGCGCTGCAACAAATTTCCGGACTCAAAATCGGCGCCTCTCGCTTTTTGAGCCGACATAATTTTATCAGTTTCTTCAATAAGCGTAGGGATAAACCGCAAAGCAATCGTCATCATCATTGCAAGCTCATGCACCGGAAAATGAACCACCTTCAGCGGTTTTAAAAGTGATTCTATCGCATCGGTCAGCTCAATTGGCGAGGTGGTATAAGTCAACAAGCTCGCTCCGGCAATCAGCGCCAAAATTCGAATTGCCATAATCACAGCAAGTCGGAGTCCCTCATAAGTTATTTTTACAAATCCCCATTCAAAAATAGGCGTACCGGAAACGAAGAAAAGGTTTAAAATTCCTGTAAAAATAACAATCGGCACAATTGGTTTGATCCCTTTTAACATCATCCTGGCGGGAATTTTTGCAACGGCATAGGACGCTATCAGCAACGCAATTCCAATTAAAAAGCCGAGTGCGTTGGAAACCACAAACAGCATGACGATATATGCAATTGTCAGAATAATTTTAACCCGGGGATCCAGCTTGTGAATAAATGAAACGCCGGGAAAATATTGTCCAATTGTAATGTCTTTGATCATCTACTGTACATGTCCTTTCGAAAGTCGGTTTAATAGCTCCTGTTTTGCGCCTTCTACCGTGTAAACATTCCGCTCAACTCGAAATCCCTTTTCACTCAATTTATGAAATACTTTTGTAATCTGAGGAATAGAAAGCCCCATATGAGAAATAGCGTCCGATTTTGAAAAGACCTCAGCCACTGTACCATAAGTAAAAACCTTCGCCTTATTCATCACGAGAACCTTGGTAGCATATTTGGCAACATCCTCCATACTGTGGGAAACCAAAAGAATGGTGTTCTTTCGGGTCTGATGATATTCTTTAATCTGTCCGAGAATCCGATCTCTACCCTTTGGGTCCAGACCGGCAGTTGGCTCGTCGAGAATCAGCACCTTCGGTTCCATGGCAATTACGCCCGCAATTGCCACCCTGCGTTTTTGACCGCCGGAAAGCTCGAACGGACTTTTCTCCATCATCTCTTCCGAAATTCCGACAAAGCATGCCGCATCTTTCACACGCCGATCTATTTCTTCTTCAGAAAGTCCCATATTCTTGGGACCGAAAGCAATATCTTTATAAACAGTCTCTTCAAACAGCTGATACTCGGGATACTGAAATACCAACCCCACGTTAAATCGAAGAGCACGCAACTTTTTCTTATCATCCCAAATATTCTGACCGTCAATCAAAATTTCTCCGGAAGTAGGCTTTAACAAACCGTTAAACTGTTGAATCAAGGTCGATTTACCGGAACCCGTGTGACCGATAACTCCTACAAATTCACCTGCCTCAATCGAGAGATTCACATGATCAAGCGCTACCTTCTCAAAAGGCGTCCCGGTACTGTAAACATGATATAAATCTTTGGTTTCAATGATCGGCACTGCAAGATTCCTCCAAAAGCTTTGAAAGGTAAGCGACACACTCATCCTCTGTTAATATATCGTCCGGAATATCAATTCCTTCTTTGCGCAACTCATAGGCAAGCTCTGTCACCTGCGGAACGTCAAGTCCAACGCTTTTTAACTGTTCTACATTGCGAAAAACTTCCTTGGGTGTGCCGTCCAATATGATATTCCCCTCGTCGATGACAACAACTCGATCAGCTTTAACCGCTTCATCCATATAATGAGTAATCAAAATTACTGTAATCCCGTTTTCGCGATTAAGCTCTTGAATGGTAGAAAGGACCTCCCTGCGTCCCCGCGGATCCAACATCGCTGTAGGCTCGTCCAGCACAATGCAGTCCGGACGCATTGCAATAATCCCTGCAATGGCTACACGCTGTTTTTGACCGCCTGAGAGCTGATGTGGAGAATGGCGATAATATTCTACCATATCGACCTGACGTAACGCCTTATCCACCCTACGGCGAATTTCTTTTGGCTCTACACCAAGGTTTTCAAGGCCGAAAGCCACGTCCTCTTCCACAACGGTTGCAACAATCTGATTATCGGGATTTTGAAATACCATTCCCACCGTTTGCCGAATATCAAGCAGCTTACTATCGTCCGCGGTGTCAATCCCTTCAACCAACACCTTTCCCGATGTAGGCTTTAACACAGCGTTAAAATGCTTGGCAAGAGTGGATTTTCCGGAACCGTTATGTCCCAGAACTGCAACAAAATCCCCTTTTTTTACAGTAAAATTAACCGATTTTAAAACTCTGACATCGCTTTCCTCCGGGGTTTGTGCCGGATAATCAAAGACAAGATCTTCGGTTTTAATGATTTGTTCCAAAATATAGTTTCCTTTCCACAAACGGCGCTTAATCCGCCTTCCAAAGGGCAGTAGACCCGCACGGAAGGACATACCCGCTTTCGGTTACCGGCAGGCCGATCTCATCCGCCGTCACCCGGCCGCCAAATTTTGAAGCGACAGTAATACCAAGCAAGTATTCCATCACCGAAGGCGACAGTCCTGTTGTATAAGAATTAAGGGCAAAAAACAACGGATGCTCGCTCATTACTTTGATGCAAAGCTCTACCAGCGGGTGAATCTTTTCTTCAAGTTTCCAAATTTCGCCCGACGGCCCTCTTCCGTATGACGGAGGATCCATAATCACCGCATCATATCTGTTTCCTCTCCTGATTTCGCGCTGAACAAACTTCTCACAATCATCAACAATCCAACGAATCGGCTTTTTCTCCAAACCGGAGAGCAAAGCATTGTCTCTTGCCCATTGAACCATTCCTTTTGAAGCATCGACATGACAGACTTCCGCCCCGGCCGAAGCACAGGCCAGAGTAGCTCCCCCAGTGTATGCAAAAAGATTTAACACTTTAATCGGTCGCCCGGCACCGCGGATCATCTCAGCAAACAAGTCCCAGTTAACCGCCTGCTCAGGAAATAGTCCGGTGTGTTTAAAACCGGTAGGACGAATATGAAAACGCAAAGATTTATAAGATATTGTCCAGCTTTGGGGAAAGCGGCGAAAATACTCCCATTCGCCACCGCCCTTGTTCGAACGAAGATATCGGGCGTCAGCCTTTTTCCATAGAGGATTATTCTGTACCTCGCTCCAAATCACCTGGGGATCCGGCCTGATCAAAAGGACATCGCCCCAACGTTCCAGCTTTTCGCCATCGGAGGTATCGATCATTTCGTAATCTTTCCAGTCAAGGGTTGCCCTCATCCAGCTATTCGCTCCTTAATAACATTGGCTATTTTTAACGCACATTGATTGATTGCGTCAAAATCTTTTCCTTCAACCATTACGCGAATTAATGGCTCTGTTCCCGAAGCACGCACCAAAATCCGGCCATCACTTCCCAATTCATCGCTTAACGCAGCAATTGTCCGTTTAACTGTTTCATCTTCGTCTAAAACGCGTTTTCCAGCATCGTCCGCTTTAATATTGACCAAAACCTGTGGATAGCGATCCATCACAGAGCCGAGGTAGGACAACTTCTTACCCTCCGCTTTCATGATGCTCATCAATTTAATAGCAGAAAGCTGTCCGTCTCCGGTTGTCGCATGATCTCCAAAAATAATATGACCTGACTGCTCGCCGCCTAAACAATAGCCGCCGCGAATCATCTCTTCCAGAACATAACGATCCCCAACCTTTGTCGCCATCGCCTGAACCTGCTCTCTCTTAGCAAAATGGAAAAAGCCGAGATTGCTCATAACGGTTACAACCACCGTGTCCTTTGAAAGCTGGTTGTTCCCTTTCATATATTTTGAAAAAATGGCGAGCATTTTATCACCGTCAAGTTGATTTCCGTTTTCATCAACTGCAAGACAGCGATCGGCGTCCCCGTCAAAAGCAACACCAATCTGGCAACGATGCTTTTTCATAAAGTCAACCAGCGCCTTCATATGAGTAGAGCCGCAGTTGTCGTTAATGTTGGTACCGTCCGGCGCATCATTCAACATCAGCGGATTAGCGCCCAAACCTTTAAAAAGCGCTTCGGCCGTTACGCTGGCCGAACCATTGGCACAGTCTACCGCAACTGTCATTCCTTCCAGATTGTCATCAATCGAATCCATCAGGTGTTTTACATAATCCGCCGCCGCATATTTTGCAAAAGCAACTTTTCCTAAATCCACTCCGTTTTTAAGATACTGACTGAGATCACCGTTGATGAGCGATTCAATCTCATCCTCCAGCGAATCAGAAAGCTTATAGCCTTCGGCATTAAAAAGCTTAATACCATTAAACTCCACAGGATTATGGGAAGCCGAAATCATAACACCGGCATCCGCTTTATATTTTTTTACAAGATAGGCAACTGCCGGTGTCGGAATAACACCTAGAATTTCCACATCTGCTCCAACCGAACAAATACCTGCAACCATAGCTGCTTCCAGCATATCGGAAGAAAGGCGGGTATCTTTGCCAATGACCAACCGCGGTTTATGCGATGTATGCTTTGTCAGTACAACAGCGGCTGCACGGCCGATATGCATTGCAAGTTCACAAGTGAGCTCCGTACCGGCAATTCCTCTCACGCCGTCGGTTCCGAATAATCTGCTCATTTACTTCTCCCTCTCAATTTTATTATAAGGTCAGTTGATCCGGATCGTCGTTACTACGATTCCGGTCGATTTTCAAATGTCGATACCCCAAATCCGTCACACAGCGTCCGCGCGGTGTACGGGATAAAAAACCAAGCTGCATCAAATACGGTTCATAAAGATCCTCGAGCGTAACGGCTTCTTCTCCAAGCGCAGCAGCAAGTGTTTCCAGTCCGACAGGTCCACCATTGTATCCTTTGATAATCATCGTCAGCATTCGACGGTCAAGCGCATCGAGACCTAATTCATCAATGTCAAGCCGTTCCAACGCAGTGTCTACAATTTTTCGATCAACCGTTCCATTTCCCATCACCTGAGCAAAATCACGCACTCGTTTGAGCAGGCGATTCGCAACACGAGGAGTCCCCCTGGAACGTTTGGCAAGCTCCAGTGCCCCTTCTTCAGTACATGCAATATCCAAAATGCTTGCAGATCGCATAATAATCGCCGCAAGCTGTTCGTTCGTATAAAGCTCTAAGCGAAGGATAACACCAAAGCGGTCACGCAGCGGCGCCGTCAACTGCCCGGCGCGCGTGGTAGCTCCAACAAGAGTAAACTTCGGCAGATCGATTCGAATAGACCGGGCGGAAGGTCCTTTTCCGATGATGATATCAAGCGCATAGTCCTCCATCGCCGGATAGAGTACTTCCTCAACCGCACGGGATAAACGATGAATTTCATCTATAAAAAGCACATCGTTCGGGCTTAAGTTTGTTAAGAGTGCCGCCAGATCGCCCGGTTTTTCAATGGCAGGGCCGGATGTAATCCGCACATTAACATTCATTTCATTTGCAATAATGCAGGAAAGGGTCGTTTTTCCGAGTCCGGGAGGGCCATACAACAAAACATGATCGAGCGGCTCTCCTCTGCCTTTGGCGGCCTCAATAAAGACAGAAAGATTCTCTTTCGCTTTGTCCTGTCCGATATATTCTGCCAGAGTTTTCGGCCTAAGGCTGTACTCAACATCTACATCTTCGGGAGTGCTTTCCGGCGTCATAACCCGATTTTCAAAATCCATACTGCTGTCAAACATTGTTTACACCTGCCCCGCCAAAGCTTTAAGCGCCAGTTTTATCAATTCTTCTACCGGAAGAGATCCATCAAAAGCTGTTACGGCACGAGCTGCCTGCTGTTGTGGATATCCAAGCACTACAAGAGCGCTGATTGCCTCGGAAAGATTTCCTTTTCCGGACACAACACCTCCTGCCAAGGAAGGGTTAGAGGTTGTCACACCGCCCTCTAATTGTTTTTTTGTAATTTTATCTTTAAGCTCCAATACAATTCTTTGGGCAGTTTTTAACCCGATTCCTTTAGAAGCGGTAAACGCCTTGCTGTCACCTGTTGCCACACAGATGGCAAACTGCTCCGGAGTGATATTCGAAAGAATCGAAAGGGCCGCCTTGGGTCCAACTCCGGAAATCGAAATTAACATCTGAAAGCAGTTGAGCTCGCTTAATGTAGCAAAACCAAAAAGCTCCACTGCATCCTCTCGCACATAAAGATGCGTATAAAGCGTCGTTTCATTTCCTGTTTCGGGCTGCCGACTCATCGTATTGGCTGTAGTGCGCAGCGCATAGCCAACTCCGCCGCATTCTACAACCACCAGATTTGCCTCCATATGAATCAACGTACCACGTACACTGTAAAGCATTATTGCAACATTCCTTTAATGATTTTTTCATTAATCAAAGACGGCGCTGTATGTGCATGACAGATAGCAATTGCCAGCGCGTCTGCGGTGTCATCCGGCTTTGGCATTTCTCTTAAATTAAGCAGCCTTTTGGTCATATCCATTACCTGCGCTTTGATCGCCCGCCCATAACCAACGACCGACTGCTTTACTTGCAGCGGTGTATATTCATAAACCGGCACACCCATTTCTGTGGCCGCAAGAACGATTGCACCTCTGGCTTGGGCAACATCGATTACCGTTTTCTGATTTGAGTTAAAAAACAGCTTTTCAACCGACATTGCATCCGGATGATGAATGGTGAGAATCTGTTTTAAATCCTCATAAATAGTAAGAAGACGTTGTTCAAAGGGCATTCCCGCCGGGGTGGTAATTGCGCCGTAATCGAGGGTCGTAAAACGATTGGACCGATACTCAACCACACCGTAGCCAACAATGGCATATCCGGGGTCGATTCCTATAATTTTCATGGCATACTTCCCACCTGTACAAATTTGATTTTATTTCGGCAGCAGCAAAGCCATGCCTTGGATTCATCTGAATACTATCCAATATATTATAGCATAAGGGCTTATAATACGCAAACAAAACAGAACAATCGATTTTATGCAATTTTTCGTATTTTAATTATAAAGCGCTGTTAAAAACAAAAACACAGACGAAGTTTCCCTCGCCCGCGTTTTTTATCGTTATTCAAGCTCGAGTTTATAGCACACCGGAAGTTCAGAAGCAATCTTTTCATCGAGTATAATATGAAGTCCTTTTTTGTCCAGAGCAAAATCTTTGACATGATTTACCCCAAGTGTTGATACAGCTTTAACACCGCAACCGCACCGATCGCTGTGAAAAGCCTGTATGGTAACATCTGTGGTTTTGGGTTTGCCCATTTGGAATGCATAAACTACGCCCTTTTTGTAAGTAAAACGGAAATCTTTATCATCGTAATCGATTCTTCCCTCGCTGAACATCCCACTGCCCGTTTTATGACTTCCTTCGTTATAAACTCTCCAAGGAGACGTTTCATAAATTCCCTCGCCGTTTTCAGAAAGCCACGCACCCGTCTCAAGAAGAATTGCTGTTTCCTCATCGGTAATGGTTCCATCCGGCTTTGGTCCGACATTTAAAAGAAGCATTCCGTTTTTGCTGACAACATCAATTAAAGTTGTCACGATTTCATAAGTTGTTTTAAAATCGTTATCTTTTGTATATCCCCACGAGGTATTTCCAATCGCCGTATCAGTTTGCCATGGTACAGGCGATATTCCATCAAGTCCTCCGCGTTCCACATCGTAGGTAGCCGTTGTGGGTGGATAAGCATGATGCTTATAGTCAATCGTTACCTCCTCACCCCATTCGGCAGCACGATTGTAATAATAAGCCGCAAGTTTCCTCAAATACGGTTTAAAAGCATTATTCTGAATCCACCAGTCAAAATAAACGATTTTGGGCTGATAGCGATCAATCAGTTCACAGGTTCTGCATAGCCAATCTTCCAGATATGTGTCGTCCGGACCGATTTCGTCAATTTTTTCGCAAGTTAAGTGAAGACTGTCTCCGTCGAGTTTTTTATCGTAAAAAGCAGGACCGTAAAAATCTTCATAAGCTTTATCGTTCACATCGCTTTCAAATGTCCGACCGCCATTCATAAAGAAATAATGCTCAGCACGATGGGTTGATGCACAGAAAACAAGGCCATTTTTCTCACATTCCGCCTTTAAAGCGCCTACAATGTCCTGTTTTGGCCCCATATTTTCGGCATTCCAACGGTTAAATTCGGTATCATACATCGCAAAACCGTCGTGATGCTCAGCAACCGGCATGACAAATTTTGCCCCGGCCTTTTTAAAAAGTTCAACCCAGGCAGCACCGTCGAACAATTCACCTTTAAACATCGGGATAAAATCCTTATAGCCAAATTCCTTATGGGTTCCATAAGTTTCAAGATGGTGCTTATACTCCTTGCTTCCTTCAACATACATGTTACGTGAGTACCATTCGTTTCCAAATGCCGGCACAGAATAAATTCCCCAATGGATAAAAATGCCGAATTTTCCATTGTAGTACCAGTCTGGTGTTTTTCGCCCGGAAAGCGATTCCCATGTATCGCTGTAGGGACCGTTTTTAATCACTTCATCAATCACTTTCAGATATTCGTTCTGCGTCATTTTGTCACCCGCTTTTTAATATTATGCTGTTTTACTTTCATTATAAGAAAAAACCAAAATACAGCAAGTGAAGAACTTGACATTTTCCTTGGATTTATGTCGCGTAAACGCATCTCACCCTAAAAATTCAAAATTCGTAAATTCATTTTACAAACAGTTATTTGGCAGTCTTAACGTTTAAAAGGTATTCCATATATTTTAACCGTACAAAGAAAAAAAGCCGGGGAAGTCCCCGGCTTTTTGTTTCTTTTAACAGATTTAACAGATACTTACCGTTTTGCAGCAAGTTCAGCAAGAGCATCTTTGCGAGAGAGATTAATCCTGCCCTGGTTGTCAATCTCGGTTACTTTTACAACAATTTCGTCTCCGACATTAACAACGTCCTCTACCTTTTCAACACGGTGATCTTCCAATTTGGAGATATGAACCAAGCCCTCTTTGCCCGGAGCAATTTCAACAAAAGCGCCAAAGCTCATCAGCCGGGTTACGCGACCCTTATAAAGAGCACCTACTTCCGGATCATTTACAATAGTATTGACAATTGTAAGCGCACGGTTGCAGTTATCAAGATCGATACCGGAAATAAAGACATTGCCGTCTTCTTCCACATCGATTTTAACATCACAGTCAGCGCAGATTTTCTGGATTACTTTGCCGCCTTTACCGATTACTTCGCTGATCTTATCAACGTCAATTTTGGTTGTAACCATTTTCGGTGCATATTTTCCAACAGTCGGCCGCGGCTCGGAAATTTCCGGCAGCATAATCTCATCGAGAATATAATCGCGCGCCTTTTTGGTTTTTTCAAATGCTTCGGCAATAATTTCGGGAGTCAAACCGTTGTTTTTAATGTCGACCTGAATAGCGGTAATACCCTTATGAGTACCACCGACCTTAAAGTCCATATCACCAAAGAAATCTTCGAGGCCCTGAATATCAACCATTGTCATCCAACGGTCGCCTTCTTCAATCAGGCCGCAAGAAATACCGGCAACCGGTGCTTTAATCGGAACACCCGCATCCATCAAAGAAAGGGTTGAACCACAGATTGCACCCTGCGAAGTTGAACCGTTAGAAGAAAGAACTTCAGAAACAACACGGATTGCATATGGGAACTCTTCCACCGGCGGAATAACCGGCAAAAGCGCACGCTCAGCCAAAGCACCATGTCCGATCTCGCGGCGCCCCGGACCACGGCTCGGACGGGTTTCACCGACAGAATAAGACGGGAAGTTGTACTGATGCATATAACGTTTTTCTTCGTCCTCATCAATACCGTCGAGCATCTGTGCGTCGCGAACCGGACCAAGGGTCGTAATGGAAAGTACCTGAGTCTGTCCACGGGTAAACAGACCGGAACCATGAACACGTGGAAGCAATGCAACTTCGGCGTCCAACGGACGAATTTCGTCCAATTTTCTGCCGTCTACACGTTTGCCCTCGTCCAATAACCAGCGGCGGACAACGTATTTTTGAAGTTTGTAAATACACTCGTCGATGATACCGGTTTTTCCTTCTTCACACTTTTCATCAAATGCAGCGTGAATTTCGTCAATAATCGGCTGAAGACGTGCTTCGCGAACGTTTTTATCATTTGTATCCAAAGCGTAACGAACTTTTTCAATCGCAAATTCTTTTACTGCTTCAAAAAGCTCCGGATCGATTTCCTGAGACTCAAACGTGAATTTCTCTTTACCGATTCCTTTTGAATTTCGCTGATAAATGCAACGATTTTCTTAATTTCTTCGTGACCGGTCATGATACACTTTAACATCAGATCGTTCGGCACTTCGTTTGCGCCGGCCTCAATCATGACAACTTTCTCAGCTGTACCGGCAACAGTAAGAGTCAAATCGGATTTTGCACGCTGCTCAACATTCGGATTTAAGATGATTTCTCCGTCTACCAATCCAACGTTGACGCCGGCAATCGGTCCGTTCCACGGAATATCGGAAATAGAAAGAGCAACAGAAGTTCCGATCATACCGCATATTTCCGGAGAGTTATCAACATCGCTTGCCAAGACAGTCATAACAACGGAAACATCATTACGCATATCTTTTGGAAAAAGCGGACGAATCGGGCGATCGACACAACGGGAAGCAAGGATCGCTTTCTCGCTGGGACGGGATTCGCGTTTAATAAACGATCCCGGGATTTTACCAACCGAATAAAGTTTCTCTTCAAAATCGACCGAAAGCGGGAAAAAGTCGACATCCGGGCGAGGTTTTGCCGCTGCGGTTACGTTAACCATAACTACGGTTTCCCCATAACGAATCCAGCATGAACCGTTTGCCAACGCGCTGGTTTTGCCGGTTTCCACAATTAATTCGCGACCGGCATACATAGTTTTAAATATTTTTGCCTGTTTTGCCATAAACATCCTCCTGTGATTTTCGCACATGGAAACGGATTTAGCATTAAATCAAACACCGTTTTTTGAAAAAAATCGGCATTTGATTTAGTGCTAATCTCCAATCGCCATATGCGTTTAAGAAATACCAAAAGGCAGATGGAATCAAACCACCTGCCTTAAAGCCAAACTTACTTACGAATACCGAGTTTCGCAATTGTTGCACGATACCGTTCAACATCCTTTTTCATCAAGTAGTTGAGCAGGTTACGTCGATGACCGACCATTTTGAGCAAGCCGCGACGGGAATGATGATCCTGCTTATGAACTTTCAAATGCTCGGTTAAATCATTGATTCTCTTAGTGAGAATCGCGATCTGAACTTCCGGAGAACCGGTATCGTGATCATGAAGCTGGTTGTTTACGATAACCTCTGTTTTTTCTTCTTTTCTTAACATATCTACACCTCTTTAATATAATTACCAGTGACTGAGCGTTTGGGAAATGGTGTCTCTCCCTATCGGAGCATACTCCCAAAGCAAGGTGCACGGTAGCCTTTTTCAGACTTAGATATTATAGCAGTTTTTCGGCTGCTTGTAAAGGCTTATTCCTTTGTTTTTACAAATTTATTTTTCAGCCATTCACTGCTTGAAAAATAAGCCAAAGCAAAGCCAAACAACAAAACCAGCACCGCAACTGCTCCCTGCCAATCGAATGTAAATCCAGGATACAATTCAAAAAGTGAACCGATCAGCAGGCCGAGAATTCCGAAATAAGTTTCCTGCGGAAACTTGCGGATCAAAATGTCAATCAGCTTTGCCCCTACCAAAAGTCCAACAATAATTCCGAGCCCTGCCGGAACACCGATCGGCAATACAGTATTTATAAATGTATCCATATGAAACGGAAGCAATGCCGCCACCGCTCCTGTAACAATGGGATAAATTCCGAGCAGTACCATGACAAATGAACCGCTGACACCCGGGATAATCATGGCGATGGAAGCAATGACCCCACCGAAAAACAAAAGTGCCATCATTCCGATATCAATATTCATTTCCTTTACGTTCACGGTCACCTCAGCAGGAGATGTAAACGCAATAACAATTAACAATGCAAGCATCAGAACAAAGGCAATGATTGAAACCGGTTTTATTTTCCGAAGCTCAATTTTTCCACCCGTCTTCCGAAAAGCGGAACGACACACAAGAGGAACACTGCCGATAATCAAGCCGATGAAAAAGAAATTAGTGATCATCGGATAATAATCCAGCATAAAGGTAATCCCCTTGCTAAATGCGAGAATTCCGATCGCCGCACCGAGTAAAATAGGCAAAAGATATAATAAATTCTTTTTAACAGCTTTGGTAAAATGGCTGATTGCGTCAACAATTTTATCAAAGACATTTAGTATGACCATCATCGTACCGCCGCTGACGCCCGGAATGATATTCGCTATGCCGATAATTGCACCGGCAATCAAATTTTTAATAAAGCTCATTTTAACATCCTCCGTAAACGCTAACAGTTTACCATAAATGTCCTTGTTTCTCAAGAACAGATTCTCTTTTTACGTAAAATTTACATATACCGCGCATTCAGATGGCTCGCCTCATACTTTTTCTTCGTGGCCAATCCCCCTCGGATATGACGTTCTTCTTTATTTATTTTCAGCACCTCTGCCACCTGTTTATACAATTGCGGATTTATTTTTTTTAAACGCTCAGTTACATCTTTATGTACTGTACTTTTACTGACTCCGAATTCTTTGGCCGTGCTTCTCACAGTTGCTTTCTGTGAAATCAGATATTTTGCCAATTCCACGCTACGATCTTCTAAAAAGTGTTTATCTTTCAACCACGACACCTCCAAAATAGGTTTTGTCCTACTTATTTGTATGTCGCAGTTAAAGCAGTTATGAAAAATTTAACATTTTCTCAAGCAAATTGGGAGCTGAAAACTTTCCTGTTCAAGCTGATTCTTATTGTTCGACCGAAAAATAAAAACTCTCATTTTGTTTTTCTGCCGCGGTCAAAAAATTCAAGGCTCACAGTAGCTTTGTGTCCGGCTGCATCGCTAACTCATTTTGAATTTCCGCATTCACTTGCGCATTGGAGCCTCCCCATCTCTTTTTATGAAAAAGGAGCAGAGAATAATTCTCTGCTCCTTTACCGGATTCGTCTAAAACTGTACAACTCTGTAAAAAGCCTCTTTGGGTTTATGGTTTTCATCAAATAGCATCGGCCAGGCTCTTCTTCCCTCAACCGGGAAATTATTAAGCCAGGTATGATCGTCTGCAATTCCCCAGAGTGTTACACTCTTAACAGCGTCTTTATACTGACGCAGCAGCTTAAAGTATTTCTCGTAAAAATCAGCCGTCAGCTCGACCATTTCTTTGGTAGGAGAAGTAATGGAGATATCTTTATCCTCCGGCGAACGGGGAGAGAAATCGAGTTCGGTAACATGCAGATCGACACCGAGGTTTGCATATTTTTCAAGCGCTCTTTCGATATTATCAAAGTTTGCGGTTGTAATATCATAATGGCTTTGCAATCCAAGGCCCGAAACCGGGACATCTCTTTCCTGCATTCCTTTGATCAGCTTTACGATTTTTTCGCATTTCACAGGATCTGTTTCGTTGTAATCGTTATAAAAAAGCTTCTTATCGGGGTTAGACTCATATGCCGCTTTAAACGCGATATCGATGAAATCATCGCCGATGATTTCGGTCCAAAAGCTTTTGCGCAAAAACAAACCGTGTTTATCGTCAATGGCTTCGTTTACCACATCGTAAGCATTGATCTGATCTCCGAAATGCTCGGAACACACTTTGATATGATTCTTCATCGCAAGAATCAGCTCATCTCTCGAAACATAGCTTCCGTCCTCTTTTTGGTACATAAACGGAGCCGTTTGCGCGTGCCATACAAAGCAGTGCCCGCGCATCTGCATCCCGTTTGTTTTTGCAAACGATACCATTTTGTCCGCAACCGAAAAATCATACTTCCCGGGCGCAACCGCTAAAGATTCGTGCTTCATTTCGTTTTCACAGGTCATGCTTGAAAACTGTGTGGTAAGCAAATCGCGATGCGTTTCAATTCCTGCGGCATGACATGCAGCGCCGATATAGAAATAATCCTTGTATGCCTCTTTTAAAGTAATCATTTCAGGTCCCCTTTTGTTTTCTTAAATTCGTTTTTATTTGTGTAAAAATGATTTTTGTTTGCCGAAATTCTTTATGAAAAACCTTTTTCATATATATGGATTTAATATAGCACAGTTGTACGTTTAATTCAACAATATTTTTGGGTGAATTGGTTAAATCTTTTACAGATTTGTATTTAGCACAAAATCAGGAAGGCGGAGAATTATTTCCCGCCCTTGTTTTATTTTTCTTCACATTATCGCCGAACTATTTTTGCCGGATATTAATAAAACAAACGATTTATTTAGCACAAACTACTAATCTACTGAAAAGAGCGATAAAATATATTTCTTAAAAACCCATTCTATACACCTTATCAAAACTGTGCTATGATATATGTAATTCCGTCAAATTACCATATGTTTCAAGGAGCGATACCGTATGTTTGACATCATTACACCTGAACAGGCCGGCATCAGTTCGAAAAATGTAGCCGATTTTATCAAGCTTTTGGAAAAATGCGATTTTAATACTCACGGCGTTTTACTGATGAAAGGAAACCATATTTTTTGAGTATTACTGGGCTCCTTTTGACAAAAATACCTGTCATCGAATGTATTCCCAAACAAAAAGTTTTGTCAGTGTTGCCATCGGACTTTTGGAGGAGGAGGGAAAACTTTGTCTTGATGACTGCGTTTATTCATATTTTCAAGGCAGAGTAAATCCCAATATTCCGGAACTGTTAAAGAGACAGACCATCCGAGATATGCTTAAAATGGAGACATGCGGTGAAACGCCAAGTTGGTTTGACTCAAACGAGGCGGATCGAACCAGGCTCTATTTTGAACAAATGAATGCCACACACCCCTCCGGCACGATATGGAGTTATGACAGCGCAGGATCTCAGGTATTATCTTCTCTGGTAGAGCAGCTCTCCGGTAAAACATTGCTCGATTATTTAACAGAAAAGCTATTTTCTAAAATGGGGACTTTTCAAACCGCAACTGTTTTAAAAACTAAAAACGGAGATTCCTGGGGCGATTCCGCCATGATATGCACGCTGCGCGATATGGCTTCTTTTGGGAGATTTGTCATGAATTACGGCACCTGGAACGGAGAACGCCTCATGAATGAAAAATATCTGCGCGAAGCTACATCCTATCTCGTGTCTAACAGTATATCCAACATATCCGGATTCAACAGTGCATTTTCGCACGGCTACGGATATCAGATCTGGAAAACGGAGCAAGACGGATTTGCGTTTGTTGGAATGGGAAATCAGATAACCGTCTGTTTGCCGAAAAGCGACTTGATTTTCACATGTATTGCCGATAATCAAGGCTATGCGGCATCGGAAGATGTCATTATAAATGCTCTCTTTGAATTGATCATCAATAATATGAAGGATACTTTGCCCGCAGATAAGGCGGCCGAAAACGAATTATGTAAAATAACAGCCGGACTCCGTCTTAAAACCGCACGCGGACGCTTACATACTGACTTTGAAGCGCGGGTAAGCGGACAAAGATACAAATGCGACAACAATCCTATGGGGATTACAGAGTTTTCTCTTGTTTTTGGCAGCAAAGACGAAGGCGTGTTCCAATATAAAAACGCTCAGGGGGAAAAAGAGCTGCATTTTGGAATAGGCAAAAACATTTTAGGGAAATTTCCCCAATTTGGTTACTCCAATGAACAGGGCGGCCTTGTCTCTAAAGACGGATTCCTATATGACTGTGCCTCTTCCGCCGCCTGGCAAGAGGAAAAAAAGCTCTTGCTGCGGGTACAGATTATCGACCGTTACCTTGGAAATCTCACCGTGATATTTTCTTTTAAAGATGATATGGCAACGGTACTTATGAAAAAAAATGCTGAGAATTTTTTAAAAGAATATGACGGTATACTGACCGGAAAAAAAGAATAAAATAGGCGCATCTTTTTTAGATGCGCCTATTTTATTTTATCAGGTTCAAAATTAAAAAGCTTTGCATAAAGTTTTTTTACTCCGATAAGACCGATGATTTATAAAGCTAAGAAAGAGTAATACTTTTACTCCAACCTGTTTTAAAAAGCTTTATCTTCTCATATATGCGAGCTCTTTTAATCTTGCAATGGAATGTTCAAAAAACATCCGATAAGATTTACAGAAATAGTTAAGCCCCAGCTCCCCACCGTCAAACCGATCTCGATCTCTGCGGCATCCGCCGCGGCAGATATTCTTCCAGTTACAGCTTTGGCATTCGGGCGCTTTGAGTAACGAGCTTTGAAGGAATCCTGTTTCCAGCCTTTTTTGATGAATTTCCTCAAATCCAGCCTTGTTCAAATTTCCGAGTTTATAAGGGTCGAGCACATAAAAGTCACACGGATAAACCTCACCGTCGGCTTCGACGACATTTTGGACGGTACAACACCCCAACATTCCGCACGCCTCCGGTGGAGTATCACGCAGCACCATAATTAAATTATCGAAATACCGAACAGAAACTCTCTTTCCCTTTTTCACATCCATATACCAAAGATCAAACAGATCGTTTAAAAACTTCCCGTACAGCTCCGGTGTCAAGGAAAAATCCTGTCCTCCCCTTTCCTTGCCGATCGCATCCAGGCAGGGGATATATTGCTGATAGAAAAAGCCGTTGCGGATATAAAAATTATAAACCTTGTTGATATTGCGAACCAGCGGAGCCGTTACAACCGTCAAAATATTGTAAGAGACTTTTTTAGCATCAAACAGCTGAGCCGCACGCATCACTTTAGAAAACGTCCCTTTCCCCTGTATGTCAAAGCGAAGACTGTCGTGCACCTCTTTATTTCCATCGAGTGAAAGTCCGACCAAAAATTTATGATCTCGGAAAAATTCGGCCCACTCTCTGTCAATACAAAATCCATTTGTCTGAATTGCATAATTCACTTTAATTTTTTTTACATTCCACCGATTTACAAGCTCAGTAAATTTTTGAAAATACGAAAGCCCCGCAAGAGTCGGTTCTCCGCCCTGAAAAGCAAACGTACACTCTCGTTCCGCAAAAGAAAAGGTGCGGCGGACAACATTTTCGAGCGTTTCATCGCTCATAATACCATACAAACCGGTTTCACGATTTTTAATCTCATCCCGATAAAAGCAATAGCGGCAAACCATATTACAACTGCCGGAAGCAGGTTTTAACAACAGATGAATGGGGGGCATTGTTTCAACATCCTAACACATTTGGATTTTTAAAAAAGTATATCATGTTTTAACGTGAAAACAAACTCTTTTCCAACATAAATCAAATTGTTAACACGTTCTCTTTTCATTTAATCCACTGTTCCCAGTGCATTCCGGTCGATAAGGCCGTATTAAATTTTCACAAAGTGCCTTAGATTTTTAAATGCCAATTTATTGCTTTTCTCTTTTTATTGTATTATAGTAGGAACAAGCTTTTCTTTTGCTGTCGGCTGTACTCTAACGGAAGAATCTGTTTCTTAAAAGCTGACAAGCCGTATTTCATAAAGATGTCACTATACCGAAATCAAAGATAAAGTTTCTTGCGATTTTTTTAAAGGAGGTTTCTCTTTGTATACCACCTTAGGTATTCTGGCTCATGTTGACGCCGGAAAAACCACATTGTCGGAACAGCTTCTTTTTCATTCCGGCGTTTTGCGCACTCTCGGGCGGGTTGATCAAAAAAACGCTTTTCTTGACTACGGAACCATCGAACGCGAACGCGGAATTACCGTTTTTTCCGATCAGGCCGTCTTTAAAGCGGACGGACGAGTTTTTCAACTTGTCGATACCCCCGGACACGTGGACTTTTCCGGTGAAATGGAACGTTGCCTGCAAATTCTGGATTGCGCTGTTCTGGTTATCAGCTGCGTTGAGGGAATTCAAAGTCATACCGAAACAATTTGGAAACTTCTGCGTGAAAAAAATATCCCAACTTTCCTTTTTCTGAATAAAACCGATCGGGCCGGTGCCGATCCGCAAAAACTCTTAGCAGAAATATTGCATCGCTGGAACATTCCCGCTCTGGATTTTACCGAACGGTTTTATGATAACATTATGGACAATCAGCTTGCCGAAGAAGTAGCAGAACTGGATGATATCCTTATGGAACAGTATTTCGCAAGCGGATATGAGCCGAATTCATGGCTTACGGCTGCGCGCCAATTAATTTCCCAAGGGCATCTTTTCCCGGTTTTCAGGGGCAGCGCACTTTCCGGCGACGGAATTGAAAAATTCATAAATCTTTTATCCGCACTCTCGCCGGAATGGCAAGGCAACGCCGAGCTTCCGCTTGATGCGCTCGTTTATAAAGTGCGTCACGAGAAAAACGGCGGACGAATCGTTTTTTTAAAGATTTTAAACGGCGTTTTATCGCCAAAGGCAACGGTGAATTACAACGCCGGAGATAATGAATATACCGAGAAAATCAATGAGCTGCGCTGTTATAATGCAGGACGTTTTACCCCTATGGAAAAAGCCCTGCCCGGCGCTCTTTGCGGTATCAGCGGTCTTTCACATTTAATGCCCGGAGACCATATCGGAAAAACAGCGGCTAAAACACATTTTTCTATTACACCTTTGCTTTCATCCCGCGTACTTTTTGACAATTCCATTCCCGCTAAAACCATGCTGGAATGTTTCAGAATTCTGGAAGATGAGGAGCCCCTTTTGGGGGTCGAGTGGAACGAAGAATTAAACGAGCTTGAAGTACATGTTATGGGACCGATCCAATTGGAGGTCCTCACCCGGGAGATGGAAGAGCGATTCGGTTACCGCGTCACATTCGGTCCTTGTCAAATTCTTTATCGGGAAACAATTGCCGCTCCGGTTGACGGATGCGGACACTTTGAACCGTTACGTCACTACGCAGAGGTTCATCTTAGATTGACGCCCGCCCAAAGAGGTGCGGGAATTACATTTGAATCTGTCTGTCCCACTGATGAACTGGCTGAAAGTTGGCAGAATTTAATCCGCACACATGTCTTTGAAAAAGAACATCGAGGCGTTTTAACCGGATCTCCGCTAACCGATGTCACCATCACTCTAACCGCCGGTCGCGCGCATTTAAAACACACCGAAGGCGGTGACTTTCGCGAGGCAACTTATCGGGCAATTCGCCAAGGACTTATGCAGGCAGAAAGCGTTTTGCTTGAACCCTATTACTCTTTTTTCATTCAGGCGGATTTATCTCTTGCCGGACGAATTCTTTCCGACCTTCAACGGATGAACGGTACTTGTAATTCGCCCGTAATGGACCAAAATCAGATTCTCATAACCGGGCGCGCTCCGGTTGCATGTATGATGGATTATCCCCAGGAATTCGCCGCTCTCACCAAAGGGCGCGGAAAGATTTCACTCCGTTTCGATGGTTACGAACCCTGTCATAATACGCAAGACGTAATCGACCAAAAAGAATATAATCCGGAACGCGACCTTTTAAACACGCCGGATTCCGTTTTCTGTTCCCATGGAGCCGGCTATCCCGTTAAGTGGTATGACGCCAAATCTCATATGCATATTAAGCTATGATGTTTTTATAAATCCTCTCTTTGATTGATCCAAAGAGAGGATTTTCTATTAAAATGCGCTTTTCCACGCTTTGGCCGCAATGGTAAAAACAGATTAAATATGTATATTGCCAGCCATTATTTCCTAAACCATGGATCGTCAAAAGTAACACCAAAAGACAAAAAAGCTGATTTACAAAGCAAATCCCCCGGATAAAGTTCCTTTACTGTATTCCGGTTATTCTCTGAATAAACTGAGCAAAGGATATGTCCTTCATTTTCGCCAAAGCGATACCTGCTTTCCACAACCTGTAAGCCTCCTGCTATTCGAACTCCAACATCCTGTGATGAATTTATCCCCGAAAAGCAAGCAAGAAACCAGTCATCCTTTATTACAGCATTGATCCCGGTCGGTATTCTTTGAATGACGCCGGGCTTTAACTTTACGATACATGGGATATAAATGGAATAAAGTGATGTTCCTTCATCAAATCGCTCCGGAAGTCGAATTTCTTTATAAAACCTATACGCTTCTTCTCTATCGGTTGTTATTGTTTCTGATAAGAGATCCCGATAAAATTGTTCAAAACTCACTTTTTGAAATAATCCTGCCTTGTTCATCTTTCTTATCCTTTCGTTTTCACGTTATTTATCGCCGACAAACCGATGTTTAGACCTTTAAAGCTAATTAAAAATCATTTGCCATTCTCTCGTTTAAAATATTTTCTCACAGCCTTTTTTCTGCTGATTCTACGGCTTCCAATTCCTCAGGAGTGGCACAACGCGTTAAACAGACACCACATTCCTTTGAATAGCGGCGAATCATCCGCTCTACTTCATATTGAGCTCGCTCCTTTCTGCGATGCTCTCTTTTTTTATCGTATTTCATCCTGTATCTCCCTTTATTTCATAGGTTTCTCCACAGTCAGCCTTGTCAAAGCCACAGACGATTCCGTTTTGCTCTTTGAGAAGATAAACATTCTGATTTTCAAAAATTACATCATACATTTTTCCCTTTTGCCAGATCGTTCTTATACCCGGAATTTCCAGGTCTTTTAAAAGCAATAATACCTTTTTCATGTTACCTCCATACAGAATATTATTTTCTGTTTATTAAATATATTATTTTCTTATTATTGATTTTCCAGGATCAATTTTGACCCATCGTATAAAAATACTTTTTAAATTCCTGATAAAGCCGAATTTCGCGCAACAGCTTATAATTGTTTTTGGGGTATATTCTGTTTCGAATAACATTTCATAATATTCACGTTCTGCCAAGCGAACCGGACTCCCCGCTTTTCTTTCCAAAACCGAGAAAGGATTTTCCGTTTCTTTTTGATAGGCACGAAAGAATTTTCCCGAAGCATAAATTCGTGCGTAAAGAAACACCTTATCCGCATCAGGTATGAAAACGTTTAAGCGCGTCAGCATATTGGCAATACTTTTTGGCGTCATGGAACTTGACTTTGTTGTTCGTAACAGCGCCGTCCCTTTCCGATAAGATACAGCTTCCCACTCTCCTCCTTTCAGCCGCTCAAACCCGTTTGCAGATATAAATTTTTTTACCCAATCGGACGCTTCTTCGTTAAGTGCCACCTGCCTGTCAGATAACCTTAATAAAAGCGTCTGATCCTTTTTATAAACATCCGTCTTTTGCAGTGCACAGGCCTCTGCTGCCGTTATGCCATGCCATGCCAGTGCCGCCAGAACTTCCGCGGTTAAAAATTCATCTTTATCCCTTTTTGTTTCCTCCGCAATATGATCGATATGTGCTTGTAAGAACAAAAAAAGCTGTGGAAAACTTCCAAAATAATATCGGCCGAATTCATTATCGGAACTTACGTCTTCGTAACTGATTTCAGTGAGAATTCTGCGGGTTTCATTCACACATTCCCCCTGCTGCTCAAGCCAGGACAGATAGCGAAGCAACAGCGATTTTTTATCACGGAATGATTGAATGCTGAAACAATGGTAAGAAACGAATAGATCCTTTAGCTTTTCTGAGGATATGGAAAGAAAGTAGCAATTTTCCGATTCTTCAAAGCTTCCGGCCACATTTAAGTCACTTCGAAAACGCTTAATTGACTGTTCGGTATATTTTCCAAAACAGCTTTTAAGATAACGTTCCATCGTATTTAGAATAATCCCCATTGTTCTCACCCCCCGATAACGCTCGCTATATTATTTTCATTTAATTTAAGCGTATCACAAAACGGGTGAAAATGTCAATGTTCTTTGTTTTTAAGTAATCCGTTGATGTAAGGCAAAATCGATTAATACACATTTTGTTTAAAACATGATAAAGACCCATATAACAAAATTCATTGTAAAATTCGTAGTACAATGTCAGTGCTTTAATCTCTTTCGGATATCGTTCACCCCCCAGCTTACGATAAATCAAAGAGACAAAATAATAATGTTCTGAAGCTGTTAAGCCGGCTTGTCCGCAGAATATAAAGCGCACTCTGTCCTTCGTTATCACCTCCTGCTTAAAATATTCTTTTTGTTGCAGCAGTTCCACTGCAAAAGAGTAATAGTTCATGATATCCCCGCTTTGTTGTCATTCCACTCGTGTTATTTTTCTTTTAAAATTTGCGATTCAAAATCCGTTTTATTGGACACCCTTTTTGATATAATTTTTATGTTGACAAAATTAATTTATCATGATACTCTATAAATACAACATTTATTTTGTGTAATGACACTATAGCACAGTATATCATTTGTGTCAACACAAAAAATATTTTGTGAGGATTGTGTTTATGGGATTTGCAGAAAATTTAAGGAAGTATCGGGAAGAGCATAACTATTTACAGACAGATATTGCAAAAGCACTTCATATTTCTGATCGAACCGTTGGGTTATGGGAACGCGGTGAAACAATGCCGCGCCTTGATCTTGCACTGAAGCTTTCGGCTTTTTTAGGCGTTTCGCTTAATGATTTGGTGAACGATGACGAAATATTTGTGATGCAGGCAAAAGACGCGTACGGACCGCGCGGAGCCAAACAGGCAGAAGAAATGCTTGCGCAATGTCGAGGGCTATTCTATGGAGGATCTCTCTCCCCCGAAGATATGGACGCTTTTTTTCAGGTCATGACAGAAATGTATTTTGACGCTAAACAAAAAGCAAAAAAATACAGCGCAAATAACAGCGCAGACTAATTAAGGAGGTTTTTTCAGTGGTTGAAAAAATAGCAGCGACCGCAGAAAAGTTAAAACGCAAATATCACAGCCAAGATCCGTTTGAAGTAGCAGAATTACTGCATATTCATGTTTGGGAGCGCGAGATCGGCAATATTAAAGGCTTTTACAATATTGTCAATCGCGAGCGCTACATTGTAATTAACGAGAGTCTCTGTCCGGAAGAAAAGCGTATTGTATGTGCTCACGAGCTCGGCCACGACCGTTTGCATCAACATTTTGCGCAGTACACCCCACTTAAAGATATTTGTCTCTATGACATGAGCCGACGCCCGGAGCGAGAGGCAAATATCTTTGGTGCTGCTTTTTTAATTTCTGACACCGATATTCATAACAACGCAGACTATACGACAAAGCAAATCGCACAAATTTTAAAGACAAGTGAAGATTATGTAAATCTGAAAATCGAACTGCTGGAACGCGGTCAAAATAATTCGCGAAAGGTGGGCTTAATGCCGAAATAATCATATTTATTTCATACTATAAAGAGTAAATAATATATCAAAAAGGGAGCGATTTTATGAAAAAAGCGGATAAAAAATCAATCAATTCAGCTGCTTCGGTACGATGTCACATAAACGGAAAAAAGAGCTTGATTCATGTCAATACAAGGCTAGATTATATTGATTACGGAAGTACCATTGAATCCATTGTACGAGCTCTGTATGTCAACGGAGACTATAAGCCTTACTTAAAGCGATACGTAACCTATTCGGTTTTGATTGAACGTTATACTGACTATAAAGGTGTTTACAGTCCGGAAGTTATCCTTCCTCTTTGTGAAAAAACAAGCTTTTATAAAAAAATCACATCCAAAATTGATAGGACTCAACTCCGGCAACTTTACGCCGATATTGATGAACTGATCCAATACAAAAATTCACATCCTAATAAGGTTTAATTGTAATTATCGCGTTTCTGCGATAAAACAGGAGGCGGAAAATGAAACAAACTCATGAATATTGGTGGTCATATGTAAAGGGTATGATCCGAAATTATCCTGCCTTAAAGTCACAATATCGACAGGATTTACATCTTTCTTTATTTCAGAACAAAGAACCCGTTCCTCATTTAGACTGTACTTCTCTTAAAATAAAGCGCAAGGAATATCACGCTGTAGATGATGCCATTAAAGCGACAATGAAATATAAAGACGGCGCTGAAAGACTTAAAATGATTCAGTATGTCTTTTGGGATAAAACCGGCTATAATATCGCCGGTGCCGCATTAAAAATACACTGTTCAGAGCGCACGGCACAGGAGTGGCATCGTATTTTCATCAGGACAGTCGCAAAAAACTTTGGTTTACTCGATTAAAGTTTGCGTCCCGGCACCTGATTATAACGTTATAATGGATTCGTCAGTGAAAAGAAAAGCCTGTTAGCAATTACAACAGCTTAAAAGCTGTATAAAAGATCCAGACGAGTTATATTCAAATTTCAAAAATACAAAGGAGAAACTATATGTCAAACGAGATAATTATATCACTTTTATCGCTGTTTGGAACGATTTTTGGTTCAACGCTGGGGATTATCACCTCAAACCGGCTCACCATATACCGCATCAAACAGTTGGAAGAAAAAGTTAGTAAACACAACAGCCTTATCGAGCGGATGGCAATTGTAGAACGTGATGTAAAATCTGCTCATCGACGGTTGGATGAACTATTGGAGGACTTAAAATGAAAATCAACTGGAAAGTAAGAGTAAAAATCCCGTATTCTGGTCACAGGCAGCGGTAGCAATTGTAGCGCCGATTCTGGCAGGTCTTGGCTTACAATGGGGAGATATGACCACATGGAGCGCTTTCGGCGATGCCTTGTGCAAAGCGGCAGCAAACCCGGTTATCGTGGTCTCTGTCATCGTTTCCCTCTGGGGGATTATCAATGACCCTACCACCAAAGGCTTAAGCGACAGTACACAGGCGCTTACATATGATGTACCGAAGGAGGAAAAATAGAATGAACACTCCCTACAAAGGAAAATTCAAAGTGACCCAGATTAAACATTCCGCCCATGACGGGCTTGATCTGGTAGGACTGGACAGCAAAGAAATCCATGCGACAGTAAGCGGTATTGTGGAACGCGCCGGATGGGAAAATCCAAACGACCACAGTCAGGGCTTTGGGCAGTATGTTCGGATTAAAGACGACAAATCGGAGGATCGGTATTATTTTGGCCATATGAGCAAGGTAAAGGTAAAGCTCGGGCAGAAGGTAAAAGCGGGAAGCGTGATCGGAATCGAAGGCTCTACCGGGAGAAGCACCGGTTCACATTGTCATTACTGTGTGCGCGGGCACGCAAGCAAAGCGGAGGTCAAGGACGTAAATGCCATTTCGGGCATTCCGAACAAAGAGGGAATTTACGGCAGCGGTGTAAAACAGACCCAGCAAAAGCCGGTTACAAAGAAAAGCGGTATTACGCTGTTAAAGACCGGCAGCTGGAATGTAAGGAACGCGCCGTCTCTGGGAGCTTCGGTAAACAGGGTGGTACGCGGGGTACAGACGGTAACCTATGTAGACATTGTGCCGGAAACAAACCCGGAGAAATACGGCAAGCGTGATTTCTACAAGCTGCGTGACGGAACTTTTATTTCTGTTAAGGCGTGTAAATAAAAAGAGCCCCAATATCTAGTAAAGATATTGGGGCTCTTTTGCCATAACTTAAAATAAATCTTTTAGCTCTTTAGCAACCTCTTTCATCGTTTTGCCATCGGTGACAATTTTTATTGTGTTTAACCTTTGATACAAAGGAATTTTGCCTATGCTTCTGTCAATCAGATCAATCGTTCGGATTCCTTGAAGGACATCTTTTTTCAATCGATCCCGAATTGTATTTTCATCCGCAACTAACGAAACGCATCTCAATTCGCAATCTTTAATTTCAAGCCTTTTTAAAATTGCATCTATAATGCATTGCTCATGCATCACCCAGCAAAAAATAATATGGTCGTATACAGAACAGCGCAAAAAGCTATTTAACAAATAACAAATATTATCAAGCACCATCGATTTTGTCTCTTCAGTGACCTGAAACGGGCTCGCATCCCAGCACCAGTCTCCATCAAGAAAAACTGCGTTTGAAAGTCCTTCTTTCAGAAGCTTACATACAGAAGTTTTTCCGACACCCATCGTTCCGCCAATCAGATATAGCCTTTTCGTTTTGATCATTCCTTCTCTGATTTTAAACCGATTATATGCCATATGATGATTCGACGCATCTTTATCATTTTCACAATTCCCGGAAATTCTCTTCTATGTTATGATAATCCAAGCCAAATGCAATTAGTATAGGCGCAATCATTCATTTTTGCATACATAAGTAAAAAACCGATAGTAAAAAACCCGATTGCTTACGCAATCGGGTTTTTGAGGCGCCACCCGGATTTGAACCGGGGAATCAGGGTGTTGCAGACCCATGCCTTACCACTTGGCTATAGCGCCATAAAAATTGGAGCGGGTTACGAGGCTCGAACTCGCAATCACACCCCACACAAGGCTCCGCCTTTGCGGGGACCCCATACCTCCGATTTAAAACCGGTGGAGACAGCAATTTCTCGCCAAACCCATTCTTCAATTTTTGGAGCGGGTTACGAGGCTCGAACTCGCTACCTCCACCTTGGCAAGGTGGCGCTCTACCAGATGAGCTAAACCCGCATCAATAAAAGTATATGCAATATATGAACAATCTAGTATCAGCCAAAAGCTGATACTAATCATTCATGGTGCCTCCGGACGGAATCGAACCATCGACACGAGGATTTTCAGTCCTCTGCTCTACCGACTGAGCTACAGAGGCAAATTGGCGACCCAGAACGGGCTCGAACCGTCGACCTCCAGCGTGACAGGCTGGCGTTCTAACCAACTGAACTACTGGGCCAATTTGCGGCGCAAAATTTACATTTCACGCCCATCGCCTATGGTGGGAACAACAGGGCTCGAACCTGTGACCCTCTGCTTGTAAGGCAGATGCTCTCCCAGCTGAGCTATGCTCCCGTTTCAGCGACGTGTTAAATTATACTATAGGTACAGATAAAAGTCAAGAGTAATTTTTACTTTTTCCGCAAAAGATTTGTATCCTGATAAAAAGCCGGTTTACCAGGATACAAATTGAAAGCGGACACAACACATTCTTAAATCAAAGATCGTTTCTTGTTAAATCTTCCAGTGTCTCGCGTTTTACTACCAATCGGGATTCTCCATCCTTTACCATAACAACCGGAGGAATTGTTGTGCGATTATATCGCGATGCCATTGAGTAATTATAAGCACCGGTTGCAAAAACCGCCAGAATATCTCCTGCCTCCGCCGGCTGAAGCGACACGTTTTCTCCCAACAAATCACCGCTTTCACAACATTTTCCCGCAACTGTTACAATCGTATCCTTTGGCTGCCTTGCCTTATTGGCAATCGCCATATCATATTTTGCCTGATAAAGTGCATAACGCGGATTATCTGTCATACCGCCGTCAACCGAAACATAGGTGCGCACTCCCGGAATTTCTTTGACCGCTCCGATTGTATAAAGCGTTGTTCCCGCAGGGCCCACGATAGAACGACCGGGTTCGATTAAAATAAACGGCTGACGCAATCCAAGTCTTTTAACAGTCTCTTTTATTACAACCGAAACTTCCTTTACGTATTCCTCATAAGGAACCGGCCGATTTTCCGGTACATATTTAATGCCGAAACCACCGCCGAGATTTAATTGTTCCACTTCAAATCCGGTTTCTTCCTTCAGCTCAGCAATTAAATTTAACATAACTTCTGCCGCAAGTCGGAACGGATCTATTTCAAAAATCTGAGAACCGATATGGCAATGGACACCTTTTAAAACGACATGCTTCATTGAAACCGCACGTTTTAAAACTTCCAGAGCTTCCCCGGTCTCCAGCGCAAGGCCAAACTTCGAATCGATTTGCCCGGTGCGGATAAAATCGTGGGTATGTGCATCAATTCCCGGTTTAATCCGGAACATAATTCCCGGAGTCTCATCTAATTTTTCCGCAAGCGCATCCAAATTTTCGAGCTCTTCTATATTATCTACTACAATACATCCGATATGATTCTTTAAAGCATATTCCAGTTCTTCATGAGATTTATTATTGCCGTGAAAATATATTTTTTCTGCCGGAAATCCAACACTTAGCGCTGTATAAAGCTCACCAATTGAAACTACATCCAAACCTATGTTTTCTTCTGCGGCAATCCGGCACATCTCTTTACAGCAAAATGCTTTGCTGGCGTAAAGAGCCATTCCGGCCCCGTTATAATATTTTTCGAAGGACTCGCGAAACTGACGGCAGTTTTTGCGAATCAATGCCTCATCCATCACATAAACAGGCGTACCGTATTCACTTGCAATCGAAACGGCGTCCTTGCCGGCAATTGTCAAATGTCCCTGTTCATTGACCCCAAGTCCCTCAGAAACAAACATTGAAACCTCCGAATTTTCTAAAACAAGCATTGGAACCTCCCAAAAAAATTATTTTTCACTAACTTCTTCCAAAACAGACCGGAGCTCTTCAATCCCTTCGCCTGTTTCGGACGACGCAGGGATCATATGGATTTCTTCGCCATATGGTATTTCGGCGCGAAACCCTTGAATCCGCTTTTCTTTCTGCAGCTTTGAAAGTTTATCCGCTTTAGTCAGTACAATCAAAAACGGATATTCCGTCTCCACCAGATACTTTACCATATCAAGGTCAAGCTGTGAAGGAGAATGGCGGATATCAATCAAGAGTAAAACCAGCGCCACATTACGATTTTGATTAAAATATCCTTCAATCAATTCCGACCAGCGGTGCTTTTCACTTTTCGCGATTTTAGCATAACCATAACCCGGAAGATCCACAAAAAATGTATCTTCCACCCCATAGAAGTTAATTGTTGCCGTTTTCCCGGGGACCGCGCTTACCCTGGCCAAACCTTTTCGATTAAATACTTTGTTAATCAGCGAAGACTTTCCTACATTTGAACGTCCCGCAAAGGCAATTTCCAATTTTTCTGAAGGCGGCAACTGGGAAGAAACCCCGTATGCTGAAATAAATTTTGCCAAATTAAAGTTCATCGTTATCCCCCGCGCCGCCATATTAAATCGGCAATTGTTTTTATAAAAACGTTGTACCCAATATTGTCTGTTATTACGACGGAACCGCCGGACATTTTTCAGAAGCGGCTTTTAAAACCGGCTGCCGATCCCTACAGGAATCTTCCGGTGCTTCATTTTCCGGCCAGGAAAGGGCAGTTTTAAGAACCGTTTCCACATGATCCGCCGCCACAAATTCCACTGCGTCCTTAACGACACGATCGACCTCAAAAAGATCCGGCAGATTTCTTTTTGGAATAATAACCGTTTTAATACCATAGCGATAAGCCGCCATCGTTTTTTCTCGCAATCCGCCAATCGGAAGGACACGACCGCGAAGGGTGATTTCCCCGGTCATAGCAACATCGTGTCGGACCGGGATTCCGGAAAGTGCCGAGATCAGCGCCGTTGTCAAAGCAATTCCGGCCGAAGGTCCGTCTTTCGGAACAGCGCCCTCCGGTGCATGGATATGAATATCTTTGGTTTTATAGAAATCGGTAGGAATTCCGTATTGGGTAGCAACCGAACGAACATAACTCACTGCAATTCTGGCCGACTCTTTCATTACATCGCCCAAATTACCGGTGAGCTCCACTTTACCGCTTCCCTCTAAAACAGATACTTCAATAGGCAACACTTCGCCTCCGACAGATGTCCATGCAAGGCCGGTGACAAGTCCAACCATATCTTTGGATTCCATCACATCGGGATAATATTTTTTGGGTCCTAAAAGGGTTTCCAAATTTTTAGGCGTTACAGTTACCCGCTCTGTTTCTTCAGAAGCCAGCCTTTTAGCGCCTTTTCGACAAAGAGAAGCAATTTCCCGTTCCAGTCTTCTAACGCCTGCTTCACGGGTATAACTGTCAATCAACTCATAAAGGACCCCATCTGAAATACGGAACATCGCCGGGGTTAGTCCGTTTTTTTTCATCTGTTTTTTTACAAGATGCCGCTTTGCAATCTGAAATTTTTCCTCGCGGGTATAGCTCGGAAGAGAAATAACTTCCATACGATCAAGCAGTGGCCTCGGAATGGTATCGAGCGTATTGGCTGTTGTAATAAAAAGAACGTCGCTTAAATCGAACGGAATTTCGAGGTAATGGTCGTAAAAGGCCGAATTTTGCTCACTGTCGAGCATCTCAAGCATCGCCGCAGAAGGATCTCCTTTATAATCGGCCCCCATTTTATCAATTTCATCCAACAAAATAAGCGGGTTATGGGATTTTGCCTGTTTCATTCCGGAAATGATTCGTCCCGGCATCGCACCGATATAGGTTTTACGATGTCCGCGAATCTCCGATTCGTCTCGGATTCCTCCCAGTGAGATCCGGACAAATTTTCGTCCGAGCGCCTCTGCAATCGAACGGGCAATCGAGGTTTTCCCGACACCAGGCGGGCCTTCTAAACAGATAATTTGTCCTCTGATGTCCGGAGCAAGTTTTCTGACGGCAAGGCTTTCAAGGATTCTCTCCTTAACCTTTTCCAAGCCATAATGGTCACGGTCAAGCTTTTTCTTAATTGTACCAATATTCAAATTATCCTGCGTTTTTTCATCCCACGGAAGGCTGATCGCAAGATCGAGATAATTTCGGATAACCGATGCCTCATGAGAATTAGGTGGCATTTTATAAAGCCGCTCACATTCCTTTAAAAGCTTTTCGCGAGAATCGTCGGACAAATTTTTTATTTTCTCGATTGCCTCGGCAAACTCCTCTGCCTCCTCCTGTACATTTTCTCCATCTCCGAGCTCTTCGGAAATAACGCGAAGCTGCTCCCGCAAATAATAATCCCGTTGATTTTTATCCATATTTTCTTTAACCTGCTCAAAGATGTCACGTTCGATGGCAAGGATATTGGTTTCCTTTTCAAGGATCTCGGCCAAAAGACGAAGTCTACTGTAAAGATCGGATTTTTCTAACAGCCTCTGTTTGTCTTCAAAGCGAAGCATAATATTCTGAGCAATAATATCAAAAAACTTCTGCGGCTCATTCTCTGTGAAAATAGAAGCAACAAGCTCCTCCGAAAGTTTAGGTACAATGGATGCATATTCATCAAAAATGGATTTAATTGTTCGCATGGCTGCTTCAATTTCTTCCGCAGATTTTCTACTTCTATGATAAGGCATCCGTTTTACTTCACACTCAATATATCCTTCAAATGACGTAAAGCGGACAACCTTAGCGCGATATAAACCTTCCACCAACACACGGACCGTATTCTCCTGCGTTTTAAGAAGCTGTTTTATTTTTGCAACAACTCCAACCTCATACAGATCGTTTTCCCCGGGCTCTTCCACAGAAATATCATTCTGCGTAACCAGAAAAATAGTTTTCGTTCCTCCAACCGCTACATTAAGCGCCTCTATTGATTTCGCACGGCCGACATCAAAATGCATAACCGTTCCGGGCAACATAACAATTCCGCGCATAGCAAGCGCAGGAAGAATAACTGTAGTGGGATTATTGCTTTTTATCTTTAAGGTTTTTTCCTGCATAATAGTCTCCTTAAAATTTGGATTGCAAATACAGTAATATTATATCGAATTACCTTAAGCTTTGCAAGTTTTAAAGTCCTCCAATTCATCCTACTCAAAAACTTTACTTTTATATTTTAGTGTGCTAAAATATAAAACAGAATGATATCTCTAATCTGGAGGGTGTCTTATGAACAATAAACTAAAAAATGATGACGTAGATTTTCTTTTTCAGTCTATCTTATCTCTCAAAACCATGGAAGAATGCTATAACTTCTTTGAAGATCTCTGCACAGCACAGGAGCTAAAGGCAATGTCACAACGGATCGTCGTTGCCAAAATGCTCAGCGAGCGTAAAGTATACAGTGACATTGTCGCAAAAACCGGTGCCAGCACTGCTACAATCAGTCGTGTAAATCGTTCTTTGATGTACGGTAACGATGGGTATTCGGTTGTCTTTGATCGTGTTGAGGGCCATGAATAGCTATAACGATTTTGCACAGGTTTACGATATTCTTACCACGAATGTCGAATATTCCAAAAGAGCAGCCTGTTATAATCGGCTGATTACCGCTGCCGGCGGGAAAAAAGGAATTTTATTAGATCTCGCCTGTGGAACCGGATCGATGAGCTTTGAATTTTTAAAATACGGATATGATGTAATCGGAATTGACGGCTCGGAAGAAATGCTTTCGGTTGCAACGGACAAAAAGCTCGAAAAAAAGGAAGAATCAATTATTTTTCTCCGCCAGCTGATGCAAGAGCTTGATCTTTTCGGCACCATTGACGTCACAGTCTGTTCTCTCGACAGCCTCAATCATCTGGTAAACCCGAAAGATTTGCAGGAAACCTTTCGGCGCGTTTCACTTTTCACCAATCCGGGCGGACTTTTCCTTTTCGACGTAAACACGCCCTATAAACATCGCGAAATTCTTGCCGATAACACCTATTTTTATGATGAACCGGGAGTTACCTGTATCTGGCAAAACACTTTAACCGAACCGGACGTCGTGCAAATCGATCTTGACCTCTTTATAGAAACAGAAAACGGCCTTTATAAACGTGCTGCCGAACATTTCAGCGAGCGTGCGTATCCGGATGAGAAACTTCGACATATGTTAAAAAAGGCAGGATTCGAAATCGTTGCGGTTTACGACGAAGACGGTGAACATCTTCCGAATGAAACTTCCGAACGAGTTATTTACGTTACAAAAAAGATTTGAAAGGATTATTTATGGGTAAACTGGTTCGCACCTTATCAAAGGACGGTTCCGTTATGGCTTGTGCCATCGACGCTACCGACATTGTATCGGAAATTGAACGAATTCATAAAACTTCCGCAGTTGTTTCCGCAGCACTTGGCAGATTGTCTTCCGCCGCATCCATGATGGGCTGCATGCTCAAAACCGACGGTCAATCGGTCACTCTTCGAATGAAAGGAAACGGCCCGATCGGCAGTATGGTTGCGGTAGCAGACAGTTATGGCAATGTAAAATGTTATGCTGAAAACGTCGTTGTAGAACTGCCGCTCAACCAGTATGGCAAGCTGGATGTTTCAGGTGCTGTCGGAAAAGACGGATTTCTTCAGGTCATTAAAGATCTTGGATTGAAAGAGCCCTATACCGGTCAGGTTCCGATTGTATCCGGCGAAATTGCCGAAGATATTACCCGGTATTTTGCCGTGAGTGAGCAAACGCCTACTGTTTGCGGCTTGGGTGTTCTTGTAAATCCGAACCTCACCATCAAAGGTGCAGGCGGATATTTGGTACAGCTTCTTCCCTTTGCAGATGAAGGCTGCATTGACATACTGGAGGCAAATCTCAAAAAGATGCCACCGGTTTCTTCTATGTATGCCAATGGAATGTCTCCGGAAGAGGTCTGTTTTAGGCTTCTTGACGGATTAGAACCCAATGTGCTCGATGAATCGCATCCTATCTATCGATGTGATTGTTCCAGAGAACGCGTTGCACGCGCTCTTATAAGTCTTGGGAAACAAGAGCTTGATAAAATGATTGAAGAAGAAGAAAAAATCGAAGTCTCCTGTCATTTCTGCAATAAAAAATATACATTTGACAGGGAGATGCTCATACAAATTCGCGATCGTGCAAAAGCCTAAAGGATTTTTATAAACACTATATTTTTAAGGAGGAAGATATTTCTTTGGACGGTTATCTTATACTTGTGCTGGTTGTGTTGGTGCTTCTTTCAGCATTTTTCTCAGCCAGCGAAACAGCTATTTCAACCATTAATCGAATCCGTATGCGCAACCTCGCTGACGAAGGCAATAAAAAAGCTCAAAAAGCGATTCAGATGGCAGATAACTATGACAGAACCCTTTCCACCATTCTGGTCGGCAACAATATTGTAAATATCGCTTTTGCATCGCTTAGCACCATGCTCTTTACAAGCTGGTTCGGCGTATCGGGTGTTGGAATTGCCACACTTGTTTCAACCGTTGTTGTATTGGTTTTTGGTGAGGTTTTACCCAAAAGCCTTGCAAAGGAATTTGCAGATTCTTTTGCGCTCGCCGTTTCTTATCCCCTTTATTACATCATGATCCTGTTAACACCGATTGTTTACATCTTTATCGGGATTAAAAAAGGAGTTATGCGGATTTTCAAGCCACAGAAAAAGCAGGTATCCGTTACAGAACAGGAGCTCAAATATATTATTGAAGAAATCGAAGATGAAGGGGTTTTGGAGAAACAGGAAAGCGAGCTGGTCCGCAGTGCCCTGGATTTTGATGAAATTACAGCCGACGAAATTCTCACTCCGCGTGTCGATGTCGTTTCGGCAGAAGTCGGCGAGTCAATCGAAACAATCAAGGATCTTTTTGTGGAGGAGCATTTCTCTCGAATCCCGATTTACGAAAACAGCATTGATAATGTCATCGGTGTCCTCTATTCCAAAGACTTTTTTACAGCTTATATAAAAGGAACAGATTTTTCTATCCGAGATATGCTGCAAAGCGTTATCTTCATCCCTCCTAAAAAGAAGATTTCCGAATTGTTCAGCGAGTTGCAAAAAAGCAAATCTCACCTTGCCATTGTAACAGATCAATATGGCGGCAATATGGGTATCGTCACATTAGAGGATATTTTGGAAGAGTTGGTCGGCGAAATTTGGGACGAATATGATGAGGACGAACGTGATTTTGTACCGTTAGATGAAAATACTTTTGAAATCAGCGGTGATTTGCGGGTAAGCGATTTAATTGAAGAACTAAATATAGACGGTCTTACCATTGAAACTTCCAGTAATTCAGTCGGAGGTTGGGCATTGGAACGCTTGGGGCATATTCCGAAAGCGGGCGAGTCATTTACAAACGGTATTTTAAAGGTTACTGTGAAAGAAGTAATTGAAAATCGAATCATGCGTTTAACCGTACAGATTCTGCCGCCGCAAAAGAAGAAAACAGCCGTGAAAAAGAAAGTATTTCCGGATAACGGATTTGTTGTTTAAAGTCAATAAAAAGCACTGTTATATTCATCTTAAAAGGTTAAAGCATTAAATGGGAAAAAAGCCACGCGGGCACCGCGTGGCTTTTTCCCATCATAAGGACTGTCGTTTTTAATGCGGCGAACCTTTCCGGCAAACGACTGATCCATTCATCGTAATACAAAGCCTAATTCGCTGTTTTGTTCCTTGATCATAATAAAAACTATCCGGTAAAATCCTCAATCGCTTTTTTTAGTGCTTCAGCATTTTTTATCCGTACTCCGTTTTCAAGTGCCGTTTGCTCCGAGTATGGAAGCGTATCAATCGGAACCTCAAGTATCCTAACCGGACTTTCCTTTCCTTTTTCGAAAACAGCAATTTTATTATCATAGCTTTTTAGAATATACTCATAAGAAGCATTCTCTCCGGCAGCCTGAGCACCGGACGGCTTTATTGTCTCGGTCGACCAAACGATAGTCCCTCCGATTAAAATTACAGCTGCAGCTACTATGCCAATCCAGCTTATTATTCCTTTTCTACTCATTACAAAACCCTTTCCACTCTTATATAAAAAGAATTTATTGTTATTTACCACATACTTCTTTAGACTCAGTCAGAAATACGATTTTTTAAAGCATTACCGTCCCGATTATATTTTGTAGCTTTTTAGGAAAAATTATACAGTATAATTTCATGGATAAATTGGCTAAACCTTACTTGAAAAACTATAAAACATCTCAACAGGTTCCCTATTTTTTAAGCTTTCGACTTAACAAACTATACTCGTTATGATATAATAAGCGCGTATACAGCAAAACTCCGGTAATTGATATGGCGTTGTATTTCTAATACACGACCGTTATTACAAATCGATATCGACAAAGCAACGCTTGTTTCCTTCTGGAAATAACGCTTTTCGTCATGAGAATAACCAAGGAGGCGAACCGCTGAATGGCAAAACGGATGCAAAAGAATCCGAACATGGTGGACATTAGTTCGCACAGTACAAAACGCAGTAGAAAAAAAGCAAATAAAGGAAACCGACGGGTCAAAAAAATTCTTTTAACCTGTGGTAAAGTTCTTGCAAGCTTCATCCTTATTCTTGCAATTACCGGCAGTATTGTCATTACCGCCCTCACTGTTTATGTTATGAAATTTGTGGAGCCGGAAGATAATATTGACATTAAAAATGCAGGACTTGGTTACACAACTACTCTTGTGGCAACCGATTCCGACGGTAATGAAACCGTAACCGCCACCCTGCACAGCAGAGTTATCCGTGAATGGGCCGATTTGGATCAGATTCCGAAACATGTACGAATGGCTTTCGTCTGTGCCGAGGACAAGCGCTTTTATGATCACGACGGTGTCGACTGGAAGCGTACTTTTGCCGCTTTTGCAAACCTTTTCTTGCATTTTTACAGCACAAAGCAGGGCGGTTCTACAATTACGCAGCAGCTTATCAAAAACATTACAGGTGATAACGATATCAGTATCACTCGTAAGTTTACCGAAATCTTTAGGGCCGTTAATTTGGAAAAAGTATATTCCAAAGATCAAATTCTTGAGAGCTACCTAAATCTTATACCGCTTGACCAGTCGATACACGGCGTTCAGGCAGCCGCCAAGTATTATTTTAATAAAGATATATCACAGCTATCCGTTGTAGAAGGTGCGTCTCTGGCCGCTATGGTACGCGCACCGCGTACTTATAACCCGATTTTACATCCGGAGGCAAATAAAGAGCGGCGTAATGCTTACGTTCTTCAGGCAATGTATGAAGAAGGGGTTATTACTGCCGAAGAACTGGAAACCTACAAAAACACCGATCTTGTCACTGCAATTGATCCGGAATTGCCCGATTCCGGCGATGATAACATTTACAGCTGGTTTACCGAGACAGTAATTGAAGAAGTTAAAGCTGATCTAGTCGAGAAAAAGGGCTGGGATGAGGATTATGCCGAAAGCCAGCTTTTGACAGGCGGACTTAAAATCTATACAACAGAAGATCCTCGTATTCAGAAAATTATGGAAGAAAAATACGAGCAGGACAGTACTTTTTCAAAAACATCCAATAAAGAATTAATTACTCAGTCTGCGATGATTATCATGGATTATCAAGGTGAAATCAAAGGTATTGTTGGTGCGCGAGGCAAAAAGGAAGGAAATCGCATCTGGAATAATGCTACGATGTCAAACCGCAGTCCCGGATCTTCAATTAAACCGCTTTCCATATACAGTCCCGCAATTGAAAGCAACCTGATTCATTACTCCAGCATTATGACAGATGAACCGGTTCCAACTGTTTTAGGCGGTGTGCTAAGAACTGACTGGCCGCACAACTATGACTATACTTATCGTGGTGACATTTTAATTACCGAAGCGCTTCAGCGTTCTACCAATACCATCCCGGTGCAGCTAGCTAACAAGTTAACACCACAGGTCTGCTATAATTTTCTTACTGAAAAGCTTCATCTGAGCACATTGGTTGAAAGTGATATTACCGCTCCGCGTATAGCGCTCGGCGGTCTTACAAAAGGTATAAAATTGGACGAATTTACAGCAGCCTACCAGATGTTTGGAAATCAGGGTGTTTATACAGAGCAACACAGTTATACCAAAGTGCTCAACGCAGCCGGTGATGTTATCCTCGAAAAAGAGCCTACCGTTACTCGTGCTCTGACGCCGGAAACTGCTACTATCATGAACCACGCCCTTCAAACTGTAGTAGACGGACCGTATGCTACCGCCCGAAGAGCACAAATGAGCAATGTTACAGTTGCCGGTAAAACCGGTACTGCTACCAATGATGCCGGCGGTACAACCGATCAGCTTTTTCTGTCTTGTACCCCATATTATGTATCGGGTACTTGGATTGGCTATGCGGATAGTAAAAAAACCATACCTACCGGTTTAATGACGCCGCCTGCTTCAATATGGAAAGGTATTATGACCGAGATTTTAAATGGACTTCCCTCCAAATCGTTTGAGTTTTCGAGTGATGTTATCGAACGGCCATATTGTACCGAAACCGGTTTACTGGCAAAAGAAGGATGTCCAAAACAGGCAACCGGCTATTACAAGTCCGGATATCTGCCGGATTACTGCACAAAGCACTAAAAAGAATCCCCCGTGTTTTCAACGGGGGATTTTTACAATACCAATTTGAGGTGAACAGATGAATCAATCCCATGCATTAAGAAAAAACGATTGCTATAAAACTGAGGTCTTATCCGTCAGTGGAGACGGCTTTGGAATTTGCAAAATAGATGGCATGGTCGTTTTTGTGCCACAGGTTGCTGCCGGTGATATTTGCGACGTCAAAATTGTAAAGGTTTTATCCAGATATGCCTATGGTATTGCCACAAAATTTTATTGTCTCTCTGCCGAGCGTATCAAGAGCGTTTGCCCGGTTTATCAGCAATGTGGCGGCTGTTCCTTTTGTCATCTGACTTATACGGCGGAACTTAAGATAAAAGAAGCCGCTGTTCGGGATGCCTTTAAAAGAATCGGAGGAATATCCTTATCTCCCGAGCCTATTCTGCCAAGCCTTCACGAAACCGAATATCGAAATAAAGCGCAATATCCCATCGGCAGCAATAACGGAAAAATGATCTATGGCTTTTATGCAAATCGCAGTCACCGTATTATTCCAAGCCGGAACTGCCTTTTACAGCCCCCTATTTTCTCCGAGCTCGCTGAATTTATCGCAAACGAGCTTCGAAAATATGATGTTTTACCTTATGATGAAAAAAGCGGAAAAGGGGATCTGCGCCACCTTTATCTGCGCACAGGCGAAATTTCCGGTGAAATTATGGTCTGCTTTGTTGTCGCACATAATATTTCAAAAAAAATCACGCCTTTTATCACCGAACTAATTCAAAGTTTTCCGCAAATTAAAAGCATTGTTTTAAATATTAACCCACGCCGGGATAATGTAATTCTTGGAGAACGCTGTATCACACTGTGGGGAAAGGATACCATCGAGGATATACTTTGCGGACTGCGCTTTAAGCTCTCTCCCCTTTCTTTTTATCAGGTCAACCGGAGTCAGGCAGAACGTCTTTACGAAATAGCGAAAGAATATGCTGCGTTAAAGGGGAGCGAAACCGTTATCGATCTTTACTGCGGTGTTGGAACTATCGGGCTTTCCATGGCAAACGACTGCAAACGCCTTATCGGCATTGAAATTATAGAATCCGCAGTTGAAGATGCACGAAAAAATGCCGAGCGAAACGGAATAAACAACGCCGAATTTCTTTGTGCCGACGCTAAATCCGCTACAAAGACAATTAAAGAACGTGAAATTCAGCCCGATGTAGTTTTGCTCGATCCTCCGCGTAAGGGATGCGATGCATCTGTTATAGCTGATGTTGCCCAAATGAATCCCTCAAAAATCGTTATGATTTCCTGTAATCCATCAACTGCTGCGCGCGATTGCAGTTTATTTGAGACACAGGGCTATTTCGTCAGACGTTATCGTCCGGTTGATATGTTCCCCAGAACAAAACATGTGGAGACGTGTGTTCTTTTGGGTAGGAAAATAATCGGCGATAAAGGTGTTGAATATACCTATGCTGATTACGAATCAGAAGGCGATGAACATTTCAAAAGAATCAAAGATTCTGCAATTTACAAGGAAATTAAAGAATGAATTTAGGAGCAGCATATTGATTTTAGGGGTATCCAATCGTTTTAGAGTGTTATGAAGATTCAGGAAATAATCAAAATAACAACGTAATTCAAGGAATGAAATAAATGAAGATTAGAAAACGAATTATTAACTCGATGCAGTTCTAATACTGACAGCAGGTTGTATCGAGTTAATTTTGAAGAAATGTTGTCAGGACTGCATCCTCAAAATAAAACCAGATTAATATGTTTTGAAAGGAATGTAGTTGATATGAATGAATATGTAAAAAATTTGGATCGAATTGAATTTGTTATAACAATGGCTTGTACCGGAAGATGTAAGCATTGCTCAGAAGGTGAACATATAAATTGCCGGGGACACATTAATAAAGATATTGCAGTGAATTCGATTCGTAAAATATGCAAGAATTATAAGATCAAGTCATTAATGACTTTTGGAGGAGAACCCTTAATATATCCGGATGTTGTTTGTTCTATTCACAAATGCGCAGATAAAATGGAGATAGAAAAAAGGCAATTGATTACAAATGGGTTCTTTTCCAAAAACCCCAAAAAAATTAAAAAAGTCGTAAATGGCTTGGAAGAAAGTGGCGTTAACAGCATACTTTTGTCAGTGGATGCTTTTCATCAAGAGACAATACCGCTCGAACCGGTAAAATATTTTGCCGAGATTGTATCTCAGTCAAAAATCCATATTGAATTGAGTCCGGCATGGCTTGTAAGCGAAGATGACAATAATCTATATAATTCCAAAACAAAAGAGATATTAGAGAAATTCGCGGATTTGAATATCCAAATAGGACCGGGAAATGTGATATTTCCAAGTGGAAATGCGTTGAAGTATCTTAAAGAGTATTTTGATGAGAATATGGATGCTACGTCGCCATATGAAGAAAATCCTAATGACATCAGAACTGTTAGCTTTTCACCAAATGGGGATGTATTGAATAGTAATGTGTATCATAAAGACATACTTGATATTCTAGCCAATTACCATCCGTAAAAGTGGAAGCGATTGGATGTTTGCTGTTGTGTTAAAACACCCGCATAGCTGAAAATATAAATAAAAAAGACCGCAAAGCGGTCTTTTTTATTTATATACAGCATCTTTTACAATCGCTTGCAATTTATTTTTTGCGCTTTTTGCCAACGCCCCAAGCGCCGCCCATCAAAGACAATGCAGCGATCACTGCATACATTGTTACGCCCATATCACCAGTATTAGCAGGCTCAACGGTACCGTTTCCGGAATTGTTATTATTTTTCCCACCATTATTACTACTGGAAACAAGAACTTCAAACGAAGTCTCGGCTACCGTCTGCTTATCAGACAGGATACTCAGCGTATGCTGACCTTTGGATAGGCTCTGCAAATAATCACCTTTCAGAATCAACTTACCGTCGGCCATGATATAATCCGTGCCCTCAGTCAGCTCTTTTTCATCCACCTCTGCCATGAACCCTACAGGCAGATTAACAGCCGTAAACGTCATATCTTTCTTGCTGCCTTTAGTATAGGTGCCTTTACCGTCCGCTTTGATGCTGGGATGGACCTCTGTGGTAATCATATAGGAAGAGAAATGCCCCAACGTCATGGTAATGATACCGGTCTGCGCATCGTAATCAAAAGGTACAGGCTCTGCACTGCCATCGTTGAGATAATACACAGCAAGATCACTTTGTGTCAATCCCGCCTTATACGGTACCTTTACAGTAACCTTACCGGCAGCGCTGTCAGCAGTAAACACAGGCTGACCATTAACAGTCAACATCATATTTACCACTGCTACATTCGTTTTATTTTCAACTAACGACTGATAGATCTCTTTCTGCTCAGCGGTGGGGTCTTTCTTTTCTATCGTCAGTTTCAAATCATCGCTATCAGCTGCTGCCTGAGCAATATTGGCTGCCGCAGCTTTATCGAATGTCACAGTAACCTCATCGCTGACTTTATCCGCATTATTGGACACTGTCAGCTCTTTGTTCACATCGATATCCGATTTCTTAATAGCCGCAGTTGTTGTGTCATTTGTAGTCTGACCCGGCAGTTTTACAACACTGGTACTGCCGCCGGTACCATCATCGGATGTTTTCAGACTTACGGTATAATAACCGTTTAATCCCTTAACCACTCTGTAATGCTGATCATGAACATAAGTTGTCGGATTACTTGAGAATGTGCCGCCGGTAACATTGACAGACTCCTCAACATTTACCCATTCGGCAACGGTGTTAGCTGTATAATCATACGCTTTAACTGCCAAAGCATCTTTTCCGCTCGCCGTAAAAGTTCCGCCCTTAATCTCAGCAGCGGGCACACCGCCGGGATAATTACGATTGATGATAGAAACAGCAGCACCATCCAAAATAGCGTTTTGGCTGCCGGTAGCATCGTTGTTGGCACCGGTAGATGTAATATTGCCGTCGTTAATAATCAGCTTGCCCGCGCATATTTCCACACCGTTTTCACCGGAAATCGCACCACCGTTAACAGTTACAGTACCAAGCTGCGGATGATAAATGCCAAATCCGTTAGGAGCTTCAATCTTTGCGCCTTTGTTTACGATGATATCACAATTATCGATATAACCTCCTGCATCTTTGGATCCGTTACCGCCGATAGCAAAATGCGCATTTGTCTTTACGGTACCGTTGACCATCAATTTGGATGTTCCGGTAGTAAAAATGCCGTAGCCATTTCCGCCATCAATTGTAACGTCACTCGCGATGGTCAAATCACCACCGCTCATAAGATCGATAGCGCCATTTTTTTCGCCGCTATATGCAATTACACCGTTTTTAATGGTCACTTTAGTATAAATCATCAAAGTGCTGAAATTGGGGTTTGTTCCATCGCCGCCAATCTTAAAGCCATTGAGATCGAGGGTGAAGTCAGTACCTATACTTTTATCGATTGCCCAACCTCTGGTTCCCATATTGTCAAGCAATTTTACTTGTTTAACATTACCGCCTTTAATATTGGTAGAGTCCGATGTGAGCAACACTGTACCATCATTAAAAGTTACCTCAAAAGTGGCTTTCGACGCAAAATAGTTGGTACGGTTGTGATCCAGCATATAACCGTCAGGTACAGTCAATTTGCCGATATCCAACGTGCCGCCGTCTTGTACCATAACAAAACCATTGTGATAGCTGGTACCGCAAACAAAAATGGTGCCATCGTTAACCACTGTGCCGCCATCCCATACACCAAGGCGTTTTGCATCGGCCGATACAGTCAAAGTCGCACCTTTTGCAACCGTCAGTGTGGCACCGGAGATAACATCAAGATAAACGTTTGCCGGAATCGCCGTATCCTGGGTGATCGTATAATCGCTCGCAATTACAACACGACGATATTTATCGGTCTGCCGCGAGGCATAATTCAATGCCTCTTCCAACGAATCAAACTCACTCGTTTTTGTCGCTGTCTGAAAGCCTGTCCAGTATTCTACGGGCTTGACGATTTCGGCATCTGTTGCCCAAACGGGAGTACACAGTCCAAACGTCAGTACCAGCGTCATGAGCAAACTTACAATTCGTTTCATCATATCGCTTCCCTTTCTTTTCTTTCTGGAAGTGAGAATATACCGTTTCGGCATGCAGAGGCAGTAAGCGGATAATACTCTACCTTACTTCTTCCATTAGTTATATTATAATACTTCCTCCCATGTGTTTCTGTAAAATCTGCGCTTTTTTGACTGCAATCATCATTTTTCTCCGCTTTGTACAAATCCCGGTCATAAATCAATCGTTTTACACTCAAAATTATCACACGTTTTTATTCGCACCAAGGCGTTTTTTTGTGACCGAATTACAACAAATTTTACTTTTATAAATCTCTCGCTTTTATAGAAAATTTGTGATAAAATAAGTATAATTTATCGGTAAAATACAAATTATGCCTTAAGACTTGTGACATTGAGCAAAACTTAAAATATCCCGTCATTCCATCGAACATCTTTTTTATAAAGTATTAATTTTTTAAATGAACAGCCGATTTTAATCATTTATTTCAAATGACAAGTTGATGCATAGCGTAATAATTTTCCATGAGGAGGTACGTCTATGTCACATTATTATACCGTCGTCATTATTTTTTCAATATTTATAATGGCAATTTTGGTAATGCTGTCCATTCATAATGATTTATTAGAGGCCAAACAAAAGAAAAAACTTTTCATTATCGCCGCATTGGTAAGTATATCTGCAGCATCCGAGTGGCTCGGTGTTTGGATGAACGGAATGCCCCTTTGGACAAGGCCGCTGCATATTGCCGTAAAGGTAATAGAATTATCATCAGCACCGTTAATTTCATTTCTCTGCGCTGATTTTTTAAAAAGAATCCGTCATCGGAAACTTGTCGGAGGCTTTCTGATATTTCACACTGTTCTTGAAATACTTTCGGGTATATTCGGCTTCATTTTTTATGTTGATCGGAATAACGTCTATCATCATAGCTCATTTTATTGGATTTATATTGTTTCCTATCTTCTCGGAGTCGGAATATTTATATGGGTTGTGCTGCGCTTAAGCGAGCGATACCACGGCGTAAGCCGAGTTGTGTTTCTGTCACTGCCTGTTTTTCTGCTGTCCGGCGTAGTAATACAGTATATTAACAATAACATCCGCATTGATTGGTTATGTATTTCCATTTCTATCCTTTTGCTCTACGTTTCTTATTCCGAATTAATACAGCAGTACGATGCCCTTACAAATCTGTTTAACCGTCGTTGCTTTGAAAGTAAACTGGCGCAAATTCATACGTCGGCTATTATTCTATTTTTTGACATCGACGAATTTAAAATCATCAATGACACCTATGGACATGCAACCGGGGATTTTCATCTTGCAGCTATAGGTGAGACGCTTCAAAAAGTTTACGCAAAGCGAGGTCGATGTTACCGAATCGGCGGCGATGAATTCTGCGTAATTTTACCGGCTGACAAAGCTTGTGAAAATCCGCCGACGCTTTGGGAACCCGTAGAACAAATTTTAAACGAGCGGCGTAAAACTGATAAATTGGTACCATCCGTATCTATTGGTTATACTTTTTTTGATCCGGTTTATAATCGCATATCAGATGCCATTCACTCAGCGGATATGATGATGTATGAGCAAAAAAAGCTGCGCAAAAACGAACCGTGATTGCACTGTCTGTGTTACTATCTTAAAAATCAAGCAAACAAGCAGCATTCTTAAAAGAGGGCTGCTTGTTTGTTGTTTTGCTTTTTTAACAAGACTATAAAAGGAGAACGATATGAACCGGGTATTATTCTGGGATTTTGACGGAACGTTGGTATATTGCCATCATCTTTGGAGCGGATCTGTTCTTAAAGTGTTACAGGAAAATTCAGTTAACGCCACTTTGCAGGATGTGCGCCCCTATATGGCCGAGGGCTATCCGTGGGACTTAAAAAACGATCATTCCGAGCTTAAAGGAGAGGCTTGGTGGGAGTATCTCTATCGTAAATTCTCGCGTGTATATCAGGCGTTCGGAATCGCTCCGGATACCGCACACCGGCTTGGTCCCTATACAAGACATCTCATTTTGGATCCGGAAAAATACCATCTTTACGACGATACCCTCACAATCTTGAAAGAAAGTTTAAAACGGGGCTGGAGGAACATTTTAGTTTCAAACAACTATCCCGAGCTTCGCCAGACAGTTGATGTTCTCGGACTCACACCGTATTTTTCTGAATTTGTTATTTCGGGAGAAATCGGGTTTGATAAGCCGCAGCCGGAGATTTTTGAATATGCATTAGACATAGCAAAAAACCCGGAATGCTGCTATATGATCGGAGATAATCCTCACGCCGACATTGAGGGGGCAATCAACGCGGGAATTCCTGCGATTCTCGTACATAGGGCAGTGCGCACAAATGCGGTGCACACATTCGAAACACTGACAGAACTGTTATCCGTACTTTAATATTCACTTGAGAAAACGTCTGAAATACGATACAATGATATACAGATAAACGCTTTGGAGGGGTTATAAATGAAAGTGCTTGCAATTAACGGTAGTCCTCACGAAAAAGGCTGTACTTTTACTGCAATCAGTTTGTTGGCAGAAGAGCTAAAACGGCAGAAAATTGAAACAGAAATTGTTTCAATCGGAACAAAACCGCTACAGGGATGCATTGCCTGCGGGAAATGCAGAGAAAATGGTCTCTGCATTTTCGATGACATCGTAAACGTCTGTATTAAAAAAATGAAAGAAGCAGACGGAATTATTATCGGCTCTCCGGTTTATTACTCCGGAATTTCCGGCCAGATGAAATCTTTTCTTGATCGTTTTTTCTACGCCGGTCCCGATCTTCGATTCAAAGTGGGTGTTGCGGTAACGTCATTACGGCGTTCCGGAGGGGTAGATACCTTTCACCAACTAAATAATTTCTTCAACCTTGCCCAGGTGATTACTGTTCCTTCTTTTTACTGGAATGTCATTCATGGCAGCACTCCGGACGAAACCTTACAGGATCTCGAAGGGGTACAGATTATGCGGACACTGGGAAAAAACATGGCTTGGCTTCTTAAGGCTGTCAGTCAGGCAAAAGAAACCCTGCCGCTGCCCGAGCAAGACACAAGGGTTTTTACTAATTTTATTCGTAAGATTTAAAACAAAGCGAGGCATGATTTTTGATTACGTCAAATCGCACTCAAACGGGGGAACGGCTTACCCGCTCCCTTAACATGAAATACAGCCTGATCCTTGAGGGCTTTCTGGTTGGAATTTGCGCTGCGCTGGTAGCCGTTCTTTATCGGCTGGTGCTAGACTATGCCGAAAAGGGCTTACACGGTGTCCTTAACTTTGCAAAAGGAAATTGGATCATTGGCGTCGGCTGGTTTATTGCACTGATTCTAATGGCACTCGCCGCCGGCTGGCTCATAAAAAAGGAACCGATGATTTCAGGAAGCGGTATTCCGCAAGTTGAAGGAGAAATGGCCGGACACCTCGATCAAAAATGGTGGCGAGTAATGCTTTGTAAATTCATAGGCGGCGTCTTATGTATTTTCGGCGGGCTTTCTCTCGGAAGAGAGGGTCCATCTGTTCAGCTCGGCGCCATGGCTGGTAAAGGAATTGCAAAGGGCTTTAAGCGGATTTCGTCTGAAGAACGGTTTCTGATTAGTTGCGGTGCTAGTGCCGGACTTTCCGCAGCTTTTAACGCGCCGCTAGCCGGGATTATTTTTGCCATTGAGGAAATTCATAAAACTTTTTCTGTACAAGCTCTCTTATCGGTTATGACCGCCTCTATTACGGCGGATTTTATCTCTAAAAACGTCTTTGGCCTTTCCCCGATTTTTCACTTTACCGTTGAGTCTATGATGCCGCTTAAACATTACTGGCTCGTTATATTATTAGGCGTTATTTTAGGCGTTATGGGAGTTGTCTATAATAAAGTTACCCTAAAGTCACAGGAACTTTACGGAAAGATCAAATGGTTAAAGCCTCATTTTCGGCTTTTGGTTCCATTTCTTCTTGCCGGTGTACTCGGTTTCTTGATGCCGGAAGTTTTGGGCGGCGGCCATGCAATGATAGATCTGCTTGCAGACGGTAAACTTTTGGTAAGCAGTATGCTTTTGCTTTTCCTTGTAAAATTTCTTTTTTCGTCTGCCTGCTTTGGTTCCGGTGCACCCGGAGGTATTTTCTTTCCGCTGATGGTTCTTGGAGCCTATCTGGGTGGTGCTTTTGGTTCGTCAACTGTTTCATGGCTGGGACTTGATCCTGTATTCGTTAATAATTTTATCATTCTTGCGATGGCGGGATACTTTACCGCCATCGTACGCGCTCCAATTACCGGAATTGTTTTAGTCTCCGAAATGTCCGGTTCATTAAGTCATCTTCTCTCATTGGCGACTGTCTCGATTGTTGCATATGTTGTGGCAGAAGCGCTCAAATCCGCCCCTATTTACGAAAGCCTTTTGGAGCGGATTTTGAAGAAAAAAGACATTCCGCGTCCAACTCAGGCAAACGGAAAACGAGCAACGGTCGAAAAGACAGTAGAGGTTGGTTCCGTTCTGGAACAACGCGAAATTCACGCAGTAAACTGGCCTAAAGATTGCCTAATTGTTTCAATCCGTCGCGGAAGCACCGAAATAATTCCCAAAGGCGATACAGAACTTCTCCCCGGTGATATTCTTGTGGCGTTAACTGATCATAAAAATCAGATCACGCTGTCTAAGCAACTCGAATGTATGTGCCGATGCGGCGAAAAATAATATGGGCTTGATAAAAGCGGTGTAATGATTCTAATTACACCGCTTTTATGTCATATCCAGCTGCCTTACCATAGATAAGTCAACATCGGTTGCAAAAGCAACTGATTATTATCATCCAAATTTAATCGGATTCACTCTTTGCATTAACGATCGTTGTTATATTACAGCATAAACATACCCCCGACAGCGTTGCTGCCGGGGGTATTTGTAATCTGACTTATGCACCAAAAATATTTTTGCATACATCAATCAATCCTAAAACGGTTACAACAAGGATTGAAATCGGGGCAACAGTACGAACACACCAGAGCCAAGCTTTTTTGAGTTTGAATTTTACGCCTTCCGACTCAATTTCTTCGATTAATTTACCGGGTTTCCAGAACCAACCGATATAAACGCACATCAACAATCCGCCAATCGGGAGAAGGAGGTTGTCGGTAATCATTCCGAAGAAGTCAAAAACGCTGTAGTTGAGAATAGTAACATCTCCCAACACACCAAAAGAAAGTGCGCTCGGAATACCGAGAAGGAAAATGAGCAATCCGACGATCAAGATGGATTTTTTGCGGCTCCAATGCAGATCGTCAATTGCAAAAGAAACAACGCATTCCAGGAGAGCAATTCCCGATGTAATCGCAGCAAAGAATACAAGAATAAAGAAAATGATTGCGAAAACAGAACCTCCGGCCATAGATTCAAATACCTTCGGCAACGTTCCGAAAATTAAGCTCGGGCCCTGAGCAGGCTCTAAATTAAAAGCAAATACCGCAGGGAAAATTGCAATACCTGCTAAAATTGCCGCACCAGTATCCAGTCCGACTACAATGGAGCAATCTTTCGGGATGCTGTTTTTCTTGTTCAAATAGCTGCCGTAAGTAACGGTAATACCCATTGCAAGGCTAAGAGAGTAGAATACCTGTCCGAGTGCTGCGGTAATTGAACCAAAGCTGAAATTCTCCGCCGAAGGAACAAACATAAATTCCAAGCCTTTCCATGCACCGGGCAGAGTGACAGAACGAATTACAATGATGATAATGAAGATGAAAAGGAGCGGCATCATAAATTTAGATGCCTTTTCAATACTCTTAGCTCCTTTATAACAAAACAGACAAGCAAGTGCCATAAATACCAAATGCCAGACAATCGGCTCAATCGGCGAAGCGATATAAGCCCCAAAATCAGCAGCCTTAAAGGTTGTGATATAAGATTCGATATATTTAAGAATCCAACCGCCGATAACACTGTAATAAGAAAGAATGATAAATGCTGCCAGGACACCAAGTACACCGACAACCGTTGCTTTCTTACCGATTGAACGATAAGCGCTGACCGGGCTTTTCTGTGTATAACGTCCAAGAGACATTTCGGTAATCATAACAGGTAAGCCAAGTACCAAAACAAAAACGAGATATACAATCAGGAACCAGAATCCACCGTTTTTCCCCATTAAGTAAGGGAATTTCCATAAGTTGCCGAGACCAATTGCCGAGCCAGCCGTTGCCAGTATAAAACCGATACCGGTGGCCCACTGAGTTCTTTTTTCCATAAAAGCTTCGCTCCCTTGATAAAATGTAATCTAAGAATGAATAATATTTTACAACATTATGACTAAATAATCAATGTGTTTTTTTTCTTTTTTCCCTTTTTATTGTGTTATTATGCAAAACAAGCTCTAATTCAAAGTTTTTGCGTAATCATAAGTCTTTTTCTCCGTGCATATGAATGAAATAGAAGACCGAAAAGGGGTATTTTCATGGTAACATATGAAGAATTGGGAACAATTAACAGAAGCGAACTGCAAAAACTTTTTCTGGATTTGGAATGGCAATCCGGATACTACAAAGAATATTTATACCATGCCATTAAAAATTCAAATTACTATATTACTGCTCGAAACTCCAAAAATGAATTGATCGGATTAATAAATGCACTGGACGACGGAGCGATAAATGCCTATATTCCCTACGCTCTTGTTCATCCGGATTACCAGCATCAAGGGATTGGAAAGCAGATGATGGAGCTATTAAAAAGTCATTATAAAGATTACTTACGAATTTCATTAATTTCGTATAAGGAAAGTATACCTTTTTATCTGGCAAATGATTTTTCAATTTGTATAGAGCAGTCCCCCATGGAGCTTTCAAAGTTTCCGAAAATGCAATCCTGACTATAAATCAAGCCGTGTTTCAAACTCTAAAAATAATAATTCAACATAATAATTATTTCTCATAAATAATCACATTGAATTTTTTGTAATTTATTCAAAGCTAACCATTAAAAAGGATAGCAATAAAAAATCCCGGCCGAATTAATTCAGTCGGGATTTTTTATTATAATATCTTATTTAATCAGAGACGCAAGGGCTTTATAATCGCCTTTCAAATCCTGATAAAGTTTTTTATACAGATCGTAATAACCCATATAAATATCATGATTTTCCATAATTGGCTGCTGTGTAATATTCTTACGAATGATCGTATCGCAAGCTTCTTCAACAGAATTATAGATTCCGGCGCCAACACCGGCAAGAATGGCAACGCCAAGAGCCGGACCTTCATCAGCATGAATGGTATTAACCGGGCATCCGTACATATCAGCAAGCATCTGACGCCATACTTTACTGCGTCCGCCGCCGCCGCATGCCATCATATCCTGAACGTTAACGCCCATTTCACGGAATACATCAACACAATCAAGCTGAGAATAAGCTACGCCTTCCAAAACGGCACGGATCAAATTTGCACGATCATGAATTGCAGAAAGACCAAAGAAAACACCGCGCGCCTCAGAATCCGGATGTGGAGAACGTTCACCCATCAGATAAGGCAAATAAAGCAAACCGCCTGCACCGGGGCCGACTTTATCAGCAAGCTTATCCATAATAACATAAGGATCGACTCCTTGTGCCGCAGCCTCAGCAACTTCGGGTGCGCAGCAGGTGTCACGAAGCCATTTCAAAGAAAGACCGGCAGCAAGAGTGCAGCTCATGACAGTCCATTTTCCGGGAACAGATGCACAAAGTGTATGTACTCTGCCCTTCGGATCGATGGAAACAGAATCGGAAACGGCATAAACAACGCCGGAAGTACCAATCGTAGTAAACGCAACGCCCGATTTAACAACGCCGGTTCCGACTGCTGCTGCAGCATTATCACCGGCACCGCCGACAACGATTGTTCCTGCTTTAAGTCCGGTCAACTCAGCTGCTTTGCTGTGAACAGTACCGGTTACATCCGGAGACTCATGCATAGAGCCAAGAAGCGAACGATCGATATGAAGTTTTGTCAGAATTTCATCCGACCAGCAACGACCCGGAACATCCATTAACTGCATGCCAGCTGCATCAGAAACTTCTGTTGCAAACTCACCGGTCAGCATATAACGAATATAGTCTTTCGGCAGCAAAATATGAGCACATTTTGCATAAAGATCAGGCTCGTTATTCTGAACCCAAAGAATTTTAGCAGCCGTAAAGTTAGCAAGCGCCGGATTTGCAGTGATCTCAATAATCCGCTTCTCTCCGATTACGCTGTTAATCTGCTCAACCTCTTTTGTGGTACGCTGATCGCACCAGATGATGGATTTACGAAGTACATTTCCGTCCTTATCCAACATAACAAGACCGTGCATCTGGCCGGAAAGGCCAACGCCCTTAACGTCCTCAGCGTTTACACCGCTGGCAGTCAAGCAATGTTTAATACCATCGCGGGTAGCATTCCACCAATCCGCCGGATCCTGCTCTGCCCAGCCATTCTGCGGCTGATACATCGGATATTCAATCGTTTTAGAACAAATAGCTTTACCGGTTTCATCAAAGAGAACCGTTTTGGTACCGGAAGTACCAAGGTCAACACCTAATAAATAACGCATCTGATACACCTCGATTATTGATATTGTCAATCGAACTAGTCGATTTTGATAACCGCTTTTACCACGTCATTCTTGTTGTGGATTGCAAAATCAAATGCTTTTGCAGTCTCATCAAAAGAGAACTCATGGGTAACAATACCGGAAACATCAATGATTCCTTTAGCAATGGCTTTGATTGCCTGCGGATAAATATTTCTGTAACGGAAAACGGACTGAATTTCAGCTTCTTTTGCCATAATTTTAGCAAAGTTAAATTCAATGATATCTTTTGGAGCCATACCGACAAGAACAATGGTACCGCCGCGTTTTACGATATACGGAGTCTGACCGATGGTGAGCGGAGAACCGGCAGTTTCAATAACTACGTCTGCACCGACATTATTGGTGATTTTATCATACTCTTCAACAGCATTGACCTCCTTGCCGTTGATTACACGGGTAGCTCCCAATTTCATTGCAAAGTCAAGACGTTTCGGAATTATATCTACAACAGTGATATCGGTTGCACCAAATGCCTTACAAGCAAGCAGGGTGCATAAACCGATGCATCCGGCGCCGAGGATAACAACGGAGCTTCCAAGAGTAACTTTACCCTGTTTTGCAGCATGCATACCAACGGACAACGGTTCAACCAAAGCACCCTCTTTGGTGGTGATATTATCCGGAAGTTTAAAGCACATGTTCTCGGGGAATGCAATATAATTCTCAAGGCAGCCGTGATACGGCGGTGTTGCAAGGAATTCAACATCCGGACAGAGGTTGTATTTACCGGATTTACAGAATTCACACTGACCGCATGTGATGCCCGGCTCCAAAGCGACTTTATCGCCGATTTTCAGGTTTTCGACGCCTTCGCCAAGCTCAACAACGGTACCGGCACACTCGTGTCCAAGGATAAAATCGCCCTCAACTACGAAATCACCGATACGTCCGTTTTCAAGATAATGAACGTCGGAACCGCAAATGCCGACATACTCCAATTTAACAATAACCTGTTTTTCTTTCGGGGTCGGAACCGGAACGTCGCGGATTTCCATTTTTTCCAGACCTGTCATAAAAGCTGCTCTGTTTTTCATTGGTAAAACCCTCCTGATTTCTTCAATTACCTGTGCTGGATTGTTATAAATTTATACTTTTTGAAAAAACTTTTATAAAATACATTTACAGGTATTTTCAATAAAAGGATACCGCCCCAACATCAAAAAGTCAAGCTGTATTTTATGAATAATAATCCTCCAAAACAGTTTCGTTGTTTTAAACAAAACAGTCGAACCATTTTTGACGGCAAGTCCGTCCGCCTTTTCTAAATTTGTGATAGAAAAGGCATAATATGGAGCAATGCCGCCCCCACCGCGGCAGCTTCGAGACGAAAATGACAAACCCGAACGTATTTTCCGTATTTTTCAAACGTATTCCGCTCTTCAACCAGTTTCCGCAGCGGCTCCAGATATTCTTCCAGATAGCCTCCAAGATATCCGCCAAGAATCACCTCGCAATCGAATAACATTCGCAGGTTATTGCAGGTAACAGCAAGGTGCTTTAAAAAATTATCGAACCGTTTGCAAATATCCGTATCTTTGTTCCTCAACCGGTTAAAAAAGTCCGGAAGGCTGTCTGACGCTCCTTCTAAAAGTGTTCTGACCGAACAATAAGCATCCACACACCCCTGCTTTCCGCAATAACAGGCTCTCCCGTTCGGTTCAATGGTCATATGGCCAAATTCGCCACCACGCTGATGATTGCCGGTATAGAGTTTATTCCCAACAAAAATAGATCCACCCACCGTATTGCTGAGAGACAGATAAACAATATTGCCGTGTTCCCGCTCGTTCCACATTTCTGCGGTTCCCGCTGCATTCGCATCATTACACATCACACACGGATATGGAATATGGCGTTCAAACTGCTCTAACGTTCCACCCGTAAAGCCCAAAACAGCAGCATATACCACGGTTTTATGATCTTCCGAAAGAATTCCGGGCACCGAAATTCCGACGCCGAGAATACGATCATCCGGGGTGTTTAGCGTGGCTACAAACTCTTTAAGCAGCTTTCCTATCTGTGAAAAATATTTTTCCTCGTTCTCAAAACGCAAGGGAACCCGTATGTTTCGTATAATATTTCCACCGAGGTCCACCGCTACAATGCCGACGTGATTACGGGTAATATCTAGCCCCAAGGCAATTCTTGCGTTTAAAACACACGAAAGAGCTCTCGCTTTTCTCCCGCCCGTCGATTCAAACGTTCCGTTTTCCTCAATAAGCCCCTGTTCCAAGAGATATTTTAAATTCTGTGAAACAGTTGGAAGACTCATATTTAAGCGATAAGCTATTTCCTGTTTGGAAATTCGGCCGCTCTGATAGATCAGCTTATAAATTCGGTTGCGATTAATCCGCTTAATATCAATACCGTTTTCCTGATAATGTGACATTTATTCTACCGCCTTTTTTAACATCCACCTTTATTTTACAAAAGTACTTTCTATATGTCATCATAATACGCATTATTCCAAAAAGCAACCAAAAGTATTAATTTTAACAAGATATCAGATTTAATTTTTTACACAATATTCTCTTATCCTGCATCGTTTTATATATTTTTATAAAACAAATTTAAAAAAGCGGGTTTTCCCCGCTTTTTATTACCTCCCGTTTCCTCCCGATGAATTTGCACTCGGAAGTACATTATAGTTCCTTTTGGGACGATCCCCCGGATAATAAAAATAGACGAATTTGATCGAAAACAGATCACAGACGATATAATCATTAAACGTATCGTCATAAAGCGTAACAAAGCTTCTTCCCACAAAGTATAAAATTCCCTGTTTTCGCATCAAACGCTCTGTTCCGATCAAGAACTCAATTACAACATACTCTCCGATATTTTCCGCGAGAGACTGCTGCAGCGATCCTCTCATTTCTTCGTTGTTAAAATTTGGCTGAATCATCGGTGAACGAAATTGCCCTCCGCTGTCAGCTGTAACGTTTTGCTGTTGAGCCGGCGACTCCGGCTGCGGCGCTTGAGAAGAAAAACCGTTTGAATCGGTCTGCGGCTGTGATTGCCGGATGTTTTCGTCAGGCTGTTCGGCAGAGGTTTTAAAATTTTGAGCCATATTATTTTGCAGGTCATTCGCCCTCTGAACAGATTTTACCGTTTCCGCAGAGTGGTTGTCTTTTCCCTTCTGGGAAAAACAATTTCTGTCGGGATTTCCGTAATAATAATCCATAAATTGTTCCTCCGTTCATCATGTGTCGGCATATGCCGCTGTTGGATTATAGAAACAATGATCGCCGATTCGAATGACAAATTCACCGACATTGCTTGGAAAATTAGGGCGGCAGCTCGGATTAAACGGATTAAAATACCAAAGAGCAAACCCCAAATTTGTCAATCTGTTCCCTGCAATTGCCCAATTTGCAATATCATATTGAATCTGATCCGGGCGCATATTATAAATATTCTGGGGATTATGCCGTCCACGAATCTCTTCTCTGACACAATCAAACTGACCGGGCTGATAAATTACAGCCCGTATGGTTGGTTCCAACCGCCCGTATTCACCGTAATCAACCTCAACTCGATTCATCACAACACAAGCGACGGCTTTCATTCCGTTTTCGCCTTCGCCCCCTGCTTCGCACAATAAAATCCGTGCTAATATTTCCAAGTCAGAAAACGCCATGGCAACAACCTCTTTCTTTAAAGTGTATTCTTGCGATAATTCAATTAAATATATTCAAAAACACAAACCACTATTCAGGCGTCCCCAAAAAAGAAATCTTGTTATTTTAGATAAAACAGACTATACTTAAATTTCAAAAGGCGGCGATAAAACGATGCAGGCAGCTCAAAAATTTTGCGGTAATGCCAAAATATATGCCGAGCACCGTCCCGGATATCCAAAGCGGTATTTTTGCTATCTGAAAAGGGCGGTAGTCTCTCATCCGACGCTGTTATTGCGGACATCGGATCCGGAACCGGTATTTTCACCCGTTATCTTCTTCAAATGGGATATCGGGTTTTCGGAGTTGAACTCAATAACGAAATGCGCGCCCAATCAATCCGGTTTTTAAAAGATTATCCGCTTTTCCATCCGATTTCGGGATCGGCCGAGAATACCGGTTTGCCCTCGAAAAGTATAGACCTGATTACTGCGGCACAATTGTTTCATTGGTTTGATGCAGATGCCTTTCGGACTGAATGTCAAAGGATTCTAAAGCCGAACGGAAAAGTTGCACTTATTTTGAACACCCGAGATGAATCCAGCCGGATTGTTCCGGAAACCGCCGCACTATTTCGAAAATTTTGTACCGAATTCAAAGGCTTTAGCAATGGGATCGGTACACAGGACGCAGCTGCCGCCTTTTTTGCCGATAAAAATTATGAGTGTAAGGAGTTTGAGAACCCGCTTGTATATGATCGTGCAGGATTTTTGGGACGCAATCTTTCCGCTTCTTATTCTCTGCGCCCGGGCGATCCGAATTTTTCTGATTTTGTCCGGAAAATCGAGGCTGTATTTGACCGGTATCAGCAAAACGACATCATTTCCTTACCCAATTTTACCAGAAGCTATTTCGGCGAAATTTGATAAAAAGTGTCAAAATACGCAAAGCGTTTTTAAAATTCTTTATTCTGATTCACAACCCGTTAACAAAAATATTATATCATTAATAGTATCTTAAATTTTATAGAAAGGTGGGTTATACAGTGGCACACCTTGTGACCAATCCTTATGCTGAAATAACTCCTGAAATTTTAGAATTATCACAGCTTTGTGTAAAAAACAGTACCATCGATCCGGCCCTTTTTACAAAGCATCAGGTAAACCGCGGATTACGCGATTTAAACGGAAACGGCGTTTTAACAGGACTGACCGAGATTTCCGATATTGTCTCTCATAAAATAGTTGACGAAAAAAAAGTTCCGTGCGAAGGTAAGCTTTATTATCGCGGCGTTGATATCGAAAAAATCGTCGGCGGGTTTATTAAAGAAAAACGTTTTGGATTTGAAGAGGTTACCTATCTTTTGTTATTCGGGGAGCTTCCGAATTACAGGCAATTAGAAGAGTTTAAATCTCTTCTTGCAAATTATCGCTCTCTTCCCACCAGTTTTGTGCGTGATATCATCATGAAAGCGCCGAGTTCGGACATGATGAACACCCTTGCCCGCAGCGTTTTAACCCTTTATTCCTACGATGATTCAGCAGATGATACATCCCTTCCAAACGTTTTACGTCAGTGTCTTCAGTTGATCGCATTGTTCCCCATGCTTTCGGTATACGGTTATCAAGCATACAGCCACTACCATGACGGAAACAGCCTATTCATTCACAGTCCACAGCCGGAACTTTCCACTGCTGAAAATCTACTTTATATTTTGAGGCCGGACAGTCGGTTCACTGAACTGGAATCGCGAATTCTGGACGTGGCTCTCGTACTTCACGCTGAGCATGGTGGCGGTAATAACTCTACCTTTACCACTCATGTAGTATCTTCTTCCGGTACCGACACCTATTCCACCATAGCCGCTTCCCTCGGCTCACTGAAAGGACCGAGACACGGCGGTGCCAATATCAAGGTAGTCCGTATGTTTGAAGATCTTAAGCAAAATGTTCATGACTGGAAAGACGAAGATGAGATCACGAACTATTTAAGAGCTCTCCTCAACAAAAAAGCCTTTGATCGGGCCGGACTGATCTATGGAATGGGGCATGCGGTTTATTCTCTTTCCGATCCACGCGCGAATATATTTAAGAAATTTGTTAAAAGTCTCTCTGAGGAAAAGGGACTGACCGAAGAGTTTCAGCTCTACTCTCTCGTAGAGCGGCTTGCTCCGCAAATTATTGCGGAGGAACGCCATATTTATAAAGGCGTCAGCGCAAACATTGATTTTTACAGTGGCTTTGTTTATCATATGCTCGATCTCCCTCTTGAGCTCTATACCCCAATTTTTGCCATTGCACGAATTGCAGGATGGAGCGCCCACCGAATGGAGGAACTGATCAATGTCGGTAAAATTATTCGACCGGCTTATAAAAGCATTACTGAGACTCGTGAGTATACCCCGCTTGCAGAACGGTAAAAATCTTTGGTATAAAAAATCCCACCTCGAATGACAGAGGTGGGATTTTTTATATCGGGGCTGTTTTACCGTTTTTCCTTCAGCTCAACTTGTTCCATAATAAAGGGAAGTACCTGATCCGGATCAATCTGCAAAACATGAGCAAATTCATCATAAAGAAGCTTTTCCCCCTCTTTCATATATCGTTCATCGCTGATATGGAATTTCTTACCTTCATCTTTCAATTTTTCCCGGTGCAAATAAAGCGCTTTGATCATTCTCATCAGCCCCCGCCGATCGCCTGACTGGATGACTTCTTTACACTTTAACTTGCGTTCGTTTTCGTCTTCAATCCAAACCGGAATCTCATTTGGAACCGTACGGATCAACTCGTAAATCTGTTCGGAAGAAAGCACTTTTCGCAGTTTATCCTTAGCAGCCTGTCCGCAAGTCGGTAAATAAAATATAGCGCCGTCCTGATAAACCGGTTTGAGCACATAATACTCCCGGAATTCTCCTCCAAATTTTTTGCTGGCAATATCTTCAACCGTACAAACTCCCTCAGCGCCATATAAAACGGTATCGCCAATCTGATACATAAAGCATTCTCCCCCTTTGCGTCACTATAAAAACGACGTGCAGCATGCTCCAACCGGACTTACGTTCCAACCTTGAGCAAACTACACGTTAGATAAATATATTATAACATTTTAGACCTCAAAATAACATGGGCAAATTGAACGAAAACGCTATTACTGCTTCGAACAGATCTTGCTCTATCAAGAATAAAATGTTACCTCTCCAAAATAACTTTCAAAATTAACACCGACACTATTTCCAATCATTCTCATTTCAGCCACTGTTTTTTCGTTTACAGGAATCCCGTTTAACATTTTTTCCGCCCGCGATTCCAGTTCCTTTTCCCCATGAGTATAAATTCTATCTTGCCCTTTTGCTTTTGCACTGTCACGAAGCTCTTGTAATAATACTGAAAGATTATGTTTGATCTCGGATTTATCACCAAACATCCCGTAATCCAAGGCAAAAAATGCCTCTGATGTCTCCCCGTTTCCGGAATGTCCTACATGATTTGACGTTACTCCTCCCGCAAAGATTGAAGTTGCAATCTCTACCAACATTCCAAGGCCGTACCCTTTATGGGAACCTGTTTCTTCCGACGAACCGCCAAGAGGGAGAATCCCTCCTCCCGACTTGTGGATAATATTCTCAACTACAGTGCCTGCATCAGTGCAATCGAGTCCGTTCGAATCGACCGCCCAGCCAAATGGCATAGATTTCCCGTTTTTCTGATAAACTTCAAGTTTACCACGTGGAACTACGGTTGTTGCAACGTCATATAAAAACGGAACCGGATCTGCCGGCATTGCAAAAGCTATGGGATTTGTCCCAAGCATAGCGTTTTTTCCAAAGGTCGGAATTGCAATTGCCTCGGTGTTGGTAAAACACATTCCAATCAGATCCTCTTTCACCGCCATAGAGGCATAATATCCGGCTATTCCATAATGATTCGAGTGGTTAACTACCACTGCGCCGAAGCCGTGTTCTTTCGCCTTCGCGATAGCGAACTCCATCGCCGCTTTGGCAACCACCTGTCCCATTCCCATATGTGCATTAATAACCGCCGAAAGCTTTGTTTCGTGGGTACATTCATATTTTGCTTTCGGAAGAATAGATCCATCCTTAATTCCGTCGTGATATCTAATCAAACGTTGAATTCCGTGCGATTCAATCCCATAAAGGTCAGCCGTGAGAAGAACATCGGTTATGTCTACACTCTCACTTTTTGAAAATCCATACCCTTGAAACAAATCAATACAAAACTGACAAACCCGGGACTCCGGGAGACGGATATAAGACATATGTAATTTCTTTCTTTCCAGCTTAAATTATCAGAAATAATCCCACAAATAAATTTTATTGTCAAACCTTGTTTTTAAAGTGCCGGATAAAGGATTTCCCAAACCTCATCCAAAATTTCCTGCGGATTTCTTGATTCGGCGTTTACCGCCAAAACTGCATTTTTGTCCCGCATCACCAAACAGAACTGACCGTATTTCCCATCGGCACGAAATGAGTCGTTGGGCCCCAGCCATAGTCCGAGCCCATAGCCGTAACAAGCATCTTTTTTAAGGCCGCTTGTAGGCGTTTGAAGCGAAGCTGCTTTTTTTACGAATTCAGGCAAAAGAATCTGTTTACCACGATACCATCCATCCTGCAAAAAGACGAGTCCCCATTGTGCCAACTCGGATACGCAAAGCATCAATCCTCCTGCGCCAAAGCTGTAACCAAGTGGATCAACTTCCCAAGTTGGGCGATAAATTTGGGCACATTCAAAAAATCTGGGCATTAGGTAGTCGACTAAACTACACCCGGCGCGTTTTTGCACCAAACGCCCCGCCAAATAAGGACCAGCATTATTATAAAGAAATTTACTTCCCGGCTTATAGGGTACGGCACCCGCTAAAACGTATCGGAGCCAATCTTTTTCTTTCAAATGAACACGATCTTCGCCCATCAGATAAGCTCGATCCTGCCCTAAGCTCATCGCAAGAGCATCGCGTACTGTCATTGCCAAAAGGTTTTCAGAAGGGTTTTCGGGGAGTTCTTCCGGAAAACAATCCGAAATTTTTTCCTCTAAAGACAGTAAACCTTCCTTTTCGGCAATTCCCACCGCCAAAGCCGTAAAACTTTTTGTTGCTGAGTATTGATTTCTACGGTGTTCACCGTCAAAATGTTTTTCTGCTCGCTTGATCCCATCTTGATACAGCACAACACCAGTTACTCTTTTTCCCTCCAGATGAGCAATAAAATTATCCCATGCGATCTGTTCCAATCTGCGCCACCCTTTCTTCCTAAAAAGGAAAGGCAGCGCCGTTTACAGCGCCGCCTTTTATATTTTTATTAAATTTTCATAACAACTAACAACCGGAAAAAGCTAACATTTTCGGTGGACTCACCCCTAACCGATTATTCAAACTTTAAGTTCAAAGCACAGTGGTGAAAAAACATCGATATCATCCGCTTTCACATAAAAACGAAAAACCCTATTAGCTTCCAATCATCTTACATCATGGGACTCACCTTTTCATTTTTCTTAATCCGAAACGAAAAAGCAAGCGGCATATTCCACTTTAAGTCAGCCAATAAAACGACATTCTGTCCAATTGTTTATTCACTACTCTTTGGCTTTTTTGCAAAAGACTTTTTGCAAATTAACACCCTTATCTAACAATTAAAAGAAGTTCTCATCTGACTTTCCCATTTCGGACGTATGCTGTGACTCAGCTAAACTGTCCATTGGAAACACCTCTTTCACTTCATGCTACTTCACATATTCTTTCTTTTCTTTACATCTATAGTATAATTGCTTTTATATAATTTGTCAATAGTTTTTGAAAATTATTTTTAAAAAATTATAGTATTTACACCAAACATTTAAAGCAATTGACTTTAAGCTTGTTTTTCGATACAATTATTATATACATGAAACTCAATTGCTTGCGAATACTATTTTAGCGGCAATACAATTAGAAGGAGAAACAAATGAGCGATATGGAAATGACCCCGGATATTTACACCTTGGTCGATGAAGAAGGGCATGAGCAGGCCTTTGAACTGCTTGATATTATGGAGGTTGACGATGACCGTTATTTTGCGCTGATTCCCTACTATGAGAATCCGGAAGAATCGTTGGAAGACGACGGCGATCTGGTAATCTTAAAATCCGAAATGGTAGGCGATGAAGAAATGATGGCCACCATCGAAGATGACGAGGAATACGAGCGAATCGGGGCTATTTTCTTAGAGCGTCTTGACAATATGTTCGACGACGAATTCGATCAGGATGTTGAAGAAACAGACGAATAGGATAAAATCTTCCTCTTGATTTTACAGATTCGTGTGCTATAATGTAAACAATAGTTAAAAGCTTTCTGCCTTGTGCGTTAGTGCAGCTAATTAATCCGACACTTAATTAAAGGAACTTTTTCTCTGAAAATGGACTGCAGACCTCCCGTTTAGGCGGAAGAAGGGAGCGAGAAATTCTCAGGAGAGTATCCACCCTGTCTAGAAGGACCGGGTTTTTAATTGCTGTACGACGGCGAGGCGGTAGTATGACTTTTTTAGGCCGGATGTTTTTCATCTGGCTTTTTTGTTTTGCAATATAAAAACCATACTATACTTACGCATCAAAATCCCGTTATTTCAACAGGTTATGCACATAAAATCCTTCTTTACGCAGCATACTAAACGCGTAAGGAGGGGTTAAATGAAAAAAGCAAAAGAAAAATTCAAATACGCAATACTCGGATTTGTTTCCGGGATTCTTAACGGACTTTTTGGCGCTGGAGGCGGTGTTGTCGTAGTTCCCCTTCTTGAAAAATTCGGAATTCAATCCAAAAAAGCACACGCCACCTCAATTGCTATTATTCTACCCGCCAGTCTCATTAGTGCAGCCCTCTATTTTATAAACGGAAATCTGGATTTACTGGCGGCAGCGGCCTATTTACCCACAGGACTGTTGGGTGCAGGAGTGGGCGCAATGCTTTTAAAAAAAATCACAGTAAAATGGCTTAAGCTTCTTTTTGCTTTGATCATTATAGCAGGCGCTATCCGAATTCTGTTTTTATAGTGAATTGGATCTTAATCGGAATCGTCGCTTTTTTGACAGGAATTACCGCCTCCATGGGGCTGGGCGGCGGATTTATTCTCGTCATTTATCTCACAGTTGTTGCAAATATTCCGCAATTGGCTGCACAGGGAATGAATCTTATTTTTTTCATTCCAATTGCCGCTGTTTCTCTATTTTTCCACATAAAAAACAAAATGATCGAAAAAAGCGTTATTCTTCCCAGTGTACTCTTCGCCGTTTTAGGAGTGCTAATCGGCGTATGGATCGCAGGCACACTTGGCTCAAAAGGATTAAGCAAACTTTTTGCAGGGTTTGTTCTCCTCGTTGGAATTCGTGAATTGATTACTGCATTTGATACCTCAAAATCAAATGGTAAAGCTGCGGCATCAAAAGAATCTGAAATTGAGATCGATGAGCTTACAAAATGAATTTGCGATCTGTAAATCGCTGATACCTGCTCAAGGTCTACCCTTTAAATTTAATCTTTAAATGCATCGAAATCCCGGGTTTCTGCATAATGCTTTAACTCGAAATTTTAAAGCATTATGATTAATAATCGGCTTCACATCACAAAAAGGCTACGGATGATCCGCAGCCTTTTTATATTGATTCCTTATTCTTTTGTCATCATGCGGTTAACAGCACTGAGCAATGCATCGATAGAAGACGAAATAATATCATTATGGACACCCGCTCCCCAGATAACCTTGCCATCTTCTTCGGAAATTCCCACATAAGAGCAGGCTCTGGAGTCAGATCCTTGCGACAATGCGTGCTCCTCATATGTAACGATATTGTACGAAATTTTAAAGTACTGTTTAATTGCATTGCTGACAGCATCCAAACGTCCGTTACCCTTGCCCTCAAGCTCTAACGTTTTACCGTTAAAGTAAACTGTCACAGTGGTCTCAATCGCATTTTTTGTCTGCCGGAAATGACATTCTTTCAAAGTAATCGGCTCGGCAATATTGACATATTCTTTTACAAAGATATCATAAACCTCTTTCGGCATTAGCTCTTTATGAAGGTGATCGGAAACACTCTTAACCAAATAGCCAAAGGCCTCGCGCATCTTGGCAGGCAACGAGAAACCGTAATGCTGTTGGAGCAGATAACCGATTCCACCCTTGCCGGACTGACTGTTGATGCGAATTACATCGCCCTCGTACTCTCTTCCGATATCTTTCGGATCGATCGGCAGATACGGAACCGTCCAATGTTCTCTCTCTGCCTCCTCGCGCCATTTCATTCCCTTTGCAATTGCATCCTGATGCGAACCCGAAAAAGCAGCAAAAACCAGTTTCCCGCTATAAGGCTGACGGTCGTAGACTTTCATATCCGTTGCTTTTTCATACATTTTAACAATTTCAGGCATATTGGAAAAATCAAGCTTTGGATCTACTCCATGGGAATACATATTCAACGCCAGTGTTACGATGTCAACGTTTCCGGTTCGCTCTCCGTTGCCAAATAACGTACCCTCAATTCTTTGTGCGCCGGCCAACAAGCCAAGCTCGGAATCGGCAACTGCACAGCCACGGTCGTTATGCGGATGAAGCGAAACGATTACGTTATCCCGATATTTTAAGTTATCGCACATATATTCAACCTGACTTGCATAAACATGGGGCAGCGACATGGACACCGTAACAGGTAGATTGATAATCACCTTATTGTCCGGTGTAGGTTTCCAAACATCCAATACAGCATTACAAATTTCAAGCGCAAATTCCATTTCGGTGCCGGTAAAACTTTCCGGTGAATACTCAAATTTAAAATTTCCAGGCGTTTGCTTTGTGTATTCCACCAACAATTTAGCACCGGAAACAGCAATATCGATAATTTCTTCTTTTGACTTGCGAAAAACCTGTTCACGCTGTGCAACCGAGGTGGAGTTATACAGGTGTACTACGGCGTTCTTTACGCCTTTAAGCGCCTCAAATGTCTTTTTAATAATATGTTCTCTGGATTGAGTTAAAACCTGAATTGTAACATCGTCCGGAATCAAATTCTGTTCAATCAAAGTCCGCAGAAAAACATATTCGGTTTCAGAGGCAGCCGGAAAGCCAACCTCAATTTCTTTAAAGCCCAGTTTTACCAGAAATTTAAAGAAAGTAACTTTCTCTTCCAGGCTCATCGGAACGATCAAAGACTGATTACCGTCTCGAAGATCAACGCTGCACCAGATCGGGGCTTTGTCAATATACTCTTTTTGAGCCCATTTCATTTCGGTTTTCGGGGGCATAAAATACCCTCTTGTGTACTTGTTACAGTTTTCCATAATCATCCACCTTTTCTCCATTGATTGATTGGAATTTTTATGGCTTTCATCTGTACGTCCGCTGTCAGCACCGTGGCAATAAAAAACTCCCGTCTCTAAAAACTAGAGACGGGAGGATATTTCTTCCGTGGTACCACTCTACTTCACACGCAAAAGCGTATGCACTTAAAACAGATACGGACTTTATCAAAGCCTTATATCCTCCTGCAATAACGGTCAGGCTCCGTCTCCACCTACTTAGAATTCAGCGAGCTACTCAAAGGCGAGTTCATGTTTTCCCTACCGCTGTTTCACACCGTCCAACAGCTCTCTGAAGGTTTCAAAAACACTACTAATCCTCATCAAAGTATTTATTTTATATAACGCTAAAATTGTAACACGACTTTTTAGAGATGTCAAGTGGTAAAAACGTTTTCGCACAAACGTTATTCAACCGACTTCAAAGATTCTACCATATTGATTTTTTTCAGCTTAAAATGGAGCAAAAAGTTGACAATCCAAGTAAACGCCAGCGTTAAAACCGCAGCAAGCAGATAGCTTAACGGGAGAATATCCCGGCTGAACATTACAATTTCGACCTCAGCAGTAGCCACAACAAAATGGTGGAGAAAAATTCCGAGCAATAAGCCAATCAATACCCCGAGAATCGAAGAAGCGGTATTCTCACGATTAATGTAAGACGAGACTTCCTTATCATAGAATCCCAAAACTTTTAATGTTGCAAGCTCTCTGATTCGCTCGTTCACATTAATATTTGTGAGATTGTAAAGCACTACAAGAGCTAAAGCGCCTGCGGAAAGGATCAAAACGAAAATAACTGAATTCAAGCTCTCCATCATATTCGAAAAAGTTTTTCCGTTATCCTTTGAATAACTGATACGAAGGACAGAATCATTTTCAAGAATTGCACCTGACAGGATGTCGAGCTGTTGCGAGTCATCGGTATTCAGATTCATCATGATTACATTCGGAACAGATGCCTCTCCGAATAACGTCCGGTAGGTTTCGGGCGACATATAGATAAAATGGAACAGATAGTTTTCGCTGATCCCGCTCACCGGAGCCTCGACAACTTGACCATTTGAATCTTTAATTTTAACGGAATCACCGACCTCAACTCCTAATAGATTGGAGAGCTTTTCCGTAATAATTACACCGTCTTTTCCAAGACTGAGCCTTTCCTGAGATCCACGAGGGCTGAGTGTAATATACTCGTCAAGAGAATTGCTGTCGGCAGGAATCATGAGATAGCTATCTATCGTTTTATTACCTGATGAACCTGATACATCAACATCAAGTTGTTGCGCATATAATCTACCTTTTACAGCCGGCTGCGCCGCAAGTGTCTGATCAAGTTCTTTTAATTCTTCCTCATCGGCCTCGCTATCGTAAACCGTCATCACATCATACAAAAAGATCTGATCATACTGTTTTGTTACAATATTTGAAATAGAATCCTTTAGGCCGAATCCAGTCAACATTAATGCCGTGCAACCAGCAATACCGGTTACCGTTAAAAGAACCCGTTTTTTGTATCGAAAAAAGTTACGAATAGAGACCTTACGAATAAAGCCGATTTTTGACCAAAACCAAGTAAAGCGTTCCAAAAACACTCGTTTTCCGTTCTTCGGCGGCTTAGGGCGCATCAACTGAGACGGATGAGTCGAAAGTTCTGTATAACACGCAAGCAGAGTTGCGGCACCGGTACAAACAACTGAAACAGTCGTACACCATATCGCATAATCCCAACGGAAAGGCGCAATTAAAGACGGCAGATGATACAAAATTCTATAGGCATTATAAATAACATGCGGAAAAATCTGAAATCCGGCTAAAAGTCCAAGTACACTACCAAAAAAACTGGCAATTAAAGCATACGCCAGATATTTCATAGCGATTGCAATTTTGCCATATCCCAACGCTTTTAAGGTGCCAATCCCGGTTCTTTGCTCTTCAACCATTCGGGTCATGGTTGTCAGACAAACCAATGCCGCCACAAAAATAAAAAAGACAGGGAAAATTTTTGAAATGGCATCAATTTTATCGGCATCACTCTCAAAACCGGAATAGCCGACATTATCGTTTCGATCAAAAAGATAGACCTTTGGAGAAGAAAGCTTTTTAAGCTCTCTTTCACCTTTTTTTATCTCCTCACGGGCGCCCGCAAGCTTTTTATCCGATTCTTCTTTTCCCTTTATATAATCTTTTTCAGCTTGGGCAAGGTCACTTTCGGCTTTATCCAACTCCTTTTTCGAAGAGGTAAATTGCTTTTCTCCATCTGCTTCCTGTTCATTCAGCGATTTTTCTTTTTGGGAGATCTCTGTTTCGGCATTTTTCAGTGTAAGGGTTGCGTTGTCGATTTCCGCTTTTGTCTGATCCAACGCACTATGAAGAGCCACGGAAGCATTAGGATCTTCAAACACAATCGCTGCTGTTAAAAGGTTTGGAAAGTTCTCATCAAGATTCGCCGATTGTTTTACAATAATTTCCTGCTCCGGTGTAAAGCTTTGTCCGGGAACCGCAGTTAGGACAAGAGCTTGAACCGACTCATAGAGCTGATTTAACTGCTGAAGCTCTTTGCTTTGCTTTTCCAGTTCCTTTTTTGCCTGATTTATCTGCGTACGACCATTGGCAATTTTATCTTGAAATTCACGGTACTGAGACTGATACTTTTCCAACCCAGTTTCATACTCGCGCTTTCCGTCAGCAATCTTCTTGCGAGCGTCGGCAAGCTCGGACGCCTGCTTATCTTCTCCCTCTTTTAATTGCTGTTTGGCGTCGGCAAGCTTGTCTTCCGCTTCACTCACAATGCTGTCATATCGTCCCCGGATACTCGTTGTCGCCGCGTCTTTCAGTGTATTCTCATACTTCGAAATAGCATTCGAATATTCATCTGAAAAGGGCGAGAGACTTTCTGTGTTTTTTACAGTAACATAAAGATCGGTATAAACATCGAGCTTATAGTCCTCCTCCGGAAGGAGAATATAGCTATTGACAGAACCGTTTCCTATCGTTGATGTCCCGCGTTCATAGGAGATATATAACGGAGATTCTACCACACCGACAATTGTATAAGTATCGGTTTTTAAAGTGTCCGAAATCGGTGTATTGTCCCCATTATAAAGAGTAATTTCAGAACCGATTTTAAAGGAAGCAGGAACCGATGCACCGGTTTCAATAACACATTCTCCAGATTTTTCAGGATACCGTCCCTCGATCAAACGCGGACGATTCAAGTTATCTTCCGCATCATTTTCAACCGTTTTTCCATTTACCGAATAGGTTTTTAAAACGAGTTCGTTTTCTCCCACCAATGTTAAAAAATCCTTGCTGTACTGAGGCATTACGCTTTTTACGCCATCAAGTTTTTTCACATTTTGAACATCATCCTCATCGAATCCATAAGTTGAAACCAAACGATAATCCATCAAATGAGAGGCTTTAAAATATTCTTCGGCAGTTAACTTCATATCCGGGCTTGTAGATTTAATTCCGGCAAAGAAGCCAACTCCAAGCATTACAATTGCAAAAATGGAAACAAAGCGGCTTTTTGTCCGCCAAATTTCCCGCGCCGTATCTTTTATAAGAGTGTTGTATTTCATACGTCACCACTCAATCTGATCAATATCAACCGGGTGCTTATTAAGAACCATTTCCCGCACCTTACTGTTTTTCATTCGAATAACGCGATCCGCCATCGGTGCAATTGCCATATTATGAGTTACAACCACGACCGTCATTCCATTTTTACGACAAGTGTCCTGTAAAAGTTTTAAAATGGTTTTACCAGTGTTGTAATCAAGAGCGCCGGTCGGCTCATCACAGAGAAGAAGCTTTGGATTTTTTGCAAGAGCTCTGGCGATAGAAACCCGCTGCTGTTCACCGCCGGAAAGCTGAGAGGGAAAGTTATCCATTCGATTTTCCAAGCCGACCTCGCAAAGTGTTTGCTCAACGTCAAGCGCGTCGCTGCAAATCTGAGTGGCAAGTTCTACATTTTCCTTTGCTGTCAAATTCTGAACAAGGTTGTAAAACTGAAAAACAAAACCAATATCAAATCGCCGGTAAGACGTGAGCTGCCGCTGTGAATACCCGGCAATATCCTGCCCATCCACCAGTATATGTCCATCATCACAAGAATCCATTCCACCCAAAAGGTTAAGAACCGTTGTTTTTCCCGCACCGCTTGCTCCGACAATCACAGCGAATTCACCTTTATTGATCTCAAACGTCACACCGTCGGAAGCAACGATATCTACATCACCGACATGATATCGCTTATATACATCCTGAAACGATACAAAACTACTCATCAAAGTCTCCTTTGCCACTTCAACTAATCTGTTACATATGATTTATTATACTCCATCTCATTTAAATTTCAACTGAGTTTCAGTGAATAAAATAAAAACGGAGCTTGAAAAAGACTTAAAATTATAGTATTCTTAGGAATAATATAAAAGGAGGAATCAGAGTGACGCGATTACTATTAAAACTGTTTGTAAAGGAACAAAGCGGTCCTCTAACTGCCGAGAAACGCCAACGTTACGGCAAGGTTGCAAGCAGTACCGGAATTGTCACAAATCTTCTTCTATTTATAATGAAGGTGACTGTCGGCTTACTTTTTAACAGCATCGCTATCGTTGCGGACGCTGTAAACAACTTGTCCGACTCCAGTTCATCGCTTATCACGCTGATCGGGTTTAAGATGTCCTCTAAACCGGCTGATGTCAAGCACCCTTATGGTCATGCCCGAAGTGAATATATTTCCGGATTTATTGTATCAATCGTAATTGTCTTTTTAGGGCTTCAGCTTTTGCTAACCTCTGCAGAAAAAATTTGGAGTCCCGATCCGGTACAATTCAGCTGGCTTTCAGTTATAATATTGACAATCTCGATTTTGCTCAAGCTTTGGCAAGGACATTTTTATAGAATAATCGCCAAAACAATCGACTCTTCCGCGCTTGAAGCTACCGCAACCGACAGCATGAATGACGTTGTCACAACCGGCGCTGTTCTGCTTTCCCTCTTTGTAGCTTATTTTACCGGTTGGCAAATTGACGCACATATGGGCGTATTGGTCGCCGGGTTTATTATTTATTCCGGTATTCGCTCTATTATAGAAACGCTGAATCCTCTGCTTGGTGCAGCGCCGGACGAAGATCTCGTATGTGAAATCGGCGACAAAATTAAAAGCTACGAAGGCGTTATCGGATATCACGACCTTGTCGTACACAATTACGGCCCCGATCGATGCTTTGCTTCCGTTCATGTTGAAGTTCCAAACACAGATGACATCATGGAAAGTCACGATTTAATCGACAATATCGAACGCGATTTTATTCAGGAGCTTAGCATTCATCTGGTAATTCATTTGGATCCGGTCGTCGTTGACGATGCGTTGACCAACGAACTTCGGGCAGTTGTCGCAGAAATTGTAAAAGAAATTGACAGTTGCTTATCCATGCACGATTTTCGTTTTGTAGCGGGTCCAACCCACAGCAATCTGATTTTTGATGTTGCTGTCCCCCCCGCTTATCGGCTAAACGATAACGAACTGCGTGAATCCATTGATCGAAAGGTAAAAGAACTTAATAAAAATTATTATACGGTTATCACGATTGACAGAAGTTATATTTCAACAACGGAAACGGCATCAAAATAGTAATTCATGAATTGTTACGGCTATATTTACGTTATTGTCTTTTTTTAAAAATTTAATCAAAGCTATTTTCCGATATACGAAATAAAAAGCAGTCTCATTTAAAAATGACTGCTTTTAGTTGCTGCAAATTTTTCTTTCAAAGAAATTCAATATGAACTAAAACATCTCCGGATGAACCGGAGATGTTTTTTGCTTTCCAAAAATTATTCTGTTACCTGAGGAGTCTCGATCTCCACCCCTCTAGAGGATGAAACATCATCAAACTCTTGCAAAATCTCTGCCGAGGGGGCCTTGGTTAAAAGGCTTACCAAAATCATTAACACAATTCCTACTAAGAAGCCCGGCACCAGAGAATACAAACCCGTATACCCTGCCAACGTTGTGCTTCCAAACGAAATATAGTCCCAAACAATTACTGTTAAACCACCACATATCATACCGCATGCTGCACCGGCACGATTTGCTCGCCTCCAGAAAAGGCCCAACAGAACAACCGGACCAAATGTTGCACCGAAACCGGCCCATGCATTTGAAACAAGACCCATAACACTGCTGTTCGGATCAAGTGCAATAATAAATGCGATAACCGAAACAACTAAAACAGTTATCCGGCTGACAAGCAACATACTTTTTTCACTTGCCTTTTTAAAGATAACCCCTTTATATACGTCCTCGGATATAGAAGAAGCAGTGACAAGGAGTTGTGAATCGGCAGTAGACATAATTGCTGCCAGAATGCCGCAAAGAAGCAAACCACCCACAAACGGAATTCCAAAATAGTCGGTAAATATTTTTCCGATCATTTCAATAAAGACATTTTCGGAATTGCTGATCGGTGCATCCACAAAAAAGGCGCGGCCGATAATTCCAAGGAAGCAGGCAATGGAAAGTGAAAGAACTACCCAAACAATTGCGACCTTACGTGATTTGCGTACCTCACGCTCATCACGGATTGCCATAAATCGGACCAGAATATGAGGCATACCGAAATAGCCGAGCGCCCAAGCAAGCTGAGAAATAATACCGATAAATCCGACAGGCTCACCACCGCTGTACATTGGATTGAGATAATTGGTTCCCAATCCGTTTAAAACTTCAATTGTTTTATCGGGTCCGCCGATCAGACTAACGGCAAAGAGCGGTACAATCATCAAAGATACCAACATCATCAAGCCCTGTACAAAATCGGTCCAGCAGACCGCTAAAAAGCCGCCCAGAAAAGTATAAACCAGAATAACAAAAACGCCAATGACTAACGCCCAAATATAATCAATACCGAAAACAGCGGAAAACAATTTAGCACCTGCAGAAAAGCCGGAGGCCGTATATACAAGGAAAAAGATCATAATAAAAAGGGAAGACGCCACGCGCAACACTTTAGAATGATCATGGAACCGGTTTTCAAAAAATTCGGGCATTGTTAATGCGTTGCCCGCTCTGATGGTATACCGCCGCAATCTGGATGCCACAAAAATCCAGTTTAGAATTGTACCGATTGCAAGGCCAACCGCAATCCAGATTTGCCCGGTGCCCAAAGCATAGATTGCCCCCGGAAGCCCCATCAAAAGCCAACCGCTCATATCAGAGGCCTGAGCGCTTAAAGCGGCTACCCAACCGTTTAAGCTACGACCGCCCAAGAAGTAATCCTCAGAATTTTTGGTTTTTCGATAACAAACAAGACCAATCGCCATCATTGCCAGTAGATAGACGCCAAAGGCAATCAAAATCCAAATACTATCTCCCATTGTTTTACCACTCTCTTTCCTGTTTTTTGCTTTGTTCAATAGATAATTTCATAATACAACAGACATAATCATCATGCGGCGACAATAAAAAGCAACTCGATCTCCTCTTTGAGTCGTAGCGCAACATCCGTGTCGAATGCAGTCATATGTCATTTTTGCAAAGAGTTACTATATTATAACATATCGCTCGACGTTTTTCCAATAATTGCAACAATCTTTTTAAAATTAAAAGGACGTCTTTTGATAAGACGCCCTTTAACTCGCGAAAAATTACTTAAGCCTGCACCGGCTCCAAAGAATGTTTTTCAAGCTCAGCCAGAAGGCCAATAATCTTTTTGTTCGGATCGATAATTTCTCCGACGGAAGCGTCATGATGAATGGCGTCGATAACATAAGCAGTATACTTGGAGAGATCGACATCAACAATCCAGGGGCGGTGTAATAACTCCGGAGTTCTATAAATAAGGTTTGTGACAAATATTTTGTCAAAAAGCCCTTTTTCATATGCTTTATCAAATTCCGTCAGTCCGTTACAGAACAAACCGAATGTAATAAATCCGAAAACACGATTTGCACCTTTCAGCTTTAACTGCTCAAAAGTATCAATTAATGAGCTACCGGAAGAGATCATATCGTCTACAACAATGACATCCTTCCCTTCAAGGCTACTGCCGATATATTCGTGCGATTCAATTGGGTTTGTCCCGTCTACAACTTTGGCAAGATTGCGGCGTTTATAAAACATTCCCATTTCAAGATTGAGCACCGAAGAATAACTCAGGCACCGGCTTACGCCGCCCGCATCCGGAGAAATAATAATCATTTTATCAGAACGGAACGCAATGGGAGAAATATTTTTAACAAGAGCCTTGATCATCTGATATGTCGGCCTCATGTTATCAAATCCACTCAACGGGATCGCATTTTGCACCCGTCCGTCATGGGCATCAAAGGTAACAATATTGGAAACGCCCATATGTACCAATTCCTGAAGAGCTGTTGCACAATCAAGCGATTCACGGAAGGTTCGTTTATGCTGGCGACCTTCATAAAGCATCGGCATAATTACAGTAATCCGTTTTGCCTTGCCGCCTATGGCCGCTATAATTCTTTTCAAATCCTGAAAATGGTCATCCGGACTCATCGGAACTTCTCTGCCGTACATTTTATAGCCAACGCTATAATTAAACGGGTCGCTGATAATGAAAATATCGCGTCCTCTGATTGATTCCAGCAGAAGGCCCTTTCCTTCTCCTGTTGCAAAACGTGGACACTCGGCTTTAAGGATAAACTGTTGATCCGTATCGTGCCACCTTCTGATATAATACTGGATTTTACCACAAAATTCTTCACAGCCACGCATGCAAATCAGCGCAAGGTTTTCTGCCTTTCCGCGTTCCATTGCCTATAAACACCCTTTCTCAATCCCAATATAACACCCATTCATTTTTATGAAAAAATCGAACTTACTTTTTCATCTACACAATAGTTTAACACATTATACGCAAATTCACAAGAACAAAGCCGTTTTTACCCAAACACAAAATTTTTAAGAATTTCCCCCGAACTTATCCTGTCCGGGTGCAAAAATTTCAATTATCCCTAATGCCTTTATTTTATATTAAGTTCTTGTGATCATCGTGCTTATAAAACATTCAGTTTCTCATACAACAAAAAATATCCGCTCAAATTGAGCAGATATTTTTAATGATTCTGTCTCAGACCACGCCTTTTTGCAACATGACGTTGGCATAAAGCGCCTTCTCGCCGGTTGCAATAATTGCATAAGCCTTTTTTGCTTCTTCATAAAAAGCAAACCGTTCAATTGCACCAATGGCATTTACTCCACGCGGATCATGCTTTTTTACAATTTCACGGTAGTCATCCCAGATCGGCGTCTCCACATTATCACCGGGCATAACCTCCATCAAATTGACGGGGCAATCAACATAGGTATCAAGCGGGAAGAGTGCTAAGATGGCGTCCAGGATCTCACAGGTGCCATGGCCGTCAAGGCGAATCACTTTAGCGTTTTTACCCATTGACTCAGCGGGGAAATTTCCGTCCGCCAACACAATGCGATCACCGTGTCCCATTTCACAAAGGACTTTTAACAGCTCAGGTGACAATACAGCCGGAATTCCTTTTAACACGTTATCCCTCCGTTACTTTTCGTCAATATCCCAGAGAGCACGCCAATCGTCAGCGCCCTTCCAAAGGAAAACCTGTCCTTTAATCAAACGGCAGTCTTTATCGGCTTTTCGGATTGTTTCCATTTCTTCTTCCGTCAGCGGATCCTCTGTAGCGCAACGCAGATTGCTTAAATACTGCGGTTCTTTTACAGAAAACGGGATCGGAATCTGGCCGCGCTGTACCGCCCATTTTAAGCAGACAATTGCAGGATGCACACCATGTACCTCGGCAATTTTTACAATTTCCGGCATCTGGGTATCTGCTACATCTTCTGAAGTCCTGTCGCGTTCCGGCCTCGAAGGAGAGCCAATCGGGCAATAAGCGATTGGCACGATATCGTGTTCTTTTGCATAATCGAACAATTCCGGCTGCTGGAAGCCCGGATGACACTCCATTTCAAGCGCCGCAGGTTTAATACGGCAAAGGGGAAGAACCTTTTCAAGCTTTGCAACCGTCATATTCGACATACCGATATAGCGTACAAGCCCCATATCAACCAGTTTTTCACACTGACGCCAAGTATCCATAAACTCGTCTACAGAGAACGGCTTGGAATCCGGGTTACGTGCATCTCCGGAACAGCCCGGCGCATGATAGTTTGGAAACGGCCAATGGACCAAATAAAGATCCAATTGATCAAGCTGCAGATCCTTCATACTTTTTCTGCAAGATTTTTCCACCTCACGGTGCATATTGTTCCATACCTTTGAAACTACAAAAAGATCTTCACGTTTCACCACGCCATCAGCAAACAAGCGGGTAAATACACTCCCGATTTGCGCCTCGTTCTGGTAAACAGAAGCACAGTCAATCAAACGATAACCGGCTTTTACCGCGCCGTAAACTGCATTTGAAACCTGCTCGGCAGGATAGTTATCCGATGCAAAAGTTCCAAGGCCGATAGCCGGTATTTTTTCGCCGGAAAACAATGTACGAGTCGGCACAAGCGCCGGATTAATCCAATTTCGATTCATAAAATCTCCTCCGTTAATCAAAGACAACGGCGACTTTACCGCATTGTCCTCCCGCCATCAGAGCATACGCTTCTCCGGCTTTTTCAAGCGGGAACTCATGTGTAATCAGCTGATCAGGATGAATTCCCCAACGCACCAGTCTTTCTACCAGTTCTTCCATTCTCCAAAGAGAAGTAACCCAAGAGCCATAAATTGTTTTCTGTCCGTGGATAATATCGGGGCTCGGATTGAAAGTACAGGTATTTCCTTCGCCTACAAAAGCAATTTTTCCCCATTCTCTTGTTCCGCGAATTGCAAGCTGACGCCCCGCGTCGCTGGCGCTGCAATCAAACGCGCGCTCTGCACCCTTACCGCCGGTTGCTGCCAAAATTTCATCCAGTGCATTTTCGCCCGGTTTAACTACTACGTCAACCAAGCCAAGATCCTTTGCAAGTTTAATACGGTAATCGTTCATCTCAACGCCAATTAATTTACTCGCACCCATTGCTTTGGCAAGCATCAGTGCTGCCAAGCCGACAGGACCGAGACCTGTTACCAAAACAGCGTCGTTTCCGCTAACACCGACTTTTTCAATTGCTTCATAAACCGTACCAAAGCCACATGCAACCTGTGCACCGTCTTTATAGCTCAGCTCTTCCGGCAGAAGAACCAAATCTTTTTCATCTGCCAGAATGTAAGGCGCCATACCGCCATTTCTCTGCCAGCCATAAGCTTTACGATGCTCGCTTTTACAGGAAATATAGTATCCTCTGCGGCAATCGTAACAAACACCACAACCGGAAATGTGATAAATAATAACACGATCTCCCTTTTTAAAGCGTTTCAGGCCCTCGCCTTCCTCTACGATAACGCCGCAGGGCTCATGGCCTGCAATCATACCGGGAATATAACCTTCCGGTCCTTTTCCGACATGCTCACGATAAATGCAACGAATATCACTACCGCAAATGGTGGTAGCTTTTGTTTGAACCAATACCTGTCCGTGTCCCGGCTTTGGAATATCAAACTCCTTAAGTTCTACCGTGCTGTTACCCGGTAAGATCGCACCGGTCATTTTTCTGGTTTCAAGCGCCATTTTTCCTCGCTCCTTTGCTTATTTTGCAAACCGATCAACGCAGTTTTGCTTATACTTTCATTATAGGGAAAAGCAAAAATACAGCAAGAGCAGAACTTGACATTTTGTTATAATTAATGTCGTATAAACGCATTTTTCTTCTTGCCTTTTTACTAAACCAAGATTATAATGAAGCCAAAGGGAGGGAATATTATGAGAACTTTATATTCAGAACCAAATATTACTTTCTCTGTTGAGAGACATACCTTTAAAGCCATTCATATGATTTTAGAGCAGCTTACTAAAAAAATCCCCTCTCATAGTCACGGAAAAGGCTGTTATGAAATTCATTATGTTTCATCCGGACACGGAAAGGCACGTATTGACGGCGTTTCATATGAAATTGTTCCCAACACTCTTTATGTAACCGGTCCGCAGATAGAACATTCACAAATTTCCAATACAGAGGATCCAATGGTAGAATATTGCGTCTACCTTACCCTTTCGCGAAATTCAAAAGAAACAGCTGCAAAAAAAGGCGCCGCTGCTCTATTTGAAAAAACTTTTTTCTGGTTTGGGCAAGACACCTGTGGAGCGGAGGCCATTTTTCATCGAATTTTTTACGAGCTTCGATATCGGCAAACCGGTTATATCACCGAGGTACAGTCGCTGCTTGCACAACTGATTATTGCTCTGGTGAGAAATTATGAGCAACCGGATTTTCCCGCTCCCGGATTCGTTTCAATTAACTTAAACGACAATAAATCAATTATACTCGAAGAATATTTCCTTTATGAATACGCAAATCTGTCGTTAGAGCAGCTTGCCGCTCGTCTTGCTTTAAGCACCCGCCAAACCGAACGGCTGATTCATGATCTCTATAACAAAACTTTTCGTCAGAAAAAAACAGAAGCGCGCATGTCTGCCGCAATTCTGCTGCTCTCCGATCCTGCCCGCAGTATTTCTTCTGTGGCGGAAGAACTCGGATATTCGTCCGTTGAACACTTTTCTACTGCGTTTCGTCGTTATTACGGTGAAAGTGCCAGCACCTATCGAGCCAAAGAGATTTAAATCAGAAAAATATAGCTCCCCACAGATTTCTTTGTTTTGCTCATCCCTATCAGATATCCCAAACAGTCATAACAATTTCTTCGTAATTAGCAATTACCACTGTTTTAATAAAATAAAAGCCGGGCGCAATATGCGCCCGGCTTTTATTTTATTAAAAATTTACTGATCAATTCCTCATAACACGGTCGGGTTCGTATTTGTTGACAAATTTAAGTGTGATCACAACAGGAAGGATAATTGACAAAAGCGATACCACTGCAACAGTCGCAACCAATTTCAAATCGTAAGAGATCATTCCGCTTCGAAAAATCAGCAAATTGGTAACCAAGGTAAGAATCGCCGCAAATCCCAGTGCTATTAAAAATGTTTTTATCACCTGGCTCAACGATTCAAGGTAAACAAGCTTTCTGATTTCCCGTTTGGTAACACCATTTGCTCTGAGAATGCTGAATTCAAATTTTCGCCCTTCCACGTAATTTATGTAGATCACAGACATCAGTAAGAAAATAATGATCAAAATGACAATTGACACAATAAAAGTCATATCGCGAATCGTCTGAATACTCGCCTTCATACTTTCAAAATCCTGGTAGCGGTTATATACCAGAAATGACGAATTCATATGGGACAGCTTTTCTTTCGCTGTTTCCACCGCCTGATAGTTACGCGCATTCATAACACAGGCGCTCGGCATCCACTCACTTTCATTTTCTCCCAGCTCCGGACGCTTCTGAGAATTTAACAGGGCCTCCATCTGCGTATATGGCACATAAATAATATTCTCTGTTCCCTGTGTGTAGGGATTTTTTATTTGCTCTTCAAGAATTCCTCGCACTTTTCCGCTTATGGAATTCAGCACACAAACATCCATATCGCCTTCTATGCTTTTGCCATCAGCGGATTGGAACTGCATCTTTTGGAGCTTAACGGGAACAAGAGCATCAGCTGTCAGGGCAACTCCTTTGGGAGAATCCACTTTTAACAGCTTTGCCATGGAATCAGATAAATAAAATCCGTTTTCTGCTGTTTCATCCAGCTCTTCAGATTTTTCATCCATTAATTGATCCGGAAAATAGGGAACGATCTTAAAGGAATTTCCAAAATCAAACTGAACCTTTTTTGAAGACGCATCCTCAAAAGTTACCGTAATATTTCTGTTTTCATCCTCCGTTTGCCCTTCTGTATATTGAGAAGAAACAAATTCAAAATACGGATAAACGCCATCTATCTCGCTGATTTTGTTAAAATTTATAAGATCATTTTTGGTAAAAGCCAGGTCCATCGGCAGAGAGTAATTCTCTCCTTCAATATGTCCCGGTGCAGTAGCATTTACTACCCAAATTTCCCGATTGGAAATTTTATTCATTAATTCATCTTGTGTTCTTGTAAAATTATCTCCGAATCCGGCACAGAGAGCCGAAAAAGAAATTGCCGCGGCGCAGACTACAACCATAATCTTTTTCCGGAGCTTAGCACGCCGGTTTGACCGATGGATATAGCGGACAAAAAAGCTGGAATTTAATCTGCGCCGTTTCCTTTTTTTGAGGAATGTTCCTCCGCTGTATCTCGAATCAGCTCGGCCCCTTTGGTTGCATTGATTTTTCTGTCCTCAATATGATAAATAATATCCGCCTGATCATAAACCACAGGGGAATGGGTTGCAATGGCAACCATTTTCCCGCGCTCATAGGCAATCTTGCGAAACAGTGACAAAACGAGCTCGGTATTAGCAGCGTCAAGCGAAGATGTCGGCTCATCCGCAATTACCAGATCCGGATTTTTGGCAAGCGCGCAGATTACCGCCAAACGCTGCTGTTCACCACCGGAAAGCTGTTTGGGGTAATCTTTTAGTTTTTCAGGCATTCCCACCAATTCGATTAAATCCTCGATCGCCTTATCGTCATCCGGTTCGCCTGCCAGCGTTGCTGCCAAACGAATGTTTTCCTTTACCGTCAGGCTGTCAATCAGATTGTTCTCCTGAAAAATATAGCCGATTTTCGACTTGCGAATGGCACCTTTCACCTCATCACTTGTAATATCAATTTTTTCCCCATCAAAAATATACTCATAATCCTTGTTAGACGAAATCAATCCCAAACAGTAAAGAAGCGTGGTTTTTCCGCTTCCTGACGGTCCGGTAATCGCAGTTATTTTTCCGTCCGGAACGTAAAGCTCCCCGCTTTCAATAACAGGTTCGGCAAATTTGATGTTAATTCGAGTCAGATTAATCATAAAATCGCTCCTTTTACTCCAGTATGATTTTTTCAAGCACTTGCATGGATTCTTCATAACAGGAAAGCCAGTTTTTCTGACCATCCGCATGCTCCGCTGTGCGGATTATAAGCGACAAATCTCCAAAATCACTCGCAATCGCTTCTCTTTCACTGATTCCAAGTTTTTCTTGAAGATGAGAGCCCAACAATCGAAAACGAATTCCTTTTACATTTGAACAATCCGGATATTCTTTCTCCAAATCGACAAATTGATCGGTAATTTTTGCATCGGGATCAAACAGTTTTTCCTTTGCAAAAAGTTCGTCAAGCCGGAAAATCGATTCCTCATCGACCAGATACAAATAAATGCTCTGATCTTGCACAACCGCCGCGCGTTCTGTTTCCGGCATATATCTTCCCTGCGACAGCGAAACATCCTTTACCAAAACAGTAACCGCTCCGTCGCCGTTCCGATCCGTTGTATATTTCATCAACGCTTTCCTAAGATTATCGGTATCGAGTTGATGCGGCTGCGTACAGGCAACCACTAACGTTAAATCATAAGAGGGAGTTGTCAGCGCATTGACCGATAAAACGGTAATAATAGCCGCCGCACCCAATATGATAGGAATTTTGAGCTTGTGATAGTACCAGAAATTCACAAATTTACTTTTTAGGCTTTTTTCCGATATTGCCACTTCTAATCACTTCCTCCGGCTCATATTTATTAACAAAGAGCAAAGAAATTGCCGTTGGGAACAGGGTTGCCCCAAACGATATTACAACCAGCCAAAGGACTGTTATCCAATCGTATTGGAACATATATCCCAACCAGGTACGCGCTATCAGATAAATGAGAGCTGCGAACAGAAGTCCAGCTATAAAAATTTTTACAAATTCAAATAACATCTCCGTATAGATAACGTTTCGGATTTCCTTTTTGGTCATCCCGTTTGCCCGCAAAACGGCAAACTCAAATTTTCGTTTGTCAATTAATCCGACATAAACCAACGAAACCAGCAGTAACACAACCGCCAAAACCGAAAAAGAGATATAAATCATCACATTGCGGTTATTCTGTAAAATCTGCATGGCCGCTTCTAAATCCTGATACCGTTGAGCGACGGTAAAATTAGGATTAATGCTTCTCAACTCCGATTTCACCTGTTCGACCTCATCAACGTCGCTGACTATTATCGTATAGGCGCTCGGAGTCCACTCTCTGACATAGTAGTTTTGGTCATATTCGTCGGAGACTTCTAAATCAGTTTCGCTTTCATTCCAGAGCTTTACATACTGCTCCATCTCGGCTGCTTCTGTCCCGTCGGTATTCTCCTCTATCATTTTCATCAAGTCTTCGCTGAAAATATAAACGTCACTATTCGTGTAAACCTCATCTAATGTAATCAACGGAACAATTCCCCGAATCGGAATGGTTACATTAATTTTCTTAGTATAATTGTTATAAAACTTTATGTATGATTTTTCGTCATTTTCCAACAGCTCAAATCCTCCGGTCTCAATAATTCCAATAGGAATCCAGAGGTCAACATTCATTTCAAGGCCGTTTAACATTCCCCTCGTTATCCCCAACTGTCCGGCAAATTTATCGGTAATATAAGCACCGCCCGTCATAGAAGCATCCAGCATCGAACAGCGGGAATCGTAGTATTCCTCAACCGGATAAGTTACAATCGAAACGGCTGTCATTTCATCGTCCTGGCTAAAATCAATCGTTTCGGATAAGCCTCTGCTGTTTTTCAGCTGAATCATTTGCGGGTCCGGTGTTTTTGTCGACCCGGGAACATCAAATTTGTTATGGCCATTTGGCAACGAAGAAACGCGGAGAGCAGGCTCAACTATTTCTGCTCCCTCGATTTTATAAATCCGGTCGATCTCTTCTTTATTAATCCCCAT
>VOFB01002024.1_pt1 | contig 83667 bp, 135 predicted proteins | sample 5384141 | NCBI WGS metagenome assembly VOFB01 (sample SAMN12384721, study PRJNA508395) | human gut metagenome | isolation source: healthy gut A | host: Homo sapiens | reverse complement strand
GGCGCCGAGCGTGTTGTCGTTTCCCAGATCGTCCGCTCCCCGGCGTGTACTACGGCAAAGAGATTGATCCTAAAACCGACGAGCCGCTGCTCACCTCTACTGTGATTCCCTACCGGGGCGCTTGGCTTGAGTATGAAACCGACACTGCCGGCGAGTTCTGGGTGCGCATCGATAAGAACCGCAAGCTGCCCATTACCTGCCTGCTGCGCGCTATGGGGCTGAAGACCGACGCAGAAATTTTGGCCATGTTCGGCGACGATCCCCGCATCGTTACCACCATTGAGAAGGATGCCTGCAAGAGCTACGAGGAAGCCATGTGCGAGATTTACCGCAAGCTCCGGCCCGGTGAGCCGCCCACGGTGGATTCCTGCCGCACGCTGGTGGACGGTATGTTCTTCGATCAGCGCCGTTATGATCTGTCCATCGTCGGCCGTTATAAATTCAACAAAAAACTGGCTCTGTGGCCCCGTATCCACGACCGCAGACTGATCTACCCCGTGGCCGATCCCATGACCGGAGAAATCCTGTTTGAGGCCGGTCATGTGCTCAGTGTGGATGAGGCCAAGAAGCTTGACAGCATCGGCGTCAATGAAGTCACCATCGATGTGGATGGCGCTGCCGTCAAAGTGTTTTCCAACCACATGGCGGATATGAGCGCTTATGTGGATTTTGATCCCTGGAGAAGTGCGGCATCAAGGAGCGCGTCCGTTTTGCCGTGCTTAAGGAACTGCTGGAGCAGTATCCGGACGGCGGCGAGGATTTGATCGACGCCTGCATCGCCCGCAGGGACGAGTTGGTGCCCAAGCACATCATCATTGACGATATTTTTGCATCCGTTAACTATATGAACGGCCTGGCCCTGGGCCTGTCCGGCAAGGACGACATTGATCATCTGGGCAACCGCCGCCTGCGCTGCGTGGGCGAGCTGCTGCAGAACCAGTTCCGTATCGGCTTCTCCCGTATGGAGCGCGTAACCCGTGAGCGCATGACTATCCAGGACATGGATGTGGTCACGCCCCAGAGCCTGATCAATATCCGGCCTGTGACGGCGGCAATCAAGGAGTTTTTCGGCTCCAGCCCTCTGAGCCAGTTCATGGATCAGCCTAACCCGCTGGCCGAGCTGACCCACAAGCGCCGTCTGTCGGCTCTCGGCCCCGGCGGATTGAGCCGCGAGCGCGCCAGCATGGACGTGCGCGATGTGCATTATTCGCACTATGGCCGCATGTGCCCCATTGAAACGCCGGAAGGCCCGAATATCGGTCTGATCTCCTACCTTGCCACCTATGCCCGGATCAATGAATACGGTTTCGCCGAAGCGCCTTACCGCCGTATTGACAAGGAGACCGGCATTGTTACCGACGAAGTGGAGTATATGACGGCCGATGTAGAGGATCAGTACATCGTGGCCCAGGCAGCCGAACCCATCGGCGAGGACGGCCGCCTGCTCAACACCCGTATCACCTGCCGTCACCGCGATGAAATCATCGAGGTGGACCGTGAGCGCGTGGATTATATGGACGTATCGCCCCGCATGATGGTTTCCATCGCAACGGCCATGATCCCCTTCCTGCCCAACGACGACGCCAGCCGCGCTCTGATGGGTTCGAACATGCAGCGCCAGGCCGTGCCGCTGCTGCGGCCCGAAGCCCCATTGTGGCCACCGGCATGGAGCACAAGATCTGCCAGGATTCCGAAGTTGCCATTCTGGCTGAAGGTGACGGCGAGGTGCTCAAAGTGGATGCCCGCAACATCACCGTAAAATATGACAGCGGTGAGATCAAAACTTATACCCTGACCAAGTTTTTGCGCTCCAACCATACTACCTGCATCAACCAGCGCCCCATTGTGGATGTGGGTGAGCGCGTGGTCAAGGGCGACACCCTGGCCGATGGACCCGCCACCGATCAGGGCGAGATTGCGCTGGGACGCAATATCCTGGTTGGCTATATGAACTGGGAAGGCTACAACTACGAGGACGCCATCCTGCTCAATGAGCGCCTGGTGCGCGAGGACGTCTTTACGTCCATTCATATTGAAGAATACGAACTGGACTCCCGCGACACCAAACTGGGGCCGGAAGAGATTACGCGCGACATTCCCAACGTGAGCGAGGACGCCACGAAGGATCTGGACGCCAACGGTATCATCCGCATCGGCGCAGAAGTCCATGCCGGCGATATCCTTGTCGGTAAGGTGACGCCCAAGGGCGAAACCGATCTGACCGCTGAGGAACGTCTGCTGCGCGCCATTTTCGGCGAAAAAAAGGCAAGAGAGGTCCGCGATACTTCCCTGAAAGTGCCCCACGGCGAAAGCGGCATTGTAGTGGATGCGCGGGTGTACACCCGTGAAAACGGCGACGAGCTGTCTCCTGGCGTCAACATGGTGGTGCGGATCTATCTGGCACAGAGAAGAAAAATCCAGGTGGGCGACAAAATGGCCGGCCGCCACGGCAACAAGGGCGTCGTTTCCGCGTGCTGCCCCAGGAGGATATGCCCTTTTCCTGCCCGACGGCACGCCGCTGGATATTGTGCTGAACCCCTGGGTGTTCCTTCCCGTATGAACATCGGCCAGGTGCTGGAAGTCCATCTGGGTTACGCGGCCCACGAAATGGGCTACAAGGTGGCAACGCCTATCTTCGACGGCGCCAGCGAGGCCGATATCAGCGCCATGCTGGAAGAGGCGGGCCTGAACCCCGACGGCAAGAGCTGGCTGTATGACGGCCGTACCGGCGAGCGGTTTGACAACCGTGTCACCGTGGGCTATGTATACTTCCTCAAGCTCCACCATCTGGTGGACGATAAGATCCATGCCCGCTCCACCGGTCCGTACTCGCTGGTGACGCAGCAGCCCCTGGGCGGTAAAGCCCAGTTCGGCGGCCAGCGTTTCGGCGAAATGGAAGTGTGGGCTTTGAGGCTTATGGCGCAGCCTATACCCTGCAGGAAATCCTGACGGTTAAGTCCGACGATGTGACCGGCCGTGTGAAAACGTATGAGGCCATCGTCAAGGGCCATAACGTTCCCACTCCGGGCGTTCCCGAATCCTTCAAGGTGCTCATCAAGGAGCTTCAGTCCCTGGGTCTGGATATCCGCGTGCTGGATAAGGACGATCAGGAGATCGAGCTAAAGACGACGACGATGACGCCATGGATACCTTCAATCTGGCGCGCATGGACGCCGACAACGACCGCGACCGGTATGTGGCGGACGATGCGGAGATCGAAGAGAGCGGATTTGGCTATTGCCGATGCAGAGGAAGGGCCAGCGGCGCCGCCTATTCCGGTGCAGGCGACGATCTGCTGGACATTTGATCTGCACCATGCAGTTCAGCAGGAACGATCACACGATATGAAGGAGGAAAATGGCACAATGAGTTATGCTGCATTTGATGCGATCAAAATTGGGATCGCATCCCCTGAACAGATCCTCGCCTGGTCTTACGGCGAAGTGAAAAAGCCTGAGACCATTAACTATAGAACCCTGAAGCCCGAGAAGGACGGATTGTACTGTGAGCGCATTTTCGGCCCCACCAAGGACTGGGAATGCCATTGCGGAAAGTACAAAAAGATCCGCTTCAAAGGCAAGATCTGCGACCGCTGCGGCGTGGAAGTTACCCGCGCCAAGGTGCGTCGCGAGCGCATGGGCCACATTCAGCTGGCCACCCCGTTTCCCACATCTGGTATTTCAAGGGTATCCCTTCCCGCATGGGTCTGCTGTTGGATATCAGCCCACGGATCCTCGAAAAGGTGCTTTATTTTGCGGCGTATATTGTCACCGATCCCGGTGAGACGCCGCTGATCAAGAACCAGATTCTCAGCGAAAAGGAATACCGCGATTACCGTGAGAAATATGAGGATGATTTCCAGGCTGGTATGGGCGCCGAAGCGGTGAAGACGCTTTTGGCCGACATTAATCTGGAAAAGTTGTCCCAGGAATTGCACGCTGAGCTGAAGGACGCCTCCGGCCAGAAGAAGGCCCGGATCGTCAAGCGGCTGGAAGTGGTGGACGCCTTCCGGATCTCCGGCAACAAGCCGGAGTGGATGATCATGGACGTTCTGCCGGTATTGCCCGCCGAGCTGCGCCCCATGGTGCAGCTGGACGGCGGACGCTTTGCCACCTCCGGATCTCAACGACCTGTATCGCCGTGTGATCAACCGCAACAACCGCCTCAAGCGTCTGATGGACCTGCATGCGCCAGACATCATTGTACGCAACGAAAAGCGGATGCTGCAGGAGGCAGTGGACGCCCTGATCGACAATGGCCGCCGCGGCCGCGCCGTCACCGGCGCCAACAACCGTGCGCTGAAATCCCTCAGCGACTTCCTGAAGGGCAAGCAGGGCCGTTTCCGCCAGAATCTGCTGGGTAAACGCGTGGACTATTCCGGCCGAAGCGTTATTGTGGTTGGCCCGGAAATGAAGATCTATCAGTGCGGTCTGCCCAAGGAGATGGCGCTGGAGCTGTTCCGTCCCTTTGTGATGAAGAAATTGCAGGAGAACGGTACGGCTCAGAACATTAAGTCCGCTAAAAAGAAGGTGGATAAAGGGGACGATGCTGTTTGGGATGCCCTTGAGGAGGTCATTAAAGGATCATCCTGTGTTCCTGAACCGTGCGCCAACGCTGCACCGTTTGGGCATTCAGGCTTTTGAGCCGGTGTTGGTAGAGGGCCGCGCCATCAAGCTGCATCCTCTGGTATGTACCGCGTTCAACGCCGACTTCGACGGAGACCAGATGGCGGTTCATGTGCCTTTGAGTGCCGAGGCCCAGGCTGAAGCACGTATTCTGATGCTCTCGGCCAACAACCTGCTGCGTCCCCAGGACGGCGGTCCTGTCACTGTGCCCACGCAGGACATGGTGCTCGGCTCCTACCACCTGACCTATGCCCGCGACGACGAACCGGGCGCAGGCAAGGTGTTCCTGGATGAGGACGAGGTGATGATGGCCTACGAAAACGGCATCATTGGGATCCATGCGCCTATTCGCGTACGCGCCCGCCGTGAAGTAAACGGCGTCATGCGCGAAAAAACTGGTGGATGCCACCGCAGGCCGGATCATTTTCAATGCCAATATCCCTCAGGACTTGGGCTATGTGGATCGTACGGATCCCGACCACATGTTTGACTACGAGGTTACCTTTACTGTGGGTAAGAAGCAGTTGGGGCCCATTATCGACCGCACCATTCAAAAGCATGGCTTCACTGTGGCTGCCGAGGTGCTGGACAAAGTGAAGGCTACTGGCTACAAATATTCCACCAAATGCGCTATGACCATTTCCGTGGCGAATATGACCGTTCCGCCCCAGAAAAAGCAGTTGCTGGCGGAAACGGAAGAGCGTACCCTGGCCATTGAAGAACAGTACAAGATGGGCTTCATGACCAACGAGGAGCGCTACAAAGCTGTGGTGGCCGAGTGGGAAAAGACTACCGACGACGTATCCAATGCCCTGCAGGAGGGGCTGGATCGCTTCAACCCCATCTTCATGATGGCGGATTCCGGCGCCCGCGGCTCGATGAACCAGATCCGTCAGCTGGCAGGCATGCGCGGCCTGATTGCCAACACGGCCGGCCGCACCATCGAGATCCCGATCAAAAGCCAACTACCGCGAAGGTCTGAGCGTGCTGGAATACTTTATTTCCAGCCGCGGCGCCCGCAAGGGCTTGGCCGACACTGCGCTGCGCACCGCCGACTCGGGTTATCTGACCCGCCGTCTGGTGGACGTCTCGCAGGACGTCATCATCCGTGAAGAGGATTGTGGTTACGATAAGGGTATTGTGGTTTCTGAGATTGCCGAAGGCGGTCAGATTATTGAGAAATTTGCCGACCGCCTGCGTGGCCGCTACCCGGTACGCGATATCCTGGACGAACAGGGCAATGTGCTTATTTCCAAGGATCATATGATGATGGACGAGGATGCCAAGCTGCTGGAAGCCCATGATATCCACGAAGTGGAGATCCGCACGGTGCTGACCTGCCATGCCCACAGCGGCGTATGTGCCAAGTGCTACGGTATGAACCTGGCCACGGGCCAGCGCGTCGGCCCCGGCGAAGCGGTCGGCGTGATCGCTGCTCAGTCCATCGGTGAACCCGGTACGCAGCTGACCATGCGTACCTTCCACACCGGCGGTCTGGCCGGCGGCGATATCACGCAGGGTCTTCCCCGCGTGGAAGAACTGTTCGAGGCCCGTAAGCCCAAAAAAGAATGGCGACGCTGGCCGAAATCGGCGGCCGGGTGAGTATTGAGGAGAGCCACCGCGGTTCTCTGGCCAATATCGCCATCACCGATCAGGAGAGCGGCGAGACCAGGTCCTATGCGCTGCCCCACACCGGACTCAATATTCATGACGGCGATATGATTGCCAAGGGTACGGCGCTGAATCAGGGTGCTCTGAACCCCATGATATTCTGCGTATCCGCGGTATTTCCTCGGTGCAGAACTATCGATTCAGGAAGTTTTGAAAGTGTACCGCCAGCAGGGGCGTGGACATCAACGATAAACATATCGAAGTGATCGTCCGTCAGATGATGCGCAAGGTGCGTGTGGAGGAAGCTGGCGATACCACGCTGCTCTCCGGTTCCATGGCGGATATCTTTGAGGTGGAAGACGCCAACAAGGCAGTGGCTGAGCGCATCGCCGCCGGCGAAAAGCGCGAGGATGGTGAGGAGCTGCAGACGGCAACCTATACCCAGCTGCTGATGGGTATTACCAAGGCTTCTCTGGCCACGGATTCGTTCCTGTCCGCTGCGTCGTTCCAGGAAACCACCAAGGTTTTGACAGAGGCCGCCATCAAGGGCAAGGTGGATCACCTGATCGGCCTCAAGGAAAACGTCATCATCGGCAAGCCCATCCCCGCGGGCACCGGCCTGGGCAAATACCGCAGCTATGCCGAAAAGCTGGTGCCCGACAAGGTGAACACCCCGGAACCGCTCGCACCTGCCGTAGGCATGGATCTGCCGAACCTCTTTGCCGAGGATGACGCGGCAGAGGGCGGTCAAAATTCGTCCGCGGAAATTTCTGCGGATGAGATGGATTTCTGAGATTTTCCAAACGTTGCAGGCGCGCCGTTTTTTACGGCGCGCCTGTTTTCTGAGTGGAAACATTTGGGCGCGATTTGAAAACGGTTTGCTCAGCGGGGGGAGGGCGCCGGCTGTCATTTGGTCAAAATGGCCACTCCAGCAGCGGAAAAGAACCGGAAAATGCGCGAAAAAAAGCAAGAAAGTATTCATAGAAAAATGTATTGACGCTGTTTTTGCGCCTATGCTATAATTCTAAATTGCGCGGATATGTCAAAACTACGAGCAAAAAGGAGCCTTTTGTGCTTTTGGAATTGCAGACAAAGAGCAAAGGTGATCGGGGTCAAACAGTCGGCTAAGGCTGTGCGCGCCGATCAGGCCCGGTGTGTTTACTTGGCAGAGGATGCCGATCCGGCTCTGCTGGCCCCATTGAGGATCAGTGCTGTGAAAAGGAAATTCCTCTGATTCGGGTGGAAAGCATGGCCTTGCTTGGGCAGGCCTGCGGCATCGACGTGGGCGCTGCGGTAGCCGTTGTTTTTCGGAATAGCTGCGCCGATTGATTTTTTATTTGTGTTTTTGGTTTTTATCGGAATATTACCCAATATTCTTACTAAAAATAGAATTTGCGAGAAAGGAGAATAACCTATGCCTACTTTTAACCAGCTGGTCCGTAAAGGAAGAGAACAGGCTACCTACTAAGTCCACTTCTCCCGCTCTGCAGCTTGGTCTGAACACCCTGAAGAACAAGACCCACTAACCTGCCTTCTCCTCAGAAGAGAGGCGTGTGCACGGCTGTGAGAACCGCGACCCCCAAGAAGCCCAACTCCGCCCTGCGTAAGATCGCCCGTGTGCGTCTGACCAACGGCTACGAAGTCACCGCCTATATCCCCGGCATCGGCCACAATCTGCAGGAGCACTCTGTGGTCATGATCCGCGGCGGCCGTGTCAAGGACCTGCCCGGTGTGCGTTATCACATCATCCGCGGCAAGCTGGACACCCAGGGCGTGAACGGCCGTATGCAGGCTCGTTCCAAGTACGGTGCAAAGCGTCCCAAGAAGAAGTAAGACCCGCGATTAAATGAAAGTTTGCCGAATAGGTTTTCTGTTTTTTGATACACAATGAACAAACCTCTTTGGCAGGCATTCACAGGAAAACGTATTTCCTTCGAGTACCTATGAAATCATAATTTATATGAAGGAGGGAAGCATAGTGCCCAGAAGAGGTAATGTCCCCAAGAGAGAAATTCTGCCCGATCCCATGTACAATTCTGTGCTGGTGACCAAGCTGGTCAATTCCATCATGCTGGATGGTAAGAAGGGCGTGGCGCAGAAGGTCGTTTACGGTGCCTTCGATATCGTGAAGGAAAAAGACCGAGAAAGATCCTCTGGAAGTGTTCACACCCAGGCTATGGAAAACATTATGCCCAGCTTGGAGGTGAAGGCCCGCCGTGTCGGCGGCGCCAACTACCAGGTGCCGATGGAAGTTCGTCCCGTCCGTCGTCAGACCCTGGGTCTGCGCTGGCTGACCAACTATTCCAGAGCGCGCAGCGAACGCACCATGAAGGAACGCCTGGCCGGCGAGATCATGGATGCTGCCAACAACCTCGGCAGCGCCGTGAAGAAGCGTGAAGATACCCACAAGATGGCAGAGGCAAACAAAGCGTTTGCACATTATCGTTGGTAAGGGGTAATCATATGCCGAGAAAAACAAAGCTCGAAAATATCAGAAATATCGGTATCATGGCGCACATTGATGCAGGTAAGACCACCACGACCGAGCGTATTTTGTATTACACCGGCGTGAACTACAAGATTGGCGAAACCCATGACGGTACCGCTACCATGGACTGGATGGCGCAGGAGCAGAGCGCGGCATCACCATCACTTCCGCAGCAACTACCTGTTTCTGGCAGGGGTCCAAGAAGGCAGTTTCCCCAGACCCGTATCAATATTATCGATACTCCGGGCCACGTGGATTTCACCGTTGAGGTGCAGCGCTCCCTGCGCGTGCTGGATGGTTCTGTAACTGTTATGTGCGCCAAGGGTGGCGTGGAACCCCAGTCGGAGACCGTTTGGCGTCAGGCTGACGAGTATAAGGTCCCCCGCATGATCTACGTCAACAAGATGGATATTATGGGCGCAGACTTCTACAACGTGCTCGATATGATTGAGGACCGTCTGAAGTGCAATGCCGTGGCTATCCAGCTGCCCATCGGCAAGGAGTCCAGTTTCAAGGGCATCATCGACCTGGTTGAGATGGACGCCGACATCTATTACGATGAAATGGGCAAGGATATGCGTGTCGAGCCGATTCCGGAAGATATGATGGATCTGGCTCAGGAATACCGCGAAAAGCTGCTGGACGCCGTGTCCATGTTTGACGATGATATTATGGAGAAGTACATGGAGGGCGAGGAGATTCCCCACTGAGCAGATCCGTGCGGCAATCCGCAAGGCCACCTGCGCTGTGGAGATGATCCCGGTTGTGTGTGGTACTTCTATAAGAATAAGGGCGTTCAGAAGCTGTTGGACGCTATCGTTGAATATATGCCCTCCCGCTGGATATCCCGGCTATTAAGGGCGTCAATCCGGACACTGATGAGGAGGACGAGCGTCATCCCGATGACAATGCTCCTTTCTCCGCATTGGCGTTCAAGATTGCGACTGACCCCTATGTGGGCCGTCCGTCTTCTGTCCGCGTGTATTCCGGACATGTAAGCACCGGATCTTCTGTTCTGAACTCCACCAAGCGGCAGAAAGAGCGCATTGGACGTATTGTTCAGATGCACGCCAATCACCGTGAGGACATTGAGGAGATTTATGCCGGCGATATCGCCGCTGTGGTTGGCCTGAAGAACTCCACCACCGGTGATACGCTGTGTGATGAAAAAGCTCCGATCATCCTTGAGTCCATGAACTTCCCTGAGCCCGTGATTCGTGTGGCCATCGAACCCAAGACCAAAGCCGGTCAGGAGAAGATGGGCATTGCGCTGATGAAACTGGCGGAGGAAGACCCCCATTCAAGACCTACACTGATGAAGAAACCGGACAGACCATTATCGCCGGTATGGGCGAACTCCATCTGGAGATCATCGTGGACCGTCTGCTGCGCGAGTTCAAGGTGGAAGCCAACGTGGGCGCGCCCCAGGTTGCTTATAAGGAGACTGTCCGCAAAAAGGTGGATCAGGATACCAAGTACAAGCGTCAGAGCGGCGGTTCCGGTCAGTATGGTCACGTTAAGATCATTCTGGAGCCGAACGAATCCGGCAAGGGCTATGAATTCGTCAATGCAGTCGTTGGCGGCAGCATTCCGAAGGAATTCATCCCTGCGGTGGACACTGGTATTCAGGGTGCCCTGCAGGCCGGGCGTTGTGGCGGGCTATCCGTGGTCGATGTAAAGGTTACGCTGTACGACGGCTCTTACCATGAGGTCGACTCCTCGAAATGGCCTTTAAGATCGCTGGTTCCATGGCGTTTAAGGAAGCCATGCGGAAAGCGGATCCGGTATTGCTGGAGCCGATTATGAAAGTTACCGTTATTGCGCCCGATGATTATCTGGGCACGGTGATCGGTGACCTGACTGCCCGCCGCGGCCAGATCCTGGGTCAGGAAGCCCGTCCCGGCGCACAGCAGGTGGACGCGCTGGTGCCTCTGGCGAATATGTTTGGTTACGCTACCGATCTGCGTTCTTCTACGCAGGGCCGCGGCCAGTACACGATGGAGCCTCATAGTTACTGTGAGCTGCCCAAGAACCTGCAGACCAAGATCATCGAAGAGCGCACCAAGGCAAATTGATAAAAAGCAATTGCTTTTTTACCCTATTTGTTGTACACTATCCGCATAATAGTAGTTTATGCGATCACATGAAATTGGGAGGATTTTCAACAATGGCTAAACAGAAGGTTGAAAGAAGCAAACCCCATGTTAACATCGGCACCATCGGTCACGTCGACCATGGCAAGACCACTCTGACCGCTGCCATCACCAAGTGGCTGGCACTGCAGGGCAAGGCTGATTTGAAGATTACAGCTCCATCGACAAGGCGCCCGAAGAGCGCGCGCGCGGCATCACCATCAACACCGCTCATGTCGAGTATGAGACTGAAGCGCGCCACTATGCTCACGTGGACTGCCCGGGCCATGCCGACTACATTAAGAACATGATCACCGGCGCTGCTCAGATGGATGGCGCTATCCTGGTCATTGCTGCAACTGACGGCCCCATGGCTCAGACCAAAGAGCACATCTGCTGGCCCGTCAGGTGGGCGTGCCCGCTATGGTCGTTTTCTTGAACAAGGCTGACTTGGTGGACGATGAGGAACTGCTGGAGCTGGTTGAGATGGAAGTCCGCGAGACCCTGTCCAGCTATGAGTTCCCCGGCGACGATATTCCGATCATCAAGGGCAGCGCACTGCAGGCTCTGGTGTCTGAGTCCAACGATCCCAATGCTCCTGAGTATGCATGCATCAAGGAGCTGATGGACGCTGTCGACTCCTATATCCCCCACTCCCGACCGCAAGGCCGACCAGCCCTTCCTGATGCCCGTGGAGGACGTGTTCACCATCTCCGGCCGCGGCACCGTGGCTACCGGCCGTGTGGAGCGTGGCCAGCTGAAGGCAGGCGAGGAAGTTGAAATCGTCGGCCTGACCGAGGAGAAGAAGAAGACCGTCGTCACCTCCATGGAAATGTTCCACAAGACTCTGGATTATGTTGAGGCTGGCGATAACGCTGGCTGCCTGCTGCGTGGCGTTGATCGTAACGGCATTGAGCGTGGTCAGGTTCTGTCCAAGCCCAAGCTCCATCCATCCTTACACCAAGTTCACCGGTCAGGTGTACGTGCTGAGCAAGGATGAAGGCGGCCGTCATACCCCCTTCTTCAACAACTATCGTCCTCAGTTCTACTTCCGCACCACCGATGTGACCGGCGTCATCAATCTGCCCGAGGGCACCGAGATGATGCATGCCCGGCGATAACGTTGACATGAAGGTCGAACTGATCACCCCCATCGCCATTGAAAAGGGCCTGCGTTTCGCTATCCGTGAGGGTGGCCGTACCGTTGGCTCCGGCGTGGTCATCGAAGTTCAGGACTAAGTTTCAGCCATGTGTGGTCGAGCAGCGGAATCCCAAGGGGATTCCGCTGCTCTTTCTGCTCCGCTGCAACGGCTTGCATTGTTCGAGGAGAGACAGGACGAAACTGCGTTATGACAGCACAGCGGATCCATCGCCGTTTTGATGCCGCCGCGCTGCAGGATTTGGGGCGGCGATATTGAAGCTGCGCACAGTAAAAAACGCAAAAAGCCATACCCCGGCACAGGAAATGTTGTGCGCCGGGGTGTGGCTTTGCGTGTCATTCCGATTCAGGGACTGCGCAGTGACGCGATGAAGCCGTTTCACCCGATGCAGTCAGGTCGCCGGCCACTACAGTATCGCCGCACAGATACAGATTGGCCAGCACGGTACCTTCGTAGTCAGGATAGTTGGATACCCGATAGGTGTAGCGTTTTGCCTGCTGGCCACAGTAGGGGGTCAGGTCCATGCCGTTTTCCATCTGCAGCTCGTTGTAGGAGAGGTAGGCCTCGTCGAGTGTCTCGGAAACGTCAAATCCAGTGTTTCAACCGCCGACGGTTCCACTTCCCAGCCCCAACCGGCCAGATAGGCTACCGTTGCGCGTTGTCACTGACGGAAGCGGGACTGGGCGGACCGCCGGTATTTTTTTCAAACGCGTGTCCTGCGGTGAAGATTACAGCGCACAAAAGTACGCCGCCGGCTAAAACGCCGGCCACTGCCTTGGTTTTTGTTAGCTTTGTCGTCATAATAAACAAGTCCATCACATCCCTTTGTGAAGGGGATTCTATTCCGCCGGAGGCGAAAGTATGATACAATATTCCGGCAAGGAAAACAGAACACAAGAAAAAAGGAGATAAAAAGATGGCACAGATGCGGCTTGACAAATTGCTTTCCTCCACTGGACGTTGGTCCCGCCGGAAGTGAAGCAGCTGGTCCGGGAGGACGGGTTCTGGCCGACGGCCGGCCGGCGGTGGCCGCCGATGACAAATATGACCCGGAACATATACGGTGCTCCAGGTAGACGGTGAACGGCCTCTTTTTCCGAACACTGCTATGTAATGCTGCATAAGCCGACGGGCGTCCTGTCGGCAACGGAGGATCGCTGTACGCCTACCGTGCTGGATTTGCTGCCGCTGGAGCTGCAGAAGCGGGAACTGTTCCTGTGGACGTTTGGACAAAGATACCGAGGACTGACTGCTGCTGACAGACGACGGCCCACTGGCGCAATTGCCTTCTTTTCACCCCGCCGCCATGTGGACAAGGTATATTATGCCCGGCTGGATGGAGTGCTGACAGAAGCGGACTGCGCAGCCTTTTGCTGACGGTCTTGTGTTGAGGATGGATATCGCTGCCTTCCGGCGCAGCTGAGACTCTCGCCGATGATGGTGGGCGGAGCGAGGTTTTGATCACGCTGCACGAGGGGAAATTCCATCAGGTCAAACGAATGGCCGCCAGATGCGGCGCACCGGTTTTGTAATTAAAAACGGCTTTCCATGGGGCCTTTGCGCCTGGATCCGGCTTTGGAGTGCGGAAAGTGGCGATATTTAACAAAGGAAGAGAAGGAATCACTTTGTTGCTTTAATCAATAGAAGTAAACTGTAGAAAGTACAGCAAAATCATCAAAAATAAAATGGAAATTTGGTGAAAATAGAAGAAAAGTATTGCAATATGTCAATAATTCCGCTATAATATAAGAAATTTTACTTGGCAGATTGCATAATAGCAAATTGCACAAAGCTAATCTGCACGCCTTTCGAGAAAGAATGATGGGAGTGTGACAGTGGGATGTCCGGGAGAATTTTTCAGAACGTGGTCCTGCAGCTGAAGGAAACAACGGATAAGGTCATCGGGGTGATTGACACAGAGGGACGGTGGTGGCCTGCAGCGAGTTATCCGGGATCGGAAAAAATGGCCAGAATATGTCCCGGCCATCAATTCGGCGGAAGGAGCCGCCATCGTGCTGGACGGAAAGACGTTTAAAGCGTTGGCTGGCTGGGGCGCGCGGTTTGATTACGCCGTATTTGCCAGTGGGGAGGACAGCATCAGCCGCACTGTGTGCTCCATGGCCACTGTGGCACTGAACACCGCAAAGGCGCACTATGAGGAAAAAGCACGACAAGGGGGTCTTTCGTCAAGAATATTATCTCGGATAATATCCTGTTGGGGGATATTTATGTGCGGGCGAAAAGAACTGCATGTGACCACTGAGGTGCCGCGCGGCGTTTTTTGTGCTGCGCCAGCTGGACAAGTCTGATTCCTCTCTGATCGACCAGGTGCAGAGCCTGTTCCCAGACCGGCAGAACGATTTTGTGCTGAACATCGGCGAGGCGGATGTGGCGCTCATCAAGCAGCTGAGCGAAGGTGCCGGAGAAAATGAGCTGGACAAGATCGCTGCGCAGATCGACGACACAGTGAACCACGGCAACCGCGTGATGATCGGCATCGGAACAGTTGCCAGCCACCTGCGCGATCTGGCCAAATCCTATAAGGAAGCGCAGATTGCTATTGAAGTGGGAAAGGTCTTTGACACCGAGCGCCGGGTTATCAATTATGAAAACCTGGGCATCGGACGGTTGATCTACCAGTTGCCTACGACGCTGTGTGAGATGTTTCTCCAGGAAGTGTTCAAGAAAAATCCCATTGATACACTGGATCAGGAAACCCTGTTCACCATTAACAAGTTCTTTGAGAATAACCTGAACGTGTCGGAAACGGCTCGTAAACTGTTTGTGCACCGCAATACTCTGGTCTACCGGCTGGAGAAAATCAAAAGCTTACTGGCCTTGACCTGCGTGAATTTGACGATGCCATCACACGTTCAAGGTGGCGCTGATGGTCAAGAAATATCTCACATCCCGCGGCATTGAAGCATAAACAGCTGTTCCGGGCGCTGATCATGTAAGGAAAGGTTGAAAACAGCATGATTCGATTAAAGACGTTGAGAAGTGCTATGCCAACGGCGCAAAGGCCATCAATGGCATATCGCTGGAGATTAAGGATGGGGAATTCGTCTTTCTGGTGGGGCCTTCCGGCTCGGGAAAGTCGACCATCATCAAAATGCTCACCGGCGAAATCGGTCCCACGGCGGGACGGATCATGATCAACGGCTATAATATGACCAATATTTCATCCCGGCAGGTGCCCTATATGCGGCGGACCCTGGGCGTCATTTTCCAGGATTTCCGCTTGCTGGAGAAAAAAACGTATATGAGAATATGGTGTTTGCCATGCGTGCGGTAGGGGCGCCGCTGGGCGAGATCAAGCGCCGCATCCCCTATGTGCTGGAGTTGGTGGGACTGGAGAACAAGACCCGCCGCCTGCCGGGAGAGCGAGTTTCCGGCGGTGAACAGCAGCGTGTGGCTATTGCCCGTGCCCTTGTCAACAATCCTGAAACCATCATTGCCGACGAGCCGACGGGCAATCTGGATCCGGAGCGTTCGTTTGAAATCATGTCGCTGCTGGAGCGCATCAACGAAATGGGGACCACCATGCTGGTGGTGACCCATGAAAAAGACTTGGTCAATCGCTTTTCCAAGCGTGTGATTGCGCTGGAAAAGGGCAGATTGTCAGCGACCATCGGGGCGCTTATTACGATACGAGCAAAGGGACTGCACTATCATGAAAAAGCACGATTTTCAATATTTTTCCATGAGGGCATCTCCAATATGTTCTCTCACGGCTTTATGTCGTTTGCAACGGTAGGCATCACCATTGCGTGTTTGCTGATCATGGGCACTTTTTCCCTGGTGTCGCTGAATGCCAACGCGAATCTGCAGAGCCTGCAGGATCAGAGCGTGATTCTCGCCTTTGTGGATGAATCCTATACCGAAGCGGAAGCAAAAGCGCTTCAGCCGCAGATAGAACGGATTTCCAATGTGGCGTCCGTTGACTTTATCGGCAAGGAAGAAGCCATGGAAACCTATGGACGAATATCTGGAAGACGAGAGCCTGGCAGAGGATATCACCCCTGAAATTTTTCCGTGACCGCTTCAGTATCCATCTGGAAGAACTGGAGTCCATGACAGAGACTGCGGACGCTATCGGCCAAATCGGGGGTATTGCCAAAGTGCGGGCCGACGAGGATCTTTCCAAAGGGTTTTTGACCGTCAGTCAGATTGCTGCGGTGGTGTGCATCACATTAATTGTGGTTTTGCTGGTGGTGTCGCTGTTTATTATGTCCAACACCATCAAACTGACCACCTTTGACCGGCGGGATGAGATCGCCATTATATGAAAATGGTGGGCGCGACCAACGGCTTTATCCGCTGGCCCTTTGTGTATGAGGGATTGCTGCTGGGATGCTTCAGCGCCGTCATTGCTTTTCCTGCAATGGGGCCTGTATGTGGGCATTTCTGCAGGGATCGGCGCTTCGGATACACTGCAGCTGTTGGACATTCTCCCATTCACGGAGCTGGGGCGCCCGTGTTGGGGATCTTTGTCCTGGTAGGCCTGCTGTTGGTGGGTATTGTGGGAAGCCTGATGGCGATTCGCAAATTTCTGCGGGTATAAGAAACATGCCGTTTGCAGCCTGCGGTGCTGCAGAGGCGCAGGAAAAAGGAAACACAGGATAATGGAAGGAGCGATTTCATGAGTACGATGCATGGACCAAGAAAAGACAAAAAAGCCGCGAGGAAAACTATCAGATGTTTTTCAAGTGCGCTATTGCATTGGGCATTTTAATTACATTGTCTGTGATTGCACAGGGTGCAACGGGAGGCTTGGGATGAACACGCATGCCCTCAGCCCTGCGCCGTGCCGCCTGCGTGTTCTTGGCGGCGCTGCTGTGCCTGTCCTTTATGGCGCCGACGGTAGCGGAAGCCGCTGTGACGCAGGCCGACATTGACGCGCTGAAAAAGAGGCGTCGAGCCTCAGCAGCAAAAAATCGGAATTAAAGAATCAGTTGTCTGCGCTGAGTGAGGACAAAGACGAAGCGATGAAAAGAAAGACCTGCTCGATGAGCAGTGTGCTGTAATTCAAGAGGAGATCGACAACGTCAACGCACAGATCAGCCATATGAAACGCTGATCGCGCAGACGGAGCAGCAGATCAGCGAGACGGAAGAAAAAGAGCAGGCTCAGTATGAGCTGTTTTGCCGGCGGGTGCGGGCCATGGAAGAAAAACGGAACGGTATCCTATTGGGAAGTTATCTTCAAGGCCACCAGCTTTGCCGATCTGCTCAGCCGCATCGATTTTATCAATGAAATCATGGATTACGATGAGCGCGTGATTCAGGATCTGAAAGACCTGCAGGCACAGCTGGCCGAGGAAAAATCGGCGCTGGAGGAGTCCAAGGCGGCGCTGGAGGAAGCTAAGCAGGAACTGAGCAGCCGTAAAGCGGGAACTGCAGGCGCAGCTGGACGAGGCCATTGCCCTGATGAAGAAGATCCAGTCGCAGAGCGATGTTTACCAGGATACGCTGGATGCGCTGGCTCAGGAAGAGGATGAAATCCAGGCCCAGATTGTGAAAAAGTCTCAGGAACTGGCGGCTCAGCAGGCTGCGGGCAACAATACATCCGGCGGCAACGCATCCACCGGTGTAGTCACTTCCTGGATGGGCAGCGGCGGCTATATGTGGCCGGAGAAGGCCAGCAAGAAGATCAATTCTCCTTTTGGCTCGCGATCCTCCCTGGCGGTATTGGCTCAACGAACCACAAGGGCGTGGACATTGGCGGTGTGGGCTACACCACACAGGTGCTGGCGTCCAAGGCGGGTACGGTCATTGTTTCCCAGCGCAGCAGATCCTATGGTGAATATGTAGTAGTCAGCCACGGAAGCGGAAATACGACGCTCTATGCCCATATGAGCAAGCGCCTGGTCAGCGCTGGACAGAAGGTGCAGCAGGGTCAGGTGCTGGGTATCACCGGCTCTACAGGAAATTCCACCGGACCGCACCTCCATTTTGAGATTACGGAGGGCGGAACCGGGTTGATCCCCTGCAATATCTGACGGGCTACGTCAAGAACTGGTAAAAGCATAAAGTGGGCCCCTTCCGTCATAAGCTATGGCGGGGAGGGGATGCTTTTTGTTCGGCCTTTTTAACCATTGCGGAAAAGATGCAGCACGGCGGGCAGCGGTGGGAGTGCGCGGTGCGGGATGTGTGCGGCGTGCGCATTTTTGAGGTATCGGTGCTGCTGACGCGGGCCTTTGGGGCAGCGCCGGCGGTTGCAGCGCGCCGCCCGGCAGATGCAGCGTGCCGGTGTGCGCCGGGCGCTGTTTCCGGAAGAGTTTTTGCAGCAGTTCCTTTTGCCAAATACGGCATTGTCGCAGCCCGTGGAGAATATCTGCGCCGTATGACAGCAGGGAAGATTGCCCGCAAACTGCTGGAGCAGAACGGGATGGATCCGGCTGCGTGCCATGTGGCGTTGCTGGGCGACCATATGAGCGCGGAGCTGCGTGGCGCACTGATGGAGTTGGCCCTGCATGTGCGCTATACCATGCTGTGTGCCGGCGGCGGTGGCGGTGAAGCCTGTTCGGTGCTGCGTCGGGAATACGGCGTCAGCGTGGCACGCCATGCCGGTGCGGCACTGCTGAAAAACAGCGGAACTGGTGTTGACCTTCGGCGACGCGGTGCCCTGCGGTGCGCCGGACTGTCTCTGGCTGCCCTGCGGCAGCGTACACGAGGCAGAAGGGTACGGAACGCTGCTCCGGTGGTGCGCTACAGCGCTGCGCCGGAGGTCGAGGCGGCTATGGAGGGGATCCAGGCGCAAAACGCGCTGCTTTCTCTGCTGTTGGAGATGGGGGCTGTGCGTCAATGAACTGAAGTGGCCGAAATCGCGCAAAATGCTTGACACTACACAATTTCTTGACTTATAATAATTCACCGTAATAAAATACAATTAGTATGGCTGTTTTGTGGGAGCCATTGCCACCTATTGAATTGACGGCGCCTGGCGGCGCAGAAAGAAAGGATTTGTAACTATGGCAGCTACGAATGAATTCCGCATGAGCGCGGCGCGCTATGAGGAACTGAAAAGGAACTGAATATGATAAAACCACCCGCGCAGACGAGGTTTCCGAGCAGATCAAAGTTGCCCGCGGCTTCGGAGACCTGTCCGAAAACAGCGAGTATGATGAGGCGAAGAATGAGCAGGGCAAGTTGTATTCCCGTATTGCCGAGCTGGAGAATATCCTCGAGCATGCGGTGATCATCGATGAGAATGATCAGCCCAAGGATCAGATCACCATTGGCAGCAAAGTGGGTGATCAATGTCAAAACCGGCGCCAAGGGGCATATCAGGTGGTTGGCTCCCAGGAGGCCGATCCCATGCATGGCGCAATTTCGGAAGAGTCGCCTTTCGGCAAGGCTCTGCTGGGCGCGAAAGTCGGTGATGAGGTGACGGTGGAAGCTCCGGTGGCGCCATTGTGTACCGCATCGACACCATCGAGCGCTGAGCACAGACCCGAAAAAGGATACAAAGGAGGAAGAAATTCCATGGCAGAGGAAAAGAAGCAGGGCGCGGCAGGGCAGAACATCGGAGACATCCTGAAAATTCGCCGGGACAAGCTCTCAGTGCTGCAGGAGGCGGGGCAGGACCCGTTCCAGCGGACCAGATTTGAATTCAACTGCACCACTGCCCGGGTGCGTGCGGAATTGACGCCCTGGAGAACACGCAGGTGCGTCTGGCCGGACGCATGATGAGCAAGCGCGTGATGGGCAAGGTGACGTTCTGCGACCTGCAGGATGCCGCCGGCCGGCTGCAGCTCTATGTCCGCCGGGACGAACTGGGCGAAGAGGCATACGCGGGCTTTAAGAAATTTGATATCGGCGATATCATCGGCGTGGAAGGAACGGTGTTCCGTACGCAGCGGGGCGAGATGTCTGTGCGCTGCGAAGCGGTGACGCTGCTGAGTAAATCCCTGCAGCCTCTGCCGGAAAAGTTCCATGGCCTGCAGGATAAGGAATTGCGCTACCGCCAGCGCTACGTGGATTTGATTATGAATCCGGAAGTCAAAGCAGAATTTTGTGCTGCGCTCGAAGTTTGTCAAGCATGTGCGGGACTTTATGGACGCGCGTGGCTATATCGAAGTGGAAACGCCGGTGCTTAATACCATTTCCGGCGGCGCCACAGCCAAGCCCTTTATTACCCACCACAATACACTGGATATTGATATGTATATGCGTATTGCCACGGAGCTGAACCTGAAGCGCCTGGTGGTAGGCGGCTTGGACCGGTTTATGAAATTGGGCGAATTTTTCCGGAACGAGGGAATGGACCCCAAGCACAATCCGGAATTTACGACTGTGGAGTTGTACCAGGCGTATGCTGACTTTCACGATATGATGGATCTGTTTGAAGATCTTTTGACCTCCGCGGCCCAGAAGCTGCTGGGCACGTATGAGCTGGAGTGGCAGGGCGAAAAGATCGACTTGACACCCGGCTGGCCCCGTATGCCCATGCATGAGGCGGTCAAGCAGTACTGCGGTATCGACTTCATGGCCATTTCCACGGACGAAGAAGCGGTGGCTGCGGCAAAGGCCATCGGTGTGGAACTGCCCGAAACGGCGGATAAGACCTGGGGCAACGCCCTGTATGAGTGCTTTGACCAGAAGGTGGAAGCGCAGCTGATCCAGCCCACCTTCATTACGATGCATCCGGTGGATGTGTCGCCTTTGGGCAAGCGTTCGCCCCTAAGAACTCGCGCCTGACGGAGCGTTTTGAACTGTTTATCTGCCACAGTGAAATGGGCAATTCCTTTTTCCGAGCTGAACGACCCCATCGATCAGCGTGAGCGCTTCCAGAAACAGGTGGAGCTGCGCGACAAAGGGGGATGACGAGGCAGGCATGATGGATGAGGATTATATTAACGCTTTGATGTACGGTATGCCTCCCACGGGCGGTCTGGGCATCGGCATCGACCGCTGTGTCATGCTGCTTACCAACAGCGACTCCATCCGGGAGGTCATTTTGTTCCCGACCATGAAGCCGCTGAACGCTGAGAGCAAAGGTGCGGCGGAGGAATGAAGCAATAAGCAAAAGCCTTTCCCGCGCGGCCAGAGCCGCGCGGGCAGCTTTTTGGAGAAGGAGAGCCGATGGGCGTCGAGACAATTACAAAGCCGCAGCAACCCGCTGATGAGCCATATCCGCAAGCTCGTTTCCTCCGGTGCGCACCGCCGCAAATCGGGGGAATTCGTGTGTGATGGACGCAAACTGCTCGGCGAGGCGCAGCAGTGGCATGTCCCTGTGTCTGCTGTGGTGTTCTGTGATGGGAGAAAAGCCGCCGGAGGTGCCTGGCGCACGGCTGGTGCAGGTGAGCCGGGAGATGATGGACTATATTGCTCCTCGGATACGCCCCAAGGAGTGCTGGCGGTGTGCACCAGGCAGGAAACGCCTCTTCCGGAGGTTCTGACGGGCAGCCGTTATATCCTGCTGGACAGTGTGCAGGATCCCGGCAATGTAGGCACTATCCTGCGTACAGCGGATGCCTTTGACTGCGACGGCATGTTTCTGGTGGGGGCCTGCGCGGATCTGTACAACCCCAAAACTGTGCGCGCTACCATGGGCGCGCTGTTCCGCCGCCCGGTGGAGGTGTGCGCCGGCGCAGGTAAAGGCGCTGCTCTCCGCCGCCGGTATCCCGTTGTGGGGTGCTGCGCTGCGCTGCGATACGGTGGATGCCCGGCAGGTGGATTACCCGTGCCGCTGTGGCCATTGGCAGCGAAGGGCGGGGGCTGAGCGAAGAAGTGCTCGCCTTGTGCGATCAGACGATTCGCCTTCCCATGAGTGAACGGTGCGAGTCGCTCAACGCTGCCATAGCAGCGGCGGTGCTGTTGTGGGAAATGTATCGTTGAGGAGGGATGGAAATGGCCGGAATCAAATATTGGCTGTGGCTGCGCACACGGCACGGTTTGAGCAACCAAATCTGCACCAGGCTGCTGGAGCAGTTTGGTGATCCGGAAAAGATCTACTTTGCCGCGCCGGAGGATTATCTTCAGACAGAGGGGGTGTTACCAAGGCTCAGCTTTCCGCTTTGGCGGACAAAAAACTGGACCGGGCCGAAGCCGTTCTGGAGGATTGTGAGCGGTTGGGCGTACGGATCCTCTCCTGTACTGATGCGGCGTATCCCAGCCGCTTGCGAGCCATCCCGATGCGCCCTGCGTCCTGTATTACAAAAAGGCATCTGGCCTGATTTTGACAGTGAGGCTGCCGTGGCGCTGATCGGTACCCAAAGCTACGCCTACGGCATCCGCATCGGAGAACGGTTGGGGTATGAGCTGTCCAAAGGCGGGGCGTATGTGGTGTCCGGCTTGGCGGCCGGCGGCGACGCGGCAGGCCACCGTGGCGCTCTGGCCGGTGCCCGGACGGCCGCAGTGCTGGGGGGAGGTATCGACGTAGTTTATCCGGCGGAAAACCGTGCGTTGTTCGAAGACATTGCTGTGAATGGCGTACTGATTTCGGAATATCCGCCGGGTACAGACCGCGCGGTCCCCATTTTTGGAACGCAACCGCATTATCAGCGGTTTAAGCGTGGGGGTGATCGTGGTGGAAGCGGCGCTGCGCAGCGGTACCATGAATACGGTGCGGCATGCTGCCGAACAAGGAAGAGACGTTTATGCTGTGCCCGGCCCGGTGGATGCGCCTTTCAGCCAAGGCTGCAACCGTCTGCTGCAGGAGGGTGCCGGCGTCGTCACTCGGGCCTGGGATGTATTGCGCGAATGGCAAAAGCCGTTTTCCGGACAAAATCGAGATGGGTGTATTCGATGTGCCGCCTTCGGTTGGACGCACGGCGCCGCATCGGGAAACAGGAAGGAATGTTCCGGCAGAGCCGAAACACCAGGAAACAGCAGTTGACAATGCAGAAGAATTGGCCTATATTGACTTGAAAAGCGCCAGAGAACATTTTACAGACGATCAGATCGAGGTTTTGCAGACGCTCTCTCAAAAAGCCTATGGGGGTGGACGATATCGCCGAGCTTTCACAGATCCCTGTACGCCGAGTGCTTTCGGCGCTGACGGTTTGAGATTGAGGAGCTTGTGCGCCAGGAGCGGAAGCCGCGCCGTGACCCTTACAGCGCGCTGTGCTTACGGAATAAACGAGAAACTTGTGGAGGTACCTATGGCAAAGAAAAGCCTGGTTATCGTTAGAGTCGCCGGCAAAGGCGAAGACCATTGAAAATATCTGGGCAGCGGCTACGAGGTGAAGGCCTGCATGGGCCATCTGCGCGATTTGCCTAAAAGCAAGATCGGCGTAGACATTGAACACGATTTTGAGCCGGATTATAAGCCCATCAAAGGAAAAGAAGATATTATCAGCGACCTGAAAAAATCTGCGAAAACAGCGAATATGTTTATCTTGCCACCGACCCCGACCGTGAAGGCGAAGCCATCTCCTGGCATTTGAAAGAGCTTTTGAACCTGCCGGATGACAAGGCCCGCCGTGTGACGTTCAACGAGATCACCAAAAAGGTGGTGACCGAGAGCATTCAGGAGCCGCGGGACATTGACCAGAAATTGGTGGACGCCTCAGCAGGCCCGCCGGATCCTTGACCGCATCGTCGGCTACCAGCTCGCCCGCTGTTGTGGAAAAAGATCCGTCGGGGGTTATCTGCCGGACGCGGTAGTCCAGTCCAGGCCACCCGGATGGTGGCCGAGTGGGAAGAGGAAATCGCGCTTTTGAGGCGGGAGGAGTACTGGACGCTGGACGCCAACCTGACCAATGAGGACAAGACCGGCGGTTTCACCGCCCGCTTTTTACGGACAGGGATGGAAAAGAAAAAGAACTGAAGAACGAAGAAGAGGTCGACGCTGTGCTTGCGGCGGTGGAAGAAAGCCTTTACGGTGGAAAAGGTAAAGCGCGCGGATAAGCAGCGTTCCCATCGGCCCCCTTACCACCTCCACGCTGCAGCAGGAGGCGTCCCGAAGCTGAGCATGACGCCCCTGGCGCACCATGGCGATCGCCCAGCAGCTCTATGAGGGCATCGACATCGACGGCGAGGGCACCGTGGGCCTGATCACCTATATGAGAACCGACTCTTTGCGCCTGTCGGACGAGGCTTTGGCCGCCGCCAAGGATTTTATTCAGACGCGCTATGGTGCAGAGTATTATCCGCCTCAGACCCGTCATTATAAAACCAAGGCTGGCGCCCAGGATGCCCATGAAGCGATTCGCCCCAGCGATGTGACGCTGACGCCGGAGCGCATCAAGGGCGACCTGACATCCGAGCAGTTCCGTCTGTACCGCTTGATCTGGAGCCGTTTTCTGGCCTGCCAGATGGCCAATGCCGTCTATGACAGCGTCAGCGTGGAAGCGGCCGCAGCGGGCAATAGCTTCCGTGCCAACTACAGCGCGCTGAAATTCTCCGGTTATACAGCCGTGTATGAGGAAGGAAAAGACGACGACACGGGGGAGCAGAAAAAGAACTCGCCCCTGCCTGCCCTGCAGGAAGGACAGAGCCTCTTGAAAGACGGTGCGGAAAAGAGCAGCATTTTTACCCAGCCTCCCAGCCGCTATACCGATGCTACGCTAATCCGTGCCATGGAGGAGCAGGGCATCGGCCGTCCCTCCACCTACGCCCCACGGTTTCCACCATTCTTGACCGCGAATACGTCATCAAAGACGGTAAATATTTGCGTATTACGCCGCTGGGCGAGGTGGTGACGGGGCTGATGAAGGAGAAGTTCCCGGCCATTGTGAACACAAGTTTTACAGCCAATATGGAGAAGAATCTCGACCGGGTCGAAGAGGGCGAGGAAAACTGGAAGGGCTTGCTGCATGCCTTTTACACGCCTTTTTGCCGATTCGCTCTCCCAGCGGAAAAGGATCTGGAAGGCAAGCGCATTAAGGTGCCCGACGAGGTGTCCGAGGAGATCTGTCCTCAGTGCGGACGTAATCTGGTGATCAAATCCGGCCGTTTCGGCCGGTTCCTGGCCTGCCCGGGCTATCCCGAGTGTACTTTACCATGCCGCTGGTCATTGAAATGCCGGGGCGCTGCCCTAAGTGCGGCGGCCGGCTGATGAAGCGTACCGGTACCAGTAAAAAAGACCAATAAGCAGTACACCTACTATTGCTGTGAGCATGTGGGCCGGCCGAAAGAGGGCGAGGCCGAGTGCGACTTCATGACATGGGACGTGCCGGTGAAAGACGACTGCCCCATGTGCGGCCACACCATGTTTAAAAAGCCCGGCAAGGGCTTCAAGCGTCCCTATTGCATCAATGAGCAGTGTCCGAACTTTGTGCCGGAGGATCAGCGCGGTTATCCGAAAAAGACTGCCGCCGCTGCGGAGGAAGGCGCTTCGGAAGAGAACGCGCCCGCATCGAAGACAGAAAGAAACCTGCCGTGAAAAAAAGCACGGCAAAAAGGCGGCCGCAAAGCCGGCGGCCACAAAAGCTGCGGCGAAGAAGCCCGCTGCGAAAAAGCGGCGCCGAAAGTGCGGCCAAAAAGACTGCGGCTAAAACGGCAGCGAAAAACCACTAAAACAGCGGCTAAAGGTGATGCCGAAGATACCGCTGAAAAGCGACGGAATGATGGAAAATACACAGCATCGAGTTCTGGTGATCGGTGCGGGTCTGGCGGGCTGCGAAGCAGCCTGGCAGCTGGCTCGCCGGGGATTGCCGTAGAGCTGCATGAGATGAAGCCCGCTAAATACTCCCCGCGCATACCAACGAGGCATTTGCCGAGTTGGTGTGCTCCAACTCCCTGCGTTCCGATCAGCTGGAGAATGCTGTGGGGCTGCTTAAGGAGGAACTGCGGCGGTTGGGGTCTCTGATCCTTGCCTGCGCAGATGAGACACGGGTGCCTGCCGGCGGCGCGCTGGCAGTGGATCGTGAGGGTTTTTCCCGCGCGGTGACGGCGCGCATCCGAAACCATCCCAATATTACCGTGGTGGAACGGGAGGATGACTCGATTCCGGACGAAGGAGAAGTGATTGTAGCGACAGGACCGCTGACGTCCGATGCGATGGCAAACTATCTCCAGGCCTTTTTCGGTGAACATGAAACGCTCCATTTTTTACGATGCAGCGGCGCGCCGCTGGTGAGTTTTGAGAGCGTGGATATGAACCATGCATTTTTCGCGTCGCGCTATGATCGAGGACGCCGGACTATATCAACTGCCCTTTGAGCGAAGAAGAGTATCATGCCTTTGTGCAGGCTCTTGTTTCTGCCGAAGAGGCGGAAGTCCACGGCTTTTGAGGACAAACATGTATTTGAAGGCTGTATGCCCGTGGAGGTCATGGCCCGCCGCGGCGTGCAGACGCTGGCTTACGGCCCGCTGAAACCCCGGGGTCTGATTGACCCGAGGACCGGAAAGGAGCCCTATGCGGTGGTGCAGCTGCGCAAAGACAACGCCGAGGGAACGATTTATAACCTGGTGGGTTTTCAAACCCATTTGAAATTCCCCGAGCAGCGCCGCGTGTTTTCCATGATTCCGGCACTGCGCCAAGCGCAGTTTCTGCGCTATGGAAAAATGCACCGCAATACTTATCTGAACAGTCCGCGTCTTTTGAACCGGTATTATCAGTTCAGGGCTGAGGCGCGCATTTCCTTTGCCGGACAGATGACCGGTGTGGAGGGATATGTTGAGTCGGCAGCGTCCGGCTATGTGGCCGGCATGGAAACGGCGCGGCGGCTTTTGGGTCTTGCGCCGCTGGATCTGCCGGCCGAGACGGCTGTGGGGGCGCTGGCGCGGTACGTCAGCAACCCTTCCGTGACGGAGTTTCAGCCCATGAATGTGAATTTTGGCATTATGCCGCCGTTGGACCATCGGGTGCGGGGCGGAAAGAAAAAAAAAACGCCGAGCTGGCCCAACGCGCTCTCGACGTACTGGAGCCGCTGCGCACAGCGGCAGAGGAAGGAGTTGTGTGCGGATGAGGATCATTCTTGACGCCATGGGCGGCGACAATGCTCCGCTGGAGATTGTCAAAGGCGCTCTGCAGGCCTATCGGGGATTTTGGGGTGGACATTGTGCTGACGGGCCGGGAAGAGGATATCCGGCAGGCTGCGGCGCAATGCGGTGAGACGCTGCCGGAGGGCGTGACGATCCGCCACTGCACGGAAACCATTGAAATGTGCGACGATCCGGCTCTGGTCTGCCGCCGGAAAAAGGACTCATCCATGACGGTGGGGCTGCAGATGCTGCGCGCCGGCGAGGGCGACGCCTTTATCTCTGCTGGCAGCACCGGCGCACTGCTTTCCGGGGCGACGCTGCTGGTCAAGCGTGTGCGCGGCATCCGCCGGGCGGCTATGGCGCCGCTGATCCCCACGGCCGGCGGCGACGCGGTGCTGGTGGACTGCGGCGCCAATATCGACTGCACGCCGGAATATCTTCTGCAATTCGCTTACATAGGAAACTTTTACGCCCGCCATGCCCTGAAGCTGGAGCGGCCCCGGTGGCGCTGCTGAACATCGGCGCCGAGGAGAGCAAAGGCATGGCGCTGCAAAAGAAGCCTATGCCCTGCTGCAGGAGGCAGGGGAAGCCGGGCACCTGAATTTCATTGGCAATATCGAGGCTAAGGATGCTCTTAAGGGCGGTGCCGATGTGATTGTGGCTGACGGCTTTTCGGGTAATGTGATGCTCAAAACCATTGAGGGTGTGGGCTCGTTTTTTGAAAGTGAAGCTCAAGGATATCTTTTTCAAAAATACGCTCACCAAATTTGCGGCGCTGCTGGTCAAAGATGGCGTGAGCGATATCAAGAACACGCTGGATCCCAACGAGCGGGGAGCGACGCCTTTCCTGGGGATTTCCAAACCGGTTTTGAAGGCCCACGGATCTTCCAATGCCCGGGCAATCCGCAACGCGGTGCGGGCGGCAATTGCCTGCGCCGAAAGCGGTATGGAGCAGGAGATCGCGGAACACATCTCTTTGATGCAGACCGGCGAACGCACTGCGGGGGAAAAGGAAGCGGCGCCAAAAGAAAATGGGCAATCCATGTAAATCTCTATTGACAGTCAGGACAGAATGCTCTATTATCTCCTATTAGGATGCCAGAAGTTGGCGGCAGAGACGGATTTTGCCGCCGGCGGAGGAGCAGAATCATAAAGGGAGGATTTTTCTGTGACGACAGATGAGATTTTCGATAAGGTGCAGGATATTATCGCCGAGCAGTTTTCCGTGGATCCGGAAACGGTGACGCCGGACAGCGCGCTGGAAGATGACCTGGGTGCCGATTCGGTGGATCTGGTGGATCTGGCGGTGACGCTGGAGCAGGAGTTCAATCTGCCGGAGACGGAAGAGAACGTGCTCGGCACGATCAAAACCGTGTCCGATGTGGTGGATTACATCGCAAAGCAGCTGGCGGACTAAACGAGCGGAAAACGCGCGTAGGAAGGGAGAGGCAAAACATGAAAGAACTGGAAACGAAACTGGGTTACTGTTTTTGCAATCGTTCCCTGCTTTCCGAGGCGCTGAATCACAGCTCCTATGCCAATGAACACCGCGCCCAGGGCGAGCAGAGCAATGAGCGGCTGGAATTTCTGGGCGACAGCGTGCTGGGCTTTGTCACGGCAGACTATCTTTTTGCGCTGCATCAAGACCTTCCGGAGGGAGATCTGACCCGCCAGCGCGCAGCACTGGTGTGCGAACAGAGTCTGTATGAAGTGGCCAAAGAGCTGGATCTGGGTAAATATCTCAAGCTGGGCAAGGGGAAGATGCCGGCGGCGGACGCACCCGTCCGTCCATCCTCGCGGACGCGACCGAGGCGGTATTTGCCGCAGTGTATCTCGACGGTGGTATTGAAGCGGCTTCCGCCCTGATCCACCGCGTTTTGCTGGACAAGGAGGGCACCCATGCCGACGAGTTGGTGCAGGATTACAAAACTGCGCTGCAGGAGCTGGTGCAGCGCCGGACGGGACAAGTGCTCAGTTACCGTATGGTGGGAGAAAGCGGTCCGGATCACGCCAAAACATTTACTGTGGAAGTCCTGCTCAACGGCGTAGCGGTTGGCGCAGGTCATGGCCACAGCAAAGGAGGCCGAGCAGGCGGCGGCTCATGCGGCTATTGCGTGCCTGCAGCGCGGCGAGTGAAAGGATTCCAAAGAAGGAGGGGAGTGCCCCTCCTTTTTAATTTTCCATTCAGATTCCGGAAAAGGACTGGAAACACCGCTGCGGTTATGTTAATATAAATAGTAAACTGCACGATTCTGCTCCTTTGTATCTCTGGGGAGCCGGAGCGGGGTCAAACCAATGGGAAAGGAACTTTTGCATATGTCAATTCTCTCTGCGGTGATCCTGGGTGTGATCCAGGGCGTCGCCGAATTTCTGCCGATTTCCAGTTCCGGCCATCTGGCCATTGCACAGAATCTGCTGGGCTTGAAGATCGAGGGCAGCACTGACGGCACATTTGACGTGCTGCTGCATCTGGGCACGCTGATCGCGGTGTTCGTGGCGTATTGGCCGGACATTGTGGATATGATCCGTGAATTTTTCCTGGGCGTCAAAGATATCGCCAGAGGCACTACGCCCACGCCGGTGCCGCCGAACCGGCGCATGATTCTGTTGCTGATCATTGGCACGCTGCCCCTGTTTGTCATTGTGCCCATCAAGGACTACATAGAAAGACTCAGCGCCAACACCATCGTGGTGGGCTGTGCGCTGCTGATAACAGGTGTGCTGCTGTTTTTCAGCGACCGCTATAACCGGGGCAAAAAGAACGCCGGCAGCGTTCCGCTGCGCGATGTTCTGGTGATTGGCGTCGCCCAGGCGTTTGCAACGATACCTGGCCTTTCCCGGTCGGGCACCACGGTGTCGGTGGGATGCTTCCTGGGCCTTGACCGGCGCTTTGCCCTGCGCTATTCTTTTTTTGATGTCTATTCCCGCAGTGCTTGGCGCCAATATCCTGAATTTGAAGGATATTGTGGATACCGGTGTGGATATGACGTTGCTGCCGGCGTATATTTCCGGTGTGGTAACGGCGGCGGTGCTGGGATATCTCTCCATCCGGCTGTTGAAATTTGTGACCGAGAAAGGAAAATTCGGCGCGTTCTCCTATTACTGCTGGGCAGTAGGCGCGCTGACGATCATTGCATCCATCCTTTTGTAATGACAAAGGGGTTTTCTTCCTCCGTATGCAGCATGCACGCTGGGGAGGGCTAAACGTATCAGAATTGAGGCAATAAGAGGGAAACATATGGCAGCAACACAGAGCAAAAAGAAAACGGCGTCGGCCGCTTCCGGCGGCAGCCGGACAAAGACCGCCGCTTCCAGCGGCCGGAAGAAGGGGAGCCGTAGTACGCCGCCGCCGAAAAAGCCGATCCGTCGGGAGGTGGGGGACTGGTGTTCCTGGTCCTGGCCCTGTTTTCCGCTGTGGGATACGTTTCGACAGAGGCTATCTTCATTCATCTGTTTTCGAATCTGCTTAAAGGCATGTTCGGCTACGGCTTTTGGCTGATCCCGCCCGCCTTTTTCATCACGGGGCTCATTCTGCTGCTGCACCACGGCCGCCCCCGTGCGGCTGCGGGTAGGCTGTATGCTGGTGTTTCCGGTGTCCGTCGGCGCAGTGCTGCAGGTGCTTTATGCAAAGAAGAGTTTACAGCGGCGTTCGGTATTTTGGCTGCGCTGTATCAGTCCGGCCTTGCGATGACCAGCGGCGGCGTTGTCTGCGGCGGTATCGGGTATGGATTCGAGCAGCTGTTCGGCGCCTTTGCTTCTACGGTGATGTGTGTGCTTCTTGCGGCGGTGTGTCTGCTGGTTGCATTGCAGGTGAACCCGAAGACAGTGTATGAAGCATCCCGCAGCCGTCGGGTAGAATATGAGCCGGATCCGGACTACGAGCGTACCCGCACGAGCCGTATTACGGTCAAAGAGACACCGCGGCGGCGGAAGCCTCAGATCGACATTCCGCTGGACGATGAACCAGAGAGTGCCGTGCGCAGCCGTACAGCGGAGAGAGGGGGCAGGGGAGCTGGAGGAAAAAGCGCCCCGTGCATCATTCTTTAACCGCAAGTCTAATGTGCCAAAGCCCCATGAGCTTTTGGGGGCAAAGGATGAGACGAAAGAGACCGGGCAGGAATTCGCGGATTTTTCTGCAGTTCCGGCAGCGCAGGATACCGTTGACGCGGCAGCGCTGCATGCCGCTGAACCGGCGCAGACTTCTGCGCCGGACTGGCTTGGTGCCGCGGAGATTCCGGATGCGCCGTTCTCTGCGGCGGCGGAAGCGGTCCGGACTGGGAAACCGCCTGTAATACCGAAGGCGGAGCCGCCGGTTTCGGCGGCAGAAGAGAGTGCGCCGGTGCCCGAGGTGAAACTGCCCAGCAAAAAGCAGACGGCGGCGGAAGTGGCGGCTGCCACTGCGGCGGTGACGGCGGAGATTGAGGGAAAGGAAGCTGTAGACAGTCCCTACGAATACCCGCCTTACGATTTGCTCAGCGATGTGCATCCGGGCAACGTGGCACAGGCGCAGGCGGAGCAGCAGCGGAATCTGGAGCGGCTGTGCAATACGCTGGAGAGTTTCGGCGTGCGTGCCCAGGCTGGGGATGTGGTGCGCGGCCGTCGGTCACGCGTTATGAGTTCCGCCTGGAACAGGGTGTGAAGCTGAACAAGGTGACTTCGCTGTCCGACGATCTGGCTCTGGCGCTGGGGGTGGGCAACATCCGCATTGCGCCGATCCCGGAGAAAAATTCTGTGATCGGCATCGAAGTGCCCAACAAACACAGCTCCATGGTGCTCATCCGCGACGTACTGGAGGGCCGGACCTTCCGGGAGCATTCGTCCCGGGTGGCTTTCTCCATCGGCCGGGATATTGCGGGGGGGATATTGTGGGCAACATCAGCAAACTTCCCCATGTGCTGATTGCCGGTACCACCAGTTCCGGCAAGTCCGTGTGCATTAATTCGCTGATTGTCCAGCTTGCTTTACAAGGCTACGCCCGATGAGGTGCGCTTTATCATGGTGGATCCCAAAATGGTGGAACTGAACCCCTACAACGGGATTCCGCACTTACTGATCCCGGTGGTGACCGATCCGAAAAAGGCTGCCGGCGCGCTGCAGTGGGCTGTGTTCGAAATGATGAAGCGCTATAAAGCCTTTTCCGAGCACAATGTGAAAGACCTGGCCTCATTCAACCGTATGGCCGCCCAGGATGGGACGCTGCAGCGCCTGCCTACGGTGGTGGTAGTGATTGACGAGCTGGCTGATTTGATGATGGTGGCAGCCAAAGAGGTGGAGGAATCCATCTGCCGTGTGGCCCAGATGGGCCGTGCTGCCGGCGTGCATCTGGTCATTGCCACACAGCGGCCTTCGGCAGACATTATCACTGGCGTGATGAAAGCAAACATCCCTTCGCGCATTGCCTTTGCCGTGGCGTCCAGTATGGAATCGCGCATCATTCTGGACATGACCGGTGCGGAAAAGCTGGTGGGCAAGGGCGATATGCTTTATTTTCCCGTGGGATCCAGCAAGCCCCAGCGCGTGCAGGGCTGTATGATCACCGAAGAGGAAATCGATCGGGTGGTGTCTTTCGTCAAGCAAAGCGGCGAGGCTCATTATTCCGATGAAGTGATGCAGAAAATTGAGGAAAGCCTGGTAGAGAAAGACGCCAGGGGCGCTTCGCAGACAGCGGCCGAGGTGGCGGAATCCACTGACCCGCTGTTTAACGACGCTGTGGAGGTGCTGCTGGAAACGGGACAGGCCTCGGTGTCCATGCTTCAGCGCCGGCTCAAGCTGGGCTATTCTCGGGCAGCCCTTCTCATTGACCAAATGGAGGAGCGGGGTGTGGTCGGTCCTTTTGAAGGTTCCAAACCCCGGCAGCTTCTGGTGTCGCGGGCCTCGTGGGAGGCCTATAAAAACGGCGGCGTTTCTCCGGCGGAAGAGGAAAAGTATGGGCCGGTGGAGGACGAGCCTGCACAGATCGACATCCCGATCCCGGATCTGCCTGAGGGTGACGGAGACAGCGTTGCGCCCTGGGACCAGGATGTACCGGAAGGGGCAGGACGATAAAATGAAAACTTTCGTGGGATACTGCAACTGTCCCACGGAAGTTTTTTCTCTTTTTGGACGGCGCGTTGTCGCTTTTCCGCGCCCTGCGGGGTGTTTATAGTGAAAGGAGTGAGGCCGGTGAAGGACGCTGTGGAGCCGATGGAGGAGGGAGAGAGCGTGGTGCGACGCTATGCACCCATGGTTTACCGTCTGGCTCTCGCCCAGGTGCGCGGCCGCTGTGATGCGGAAGATATTTTTCAGGAGGTTTTCCTGCGCTACTTCCGTAGTGCGCCTGTTTTTCTGAAGAAGAACACCGCAGGGCATGGCTGATCCGCGTGACGGTAAACTGCGCCAAAAAATTCTGGACCTCAGCCTGGATGCGCCGCACGGTGCCGTTGGAGGAAGCGGAGGGACTGTTTCGGGAGACGGAGGACACTTTGCTGTGGGAACAACTGCAGTTGCTGCCGGGAAAATACCGCGCGGTGCTCCATTTGTTTTATTATGAACAGCTTTCTGTCGGGGAAATCGGGAAACTGCTGGGGGAGAAGCCTGCTACGGTGCGCACTCAGCTGACCCGGGCCAGGCGGCTGCTGCGAAAGCAACTGAAGGAGGAAGAATGATGCAGAATCAATATTGCCACATGATGGATCAGACTGCGCCCGGAGAAGATCTGATACAGGCTGCGCTGCAGCAAAGCACAGCTGCCCGCCGCTGCAGGAGGCGGAAGCGGCCGCGGCTGGCTGCAGCGGTTGCGGCAGCAGTGCTGGCTGCGGTGATCATGGCGATGCCGGTAATGGCGGCGGTGGAGCCGTTTCGGGAGGTTCTCTATGCGTTTTCTCCTGCCACGGCGCAGTATTTTACGCCGGTGCAGCGCGCCTGTGTCAGCAATGGAATCCGCATGGAGGTGGCTGCCTGTTTTGTTCATGACGATACGGCGGAGCTGTATGTAACGCTGCAGGATCTGGAGGGTGACCGCGTAGATGAGACCACAGATTTGTTCGACAGCTATACGATCCGGCAGCCTTATGACACGGCGGCTACCTGTTCCCTGGTGCACTACGATGCCTCCACCGGTACCGCTGTTTTTTTCAGATCCAAATCACACAGTGGGGCGGCCATCGGATCGAGGGCAGCAAGATCACATTTCAGGTACAGGAGTTTTTAAGCCATAAAACGGTTTATGACGATGTGGAAATCCCGCTTTCGATGAGCAGTCTGGATCAGGCGCAGACGCAGACAGTGGACAACATTACCGGCTGCAGCGGTGCGGCTGTTTCGAGGATGGGTTTCGGTATTGTGTCCGGGCGCTCCTATGAAGGAATTTCCGGTCAGGGGAATTGATGTAACGGCCGCAGGCTATGTGGATGGACAGCTCCATGTGCAGACCGCAGTGCGCGATGCTCTGCAAAATGACAATCACGGTTTCTGCAGCTGCAGGGCCGGGAAGGGGAACGATTGGAGGCGTTATATACCGTCAGTTTCTGCAATCAATGGGAAAGTGAGGGCCGGGTGGATTACCAGGAATTTGTCTTTGATGTGCCGGAAGCAGAAATCGGGCAGTATCAGCTGATCGGGACGTTTACCACCAGCGGCATGCGGACGGAGGGCAGTTGGATTGTAACGTTTCCGATGACAAATATGGAAGCCCAAAGCCTGGAATCAACTTCGCCGATGCGGAAAATACATTAAAAGTGAAAACTATAAGTAATATTTTAGCTAAAATAGCAAATTGGGATGGATTTTGAAGAAAAAACCGCTCCCCAAAGCGCCCTTTTCATTGACCGAAAAAGCTGCTATAATCTTATTTATAGTAGCAAGAGGGAGGGGCGTGTTATGGAACCGGAAAAGATCCAGGCTAAGTGGTCCTATTTTCGTGCGCAGCGTTTGCAGCCCACCGGGAATTTTACAGAATTTGTGGTGCGGGTTTATTACGCTGTTTTGGCCTGCTGCATGGAAGGAGACGGGCGCTCCTGCCCAATGGGCAAGTGCGCAACCGCAGACTCAGCCGTTTTGTCTATCGCGGCATTTACGATCGGCCGGACCACGATTACGATATGGTTCTGGAAGACTGTAAGCGCAATTTGCTGCAGATGGGCTATCTTCATTTGAGTGAAGATGGGATGCGTATCTTTGTGGATCGGCCGCTGGATTTCCTCTTGGAGGGAGAGCATGAGCGGTATCTTTCCATGGCGCGGGAGACTTTTTGTCTGCCGTCAGCACAGGCGCCGAAAAAAGAGTCCGGGCGTTCCGGTTGATCTTATCTGCCCGGAATGCGGCGGTAAGATGGTGCTGCGCAGGGGGAACGTATGGGGTGTTTTTTGGCTGTAGCCATTTTCCGCGCTGCCGGTGTACGATGCCGCTGGCAGAGGGGACGTTCCGGTTGCTGCAAACCAATGGGATGGCGCTTTATGCCGTTTCCCGCCCATGCTGGAAATGCGGGCAGCCCCTTCGTGTGCGCAGCTATTTTCCTTATTTTGACCTGCTCCAGTGGTTACCCGGTGCAGAGGAGCTGCTGCAGCCGCTGGAAGCGATCCGTCTTTCCATTTTCCGCAGCTGGATGCGTATTTGGAGCGGCATTGTGACAATATAGCGGAGCGCTACAGCAAAAAGGCCGGTTTTTCTTATGTGGCGAATCTTTGTCCCCGCTGCGATATGCTGCAGGGCAGTCAGATGACCTTGAACGAAGTTTGCGCTGCTTTGCATACTGCAGCCCAAACGGGGACGCTCTCTCAATATGTGGAGGAGTACATTCCGCTGACGGCAGACATTTTTTCGCCGGAGGAATGGCGAGATGCTGTGGAATATTTGATGGATATATAAAATGGGTGGGAATCCAAGGATTCCCACCCATTTTTCGGCCGATTGCTTTGTGTGCTCACAGTTTGCGCAGTGCGTCGATCAAAGCGGTTTTCTGCGCGGTATCCGGATTCATTTGCTTGATGACTTTGGCCGGCACGCCGGCAACCACGGCATTGGCCGGAACATCCCCGATGACGATGGAACCGGCGGCAACTACGGAGTTTGCTCCGATGTGGCAGCCCTCGATCACCACGGCATTGGCGCCGATGAGCACATTGTCTTCGATGACTACAGGTGTGGCGCTGGCCGGTTCAATGACGCCGGCCAGTACGGCACCCGCACCGATATGGCAGTGCTTGCCCACGGTAGCGCGGCCGCCCAGTACAGCCCCATGTCGATCATGGTGCCCTTGCCCACCACGGCGCCGATGTTGATCACCGCCCCCATCATGATCACGGCGCCATCGCCGATTTCCACGGTCGCGGATCAGCGCGCCTGGTTCAATGCGGGCGTTGATGTTCTTGAGATCCAAAGCGGCACGGCGGAATTGCGCCGGTCGTTTTCCACCACCATGTCGTCAATTTTGGCGGCGTTGGCGGTCAGAAGCGGCTGCAATACATTCCAGTCGCCAAAGACGACGCGGCATTCGCCGCTGCCGAACACATGGCATTCCGGGCCGAAATCCACCATGCCGTTCAGGCGCAGATAGACCTTTACGGGCGTTTTTTTCTCGGCGTTGCTGATAAACGAAATGATTTCCTCTGCATTCATATTGTGCGTTCCTTTCTTGGTGTGGAGTGGAGTCAGTTCTGAAAGAGCAGCGCCTGCAGGTCGTAGACGCCGTTGGGCTTGTCCTTGAGGATACGGGCCATGTGCAGCGCACCGTTGACAAAAATCTGACGGCTGGCAGCCCGGTGCGTGATGGTCAGTTCCTCGTCGGGACCGAAGAAAGACACCGTGTGCACGCCGGCCACAGTGCCGCCCCGCAGAGCGTGGATGCCGATTTCCTTCTCTCCGCGCTTGCCCACGCTGCCCTGGCGGCCGTAAACTAAGGTCATTTCACCGGCAGGATCAATCGCGTCGCGCAGCATCAGGGCGGTACCGCTGGGAGCGTCCACTTTCTGGTTGTGATGGGTTTCGGTGATTTCCACGTCAAAATCCGGCAGCAGCGTGGGTGCAATCTGTCTCAAAACCCGCTGGAATACGGCGATACCCAGAGAATAATTGCCGCTATGCAGCACCGGGGCATAGGCCCCCAGGGCGCGCAGGCGGGCGAGCTGGTCGGCACTGTAACCCGTGGTGCCGGAAAGCAGGGGGCGTGCCGGTGCGGCGGACGTAGGCTTCCACCAAGGCAAAGGCACTGGGGTTGGAGAAGTCCAGAATCACATCGGCTGTTTTGTCCATAGCCGCGAGCTGATCCAGATTGTCCAGATCCATGGCGCAGACCACCCGGTCGCCGGCGGCCTGGGCAGTCTGTTCGATCAGTTTGCCCATGCGGCCATATCCAATCAAAAGAATGTTCATGTGTTTCTCTCCTTTGTATTCACTGTGCACGAAGCTGCGCCGTTGTTTTTCAGGGCCAGCATATTTTAATAATTTATCATAGCATGATTGCATAAGCGGCGCAAGCTTTTTTGCGCGCCGCAGGCAGCAGGGGGAGAAATTTTGCGGCGCATGCGGATTTTTCTGTACAATTTTCTGCGGGCGGGATATGATAAAGGCAAAGAGAACACGAAAAGGAGAACCATGCCATGATGCTGGAGGATATGATTGAATACCGACGGGCGCTGCACTGCATTCAGAGCTGGAGAATCACCTTCCCAAGACTTGCGCTTTTGTCAAGGCGCAGCTGCAGGGGCTGGGGTGTACGGTCACAGAGCCGATCGAGGGGCGGTCTGCGCCTTTTTTGACGAGGAAAGGAGGATACTCTGGCGTTCCGGGCGGATATGGATGCACTGCCCATCACCGAGCAGACCGGCCTGCCCTTTTCCTCTGAGCACCCGGGAAGATGCACGCCTGCGGCCACGACGGGCACACTGCCATGCTGCTGGGATTGGCAAAAACTGTGGCGGCGCGGCACGGAACGCTGCGGTACAATGTGCTGCTGGTGTTTCAGCCGGCGGAGGAGAATCCAGGCGGCGCGCGACCGCTGTGCCGCAGCGGCATCTTTGCGCGCTGTCATGTCCGGGCGATTTTTGGTTTCCATTTGTGGCCGGGGCTGCCGCTGGGCGAAATTGCCACCGTCCCGGTGCGCTGATGGCCAAAAGCAGTGAGATTACCCTTCATGTCCACGGCAAAAGCGTCCACATTTCCAAATATCAGGAAGGCGCCGACAGCTTACTGGCGGCCAGCACCTTTTGCAGCGGGTCTATGCCATGGAGCGCGAGGTATTTCCGCCGGAAACGCCTCGGTTGCTGAAATTCGGCCGCATGGAGGCCGGGCGGATCCGCAATGCCATTGCCGCCGACGCAGTGCTGGAAGGCAGTCTGCGGGCGTTTACGCTGGAGGACTTTGCTGCCCTGCGCCGCCGCTGTGAGGAGATTGCCGCTCAGGTGGGGCGGGAAAGCAACTGCGCCATGGAGTTGGCGTTCAGCGAAGGGTATCCTCCCGTGACCAACGATCCTGCCCTGGTGGCGGCCATCGAGGCACAGCTGGGGGCGGATGCCCCCGGCGCTACGAAGGCTTAGCGCTGACCACGGAAGATTTTGCATGGTATCAGCAGGAATTGCCGGGCGTATTTTCTTTCTGGGTGTGGGTGATACGGAGGAACTGCATTCCGCCCGTTTTACCTTTGACGAGCGCGTGCTGGAACGGGGCCGGGCCTTTTACGAAAAACTGCTGGATCTGAGCGGGAATGGGAACAGGAAGGGCGTATGAAAGCTTTCTTTTTGCCTGTTTGCTGGTTGGTGGTTTTGGCGATGAATGCAGCGACAAACATGGAAATCTTGGGAGGATTCATTGGAATCCTTGCAGTGATTTCTGTGATCATAAAGCTGGGATTTACTTACTACATCTGCCGCAGCGGGCAGGCCTATGAAGCGGCGCTGCAGGGAAAGAAGAGCGGCAGTTCCCAAAAATCGCAGGGATAGCGGAAAGACCGCATCCCAGTGCCCCCAAAACCGTCCCGGCCGTATTCCGGTTCCCGTTTGCAAAGGTGCGGCAAAAACGATGCAAGTTTTATGCCCTCGGGCAATACAATAGAATCTGCAATGACGCAAAAGCCGCCATGCCCCGGAGGCAGGCGGCAGAACGGAGGATTAGAACCATGAAACACACAAAAGAAACTTTTGCTCCTGGGGGCACTGGCTGCGCTGGCGGTGTTTGTTGCCGGCTGCGGTGCGCAGAGCGGCGGCGACGGCTCTGACGGCGGCACCGAACAGAACCAAGCTGCCGGAAAAAAAGCCTGACCGGCACACTGGATGAGGTCAAAGATTTTATGTTTGTGGTCACAGACGACAGCGGCGTCTCCTATTCGCTGACGCTGGAAGGCGGCGAAGCGACGCTGGATGGCCTGGCCGCAGGGGATCGGGTCACCGTGACTTATACCGGTGTGCTTTCGGAGGTGGATGCGTTTGAAGGCACGGTTTTGTCTGTGGTAAAAGCAGAATAAGGGGAAAACAGATACGGTCCCGCCCGACTTGCCTGCGTCGGGCGGGACCGTATTTCCTGTACGTGCCGGGGGATGGATATGGGCGTATGAGGGACCAACCGGTGCGGTGTGGAACACAGTGGCATGCCGGGCTGTACAGTGGTTTCCCATCCTTCCATCTGTCCGTAGTGGTGAGCGTCAAAAGTGTGGGGGAAAGGCCTTTGGGTGGATAGGCGCTCCATTGTGCTTCGTTTCCTGTTATGTTGTTTGCCTCAGCACGACGCAGCGGCGGAGCACAGGGAAGCGGGCACTTTTTTATAAAGCGGTTTCCAAAGGCTTTCAATGAGCAACGCAAGGTTTCTCTGGGAGATGTCCTGTGTTTGCTCAGCAGCTGCGCAGCATTTGAACAAACGTTTCCATGCGGTCCATGCCTTCGCGGAGCACATCGTCGCTGTAGCAGTAGGAGATTCGCAAAAAGCCCTCAGCGCCGAAGCAGCTGCCCGGCGTACAGGCCAGTTTGCCTTCTTTGACCATGCGGGAGCAAAAGGACAGGGAATCCATGCCGAACGCTGCAATGGAGGGGAATACATAAAAAGCGCCCTGAGGTTTGAAATACGGCAGCCCCATGCTGTCCAAACGGGTGCAGACGTAATCTCTTCTGCGTCGGTAAACCTCGCGCTCGGAAGAAATGTCGTATGCCAGGGCCGCAGCGCAGGCCCGCTGCACAAAAGAAGAGATGGACACTACGTTGTACTGGTGTATTTTCTCCAGCTGCTCTTTCACGGGCCGGTCCGCCATGAGATAGCCCACACGCCAGCCCGTCATGGCGTAGGGTTTGGAAAAACTCTGCACCTCGATGATGCGGCTGCGCAGATCGGAAAACTGGTGAAAACTTTCAAAGGCGTCGGTATAAATCAGATCGCGGTACACCTCGTCGCAGAGCACGAATATGGGATATTCCTTTGCGGCGTCATATACTGCGGTGAGACTTTCGTGGTCGTAAATGCAGCCGGTGGGATTGTTGGGGGAAGTGAGGATGATGGCTTTGGTGCGCGGCGAAAGCGCGGCCTGCAGTGCGGCTGGACGGATCTGAAAACCGTCGGCGCGGGTGTCCAGCGGCACACACACGCCGCGGCAGAGTTTGATGATCGCCTCGTACAGCCCGAAAGCGGGTGTCGGAACGATCACTTCGTCTCCGGGGTTCAGAATGCCAAACAGCGCGCAGAACAGCGCTTCCGTGGCGCCCACCGTGACGATGATCTCGTCCGGGGCATAGGAAAGGCCGTGTTTTTCCTGTTCAAAACGGGCGATGGCTTGGCGCAGGAACGGCTGGCCGTTGTTTTCGGGGTAATGGGTGTCGCCTGCGTCCAGACTGGCTTTGCTGCTTCCCGGATGGCGGGGGCGGTGTCGAAATCCGGCTCTCCCAGCGTGAGAAAAAGGCAGCCAGGCTCCTGCTTTGCCATTTGGGTAAATACCCGGATGCCGCTTTTTCGAAATGCCGTCCAGGGCGGCGTTCATAGTTGGTTCCATAAAAATCGCTCCTTTGTTGTTTTTATGGATGCAAAGAGAACCGCTCCCGGTTCACACACACTAATAATAGTGGAAGAATCCTTTTTGGCAAGAGGATTCTTCCCACTCTGGTTCAATTAAAAAGAACGGTACAAGCCGTAGAATGCTTCCAAATCGAAGGCTCATCAGCCAAAACCTATCCCGTTCGAATTACTCAGTGTCAGCGGTGCAAACAAAAATTTTTTTTTGAAAATAGTGGAGAAATATGGAGATATAGACCACAATAAAAAATAAACTAAAGGTGCAGTGTAGCAGAAAGATGATATGCAGTGCCAAGTCCACACGCTATGGATACGGTGTTGCAGTAGAAAACATGTCCGCAGCCGCATATGAAATGAGATCGTATGAAAAGTCTTCTATTGATTTCAGAGCCCCAATTGGATCTTGTTCCATGCCGAAATCCTGATGATTTTGAAAGTAGCCGTAATCAAGTAAAAACAGAAAGGGTGAAGTTTATGACTTCGGATTGGCTGTAAAATGGTGCAGTTCATTTTGTTCTGTATGCTTGCGGTTCTGGTTCAGGGCGCGGTTTGCGCCCGTTGGCCGCGCTGGCGGTATGGCGTTGTTGCTCTTTTGCTTGCTCGCCGGTGTGGCGGCCGCGGTGCTGTTGGTTTCTTCGGCCGGTCAGGATAGTGTGCAGTATTCTGTTCTTCTGGCAGACGGCACCGCAAAGATGTTCGATACGCAAGCTGCTGCAGAGGAATTCATGGCGTATTCCGATGCTGCAAGAGGTTTGGAAACCGTTTCCCCAACACAGTGGAATTGGCCTGCTATTCTTTTCGTTGCTGCTGCACCTGCCGCATGTGCACTCATTTATATCGTTCTTTGGAGCGGTACGCGGCGCGCATCTGAGAAGTAAACAAAAAATGCGAAACGGCGCGGACTTATGTCCGCGCTGTTTTTGTTCGAATGGGACCAGAGCATGGAGGTGTGGTGGCAGAACAAGATAGGAAATGCTGCCGGAAAAGAGACAGGGAGCGGGTATTGCTTCGTTTTTCACAAATTTTACTTTTTTTTGAGGAAAGGGTGTAATTTCCTGTCCACAAGACTTGCTATTTTGCGGTAAGTTCAATACAATAGAACGTATCAATAATGGAGAAAGAAGCTTATGAAGCCTTTCGAGGAGCGTGAAAAAATGTATCAGATCACAGCAAAAAGAGATCTTGAACCCCACAGTGGTGAAAATGGAGATCCTGGCGCCGGCAGTGGCAAAAAAAGCGTTGCCCGGCCAGTTTATTATTTTGCGGGTAGATGAAAAAGGCGAGCGCATTCCGCTGACTGTGGCGGGATATGACCGGCAAAAGGGAACGGTGGACATCATCTTTCAGGTGGTGGGCGCCACAACAATGTGCCTGAGCCATAAGGAAGCGGGCGACTCGATTCAGGACTTTGTCGGGCCCCTGGGCGTTCCGACCCGCACGGAGGGTCTGAAAAAAGGTGGCCGTGGTGGGCGGCGGTGTGGGCTGCGCCATTGCCTATCCTGTGGCAAAGGAGCTGCACGATCAGGGCTGCGAAGTGCACAGCATCATTGGTTTCCGCAGCCGGGAACTGCTGATTCTGGAACAAGAATTCCGCGCTTGCTCCGAGCGATTGATCGTGATGAGCGACGACGGCAGCTGCGGCGAAAAAGGACTCGTGACGGACGCTCTGCGCGCGCTGTTGGAAGCGGGCGAGCAATACGATGAGGTAATTGCCATCGGGCCGCTGGTGATGATGAAATTTGTCTGCGCGCTGACCAGAGAATACGGTGTGAAGACGGTGGTGAGCATGAATCCCATCATGATTGACGGCACCGGTATGTGCGGCGGCTGCCGTCTGACGGTGGGCGGAAAAACCAAATTCGCCTGCGTGGACGGCCCGGACTTCGACGGCTTTGAGGTGGATTTCGACGAGGCGCTGCAGCGCGCTGCGCAGTACCGGGATTTTGAACACCGTGCCTACGAAGAAACCTGCAACTTGTTCAAAAGAGCGGAGGGGTGAACCATGGCAAAGAATATGAGGATGGATAAAAAATGCGATGCCTGAGCAGCCGGCAGAGGTGCGCAATAAAAACTTCTTGGAAGTTGCTTTGGGTTATACAGCTGAGCAGGCCATGGACGAGGCACGGCGCTGCCTGAGCTGCAGGAACCGGCCCTGTGTGTCCGGCTGTCCTGTGGGCGTTGATATTCCCGGCTTTATTGCCAAAGTGGCCGAAGGCGATTTTGCCGGCGCTTACGAGGTTTTGAGCCGGGATACCAGCCTGCCTGCCATTTGCGGCCGCGTGTGCCCGCAGGAAACCCAGTGCGAGGAGAAATGCGTACGCGCCCTCAAAGGAGAAAGCGTAGGGATCGGGCGGCTGGAGCGCTTCGTGGCGGACTGGAAAATGGCGCAGGGTGAGGAAGCGGTTCGGCCGCCTGTACCCAATGGGCACAGAGTGGCGGTCATTGGCTCCGGCCCCAGCGGCCTGGCCTGCGCCGGCGACCTGGCGAAAAAAGGGATATGAGGTTACGATCTTCGAAGCCCTTCATGCTGCCGGCGGCGTACTGGTATATGGTATCCCCGAATTCCGCCTGCCCAAGGAGATTGTGCGCCGGGAAATTGCCGGGCTGGAAAAGCTGGGAGTCAAGATCGACACCAATGTAGTAGTCGGAAAAACCATTTCCGTCCGGGAACTGATGCAGGAAGAGGGCTTTGAGGCGGTGTTTATCGGTTCGGGCGCAGGGCTGCCCAAATTCATGCATATTCCCGGCGAGAATCTGAAAGGCGTTTATTCTGCCAATGAATTTCTGACCCGCACCAACCTAATGCGTGCTTACGAGCTGGGCTGTCCCACTCCGGTGATGAAGGCACAGCGCGTGGCCGTGGTGGGCGGCGGAAACGTGGCCATGGATGCAGCCCGCTGCGCCAAGCGTCTGGGCGCCAAAGAGGTGTATATTGTATACCGCCGCAGCGAAAAGGAGCTGCCGGCCCGTGCGGAGGAAGTCCATCATGCCAAGGAGGAAGGTATCATTTTCAAACTGCTCAACAATCCAGTGCGGATTTTGGGCGACGGCAATTTCAATGTAATCGGCATTGAATGTCTGGAAATGACCCTGGGGGAGCCGGATGAAAGCGGTCGCCGCCGGCCGGTGGAAAAGCCGGGCAGCGAATTCGTCATCGATGTGGATTGTGTCATCATGGCCATCGGCACCAGCCCCAATCCGCTGATCAAATCCACCACCGATGGGCTGGAAACTGCTTCCTGGGGCGGTATCATTGCCGACGAAGCCACAGGAGCCACGTCCATTCCCGGCGTATATGCCGGCAGGGGGACGCCGTGACCGGTGCGGCCACCGTCATTTTGGCCATGGGTGCGGGAAAAACCGCTGCCGCCTCCATCGATCAGTATCTGCAGGGCAAATAACTGCATAAACAATCGTTTGCTGCCGTATCCGGTTCCGGATACGGCAGTATTTTTCTCTGTGTAAAGGCATCAAAACAGAAAGGAATGCATAAGATGAGAAGAACGTTGTACGCAGTCGTGCAACGATCGGGCGGTGGGGCACTTACTATGGCAGAACTGTCTGCCGAGAAAGGAAGCGAAAGCGGATGAAGAAAATCAACTGGGGTCAGAAATTGACATCCCGAAAATTCTGGGCTGCCGTGGTGGGCTTTGTCACGGCGCTGCTGCTGGCCTTCGGCGTCAGCGACAGCGAAACTACGCAGGTGGCCGGCGTTATTATGGCCGGAGCCACGCTGATTGCTTATATTGTGGGCGAGGGCATGGTAGATGCCAGCCGTGCGCTGGATGAGGGCGAGGCGAACCACGATGCTTAAAAGCCGGGATATCAGTAAACTGCGCGCCGATGTGGCGGTGAACTGCCGCACCTTTGTGTCGCTGTGCAAAAAAGAGGGACTTCCCGTGTTGGTGACAGAGACGGTGCGGGATGCAGAATATCAGGCGAGCCTTTATGCCAAAGGGACGTACAGAGCCGGGAAGCATCGTGACCAACAAAAAACGCCCTCGTTCCATTCTGATAAAGCAGGCCTGGCCTTCGACATTGCCAAGAATGTCAAAGGGCATGAATACGATGACGCTGCGTTTTTTCAAAAATGCGGCGCCATTGGCAAGCGAATGGGCTTTACCTGGGGCGGCGATTGGAAAAGCCTGAAAGATAATCCCCATTTTCAGTGGGACAGCCGCGGAAAATATACGTCAGCTATGGTGCGCGCGGGGAAGTATCCGCCCATCATGCCGCGTTATGTGGAGGTGAAGCAGAGCATGACCAAAGAGGAGGCAAAGGCGATTCTCAAGGAGAAGGCGGGACTGAACGAGGGAACCATTGTGTTCCTGGATAACTACCGCTACGGCGACGACCTGATCCGCAAATTGGCCGAAGCCATGCAGTGAGCTGCCGCCGGAAGCGGACAGAGCTGTAAACCACACAGCGAAGAAAAGAGGCAGAGCCGGTAAGGCTCTGCCCTCCTCTGTTTCCATGTTGGCCGAGTAGTTTACCAATGAAACATCGGAATAGATGGTCCTTCGCTGCTCCGGTGCGGACCCAGTGCCATTAAAGGATCTGTGAAAACCCAGTAATATCAACGGTTTCAAGCAGCGGAGAAAATGCTTGCTTCAATCCGATTATATCGTTAGGAACAGCCTCCGCGCTTTCATTCTTCTCCCACACAGTGAGTTTTGCCTTCTGAATGATGCGTTTACTTGAAGCAGCTTGGTAGTCCTGCACCCTATAATTTTAGAAATAAAAAATCGGGTATCCAAAAGGATACTCCGATGGTACGGGTAGTGGGGTCGAACCCACACGCCTTGCGGCACAGGAACCTAAATCCTGCACGTCTGCCAATTCCGCCATACCCGCATAGAACGTGCTTATTGTATCACAAGTTTTTTCTGGCGCAAGAGAACAAAACAGCGCCCCGATGGTTTTGCGGGGCGCTGCGTTTGTTTGCGTCAAGGCTTGCATTTACTGCAGGGAGTATAACCGGAGGTCACGGCGTCAGAGCGGTTGGCAAAAATAAATCGGTTTTTCTCCAGCGGAAGGTTGGCGCAGCTGGGGCGATGGAACACATGGGAGCTGCGGTTTCCGATGTAACTGCTGCTCTGGTGTTCCGTGGGGTTGGTTTGAATGGCAGGGTTTTGGACGGAGTAAAACGCACGGTTTTCCCATCGCTGGTGCACACAATTGTACCCTGCAGATCTGTGCGGTACAGCGTTACGTCTGCATCGCGCAGGCGGGATAGAGCTGCATCGTGGGGATGGCCGTAAATTGCCTGCACCGCAGGAAATAACGCCGTATTGCGGCGCAACAGCGCGCAAAACGGATAGGAAGTGGAGGTCTCACTGCCGTGATGGCCTGCTTTCAAAACGGTGCTTTTCAAAGGATATCCTGCTTTCAGGATATCGGCTTCTTCATCTCGTTCCGCATCGCCGGTGAACAAAAACGATGTATCGCCGTAAGTGATGCGCAGCACCAGAGACATATTATTGGGATCATCGCTCGGGCGGACCGGGCCGAGAAACTGGAACTGGGCGCTGCCAAGGGAATAGGTGCTGCCGCACTGGGGTACCGTCAGGCGTTTGCCCTGCTGGTTCAGGTACTTGACAATGTTTTGAAAAAATTTGGCGTCGTCCTGTGTTACAGAACAGAAGGCCATACCCACCTTGGCATACTGCAGCGCACCGGCCAGGCCGCCCATGTGATCTTCGTGAGCGTGAGTGCCTACCATGTATTTAAGGTTGGAGACGTTTTGCTGTTTGAGATAAGCGTAGATCAGATCGGAATCGGCAGCGTTTCCGCCATCGATCAGCATGGCCTCGCCGTCGCACAGCACCAGTGCGGCGTCTGCCTGGCCCACGTCAATGAAATGGATTGCAAAGCCCTCCGCGGCTTCGGCGTTTCCGCCGGAACCCATGGCTGCGAAGCGAGCGCGCGCAGGCGGGACAGGACAGCGCAGCTTTCCGCACGGGTCAGAGGTTTACTGCCGTTGAAATATCCTCCGGTTTGTCCGGTCAAGATCCCGAGACTGTACATCCGGCATACAGCATCTTTATACTGGCTGGGCAACGCAGTGTAATCCGGCATGACTGCGGAGGAAACGCCTGAGGTATCAAAGTGATATCCTGGGGGCATTGGCGAGCACGTTGTTGGCCAGCACGGCCATTTCGTACCGGGTGACCGCAGTGTCCAGACTCTTTCGACTGTTTTTGTATACCAGACAGAGTGATGGCATTTTTTGCTTCCGCCGCCAAAAGATGAAAATGCCCGCGGCCGTATAATAGGGCGCAGCCCAATAGTTGCCGGAAGAAGCCGGAGTCGCATGCTCGCCGGTTTCCTGCTCCAGCAGCCGCACAGCCATAGCCAGGAATTGTGCCCGGGAGAGTTGTCCGCCGGGGTCAAAAGAACCATTTCCAACACCGTTGACCAGCCCGGCTTCCTGCATTTCACAGATCGCGCCATAGGCCCAGTGGGTATTTGGAACGTCCCGAAAGATGCGGCCGAGGCCGGCGACAGCAGCGCCAGGGCGGCAGAGATGGATACCATGAGGCACAGCGCCCGACGAATCAACATTCTCATAGGCGGTGCTCCGGCACCACGGCGAAGAATACCAGATCTTCGCTGCCGCAGTTGATCAGACTGTGGCGGTGCCCCATGGGGCAGTAGTGGCAGCTGCTGGGACCAAGCAGTTCTTCCGTATCATCGCAGAGCGCCTTGCCGGTGCCGGAGAGGATCCAGATGATCTCGCTACTGGTTTCATGGACATGGGCGCCGATAGATGCGCCGGGCGGCAGCAGACCGTGCATGATTTTGTTGGATTCATCGGCATATATCCGGGCGCGGGTCCGGCCAGTGCCGCCCTTTGAAACCGGGAATCACGGTTTCAGGAATGCTATTCAAGGAAAGAAGCATGACAGCCTTCTTATACGTTAAACAGGAACTCGATGATATCGCCGTCCTGCACTACATATTCCTTACCTTCGGGCGGTAGAGGCCCCGGGCCTTGACTTCGCTCATTTTTTCCGCCGCACTCCATCAAGGTGTTGAAATTGCACACCTCCGCGCGAATAAAGCCGCGTTCGAAGTCGGAGTGGATTTTGCCGGCGGCCTGGGGTGCTTTGGTTCCCTTTGATGGTCCAGGCGCGGCATTCTTTCTTGCCGTCGGTCAGGAAAGAGATCAGGCCCAGCAGGGAGTAGCTGGCGGCGATCAGCTGATCAAGACCACTGGATTCGATGCCCATTTCGGCCAGGAATTCCGCTTTTTCCTCAGGGGTGTATTCAGCAATGTCCTCTTCGGTCTTGGCGCAGATGGGAATGGCTTCGGCGCCCTCAACTTCGGCCCGGGCCTTAACCAGTGGGAAATAGCGGTTGTTCTCAATGCCGTTCATCAGGTCATCTTCACCCATGTTGCAGGCGTAGATGATAGGCTTGGCGGACAGCAGGCCGATCTCCCGCACCGCCAGCGTCTGGGCTTCGTCGTCGGTGTCAAAGGCGAAGGTGCGGGCGCTTTTACCCTCGCCCAGCCAGGCGGCAAGGGGTTCCAGCCAGGCGAGTTCGGCCTTGGCGTCCTTATTGCCGGTTTTGGCCGCTTTGCTCTGGCGTGTGATGCGGTTTTGCACAACTTCCAGATCTGCAAGGATCAGTTCCATGTCGATGGCATCAATATCGCCTTCCGGATCCACGCCCACGGGTACGTTCACATCATCCACTACATGGACAATATTCTCGTCGTCAAAGCAGCGCACCACATGGACGATGGCGTCGCATTCCCGGATATGGCCCAGGAATTTATTGCCTAGGCCCGCACCGCTGGCTGCGCCGCGCACCAGACCTGCGATGTCCACAAATTCGATCACCGCGTTGGTTTTTTTATCCGGTTCCCAGATGCGGCACAGTTCATCAAGCCGTTTGTCGGGCACCGGAACGATGCCGGTGTTCGGCTCAATGGTGCAGAAAGGGTAGTTGGCTGCCTGGGCGTTTTTGGTATTGGTGATGGCGTTAAACAGGGTGGACTTTCCCACGTTGGGCAGTCCTACAATTCCTAATTTCATAGTTTTCAAAACTCCTTTATTTTTCCAAGGCTTTCAGCGGCTTCATTTGTTCCTCCGCACCAAAACCACACCAGTTTCTTAACTTGCTGCGATTTTGACTGCTTTAAACTGGTGAACCGCTTCCTCCATAGATTCCTCTGTAATATGAACATACCGATCCATAGCTGTCTGGATCCTTACATGCTCCGGCAGTTTCTGCAATACTTTTGGCCGCATTTCTTTTTTTATCATATGGGTAGCATAGGTGTGCCAGAGCGTGTGCTGCTTCGCTGCTTCGAGAAACTTCGCCTGTTTCTCAACGGGCAGAAATTTCATAGCGCTGGCAGCCTTGACGGGCTTGGTATATCGGACATTATTCACCGGATGCTTGGGGATAGTGTCATTCGTGACCACGGCTTTGGGCATAGTGTCCATTGCAGTGTATATTTGACGAATTGTGGAACCGGCATAACGCGCATTGCCAGGAAAAAAGTCCAATTAGAATAATAATTTTACCATAGGACTCCTTATATTTCAATAAGTTCACCTGCATTTCGGTTTAGAAATATCCTGTGCCTACGCCGAAGAATCAAGCGGTCAGCTTCTTTTGGACAGTTCCTGTTTATCGCAAGATTACAAAACGGAATCCGTAAGTGCGCAATAAAGTAGTGTAGGTATAAAAGCCGCCTGCTAAAACAGCTTGCCCAGAATGAGCCGTGCTCCGCAGTACAATCGGGTGTACTGTTTTTCAAAAGATGGCGATGATCATGGCAGCCAAGGCAGCAAAGGTGACTGCTTGTATGCTGCCAGAGATCAGGCCGCAAGCGGCGGATGTTATAGAATGCGTTGGCCTTCCTGTATCGATATTGATCAACTCGCTCTACCGTCAGATCATCGGGACCATAGTATTCCGTATCCACTTGCAGTTCCTGCGCTCCAAACAAAAGATACGATGGCCACAGCACAGTTTGATGAAATAATGCAGAGGGGGCTGATTCAGGTTGCCTTCCGATGCGGCAGATGCTTTCCACGTCTTTTTCAGAGTGGGTTTTGCCGGTGCTGACTTTTCCTCTTGGCGTTTCGTTGCTATCCTTTACTTGAAATTAACAGAAAAATCTGTATAATAAGAATTGAAAGCAATCAAGATAGACTGTAAGGAAGCATATGATCACCTTTCGCATTCGGCCTGCAGTGGAGGCATATTGCTTCAAAGCGGCCTATATTCTTGGGCCTTATGCCGGTGGTGACGCCAGGGAAACGGTGCTGTAGATCTCTGGCGGATACGGTTGGATCCGGCTTGCGCGCTCTTGCATCTGGCAGACGTAAGCGCTCTGGTGGCTGCGGTAAACATTCCGGAACCGGAGCGGTTTTGTGGCAGAGCGTTTGGAAATGAAAGAATGAATAGGTTTTTGAAGGAGTGCCGATGGCTCCCTTTAAGGTATACAGTGGAAAACTGCTGGAACCAAGAAGGAGTCAATTTTTTATGCCCAATACGACAAGATACCCAGTGAAAAAGATAGCAGAGGCTGTGAGCGCGTGTATAGAAGGAAGAGCGGGCATAGCGGGCATGATTTTTTCATAAGAAAGGAGTGGTTAACAAAATGCTGTCGTACATACCAAAGCTGGAAAAAATCCACAATCCAGAAATAGGAAGTTATTCCTCTTTTTGGGATTGCGGTCTATCAAGATAAGAAACTGATTCTGTTTGTTTCCGATATTTCCACAAAGGAAGCACTCGTCACAAATCTGGCTATGCATTGCTCGCAGCAACAGCTTTCTCCCACTCATCTCTACGATGTGATTGAGGACTTTTTGGGTTGATATACCAAAAAGAGAAAGGATAAGTGTAACCCTCCCGTCGCACATATCCAGGTATCGGTGGACAGTGGCTGCCTGATCATTAAGCTGTTGAACGATGACCTGGACCGTGTTCCTCGTGGCGTTCATTCTCGTCTCATACTGAAAGATCCAGGAAAAACCTGTACGAGCGGCAGCGTTGTCCCTACCCAGATCAATCGTCCGGACGTATCCTCAACTATTTCCCTGCAAAACGCATTGCCCTCCTGTTTTGCACACACGGGTGTATAGGCTCCATAAATTGAAATTATCTGCAGGAGAATACGAGCCATCAGCTTGATTTTTTAATTTTGCAGAAACGTTCCGTATTCATTCCGCACCCAACTGCCATTTCTATAGTGGGGAGTTATGTGCAGCTAAATGTCGAGAAAGCCTCGATATTACAGGGGGGATACCGCCTGGCCAGACCTGAAAAAGCCGCAGGGAACTCGGTGTGGTTCCCTGCGGCCTGTTTTTGGCATGTGGATCACGGTACCGCTTTTCCCTTCAATGGCCTCAGGGGCTTTTTCCAGGGAAGCGATGATGGCTTTACGGCCCTTTCCGCTTTCACAAAGTTCATGGCAGCCTGCACTTTGGGCAGCATGTCTGCCGGGGGCAAACTGACCCTCGGCACAGTAGCGCTCTGCTTCGGCCAGAGTCATTTCCTGAAGTTCTTTCTGGTTGGGCTTACCGTAGTTGATCGCCACGTGGTCTACGGCGGTGAGAATAAACAGGTATTCTGCATCCACCAGCTCGGCCAGCTTGGCGGCGGAAAAATCCTATCCACCACAGCGGATACGCCGTGGAAATCGCCGTGGCTGTCTTTTGTTACGGGCACGCCGCCGCCGCCGCAGGCAATGACAATGAAATCATCATCCAGCAGGGAGCGGATCGAGTCCTTTTCCACAATGTCGACCGGTTTGGGCGAGGCCACGACCTGCTGCGCCAGCCGCGGCCCGCGTCCTCGACGAAAGTGACGCCTGGTTTTCCTTCATCAGCTTGGCGGCGGTTTTGCCGTCGTAAAAATCCGCCGATGGGCTTGGTGGGGTTTGAAAATGCGGGATCCTTTTCGTCCACGATCACCCTGCGTCACTACGGTGGCGGTCTTCCATGGCTTTCCTTCTTTGCGCACTTCTTTGGTAATGCCTTTTTTTGCGGGTGGTAGCCGATATAGCCCTGACTCATGGCCGTGCACTCGGGCAGATCCATGCGCGCCACCGGTTGTCGTTTTGGCAGCTTCGTCAAAGGCCAGGTTGATCCATACCCACCTGGGGACCGTTGCCGTGGCTGACCAGGATTTCGTTGCCCTGCTTGATCAGCCCGATCAGGGAAGGGGCAGCCTGCTCAATTCTTTCCTGCTGTTCCTGTGCGGTATTGCCCAATGCGTTGCCGCCCAGCGCAATCACAATGCGTGACATAGTATTCATTCCGCCTTTCTGTCGTCTGTTTTTTTGCTTATTTTGGTCGTTCGCTCATAGTATTTGTCGAAGAGCGGAATTTCATAAATTTTGTGACAAGAAGGTTTTCTATGGTACAATAACCGGGAAGCAGCTGTTTTGCTGCTGCCGATGAAAAAAAAGCAACGTCCGAAGCGGCGCGGGAAAATCAAACGCGTATTTTTTCGGCTGGAAAATTTTTGCAATGAGGAGCATTCGGAAATGAAAGCGATCGTTTTGGCGGCGGGTAAAGGTACCCGCCTGCAGTCGGAAGGCTGCAATCTGCCCAGGTGCTGCGCACGGCGCTGGGAAAGCCACTGCTGGGCTATGTGCTGGACGGCCTGCAGTTTTTTGAACAAGGAAGATATCATTATCGTGGCGGGGTATCAGCACGAAAAAAGTGGAGCAGGCTTTTGCCGGCTACCCCTTTGCCATGCAGGCCGAGCAGCTGGGGACAGGACATGCCGTGGCCTGCGCCCAGGAAGCCGTGGGCGATTATGACGGCCCGGTTCTGGTATGCTGCGGCGATATGCCCCTGATGCGTGAGCGGACGTACCGTGCCATGTTTGAGGCGCAGGAGAAAGAAGGCAACGTATGCACCATTCTGGCGCCGTTTGCACGGAGGATTTGCCCTATGGCCGCATTTGCGCCGCGCCGACGGCACCTTTGACCGAGTGGTGGAGGACAGGGACTGTACGAGCGAACAGAAAAAAATCCGCGAGCTGAACGCGGGGGGGTATACGTGTTTGACTGCAAAAACTGTTTGCCGCACTGGGGCAGCTGAACAACAACAATGCTCAGGGGAATACTACCTGACAGACGTGCCGAAGCTGCTGCAGGACGCGGGCGGCCGGGTCGGCGTGTGCGCGGCATGTACTGCAGAGGAAATGCTGGGGTGAACACCCCTGGCCCAGCTTCAGGCAGTGGAGGAATATCTGAGAGAGGGAGCAGCAGGCATGAAACTGATTTTGGGACTGGACGCGGGCACCTCGTCCACAAAGCTGATGGCTATGACGGAGGACGGAAAACGCTTTATCACGCCCATGCGCATGGGGCCGATGAGCAGCCATAAATCCTTCTGCGCGGCACTGAGCCGGTTTGCTGCGGACAACGCCATGACTGAAGAAGATTTTGCCTGGATCGCCGCTACCGGCGGACGGGCGACCCATGGGGAGAGGAGATCCTGGGTGTCCCCGTGCGCCGCATGAATGAAATTGAAGCCATGGCGGCGGGCGCGCTGCGCTTCAGCCAGCAGAAAAAAGGCGTGGTGGTCAATATGGGCACGGGCACCACACTGGTGTATGCCGAGGAGGGCAAACAGCCGGAGCACATATTCGGCAGCGCTGTGGGCGGCGGGACGCTGCTGGGCCTCGGCTCCCGTCTGGCGGGCACGAGCAATTACACGGAATTGCTGTTCCTGGCCGGGAAAAGGCGACCGCCGGCGGGCAGATCTTTCCATTGCAGACATGGATTTTGCAGATGTGGAAAGCCTGGATGAGCGCCTGACGCTGTCCAATTTCGGCAAACTTCGCCCTGAAGACAACGTGGAGGACAAGGACGCGGCGGCGGCGTTGGTGAATCTTATTTTGGAAGTCGTCGGCACCGAGGCCATGCTGGCCTGCCGCGCCAAAAACTGCGATACGGCCATCGTGGTGGGCACACTGGCGGATCTGCCCGGCTCGGATGCGGTGTTTGCGCTGTTTGAACAGCTCTGCGGCGTGAAATTTGTCAAGGCGGGAATGCCGTCCTTTGTCACCGCGGCGGGTGCGCTGCTGCGGGCCATGGAGCAGGAATAAAGGAAAAGCCGGCGCGCAGGTGCCGGCTTTTTAGGTTTCCTTCTTAGAAGAGGGGGAACGTTTGCGCCCACATTTCTTTTTCTCTCGCGAGAAAAAAGAAACGTGCCGCGCCCGGTACAAAGAAAAAGAGAGCTTGAGTGGCCTTCGTTGCGAAAGCTGCTCCTTTTTCGTTTGTGTCTATGTCCTGAGGGGAGTAACTTGGTACTGGGCGAACTGGTTTTACCTCTTGCGCTGCTGCCGCTAAGTAGTACAAAATAATTGTCTCTTTCAAAAAATGCGCCAGAGGCAGGTTCTCTGACGCTTTTTCCTTTCTGTATTTTAAGCAAAATCATGGCGGTTTCCGCCATCACTGCCCAATTCTTCAAAAACACATACAATTTCTTCAATTTTTTTTGAAAACATTCTTGATCTTGCAACGTATCATCTTCAAGAATATGTTTGATTTTAACTAATGCCTGATAAGATACAGAATCCACAATTTCTTTTCGCATCCAAATGCAAATTTGGAAACGTAACCTGTATTTCCGTATTTGACAAAATTTGCTTTAATATTTCTGTGTAAAGTTCCATATCATCACCTTTATAGTTATTTTAGGTCAATATCACCCTAAAATCAATAGGTATATTTGCCATAATTTGAGTGGTGATATCTATGAATCGATTAAAGCCTTGCGCAAGGCAAAAGGATACACACAAACAAAGATGCAAATGCTAACTGGTATCGAACAAAGCGATTATTCAAAAATCGAAACGGGAAAACGCTATTATACTTTCGACCAATGCCGCCGCATAGCATTGGCTTTGGGCACCAGTATGGATTATTTGGCAGGATTGACCGATGATCCCCGCCCCTATCCTCGCAAAATGGATGACTCTCTTTAAGCACAGACGCTTCTATTTATATGAAACGTCTGTGCTTTTTGTCCTGGTTTGAAAAAAGGAAACTTGACATAGTTTTGGCCAAGAAGGCAGACTAATGGTCCTTTCTTTTCTGTTTTCGGAATGAATATGTTATTCTTCCACCATAAGATAGAATAGGGAAAGTCGAATACCTTTGCTTCTGTGTCAAAAACCAAAAGCATTTGCTCTTTTCGATTACTGTTTTAAGGTCTATGCAGTCTTGTGGATAGATTGATTCATCTGCCCAAAAATGCTCAAATAGAAATTCAATGATACCAACTTTCATTTTATAGTGAATATCAATTTTCGCATCTACTGCCTTGCCAACAATAACGCAAGTGTTGCGGTATTATAAAATACACGTTCTTTTCGGTATTATATACGGTGTTCATTAAAAATTTTGCCCGTTCTCGTTCAAATTCTTCTGCCACTTCCTCTGCCTTTATAAAATCTCCGCCCAGCCATTTTTTACACCTCATTACAAAGCATATTTTCATATTATTATACTATTGCTCAATATTTTAGTCAATCGCCCAATAATAAATACAGTCAACCAAGGTAAGAATTTATATACTGTTTGTAACCTGATGAATGAGGGGCTTTCCAGAATGAGCAGAGACATTTCACCAGAAAATAGAGACCGTTTTATTGAACTTGGTATCACCATCAGTATGTTGCGAAAACTGCAGGGCGATTCCCAGGAAAGTTTTGCTGAAAAAGCAAAAATCAGTCGCTCTCATCTGAGTTCCATTGAAGCACCCAATTCTGTATACCCGTTCTCTCTAGAAGTGTTGTTTAATACTGCACACGCACTTGGCATGGAACCCGGCGATTTACTCAATACCCATTTAACATCAAAAAGAAACCCGAATGATAACATAAGCACGCTGTAAAAGATCCGTTTTACAGCGTGCTATTTTTATTATAAATCAACATAAATCCAGTCGTTTGTCCGTTCGTTAGCGTCAGCGGCGCAAGTGGTAAAACCAGTCCGCATAGCACCAAGCCACTGCCGTCAGGACGTAAAGCACGAACGAAAAAGGAGCAGCTTTCGCCATGAAAGCCGCTCCAAGCGCTCTTTTCTTTGTACCGGGCGCGGCACGTTTCTTTTCTCTCGCAAGAGAAAAGAAATGTGGGGCGCAGCCGTTCCCCTCTTTCAAGAGGAGAAAAACCCTCCCCGTTGCGGGGCGCAATCGTTCCCCCTTCTTCCAAGAAGGACAAAACCCACCCCGCTGCTGGGACGCAGCTGTCATTTCATAAACATGCGGATCAGTTTGTTCCCCAGCTCGCTGTAAGGCGCATAGCGCATCGGCAGATCCATCCAGGTGGATTTGTCCACAATGCTTTTCTCATGGGAGAAAGTGTCAAAGCCCGCTTGCCGTGGTAGGCCCCCATGCCGCTTCTCCCCCACGCCGCCAAAGCCCATCTCGCTGGTGGCCAGATGGATGATGGTGTCGTTGACGCATCCACCGCCGAAGGCGACGCGCTGCAAAAAGCGCTCCTTAACGGCTTTGTTTTCTGTAAACAGATACAGCGCCAGGGGATGGGGCGGTCGCGAACGAAATTCTCGGCTTCGTCGATGGTATCGAAGGTCAGCACCGGGAGCACGGGGCCGAAGATTTCTTCCTGCATCACTGCATCGTCGGGCGTCACATTATCCAGTACCGTGGGCTGGATTTTCAGGGTTGCCGGGTCGCTGCCGCCGCCGATGATTACCTTTTGCGGGTCGATCAGACCGCACACGCGCTCGAAATGCTTCTGATTGACCATTTTCACATAGCCGTCGTTGTTCAGAGCATTCTCGCCGTACATTTTGGCGATCCATTTGCGCACATGGGCCAAAAAGGCGTCCTTCACCGTCCGGTCGATGAGCAGGTAGTCCGGGGCTACGCAGGTTTGTCCGCAGTTGAGGAGTTTGCCGAACACCAGCCGTTTTGCGGCCAGATCCAGTTTGGCGCTGCGCTCCACGATGCAGGGGCTTTTGCCGCCCAATTCCAGCGTTACCGGGGGTCAGGTTCCGGGCCGCTTTTTTCCATCACTTCTTTGCCCACCGTCACGCCGCCGGTGAAAAAGATGTAGTCAAACACCTGATCCAGCAGGGCTTTGTTTTCCGCGCGGCCGCCTTCCACTACGGTGACATATTCCGGCGGGAAGCATTCGCTCACAATGGTGCGGATCACAGCGGATACGGCGGGGGAGTATGCCGAGGGTTTGACGACGCAGCAGTTGCCTGCAGCGATGGCGCCGATCAGCGGGTCCATGGTCAGCATGAAAGGGTAATTCCAGGGGGACATGATCAGCACGACGCCGTAGGGGTTGGCGACCGTGAAGCTTTTGGCGTGGAACTGAGCCAGCGGCGTGGGAGCACGACGCTTTTTCATCCAGTGGGACAGGTGCTTCTGGATGTGGCTCAGTTCAGAGAGCGTCATGCCAATCTCGCACATGTAGCTTTCAGAGGGAGATTTGTTCAGGTCTGCGCGCAGCGCAGCGTTGATGTCCTCTTCGTGGGCGAGGATCGACAGGCGCAGACGGGCCAGCGCGTCCCGGCGATAGGCATAGGGCAGGGTTTTTCCTGTGCGGAAAAAGGCCCGTTCCCGGGCGACGGTTTCTTCAATGGTCATGGCGTGTCCTCCTTCGGCATCAGCTTGTAATACATCGTTTCCAGTTCCCGTGCGTCCATCAGCTTGGGCACGGGATAGAGGGATTGGACTCTTTGGCGGCATGGGCGGCCAGCGCGGGATATCTGCGGCGCGGATCTCCGGGATGCAGGAAGGAATTTCCATGGCCCGGTTCATCTCCCACACCCAGGCGATAAAGGCCCTGGCCGCAGGTTCGTCTGCAGAGGTCTCCTCTGCAATGCCGGCTTTGCGGGCCAGGCGCGCCAGTGCTTTGTGGCAGCTTGGACCGTATTCCTCCAGAAAATAGGGAAGGATCACCGCATTGGCCAGACCGTGCGGCACGCCGTATTGACCGCCGAGCGAATGGGCCACCGCGTGGACATAGCCGACGTAGGAGCGGGTGAAAGCGATGCCGGCGTCATAGGCGGCTTGGCATCTGGGTGCGGGCTTCGGCGTCCTGGCCATCGCGATAGGCCCGGAGAAGATACTTTGCAATCAGGGTTACGGCTTCGTCGACTCTGCCATGGCGCGGGTCAGCTTGGTGGTGGACCTGCCGATATAAGCTTCCACCGCGTGGGTCAGGGCATCCATGCCGGTTGTGGCGGTGATCTGCTTCCGGCAGGCCCAGCGTCACATGGTAATCCAGCACTGCCGCGTCCGGGATCAGCGCAAAATCGTTGATGGGGTATTTGTAGTGGGTAGCAGGATCGGTGATCACAGCGGCCAGGGTGGTTTCGCTGCCCGTGCCCGCAGTGGTGGGAACAGCGATCAGCAGCGGCGTTTTGCGCAGGACCTTCAGCAGGCCGCCCATGGCCTGCACTGCCTTTTTGTGGACGGGTGATGCGTGCGCCGGCGGCTTTGGCGCAGTCCATGGGGCTGCCGCCGCCGAAAGCGATCATGGCCTGCGCGCCGCTCTCCAGATACAGTGCGCGGCATTGTTCCACGTTGTCCACAGTGGGGTTGGGCACTACGCCGTCGTAAACTGCACAGGCGATTCCCGCTTGAGAAGGGCTTTTCAATTCTTGTGTAAGGCCCAAGGCGCGCAGCGGAGCGTCGGTGATGAGCAGTACGGCCGATGTGCTCCCGCTGCAGCAGGGAGGGATATCCGTCACTGCCGTCAGAAGTTCCGGCTGCCGGTATGGCAGGAGGGGCAGCGCCAGGCGGAAGCAGATCTGATAGCCGCGGCAGAAAAGCCGGGAAAAAGGGTTCATAAAAAACACCTCCGACAAAGAAACGAGTATTAGAAATTAAAAACTATAGCACCGGGGCGGGGAGCTTGTCAACTGAGTGCGGGCGAAAAAAGCAGCTCCGGCAATGCTTTGCGCACTGCCGGAGCTGCTTGTGAAAAAGGAGAGATCAGCCGCTGTAGCTTTCACCGAAAGGGTTGCCGTAATAATAGTAAGGAATGGAAGCGCCCGAATCGCTGGAGCTTTGGGAGGCATCCTGGCTCTGCTGGGGCTGGGAGCCGAAAGTGAAGTCCAGCGTGACTTCCTCACCACTGCGGTTGACGGTCATCTTTGCGCTGTCACCGGCCTTATAACTCTTTTTTGGCCGTCATCAGATCGGTCATGGAGGAGATCTCCGTGTCGCCCAGCTTGACAATGATGTCGCCGGCACGCAGATCGCTCTGAGCTGCCGCGCCGTCCTGCTCGACGCTGTATACGTACACGCCGCTGGAAGTGGGCAGGTTATACTGCATCTGCATCTGCTGCGTCACGGTGCCGCCGGTGATGCCGAGATAGGCTTTGTCGGTGACATAGCCGTTCTGCATAATGTCCTGCACCATCGCGTACACATCATTGATGGGAATGGCGAAGCCCAGCCCCTCCACAGTGGTGTTGGGTATGTGGAATATTTCGCCGAAACGATACCGATCACTTCGCCGTAGGTGTTGAACAGGGGCCGCCGGGTTTCCGGGATTGATGGCGCAGTCCACCTGAATCATATTGAAGGGAGTGCCGTCCACAGTGATGGCGCGATTATTGAGGATACCGAACCGGAGGACAGTGAGAAGGTCAGTTCACCCAGGGGATTGCCGATGGCGATGACATTGTCGCCTACGTTGACCTTGTCAGAGTCACCGATGGTAACGGGGACAGGCCGGTTACGTCCACTTTGATGACGGCGATATCATAGTCCTGATCGCCGCCGATGTACACTGCATCATAGGTGTCGCCGCTGTAGGTAGTCACTTTGATGCTGTTTGCATTTTCCACCACATGGTAATTGGTCAGGATGTAACCATCCTGGGTCAGCACAAAACCGGAACCGGAGGAAGCCTGCTCTACGGTTTGGCCGAAAAAAGTTGGTTTGTGTACCCACGTTGATACTAACCACGGAATTGACGTTGGCGGCGTAATTTTCAGAGTTGGTCATTTCCGTTTTGCCGTCCACCTTCATTTCCTTCACTTCATTCACTGTGCGGTTGCTGACCTGCACTGTGGTGGAGAACCGCAAAAAACTGTTTCCGGCGGCGCTGCCAGCCACGCCGCCCACCAGGCCGCCGCCCAGGGCGCACACCAGCGCCAGGGCTGCCATCTTGCCCGCGCCGTTTTTCTTTGCGCCGCTGCCACTGCCGCTGTGACCGCTGCCGCCGCCGTGGAATCCGGAACCGAAACGTTTATGTTCACGCTCGTAAAGGGGTTCTGTGCTCCGGAGTATGTACCGGCTCGGCCTGGACATAGGGGGGCGCTGCGTGCTCTGGGGTTCCGGAGGGCTGCTGCTGCGGGTTGCTCTGGGGAAAAAGTTTCCCGTGCGCCGGCGCCGCTGCGGTATGCGCTGCTTTCCGGCGCGGGGGTATTCCAGTGGTAAGCTTCGTTTGCGTTCTGGTCGCCGTTTGGTTTGCTGTTTTGCGCTTTGTTTTCCCTTGTTATGTTCATCGTACATGATCCGGGCCTCCTTCAAGTTCCTTCCGATGCAGGAGGGAGCGGCGCAAATGCTGCGCGCTGCGTTTCTTACCGTCCTGCGATGGTGATATTGTATCGCGCATTTGTGTCTAAAGTGTGAAGAATTTATGCATATTTTTCAAACAAATTTTAAAGTGAGACACAGCGGAGGCATCCAATGATGCCTCCGCTGCATTGTGTGGGAAAACCGTGGCGGACAGTTCCGATCAGTTCTGTTTTTGGATCAGGCGAATCATGCGCCAGGTGGAATCGATTACCAGAATGCCGATGGCCAGAGCGCCCGCCATGGCCAGGGTATGCAGGCCCTCGGTGATGAAAGCGCCGGTGTTGCCCTGAATGCAGTATTCCATCGTGTGATAGATGCCCGCGCCGGGTACCATGGGGATAATGCCGATGAGGAGGTATGTGGTCACGGTGCGCTTCTGCACCCGGGCCAGCACTTCGGCATAGGCGGCCACTACCGCAGCGCTGACAAAGCCGGCGAACACATCCGGAAACGCCAGCAGAGTAATCAGATAAGCGAGCCAGCCCAACGCGCCGCCGGCGGCAGCCCAGAACAGAGGCGCGCGCCCGTGAAGGTTATAGAGTCCGCCAAAGCCGAGGCTGGCAATGAAGGCGTACAGTACCGGCAGGAAATAAGTCCAATCCATTGCTTTACCCTCCTTAAATCAGCGCCAGCACGATGCCGGTGCCCAGGGCGATGCCCGTGGCAATCAGCAGCGCCTCCACCAGCTTTGTAATGCCCGTCAGCCAGTCGCCCACAATGATTTCGCGCATGAAGTTGGTAATCATCACACCGGGCAGCAGCGTCATGAATACGCCGATGATGATTTCGCTGCGATGCACGCCAAAGCCGAGAAAGACGAAAAAGCATGCCAGCAGTGCGCTGAGGGCGCTGGCCAAGATGCTTTTATAAAAAGGTTCGTATCCAGCTTGCCCATGCCGTACATGGCCACAACCACCGCGCAGCCAATTACGGCTGCTGCAGCGCTGTCCAGCGCATTTCCGCCCCAAAACAGGGCGAAGCCGGCTGAACCCACTGCGTAGGAAAGTATTTGAAGGGAAGGGAATACTGCGGGGCGCTTTCGATTTCATCGAGCCGGCGCAGGATTTCTTCGGTTGCGGGGGCATTCCTGAGCAATGGAGCGGCACAAAGCATTCAGTGCATTCAGTTTTCGAGATCCACACTTTTCATGCTGGAGGCGCGGGACATACAGGAGTGGGTTACGCCATCCTGATCGGTCAGATCGATATGCAGGTAGTTTGGAATCGAGAATACATGGCAGCTGCCCAGATCGTGGCTTCGATCACATAATGCACGGAATTCTCCACCCGGTACGCTTCGGCGCCGGATTCCAGCAGCCCGCGGCCGATGCGGGATGCGATTTGCAGTAATTCTTCACAGGTCATGGCGCTTCCTCCCGGAGGATAGGTTTTTCGGGGCGCAGCGTTGACGGCCCAGATCCCGGCGCATACCAGGGCCAGAGCGGCCAGTGTGGTCCAGCCCAGCAGCTGCGCGCCTTCCCGCAGCAGCAGCGCTGAGACGCCGCGCCGAACACCGGCGTCATAAAACTGAATACGGTGACGCGGGATACAGGATTGTATTTCAGCAAAATGCCCCACAGGGAATAGGCTACTGCACTGATGCACGCAAGATACAGCAGCATCAGTCCTGCCGAGGGAGCGGAGAGGCGATCCGGCCGCCGCACAGAAGGCTTCCGGCCATCATCACTGCGCCGCCCGGCAAATTGCCAGCCGGAGAGCAGCACCGGTCGTCCTCGGCACTATAGCGTTTCAGAAAGACAGAAGAAAAAGCGTAAGAGATGCTGGAAAGGAAAACAAAGCCCTCGCCTGTGATCTGAAAGGTACCGTCCAGACCGCCTTGACCCAGATTGACCAGCACTACGCCGGAAAAAGCCCAGCACGCAGCCCAGCAGCTTGCGCCCTGTCAGCGTTTCCTGCCGGAAAAGCAGTGCGGCAACCAGCAGTGCGGCAAAGGCGTTGGAAGCGCCGATGATGGAACCTTTTACGCCGGTGGTGTGGGCCAGGCCGATGTAAAAAAGATGTATTGAAGGATGGTCTGCAGCAGGCTCCAGATGTAGAATATGGCGCCAAAGTGCGCCGGCTGCGGGAGCATCAAAGGCTTTCGGATTGTGACAGAGCCGATCAGGATGGCCAGAATACCGGCAAGAAAAAAAACGCGTGCCGGCGAACAGGATCACGGATGGCACATGACTGGTATCCACGGAAAAAAGCACATAGCCGATTTTGACGCAGGGAAGGCGCTGCCCCACAGAGCGCAGCAAATACCGGCCAGCAGGCACACGATGGGAGCTTTGTCAAAAAACAGGAAGGGGATGGGCTTTGTGTGCTCATACGCTGCCTCGTTTCTCGCGGTTCAGAAAATCGCGGATGCGGTTTCGCGGCCGGTAAAATAGCGGCCCTGCCAGGTTCCCCAATGATCCAGTGTCTGATCGATACCACCCAGAACACGCAGTTTGTCCGCTGTCCACAGCGGGCGATCAGATCTTCTTTTTTCCCGTCTCCGGTGAGCCGTTCGATTACAGTTTCTGGCGGAAGCACCTCAATTGGCAGCATACCAGCCGGATATATTCGTCACGGGACAGGGGACGGTACTTTTTTCTCCGGTACAGTGTTTCCATCGGAGTGTCCCGGGCACGTGGAGCATGTGGATCTTCACGGCTTCCGGCCTCAATTGGCCGAGATAGGCGGCGGATTCCAGCATCATCCGTTTTGTTTCTCCGGGCAGCCCGTTGATCAGATGGACACAGATGCGAATGCCGCGGATTTTTCAGGGCTTTATAAGCTTCCATAAATTCCTGCAGGTCATAGCCGCGGTTGATGATGCGGGCTGTGCGCTCGTGGATCGTCTGCAGTCCCAGTTCGACCGTGAGCAGCGTACGCTCGTTTAATTCTTTAAGTAGTCCATTGTTTCCGCCTTCAGCGCATCGGGCCGGGTGCCGATGGACAGGCCGCAGATGCCTTCGCACCGCAGAAACCCGCTCGTAGAGATCTTTCAGGCGGGGCAGAGGAGCATAGGTGTTGGTATGAGCCTGAAAATAGGCTGCGGCTCTGGCTTCTGGATCTTTTGGCGCAGCCGGGCCACTTCTGCGGCCAGCTGGTCCTCCAGCGACTTCCGGCGCGGCAGTGAAGTAACCGCTGCCGCCGCTGCAGAAAATACAGCCGCCGGTGCCCCTGCTCCCCATCGAGATTAGGGCAGGTAAAACCGGCGTCTACAGAGGCTTTATAGAGCTTGTATCCCCGAGCCTGGTTTCAAAGGCCAGGGTATGATAGAGTTTGTTTTCATAAGCGTAGGGAAAGTCGTAATTGATCATGGCGATCCCCCCTTTTCCATTGCTTTCCCGTTTTGTTTGATCCTTTAGCAGGTGTGCTTCGGTCCTGTTTGCTCAGGCCTTTTTGGTGATTTTTCCGGCCGCAAATTGGGGCAGGTGATCTCAATTTGCCTGCGCCCCTGGGTACGCGCATGATGGCGCCGCAGCCCCGGCAGCGGTAGTAACGGTGCATGCGGTCCTGGCGGCGGCTGCGCCGCGCATGATGCGCTGCGCTGCATTTGCTCAGGAAACCGAGATAAGCTGCATTTTCTGCCGCCGGCCGGAATGTTGCGCGAAAGGATGCGGAAAAAAAGCCCACAGAATGATAGCCAGACCCAGCAGCTGCACCAGGGGCAGGTCACAGAAAATACCGAAGATACAGATGCCGAGATAGATCAGCAGCAGTGTGAAACTGAGTTCATCGCTGCCATAGCGGCCGACCACAATGTTTTGCAGCCATTTTTTCATAGGGACATACCTCGCAGAGCAGAAAATCGTTCCATGCAAAATTCAAAGATTGTTTACATTTTTTTTACCCTTTGTCCATTGCATGGGCATTTGGATTGTGCTATGATAATTAGCAGTCGAAGGGTGAGAGTGCTAAAACACATTCTTATCGTTCCTATTATAATCACAATGCACGCAAAGTTCAAATTTTTCCTGCATTGTTTAAAATTTATTTACATTATGAACGCGCCGCCTGCCGTTCCGGCATGTGGGCGCAATCGTGTGGAGGTTGAATCGCAATGGCAAAGAAACAATTTAAAGCCGAATCAAGCGTCTGCTGGATCTGATGATCAACTCGATCTACACCCCACAAAGGAAATTTTCCTGCGGGAGCTGATCTCCAATGCCAGCGATGCCGAGGATAAACTGTGCTATCTGGCGCTGACCGATGACAAAGTGGGGATGAACCGGAGCGACTTCAAGATCGAGATCAAAGCCGATCCCGAAAGCGCGGACCCTGACGATCACCGACAACGGCATCGGTATGAGCAAGGAGGACTTGGAAAACAATCTGGGCGTGATCGCCTCTTCTGGTTCTTACCGTTTCCGCCAGGAAATGGCCGAAAAGATGAAAAGAACGAGGATGTGGACATTATTGGCCAGTTCGGCGTGGGCTTTTATTCGGCGTTCATGGTGGCGGATACCATCACTGTGACGACCAAAAAGTACGGCGAAGAACAGGCTTGGCAGTGGAAATCCTCCGGTGTGGACGGATATACCGTTACCGAAGCTGAGCGCGACGGCGTGGGTACCGACATTGTCATGCACATCAAAGGAAGACGCCGAGGGCGAAGATTATTCTGTGTTTTTTGAAGGAGTACAAGCTCACGGAACTGATCCGCAAATACTCCGACTATATTCGCTACCCCATTCAGATGGCAGTGACCAAGCATCAGCGCAAGGAAGGTTCCCCGGGACAAGCCTGAGTACGAGGATGTCAAAGAGGTTGAAACCATCAACAGCATGGTACCCTTGTGGCAGCGCCGCAAAGGCGAGGTGACGGACGAGGAATACGACAAATTCTATCAGGAGAAATTCTTCGACTATGTAGCGCCTCAGCGTACCATCCCCATCTCTGTGGAAGGCACTGTGACCTACAAGGCGCTGCTGTTCATTCCCGGCAAGACCCTTATGATTTCTACACCAAGGACTATAAGAAAGGGCTGCAGCTCTATTCCGGCGGTGTGCTTATTATGGAGAACTGCGCCGACCTGCTGCCGGATTACCTGCGATTTGTCAAAGGGTGTGGTGGATACGCCGGACGTGTCGCTGAACATTTCCCGCGAGATGCTCCAGCATGACCGGCAGCTGAAGGTTATCGCTGCCAACCTGAAAAAGAAGATCCTGGCGGAGCTGGCGAAAATGCTGCGCGAGGACCGGACGGGCTACGAAGCATTTTTCAAAAACTTCGGCCTTGATCTGAAGTACGGTGTGATTCAAATTACGGAGCGAATAAGGACGAGCTGCAGGATCTGCTGCTGTTCCATTCCTCCACTGAGGAGACGCTGACCACGCTGTCCGAATACACTTCCGTATGCCGGAGAGCCAGAAATATATTTACTATGCTGCCGGCGCCAGCCTGACCGCCATTGACTCCCCCTGCCCCAGACAGAACTGGTAAAAAGCCAACCACATGGAGATTCTGTATTTTACCGAGCAGGCAGACGATTTTGACGGAGGCGCTGCGCACCTATGGCGAAAAAGCCGTTCCGCAGCGTGCTCAACGACGATCTGGGCCTGGAGAACAAGGAAGCTGAGGAGAGCGGCGAAGGCGACCACAGCGCTGTGCTGGACTTTGTCAAAGGAAACTCTGGGCGATCAGATCAAAGGCGCGGCTGTCCAAGAAGCTGGTCAACCACCCTGTGTGCCTGACGGCCGAAGGCGGCGTCAGCTTTGAAATGGAAAAATACATGCAGGCCGTTCAGCCGGAGATGGGCGTCAAGGCGGAGCGCGTTCTGGAGCTGAACGCGTCCCACAGCGCTTTCAAGGCGCTGGAAGCGGCGCTGGATGCCGGCGACAAGGACAAGGCAGCCGATTATATCCGCATCTTTTTTTGCCCAGGCCCAGCTGATTGCGGGTCTGCCGCTGGAAAAACCCGGCGGAGTATGCCGATCTGGTATGCAAACTGATGAAGTGATACAGAGCAGGGACTTGCCGCGCGGAAGCTGCGGACTGCTGGATGAAATGAAAAGAAGGGGGGCAAAAGCCCCTTCTTTGCTTTGGGAATGATGCGGCGGACTTATAAAAAATCGTGCTGCGCCCGCCGTCGCTGTCCAGCTTTTCCAGTACACAGACGATGGCTTCGATGCGCTGGAAACACTCTGCATCGGAGAGTGTGGGCTCAGAGATGATTTCTTTGATCTGCCGGAGCGCCTGAAAACAGCGCAGTTCCACCAGCTGCGCTGGATTTTGCTGCAGCGTGGGAAAGGGAAATCTGCATGGGATATTGCGAAAGAAGTTTCGTAAAGAAGTTCTTGATAAAATGTTTCTTCTATGAGTGCTGTCATATTTCTCACCTCTAACGGATATTTTACTATCAAATGATAGTAAAATAAAACATCATTGTTCGATAGTACATAAAGTAGGGCATGAGGTGAATGCTTTTATGTACTATCCGCGACTGAAAGATCTGCGTGAGGACAACGACCTGAAACAGAAAGAGATCGCTGCATTTCTGGGAATTGACCAGCGGGTATACAGCAATTATGAGACCGGGAAACGTGAAATTCCGGTGCATTTTGCTGTTGAAACTGGCAGAATACTACCATACCAGTACGGACTATATTCTGGGGCTGACGGATGATCCATACACGGAGCGCTCCAAATAAAGCGGATTTCTTTTTTGAAAAAAATGAAAAAAAAGGCTCTTGACAAACGACAGGTGGTTTAGTATGCTAAAGCACACAAAGCAACAAACCAAACCTTTGAGAAAGAGAAGTAAGCAGAGCCATGGGATGTAAAGCGAGCCTTGGGCGGTGGAAGCAAGGCCTGAACATTCTGCTGAATGGGCTTTTTGAGGGCGGCTTGAACCGGGACTGTTCCCGCAGTAGATACCGACGGGTTCCCACCCGTTATCCATCGGGACACATGATGGTATGTGGTGCGAGCGGACGCCGCGAGGCGTCAATTTGGAGTGGTATCGCAGAAGCGAAGCGGCTTTGTCCCATGGTTGGGGCGGAGGCTGTTTTTCTTTTATCCGAAAGGGCTGCCGGCAACAGCATTTCTCCATCTGCCATCCCAAATTTCTGTTTAAAGGAGAAAAAACCATGAAAAAAAGAACACGATGAAAAAAAAGCTGACGGCTCTGGCCTGCGCCGGCGCAATGTCCCTGTCCCTGGCGGCCTGCGGAAACGGCGGCAATTCGGATCCCTCCTCTTCCGGCGAGGCCGGCGGCGCGAAGGCGTGAAGATTGGCATTCTGCAATATGCCCAGCATCCTTCGCTGGATAACTGTTATGAAGGCGTGCTGCAGGGGCTGGCCGAGGCCGGTTACACGGATGGGGAAAACGGCGTGAGTATTGAGTTCCAGAATGCCAACGGCAGTACTTCCGACGCCGACCTGATGGCAAAGACCATGGTGTCCACCGGCTGCGATATGATCATTGCCGTTGCCACGCCTGCCGCTATGAGTTTATGCTGCAGCCAAAGATGCGGACGTGCCCGTAATTTACGCCGCGGCTTCCGATCCCATCGGTTCTGGTCTTGCCAAAGATCTTAATGCTCCGGAAACCGGCGCTTCGGGGCACCAAAGACGCGCTGAATCTGGAGGCCAGATGAAAATGATCCGTGCGTTTTTTACCTGAGGCGGACACCATCGGCATCCTGTATACCACCAGCGAACCCAATTCCGTGGCGCATCTGAAAACGTTCCAGGAGCTGGCGCGGACTATGGGTTTACCATCGAAGCGGTGGGCATCACCAATGAATCCGAAGTGGCTTCCGGTGCGGCGACTCTGGTGGCCAAAGGCGTGGACTGTGTGAACAATTTCACCGACAACAATGTGGTCAACAACCTTTCCACGCTGCTCCATGCCACCGACGAGGCCGGCATCCCCGTGTTCGGTTCGGAGGAGGAGCAGGTGCGCAACGGCTGCGTGGCTTCGGAATCGCTGGATTATGGGCTCTGGGCGCGGAAACCGGCGCGATGGCGGCCGCTGTGCTCAGCGGCGAGGCAGATATTATGACGCTGCCCGTTTCCGTGGTGGCCGAATCCACACCGGTCTATTCCGCGGCCAACTGCGCCAAGTTCGGCATCACGCTGCCGGAGGGATACAGCTCCGCCGCCAATCTCGATGAGGCGGAATAAAACGGAAATTTGTACATTTGCCTGCCGGGAAGGCGCCTTTCCCCGGCAGTTCTCCGCAAAGGGCGGAGAAAGGCAAACAGGAGGTAGAACGATATGGACGTCATCCTTTCCCTGCTCCAAAAACGTCCTGGAGGAAGGCTTCATCTACGGCATTGTAGCCATGGGTGTGTATATTACCTATAAAATACTGGATTTCCCGGATCTGTCGGTGGACGGCACCTTTCCGTTAGGCTGCGCCGTCACGGCAGCGATGATCGTGGCCGGCGTCAATCCCTGGCTGGCCTGCATTGCCTCTTTTTGTGGCCGGCGCACTGGCTGGCTGCGTTACGGGGCTGCTCCATGTGCGGCTGCGCGTTGCCGATCTGCTTTCGGGCATTATTGTGATGACGGCCTGCTGGTCCGTGAATCTGATTATTTTGGGGCCAACCAGCCCAATCCTCTTGCGGGCAATTCGCTGCTGCAGTTTTACAATCAGCCCACCATTTTTACGTCTTTCCCCATGACGCTGCTGCCCGATGCACTGTACCGCTGCCGGGTGCTGATCCTGGCCGCTGTGCTGGCCATTGTGGTCAAAGTGCTGATGGATGCGTTTTTTGCGCACCAAGGGCGGTATGCTGCTGCGGGCGGCGGGGACAATCCCCAGTTCGTCACGTCTTTGGGCCGTGACCAGGGGAATATGAAAATTCTGGGTCTTGCCATCGGCAACGGCTGCACAGCTCTAGCCGGCTCCATTCTGGCCCAGCAGGCCAAAGCGCCACGGTGTCCATCGGCACCGGTATGGGTGGTACAGGCGCTGGCCTCTGTCATCATCGGCGCCAGCGTTTTGGACGCATCCGCCGTCTCAAGCCCACTTCGGCGGTGCTGCTGGGCACCATCCTCTACAAGGCGGTGCTGCTGATCGCCATGCTGTGGCTGCCGGCGGTGTTCCTGAAGCTGACCATGGCGGCGCTGTTTGTGGCAGCGCTGCTGACCGACCGCATTGGAAAGAAGAAGGGGGCGTTGTTCATGGCTGAGGAAACCAAACGCGGCGGTGCGCCGCAGGAAGCGCTGTTGGAACTGCGCCATATCCCGCAAAGGTGTTCAACGCCGGCACCGTCAGCGAAATGGAAGTCTTTCATGATTTCTCCCTGACCATTCACAAGGGTGAATTTATTTCCGTGGTGGGTTCCAACGGATCGGGCAAAACCACCACGCTGAACCTGCTTTGCGGCTCCCTGATGCCGGATGCGGGGCAGATTCTTCTCCATGGAACAGATATTACAAAATGCCGGAGTACAAACGTGCGGCGTTTTTTGGCCGAGATGTTTCAGGACCCGGCCAAGGGCACCTGTCCAACCATGACCATCTTGGAGAATATGTCTCTGGCGGATAATAAAGAGCAGGCCCTTTGGTTTGGGCCGCGGCGTGAACCGGAAAAAGCTGGACGAGTACAAACAGCAGCTGGAGCTGCTGCACCTGGGGCTGGAGGATAAGATCGACCTGCCTGTAGGGGTGCTCTCCGGCGGTCAGCGTCAGGCGCTGGCGCTGCTGATCTCCACCATGACGCCCATCGAACTGCTGGTGCTGGACGAGCACACTGCTGCCCTGGACCCCAAAAGCAGCGAAAACGTCATGGAACTGACGGACCGTATCGTGCGTGAAAAGCAGCTCTCGGCCATTATGGTTACCCACAACTCTGCGTTTGCCGTGGAATATGGCACCCGTCTGCTGATGATGGACAAAGGCGCCTGCGTCATGATTCCGGTCCCGACGGAAAAGCGGATTACAAGATCGACGATCTGCTGCATACGTTCAACCAGATTTCCATTGAATGCGGAAATTGAACTGCTGCTATATTCAGAAGACTGCTCCCTTCCAGCCTAAACGCTGGAAGGGAGCAGTCTTCATACCATTTGCAGTGCAGATCAAAGACGTTCTGCTTTAGCATTTTTCTCATAGCCGTATTCATGCAGCACAAGGGTCTCGTCGATTACTTCGTCGTAAACGCCGGGCCTGCGCACAAAACCGCTTTTTTCATAAAGACGCAGCGCCGGCGTATTGCAGTCCACTACGAAAAGCCGCAGATCTTCCGCGCCGCGCTGCCGCGCTGTCCGGCACGCCTGTGATAGCATATACCCGCCGATCCCTTTGCCCATATAACGGACATTCACGGCAAAACGATCCAGATAAAGGGCCTTTGCGCCGGAATGCTCCCAATCAATGTGTGCTGCGCCTGCATTCTCACCGCACAGGGCAAAGGCGGATACGATGTCCAAGCGGTGCAGCAGAAGGTACAGCCGGCCGTTTCGGATGTCTTCCTCCAGAAAATCGCAGGGATAGCGCTCGTCCCATATCTCGATGCGCTGGGCGTTCATGTGATGCACGATTTTCCGGTAAACCGTTTTGATCTGCGGCAGATCCTGCATGGCGGCTGCCCGGAATGTCAAAGGAGGTTTGCCGCTGGCCTTTCACTCAGCATGGCGTCTTCCCTCTGGTGCGTTTTGGGAAAAGACCTCCTCGGCATAGCGTACTGTGCTCATGGCATCCCGGCCGTAAAAATCCGCGCCGATCTGACGGGCATAGCTGGCCGTGAGCACTGCGCCGCCCACGGCCACGCGGCAGGTGGGGCGCTCCTGCCGCAGCAGGCGGATGGTTTCTTCCATGTAAGGCACGGTGGTGGTCATCAAAGCGCTCAGCCCAACGAAGTCGATGCCTTCCCGCCGGGCAGTTTCCACTATGGTTTCCGGGGCCACATCCTTGCCCAGATCCAGCACGTCAAAGCCATAGTTTTCCAACAGGGTTTTCACAATATTTTTGCCAATGTCATGCACATCGCCCTTCACGGTGGCCAGAATCAGACGCCCTTTGCTTTCCTGGGCTGTGCCGGAGGCGTTCAGGTGCGCCTTGAGCACGTCAAAGGAAGCTTTGGCTGCATCGGCGCTCATCAGCAGCTGGGGGAGAAATACGGTTTTGCCTCGAACCCCGCGCCCACCTCATCAAAGCAGGGATCAGCTCGCCGTCGATGATCGAAAGGGGGGGCGGTGCCGGCGGCCAGCAGGGGCTTTGGTTTCCTCTGCCGCCTCATGGGACAACCCCTTCAAAACGGCCCGGCGCAGCGTCCGCTCCTGGCTGGACGGCGCGGGGTGGGAGTTTCTGCCGCGGCGCTGTAGTGAGCCACATAGGCCGCGCAGTGGTCGTCAAAACCCATCAGGGCACAATAGGAACGATAGGCGTCCATAATGGCGGCCTCGCCGGGATTGACGATGCCGGCGGACAGGCCCGGCCCATGGCCAGCGTGAAAAATGCTGCGGTGACTTTTTTCGCGGCGGGGCAGGCCGAAAGAGATGTTGGATACGCCCAGCACGGTCTGCATGCCGAGCCGGTGACGCACATAGTCCAGCGTTTCCAGCGCCACGGCGGCATTGTCCGGACCGGTGCTGACGGTCATTGCCAGTGCGTCCACGATCAGATCCTGTTCAGATAGACCATAGGTTTTGGCGGTGGCCAGCATTTTTTTCGGCGATGGCGATGCGCCCTGCGGCGGTGGAAGGGATACCGCCTTCGTCCAGTGTCAGGGCCACCACAGCCGCGCCGTACTTCTTGGCCAGCGGGAAGACGGCGGCCATGCTCTCTGCGCCGCCGTTGACGGAGTTGATCAGGGGCGGCCGTTGTAGATGCGCAGCGCGCGCTCCAGGGCCACGGGATCTGGTGTCCAGCTGCAGCGGCAGATCGCATACAGCCTGCACTGCCTGCACGGCCCGGCAGAGCATGTCCGGCTCGTCGATCTCGGGCAGGCCCACATTGAGATCCAGAATCTGTGCCCCGGCGTCGGCCTGGGCCAGGGGCTTCGCGGCAAAGATAGTCCATATCGTTCCGGCGCAGCGCTTCTTTCAGAGCTTTTTGCCGGTAGGATTCAGTCGTTCACCGATGATGAGGGGGCGCGGCCAAGCTCTGCGGTATGGGTGTAAGAGGCGGCCAGCGTATGCCGGTGCGCGGGCGGCGGTACGACAGTGCAGCCGCGGCAGGCGCGCACCATGGCGGAAATATGCTCCGGTGTGGTGCCGCAGCAGCCGCCCACAATAGCGGCGCCGGCCTCCAGCAGAGCGCGCGGCAGTCTGCGGCAAAGTCCTCCGGTTCCACCAAATAGCAGGTCTGCCCCTCTACCACCACGGGCAGCCCGGCATTGGCGCTGACAGCGATGGGAAGGGGAGCACGCTGCGCGCAGCTGCGGCAGCAGAGCCAGCATCTGTTTCGGGCCAAGGCCGCAGTTCAGGCCGATCACGTTGGCGCCCAAGCCCTCTACCACGGCGGCAGCGGCAGGGATATCCGCGCCGGTGAGCAGCTTCCCCGCTTTCATCAAAGGTCAGCGACACCAGTACTGGCAGCGTGGAATGCTCTTTGGCTGCCAGCAGCGCCGCTTTGGTTTCATAGCTGTCGCTCATGGTCTCAATGACGATCAGGTCGGCCCCGGCGGCCGTGCCGGCCTCAATCTGTTCGGCATAAGCAGCATAGGCGTCCTCAAAATCCAGATCGCCGTATGGTTTGAGCAGCTTTCCTGTGGAGCCGATGTCCAGCGCTACCCAGGCACAGTTCTCTGCTGCCTCTTTGGCCAGACGCACCGGCGGCAATCAGCTCGGCAGAGCAGGGCGCCCAGTCCTCCAGCTTGTAGCGATTGGCGCCGAAAGTGTTGGCCAGGAGAATGTCGGCTCCGGCGGCGCGGTAGGCGCGGTGAATGTCGCGCAGGACTTCCGGATGGGTGATGTTCCAGCTTTCCGGCAGCTCGCCCGGCTGAGGCCCCGGCTTTGCAGCAGCGTGCCCATGGCGCCGTCAAAAACATCGGGCGTGTATTCAGCGCTTCTAAAATGACTGCATGGCGTTATCCTTCCCGCCGGAAGGGCAGTCTATCCTGCCGCAGTTCCGGCATTTGCAAAACTTTTTTTTTGGGTTCGGCGGAGATCCCGATCACTGCGGTGACAGACTTGCTGGGGTCATAATGAAATGTTCATTCAAACTAAGCCCCAGCCGTTTAGGCGGCAGTTCCAGCAGGCGGAAAAAATCCGCCTGCCGGGAAAGACAGATCGCCGTAGCCCGGCGAATAGCGGGGACGCAGGTACAGCCCCCGTGCTTCGTACTCGGTGCTCAGAGCCTCCTGCACATCGTCGCAGTATTGTTCGATCATGGCCGCGCCGGCGGCGTGCACCATAGAGCCCCGCGCCATGGAGCGCAGGCTTTCCATGCGGGCCATGCGGTCTGCCTCTACGCCCAGGGTAGCGGCGAACAGCAGCAGGGAAGAGCAGCCTTTCAGGTGTCGGACAAGGTCGGTGCCATCAAACGTTATGCCGCCGAAGGAAACGGAGGTGTCCGCCGCGGAGCAGGGTATTCCTGCCATACGGACCGGGGCGTTATACACTGTTCCATACTCTGGCATACGCTGCGCACTTCGGCGCACAGAGGCTCTTTCGGCCCGGGATACGCCCAGATAGCGCAGGACTTCGTTCTCCGGAATGACGGTCATTGCAGGATCTCCGAGAGATTGGCCATGATGCTCCCGGCAATCTCAGGCTTGTTCATGGTGTAAATGTGCACATGATCCACACCGTTCGCCAGCAGGTCGATGATCTGATCGGTGGCATAGGCAATGCCCGCCTGCTTCACAGCAGCGGGGTTACCCGCAAAGCGGTCGATGATGGCGCGAAAGCGGGCCGGCAGCTGGCTGCCGGACAGACTCATGATACGCTTGATTTGGGAAGCATTGGTTACGGGCATAATGCCTGCTATCACCGGAATGTCAATGCCGGAGCGGCGGAGTTTGTATAGATAGCTGTACAGTTCGTTGTTGTCAAAAAACATTTGGGTCGTTAGAAATTCACAGCCGGCGTCCACTTTATATTTGAGATTGTCGATGTCTTCATACAGTGTGGCCGATTCCGGATGACCCTCAGGGTAGCAGGCGCCGCCAATGCAGAAACCGCCGAACGTGCGGATCTCTTCCATCAGTTCGCTGGCATGATGGTAGCCGTCCGGGTGCGGAAAGGCACCGTCTCTGGGCAGATCGCCCCGCAGGGCCAGGATGTTTTCAATGCCAAGTTTTTCAGATCCTCCAGCGAGGCGCGCACCTCGTCCCGGGTGGCGGCCACACAGGTCAGGTGGGCCAGCGCTGTAATGCCGTTGATGTTCTGCACCTCATTGGCCATGTCGGCGGTGGTGACGCCGCCGTTGCCGCTGCCGCCGGCGCTGCAGGTGACGGACATATAAGCCGGGTGCAGCGCTGCCATGCGGCGCACTACGCTAGGGGCGTCCAGCAGAGCGGTGCCGGGTTTGGGCGGAAACAGTTCGCAGGATACTGTGGGGCGATTGGACTGCAGCAGTTCGGTCAGTTTCATGCTGCGCCTCCTCAGTTCAGTTTGGCCAGTTCAGCCAGCACATCCACCTCCGGGTGCTTTTCGCCCGGCTGCTCGCCGATGGCGGCGCTGTTCAGCAGTTGGTTGAGCGTAAAAGTGCTTGTCAACTGGTTGTAGGTTTCTGCGGACAGGATGACCGTGTCACCTACGCCGTTTTCATCGGCGATATATACCGGCTCGTTGTGTTCATGGACATAGGCCGAAATTTCTTCGTACTGTTCCAGTAATTCCTGTTTGCTTCGCAGCAGGGACATTTATATCAGCCTCCTTGGTTTGGATAGAATGAAACATAGTGTTATTATAGGGATTGCGGGGAGCATTGTGCAAGGTTTTTATATCTAAAATTAAAAAAACTCCCGGCCGGTGGGCCGGGAGGCGCGGTCAATGTGTTTCTTCCATGGCTCTCAGCCACAGGTCAGCGATGGTTTTCATGCCGTCGGCATGAGGATGCGCCACATCGATAGCGGCGTATTCCACGCCGCTTTTGAGCCAGATCGGCCACATGACAGCCTTCGGCGTCAGCTGCGGCGCGGATGATTTCGTTATATCCGTCCAGCGGGGCGCTGACTTCTGCATTGTAGTAGGTAATTTCTTCGTCTTTCACACAATAGCTCCACAGCAGCGTGCCGCACCAGATTGCGGCATTGGGATAATTGCGGCGCAGCTTTTGCAGCATCAGGCGGTAATCCCGGTCAAATTCGTGCAGGGGGATGCCGTAGCCGGCGTCGTTGGTGCCCATATAAATGAGAATTATATCTGGATGGCCAAGATGAGACGTGCGATGATCGCTGCAACCGCTCAGATAGTTCGGGGAGCGGTGAAAGCGGTCGGTGATAGCTGCGGCGGTGCCGGCGGGAGTGTACCGGTCACTATTCGATACTGTGGTGCTGGAAAAGGAATCGTTGACGTCCAGCACGCCGTCCAGCCCCCGGATGACCCGCATCCACCAGGTGTCTTCCACGCCGCGCAGTTCCGCCATAGCCATGGCGAATAGATCGTAAAATACGCCGTCGGGGAGTGGTATAACCGGAAAATGTGCTGATGGAATCCCCCAGCACGGAAATTTTTTTTCATTGCAAAGTTGCCCCTTTCTGCGTTGACAAAGACTGCCGCATTGGGTACAATAATCCATATGCTGCGGCGCAAAAGCGTAGTTGGGTTTGTCTGTATTATAACAGGACTTCCCGGCGAGCACAAGGCGCAGATTTTACACTTTCCCGGAGGGAATGTGACAGGATCTTCCGGTGAAAGCCAGTGAATGCGGCGCCTGCAGCCAGACCGTTTTCGAATATGCCTCCGTAGTTCAGTTGGACAGCAGTGTTTGCCTCTGGAGCGCACCAGCTGTGAGGCGGCATGGGGGCGGAACCATTTCATAATTTGTATGCGCCAGTAGCTCAGTTGGAGAGAGCACTAGCCTCCTAAGCCCGGGGCCTCAGGTTCAAATCCTGTCTGGCGTGCCAAACTTAAAGCTGCATCAGCCTCCGGCTGGTGCAGCTTTAAGTTTGGGGCAAAAAGACGGGAAGGATCGAACAGGACGGCGCGCACCGCAGTACGCAAAAACATTTCGGGGAATGTTTTTTAGTCCGCGGGTAGATTCCACCGCCTTCACCAAGTTGGAAGCTACATTTTAGTCTTTGGAAAGAGGCTGAAATGTAGCTTTTTTCTTTCATACAGATTTGGAAATCAACACAATTTTCTGTTTGTGCAGCCTATGGACAGAATTGTCCATTTACTTTTCATTTTTATCCATGTATCTTAACATTAGAGAGAAAAAGGAGGCGCTCTATGTGAAAACTACTGGACAAAAATTAAGTCCCTTCGTATTGCTCTGGGGTTAAGTCAGGAACAGCTGAGCGAGGCTATTGATGTTGCGCATAAGTCAATTTATCGTTACGAAACAGGAAAATCCTTGCCCGATACAACTACCTTGGTAAAATTAGCAACTTATTTTGATGTTTCGACAGACTATTTGCTTGGATTGTCCGGTTTAAAAAATCAGAGCAAAGAAGAATACGGAAAGATTCGCCAATCCGGAAAGTACAACGAAATATATAAGCACTACCTTCAGAGCAGAGAGCGACATGATTTTAATAACAATGAGACATACTTTTGGATCTTTTCAACACGGCAGGATGGGGAGATTATATATGGCGGACAGACCGAGTGGTGTGGCTGGACAGACGAAACTAAACAGTTGAGATTCGAAAGCTGAGGCCAGTTATTCCCGAGATTGCATATAAATGGTGCTGTCAGCTTTATTCCAAACCAATGATTATATCCAGTGAATACGATGCGGCAGTCTTTCGCATTTTTGTTTGAGGGCAGGCTATTATCAGTCAAGAAATCTGCGATACATATTTTCGGAATTGGTAGAGTTTCAAGGTCCTAACCCTCAATATAATCTCGACACCCTGGAACCCCCTTTTTAAATTTGGAATTTCCGTCTCCGAAAAAATATCAACCATATCGGTTTTGTTTGTTTTGCAGCGGTTGTTGTATAGCGATCATGATTGGTGTGGGACTTACCGTAAGGGAGAAAAAGAATCCTGCTGCTGGATGTAGACTTGCAGGGGACTTTAACAAGCCGGCCAAGGCGTAATTTCGGGTCGGATTTCGTATCCGGCGCGGTGGTCCTCGAAGGTTTGCACCGTAATTCCTTCCATAATTCAGCGGCTCGCCGCTTGCTTTATAGGCCGCTGACAGGGCATCCGCGGGCCCACTACAGGACACTGGGCGGACGAATTCGGAGTGGATGCCGACCATGGGGAGTCATGGCAACCAGGGTGTGATGATGCCTTTCTGGAAGAAAAATTTGTGCGAAAGCAACAGTTTCGTGGTGTTGCGGCCGCTGCATGGATGGTGCCGCATACGTTCTTGGAAGTGCTTGCAGCCGGGAGACCAGATGCAGGCGACAAAACAAATGGAGCGATTTGCGGAACAGGTGAAGTCCGTCCTCTCCGGCGGCAGCGGGAAGTCGCGGCCTGACAGTAAATGGAGATACGCCATACAAGGATGCCATGGCAACGCCGTTCCGCTTTTGCGTTTGGCACGTTCCGGAAACGCCCAGATCAAACTGATGAAGGCTGTACCTCTTTAGCTGCAGAAAGCGTTTTGTTCTGTTTTTCAAACGTTTGTGCAGTTCAAGCAACCTGTCTGGGATCCTTACCGGATTCCTTGCCGGATTCTTTCGGGGCCGGGAAAGGCGGAATTGCTGCTCTGCATCCCTTTCGATGTGGAAAAAAGTTGCATTGGACAAGGCAGATACGATATAATACAAAGAGCGGTTTTGGCCGCGGATTTTTGGAACGGGGAAACAGTATGTATCGCTTTGTGTTATTTGATTTGGATGGCACGCTGACGGATTCCCGGGAGGGAATCTTCAACAGTGTGCGCTACAGCTGGATAAACTGGGACGGCCCTGTCCGCCCTACGAAAACGCTGCTGCGCTTTGTCGGCCCGCCTCTGCACGACTCCTTTGAGCGCTACTGCGGCATGGATGCACAGGAGTCGCACCGTGCGGTGAACGTGTTCCGCGAACGCTATGAAACCATTGGCTGGGCAGAGAATAAAGCGGCGCCCGGCATGGTGGAGCTGATGCGCTGCCTGAAGGAACAGGGGCGAACGTTGGCCGTGGCATCTTCCAAACCTGAGCGCAGCGTGGTGCCCATTGTGGAGAAGTTTGGCTTTCAGCCCTATTTGGACGCCGCCTGCGGCAGCGATGGGAAAAAGCGAAGCGAAAACCGATGTGATCCGCAAAGCCTTCGCCCGGTTGGGGATCGATGGAGAGAGACAAAACAGACGGTGATGGTGGGTGACCGCAAAATATGATGTGGAAGGGGCGGAGGAGTGCGGCATTCCTGTATTGGCGTCACCTTTTTGATTTTGCTCCGCCGGGAGAACTGGAAGCATCCTCTGCTGTGGCCGTATGCGCAACGGCAGAGGAATTGAAAAACTGTATTGCTGCGGGAAACGGACTGAAAAGGAGAAAAAACCATGGATATTCAGGCGATTCTGAAAACAGTGGATCATACGTTGCTGCGGCCTGAGGCCACCTGGCCTCAGATCAAAGCGTGTGCGACGAAGGAGTGCGTTATGGCGTGGCGACGGTATGCGTCCCGCCGGCCCATGTGGGCCAACGCAGCACAATATCTCAACGGAAACCTTCCGGTGTGTACTGTCGTGGGTTTCCCAATGGCTACAGCACAACCTATATGAAGTGCCTGGAGGCGCAGGACGCACGGCAAAACAGCGCCGAAGAGATTGATATGGTGATCAATCTGGGCTGGGCGAAAAACGGGCGTATGGAATGGGTTGGCGAAGAGATTAAAGCCGTTAAAGGCATTTGCGGTGAGCATGTGTTAAAGGTCATTATTGAAACGTGTCTTTTGACTGAAGAAGAAAAACTTCAGCTTTGCGAAGTCGTTTCCAACTCCGGGGCAGACTTTATCAAAAACATCCACCGGTTTTGGCGGCGGCGGGCCACATTTGAATGTGGCGCTGCTGAAAGCGCGTACATCCGTCCAGGGCTGAAACTCCAAGGCCTCCGGCGGCATTGCTTCTCTGGAAGATGCAGAACGGTTTCTTTCTTTGGGTGCAGACCGGTTGGGCACGTCCAGAGTAGTCAGGGGCGGTACAGGAGCTGGAAGCGCAAAAAACCGCAAAAGAGAAATCCAAAACGTAATTATTGGTTTATATATTGCAAAATGGAATGAAACTATATGCGAAAGAGCGGCCTGCCAAAACGGGCCGCTCTTTTCTGCATGAACAATATGACGCTTTTTGAGATTTTATTGAACTATAATTATAGTATTGACTTTAATAAAATGAAAGTATATACTAAATATAGTGAAAAGGAGCGTGCGGGGAGTGGCCATAGAAATCATTCCTGAGTGGATGGGAGAATTGGAAGAGGAGGATCTGGCGTTTATCCGGCGCTTTTGCTGGCGTCAGGTCGCTTAAAGAGGTGGCACGGCAGTATGGCGTTACCTATCCCACAGTACGGCTGCGGTTTGACCGGTTGATCCAGAAAATCCAAATCAGCGAGCATACTGCGGCGGAGCCATATATTGCGCTGATCAAACCTTGACGGTAAATGACAAAATGGATGTGGATACGGCAAAGCTTTTGATCCACGAATACAAGAAACTGCACAAGGAGGAATCGGTATGAGAATCATGACGTTTGCGCTGGTGGGCGTTCTGCTGTTTTTGGTGGCCATGGTGGTTTTGCAGATTTTTCTTTCCCGCAGGGAAAACAAATGGGCGGGACGAATACTGCCGATCATCACGTTTGGTTCTTCGCTTGTTATGATGCTGAATGTGGCGCATACGGGGGATCTGTGGCAGACGGCCGGTGCGCTGATCAGTGTGTTTGTTGCGGGCAATATTCCAACAGCAGTGCTGCTGGCGATTTACTTTTGCCTGCCGCGATGCGCAGCGGCGGCGAAAGGAATTGAACAAAATGAATGCGCAGGATCTGGAATAAGCGGGACAGCGGAAAAATCACGCTTGACATAAGCGGTCGATTGTTATAGACTCAAGATGAAGTCTACAATAATCGACCGCTTGCGGTTTCAGAAAGGAGATGCGGCAATGGAACTTTGTCCGCAGTGCCGGAAGGCGATGGAGGAAGGCTATGTGCTCAGGGCCAATACTTATGGGACGATCCGTGTAGAACGGGGAATCGCGAAAAAAGGCGGCGTCCGGGCGGCGGTGTGTCCGTCGTGCGGCATGCTGGTGCTGCGTATGGAGCGGGAGTGAAAGAGGGGGGATGGACAGTTGGAAGCTGTGTGACAGCGAGTATCGGTTTATGAATGTGGTGTGGGACAGTGCGCCGGTGCCTTCGGGAGAACTGGTGGCCCTGTGTGCCCGGCAGCTGGGCTGGAAAAAAGTCCACGACCTACACCATGGTAAAAAACTGGCTCAAAAGGGGCTGTTGCGCAATGAAAACGCTGTGGTCACGGCGCTGGTGCCCCGGGAGGATGTACAGGCGGAGGAAAGCGCCGCCTTTGTGGAGCGCACTTTCGGCGGATCCCTGCCGGCGTTCCTGGCGGCCTTTATGGGCGGCCGGCCGATCAGTGACGAAGAGGCCAAACAGATTCAGGCATTGATCGACGAACACCGGAAGGGGTGAGCGGGGTGCTGAGCGAAGTGTTTGTGCAGGTGTGCTGGATGTCGATCACGGCGCTGATCGTGGCCGTGCCGGTGATGCTGCTCCTGTTGGGGCTGGATGCACTGCATGTACCCAAGCGCTTTTCAAACCTGCTGTTTGCTCTGGTGTTGCTGCGGATGGTGTTTCCCGGAGCGCTGCCTTCCGATTGGAGCCTGTTTAACGCGCCTTTTATCCAGACAGTGCAGCAGGAAGCCATGCCGCCGGTGGACGGACCCAGCGGGACATATGAAATTGCGGTGGAGGGTACGGAGGCGTTTCAGCGCGCTGTGGAAGCGGGCGTTGTGCCGGAACCGGGTCTTCCGGATCATCCGGATTCCATCCAAGCGGTCTTTTTATCAGGAGATGGACGGCGCCATCCGGCCGGCCGACCGGGCCATGGATACCTGGGTACCGGTGTTGGCAAAGGTTTGGCTAAGCGGTATGCTGCTCTTTTTACGGATTAACGTTGCTTTCGTATCTCCGCCTGCGGTACAGACTGCGTTTTGCGGTGAAACTGGAGGAGAACGTCTATGTGTGCGACCGGATTCCCTCGCCCTGCGTAGCCGGGTATTTCCGGCCCAGAATTTATCTGGTGCCCCGTTTGAACGAAGAGAACGGAGCCATATCCTGGCACACGAACGTGCCCATCTGCGTGCCGGGGATCATTGGGCCAAGCTGATTGCCTGGCTGGCCTCTGGGAGCGCATTGGTTCAACCCGTGGTTGTGGGGCGTGCATCATGTATATTGCACGCAGCTTGAACTGGCCTGCGATGAACAGGCAGTGCGCACACTGGGTATACAGGAGCGGACGGCTTACAGCCAGACACTGCTGAATCTGGCCTATGACCGGCGTTTCCGCTGGCTCAATCCGGTATCGTTCACCGAGGGCGGCACAAAAGAGCGGGTACAGAATGTGCTGCGGTTTCGCAATGCCAGGCCGGCAGCGCTCCTGCTGGCTGCGGCCGCAGTGATTGTCATGGCGGTGATCTGCGGCACGGGCGGCGCACGAAGCGATGTCCTGGCGGCGGAGGAGCGGTCGCCATTGTCACCGACCATACTGGCGGCTGACCCAGGACCAGATTCAGGCCCTGGCCGTGGGGGAATGGGCGTACACCGGGTTCAGCGAGGATCTGACTGGATCAATACCAGGTCGTTTTTGCTATGGAAGTGCTGAGTGTGGAGCAGAGCGGGGAACGCTATACGCTGGAAACCCTGCAGGAAATGTCCTTTTTTCCTGGCTGCCCACGGGACGGATTATGAGGACGGCGTCGCGGTAGCTGCTTCGGCATTCCGTGCGCCTTGCGGACGGACTATCTCTGGCGGGATGGCCAATTTATGTATTTGGGCAGCGAGAGCGTGGGCGAAACGCCGCAGTTGGGCGATGCGGCGTTTGACCTGTCCGGATGTTCTGAGCGGGCAAGAGAAACCGCGGAAGCGTCCGGTGCGGGGATTGCCACACTGATGGAAACCCTTTGCCGTCAGGCGGAGGTGTGGTATGGCTGTGAGGCGTTCAACAATGATTGCTTTTATGAAGGGCGCGTCGGCGGATGGAATATCATGCCCAATGGAAGCTGGATTTTTATGAGTACCGGGACGGGGACCGCGAGGAAAACGTCCGGCAGTGCGAGGAAATTTTGTCGCGTTAAAATGCTGGCGGATACGCCGGCGGGTACAGACCTTTTCCGGCTGGAGCCACGAACAGGTGGCGGGAATCTGGCTGGGGCCGGGGCGCGTTTGCGCAGGAAGCGGCGGAAGAGCTCTATAGCCGTCTGTGCGCTGCTCCGAGGCGGTGCTGCGGGAAATTACCGCTTTGGGGCAAAGCCGGCGCAGTGCTGTGCTCTGGCATTTAGCCGGCGAAGCGTGCGCTGGAAAAGCATCCGATGACGAAAGAGACTGATAGAAGGACTGAATCGCCTTTCTGCTCTGCCGCCAGCGGTGCAGGATACGGCGCAGCGGTTCGAGCAGTACTGCGACGTCCGCCGCTCCGGCGCTGCAGCGCCGCCGGAGGACAAGGGAACAGGCGATACCTGGGCCGTATCCGGGCCGACTGCCATCGACAGGCAGATGGAGCGGGTGATCGATTATACCGAATAATTGACGGCGGAGCAGGCTGTGACGCTGGCGGGATTCACAACGGGTGGCAGGCGCTGTGAGATGGATCTGTGCAGTGCCGGCGCATACTGAGAAAGAAAGAGATGTGGACGGGGAAACAGGAGTTAATATCTACCGGGGGCGATTCTTAAAAGATAGGCAGAGCGGGAGCACAGAAAATGCTGTGCCCGCTCTGCTTTATCCGGCAGGGGAAAACGGTGAACAATGCAAAAGCCAACACGGCGGAAAAAAGCCCTGCAGAAATTTCCCGACGAAATATGGTTTGCAGGAAAGGTCTGTTTCCAATACAAACAGCAGGCTCTGACAGTGTACCGACAGCCCGCCCCAGCCGAGGAGAAAGGCGGCCAGGGCGGCGGTGCCGGTGAGCGGCGCGCCCTGCATACGGAGGCTGCGCCGGTGGATGGATCGAGAAGCCCCGCAAAAAAGCGGTGGACAGATGCTCTGTCATGCCAAAGGGAGACAGCGCCGCTTCCAGAGCGGCAGCGAGCAGATG
>VOFB01000356.1_pt1 | contig 84000 bp, 143 predicted proteins | sample 5384141 | NCBI WGS metagenome assembly VOFB01 (sample SAMN12384721, study PRJNA508395) | human gut metagenome | isolation source: healthy gut A | host: Homo sapiens | reverse complement strand
CGTGCTGCGCTGTCAGGTGGTGGCGGCCCTGCGCGCGGCTATGATCGAAAAAGGCTTCCTGGAGATCACCACTCCCATCCTGACCGCCTCCTCCCCGAAGGCGCACGGGATTACCTGGTGCCCAGCCGCAAGCACCCCGGCAAATTTTACGCCCTGCCCCAGGCTCCCCAACAGTTCAAGCAGCTGCTGATGGCTTCGGGCTTCGACAAGTATTTCCAGATTGCCCCGTGCTTCCGCGACGAGGATGCCCGCGGCGACCGCAGCCCGGCGAGTTTTATCAGCTGGATATGGAAATGGCCTTTGCCGGCCAGGAAGATGTGTTTGCCGTGCTGGAGGACGTGCTGCCCCCATCTTCGCCCAATACGGCACCATGGCACCGCCTACTCCGCCCCCTTCCGCCGCATTCCTTATTTGGAGGCCATGGAGGACCTACGGCTCAGACAAACCCGACCTGCGCATCGACCTGACCATTTCCGACGCTACAGAACTGCTTTCCGGCTGCGGCTTTGGTCCTTTGAAGAGGGTCGAGCGTAAAAGCCGTGCCTGTATCGGACTGTAAGCCACCCGCAAGCAGATCGACAAGCTCTGCGCCGACGTGGAGGTCCAGGCGGGCGAGAAGGTCTACTGGTTCCGCATGGACGAAAAAGGCGAGATCGTGGGCGGTATCGCCAAATTCATCCAGCCTATCCGGCCCGAGCCCAGGTGATTTCCGCCCTGCACCTGACGCCCAACACCCTGGGGCCTGTCCGCTGGTAAATCTGACGGAGGCCAGAAAGACCGCCGGCGTGCTTGAAGCTGTTGGGCGCTGCCTGTGCGGCCCATATGGACCGGGAACGCTATGAGTTCTGTTGATTGTGGATTTCCCCATGCCTATGAGATCGGGGAGAAGCGGGGAGCTGGAATTCTGCCATAATCCCTTCTCCATGCCTTCCGGCGGGCTGGAAGCCCTGGAAAGGCGAACAGGGCGAGTTGGATCCCCTCACCCCATCCTGGCGGATCAGTACGATCTGGTAGTCAACGGCGTGGAGCTTTCCTCCGGCGCAGTGCGCAACCACGATCCGGAAATCATGGTGTGAAGGCCTTTGAACTGGTGGCTAAGTGAAGAAGATGAAGTCCAAAGTTCCCCTGCCATGTATCAACGCCTTCACCTACGGCGCGCCGCCCCCAAATCGCTCCGGCGTGGACCGCATGGTCATGCTGCTTTCCGGCGAAGAGTCCATCCGCGAGGTCCCCCTTCCCCATGAACAAAACGCCCAGGATCTGATGATGGGCGCCCCCGGCGAAATGACCCCCGGCCCAGCTGGAGGAGCTGAACATCGCCGTGACCCGGCGCGAGGGAGGACTAAAGCATGGACTTCCACCGTGTGACGGCAACCGCCGATCCCCTCTATGCCCCGGCCATGGCATTGTACCGTGCCAGTTTTCCATCCCATGAGCAGCGTCAAACAGCCTCTCAGGAGGCGATCCTTTCCCATCCGGATTATCATTTCCTGGTGCTGACCAGCAGGGCGCTTTCCATTCCGGTATCCTGCTCAACTGGATACGCCGCACTTTCGCTATATCGAACACTTTGCAATCTCCCTGCCCTGCCTGGCAGCTCGTTCCCTGGCAGCCGCGGGCCGACCGCGCGGACACGCCGGTGATCCTGAGATCGACCCTTTGACAACCGACATTGCCGTGCGCCGCAAACGCTTTTTATGAACGCTTGGGCTTCATGCTCAACCCCTTCCCCCCCATGTGCATCCGCCCTATCACGACGGCCTGACCGGACATGCGCTGCTGGTGCTGTCCCCGGCCGGAGGCGCTGGAAGAAGACGTTTATCAGGCCTTCGCGCAGTATCTGCGCACCGTAGTCATGGCCTGACCCCATGCATCGCCATTCTTCCCGGCGAATACTCAAAAATCGAAAAACTGCCGCAGGAAATGGATTCCGCGGCAGTTTTTGTCGTCTGAACGGAAAACAGTAAAGTCCTCCTGCACGGCACGCAATGCGTTTCCGGCCGGCTGGAGCTTTCCCAACACCCCTGGCTCAGAAATGGATCACAGTGACCGGGCGGAGGCACTGGGGCGGAAACCGTGCCTCCGCCCCTGCAGGCCGTCCTGACCGTTCCGTTTGCAGTAAAACAGCCCTTCCGTCCCCCCCGTTTGTTCCACGGCACGCGGACGGCTTTCCGTACCAGTGAGAAAAGCGCCCGGTTCCGGGCGCTTTTCTCATGCAATTAAGCCGATCAGGCGCGCTCTGCGTCCGCGTCAGACGCTTGATGGCCGCCTCCGCCGCAGCGCGCGGCGCCTTTGTCCGCCGCTTCTTCCACATACACCAGCGCAGGGCCGCCGGGCGCGGGTGTATTTCGCCCCCTCGGCCGGCGTTATGGGCCGCGAGCCGTTTTCCACATCATTGGTAGAACCTGCGGCGTTCCGTCTGCCCAGCGCAGAATATAGACCTGCCACATTACGCCTTCCTGCAGCAGCCCCAGGCTCTGCTTCCATTCCAGCACCCGGCGCACGGGCGTCAATCTGAGCTTCATCGATCTCCCCGGCCGTCAGCCTCCAGCACCGCGGGCGATCTGGGGATAATCGGTCGTCAGCACCATATCGTTGCCCGCCTGCAGGAGGCAGCACCGCCGCCGCGCCTGCCGGCAGTGTATTCCTTCAACGCGTCCATGGCCAGATCATCGGTTAAAATCCGCCTTCAAATCCCAGCTCAGCGCAGGATTTCATGCACCGGCAAAGCGAAGCCGGATATGCTTCGTCCATGCATGACAATATTGTTGCGACACCAGCACCGCCGGCGCACCGTCCGGATCCCTGCTTTGAAAGGCGAAAATCGACTCCATAAAGCTCTCATAAAGGGGTCGCTCATCCAGGGGAAATGCCGGTGGGTGTTCAAATTATTCTATAGCGGAAAATGCTTCCAGCACGCCGCCAATGCCGGCACGGTTCATTTCTTCCACCACAGCGGACACATATTCCGCCGTCTCCTCCGCCGGTGCGCCCAGCGTGCGGGGATAGATATAATCTCCGGGGTCGGTGGAAACGTCGCACACCGGGGCAAAGTTGGACGTTGACGCCCAGCCCCAGCAGGAAGGACGACTTTTTCCGCCGCATCGCCGCGCAGAGGACAGACCCCCACAGCGTACAGCGCCTGGGGCGCGGGAAAACTTGTCGGCGCGCAGATGGGGTTCGCTGGCCCGCACCACAGTTCCGCCTCCTCGTCCAGCACCGATCAGCAGCGGAATGTCCGCAGACTGCTGCAATTCCTCCGTCAGGGCACGCACCTGGGCATACGTTTTACCCTTAAAAATCCCGGCCAAAAGGATCATACCGCCCAAATGATACTGCGCCGCATCCTCTGCCGCGTTCTCTTCGGGGCAGCGCACAAAAACAGCTGCCCCACCTTTTCTTCCACTGTCATGGCAGCGATCCGCGCCGCAATGGGATCCTGCTCCTCCGCCGGGGGCGCCTCACTCCGGGTGGAATCCATCGCCTGCGCGCCGGACGGCGGCGCTTCATCATCCGACAGCGGCGCGCCGCAGCCGCACAGCAGCGACAGCAGCAGAACCACAATCGAAAAAGTGAAAAATACCGCTTCAAAAAGACCTCCTCCACGTTTTTTCACTTGTATCATGGCATAAACTAAGCCGGAAAACAAGCCCGCAGCAATATTATATTTTTATAAAAACACTGCCAAAACGGTTGCCGCACTCCCGGCGGTATGTTAAAATAAAATTAAGATAATAACGATAACATTAATAAAACATAAAAGTTCAGAAAGAAGGATGCAACGAAACGTCGCCGGAAGAGGCGGATCACTTATGTATTGATCGAAACGATTACTGCAGGATAAGAGGTTCGTCCATGCTCGTTGCCGCAGCATGGCTTTTTGCATCTTTTTTATAATTTCTCATAATTTACAGCAAAGGAGGTGCATTTGCGTGCATTGATCGAAAAAACAAATGAATCCCTGTCATCCGTCATTCCCATCACCGCCATCGTGCTGCTGCTGAGCATCTCCATCGCTCCCCTGACGCCGGGCGCGCTGATTTTGTTCCTCTTCGGCGCGGTGCTGCTGGTGGTGGGCATGGGCCTGTTCACCCTGGGCGTGGACATGTCCATGACGCCCATGGGTGAGGGCATCGGCGTGGAACTGGCCAAGCGCAAGCGCATGGGCATCCCGCTGCTGGTGGTGCTTCATCCTCGGCGTGGTGGTCACCATCTCCGAACCGGACCTGCAGGTGCTGGCCCACCAGATCCCCAGCATTCCCAACATGACGCTGATCCTGGCCGTGGCACTGGGCGTGGGCGTGTTCCTGTCCCTGGCCCTGATCCGCATCCGGCGGAAAATCCCCTGTCCCGGTGCTGCTGGTGTGCTACATCATTGTTTTCATTCTGGCCTTCTGCACGCCGGATACCTTTTTTGTCCCCGTGGCCTTTCGACTCCGGCGGCGTCACCACCGGGCCGATCACCGTGCCTTTCATCATGGCGCTGGGCATCGGCATGGCCTCCATGCGAGAACGATAAAAACTCCGGTTCCGACAGCTTCGGCCTGGTGTCCCTGTGCTCCGTGGGACCCATTATCGCCGTTATGCTGCTGGGTATTTTCATGCCCGAGCCCCAGGGCGGCAACTTTCCATGGCTGAACTGGGCGACATTCAGCACCACCCGGGATGCGGCCGCGTGTTTCCGTCGAAGCCCTTCCCGCCTATGCCGAAGAGGTGGCTGATCGCCATTGCTGCCCATCGTGGTCGTGTTCCTGATCTTTCAGCTGATCACCCGCCGCTTCCAAAAGCCACCAGCTGGGCAAAATGGCCATCGGCATCGTCTATGCCTATGTGGGGCTGGTCATGTTTCTGACCGGCGGTGAACGTGGGCTTCATGCCCTCCGGTCAGATGATCGGCGCGTCGGCCTGGCCGGCAGCGCTGTCCCCTGGATTCTGGTACTGGTGGGCATGGTGGTGGGTTATTTCATCGTCCGCGCCGAACCGGCCGTGCAGATCCTCACCCGGCAGGTGGAAGAGGTGTCCAACGGTTCTGTGACCCAGAAAGCCATGATGAACGCCCTGTCCATCGGCGTGGCCCTTTCCGTGGGCCTTGCCATGCTGCGCATCCTGACGGGCTGCCCATCATGGCCCTGATGATCCCCCCGGGCTACATCGTGGCCCTGGGCCTCACCTTCCTGGTGCCCCAGCTGTACACCAGCATCGCCTTCGACTCCGGCGGCGTTGCCAGCGGGGCCATGACCTCTACCTTCCTCCTGCCGCTGGCCATGGGCGCTTGCAGGCCCTGGGCGGCGTCGTCATTACCGATGCCTTTGGCATTGTGGCCATGGTGGCCATGACGCCCCTGGTCACCATTCAGATGATGGGCTACCTCGGCACGCGCAAGGAGCGCAGGCTCTCGGCCGCCCGCAGCGAAAAGCACCCTGTCCGGCATCATGTACTTTGACAGCGACTATGAAGAGGAGGCCGCCGTATGAGCAGAAAACAGACACCGCTGTGCCTTTTGTGCACCATTGTGGAGCGCGGCGGCGGCCAGCGGGCATTCCGTACTTCGAAAAGCACGGCATCGCCCTGCACTACCGCATCAGCGGCGAGGGCACCGCATCTTCGGATCTGCTGGACCTGCTGGGCTTCGGCACTTCCGAACGCGACATCCTCATCAGCCCCCTTTGCCCAGCGCAGCGCCGTGGACGGCTGGTGGAAGAAATCCACCGGGACGGCTCCCACATGCGGGCCAAGGGCATTTTTGTTCGTGCTGCCGCTGACCGCGGCCAGCGCCATTGCCGGCGGCCCTGCTGGGCGCCCACAAATGCAGAGGAGGGAACTGCCATGGAGCAGAACGCCAAAAACAGAGCATGATTCTGGTGGCCGTAAATCAGGGCTACACCGAAGCTGTGATGGCCACCGCCAAAGCCGCCGGCGCCCGGGGCGGCACCGTAATCCGCAGCCACATCCTGCGCAGCGAAGAACACGACTCCTTCGGCGGCCCCATCGTTCGCCGGCGAACGCGAACTGCTGGTCATCGTGGCCTCCAGCCAGGGCGAGCGCAACGCCATCATGGAAAGCATCGACAAAGCCCACGGCGGCGAGTCGGCAGCCCATGCCATTCTCTACCCATGCCCATCGAGCAGATGGTGCACATTTCCTGAAACAAAACGACCAGGGGGAACCAAAACGGTTCCCCCTTTCCTGTTTTCCTCCTTCCGCCGCCGCTTCGCGACGTAAAATCCCCTTCTCTTGTGAACTCTTGCCAAAAGGGCTCCATCCGATTTGTTGAAAACAGAGTGGGTAAAAACGCACAAAACCAGTTGACAGAACGCCGGATTTATAGTATATTATAGACACAAAGAAGAAAGGGGTGAGTCCAAAGGACAGGTAAGAAAAGTCTTCTTCCGAATGAAGAAGCACACAGAGGCGCGAGACCCAGGCGAAGTTTTCAGCAAACCCTTAGACGTTCCAAACCGGCTTACGAGAAGCAACACGTGCAAGCGTAGAACCTGAAGCGATTTCTGTTCACCAGCACACATTGGTTTGTAGAGAAACAACAAGGAAGCGGGAAATGTTCCCAAGGATACGCGATTCTGACGAAAAGATTTGGGTTATAGATTTCTAAGAAAGAGTAGGTATCGTCCATTGGAGAATGTAGAACAGCAGTAGTCCCCCGGTCACGCTGGATGGCCGGGGGATTGTATTTTTTACAAAGAGGCGGGGGCCTCTTCTTTTTTTGCCCTTAACAAAAGAATCAGAGTGGTTTTTGCCCTTCTTGGAAGAAGGGCGAACTTTGCGCCCCCGCAGCGGGGCGGAGGTTTGCTCCTCTTAGAAGAGGGGAACAGCTGCGCCCACATTTCTTTTCTCTCGCGAGAGAAAAAAACGTGCCGCGCCCGGTACAAAGAAAAAGAGCGCTGGGAGCGGCTTTCGTGGCGAAAGCTGCTCCTTTTTCGTTCGTGCTCTACGTCCTGAAAACGAGTGCCTTGGTGCTATGCGGACTGGTTTACCACTTGCGCCGCTGCCGCTGACGGGTGCGGGCGGGTAGGCTGTTGCATTGGATCGGTATAACAAAAAATACAACAAGTTGTTGTAAATTTATGCTTTGTAAAAATTACATTGTATAATAATATAAATACCTAAAATTTTTTGTCATCAAACATATAAAAACAGAAAGGAAAAGTGATAAAAATGAATATTGATCGTTCACAGAAGAAGGTATCCATATCGCTTCCCATGGAACTATACGAACAAATCAAAACATTATCAGAGGAATCACAGCGTACCACATCAGCCTATATCCGCCAAGTCCTCCGCATATACCTGCGGTATTACGCCGAGCATGCGGAGGAGGCGGAAAGCGATCCTTTGATCGTCAAATGAGCAGTGAAAAGGTGATGCCGGATGGCTACAAGCAAGCGGGTGTTCACATTGCGTTTGTCAGAGGATGTGCTGGATAAAATCGGAAAACTGGCGACAAAAGAGCACCGATCTATTACAAATTATATTGAGTTTGTGCTGCTGCAGCATTTAGAAGAAGATGCTCTCGATTCCGAACAACAGAAAACGAACCCTTCTCGCACCTGTTAGCGGCAGCGGCGCAAGTGGTGAAACCAGTCCGCATAGCACCAGGGAACCCACTACCAGGACATAGACACAAAGGAAAAAGGAGCAGCTTTCGTCACGAAAGCCGCTCCCAGCGCTCTTTTTCTTTGTACCGGGCGCGGCATCGTTTCTTTTTCTCTCGCAAGAGAAAAAAAGAAATGGGGCGTAAACGTTCCCCCCTTCCAAGAGGAGCAAAACCCCCCCGCTGCGGGGGACGCAACCATCCCCCTTCTTGAAAGAAGGGCAAAAACCACCCGCCTGCTACCGGTAGAGAAAGCTCCCAAAGCCCCTTTGCCCCGCCGGGGAAAGCAACCTGAGGGCGCAGCCCTTTTTCAAAAAAAAATTGAATCACAGGAGGGACATTATGAATACGACATATGGCTGGCTGTACCAGCATTACGCACATCCGCTGCTGGAGAAACAGCGGCAAAAAGCGCGGGAGGAACTCGAAGCGCTGTGCCGGGAATATGACCTGGATCCGGGCAGCAGATCAGTTTGATTGACCAGATGGAAGGCAGCTGTTCCCTGTCCGGCGCCGCAGCGTTTTCCATCGGCGTTTATTTTGGGATGCAGTTCGCTTCAAACCCCTGTTTTCCGAGCTGAACAAAATGATGGAGCCTTTATCAGATCGAGTGAACCACAGTTCCGCACGTCCCCGGCTCAGTCCCGCAGCATCCGCGTAGCGTTGAGCACTGCCAGCACCATCACGCCCACGTCGGCGAACACGGCCCACCACATGGTGGCAATGCCCACGGTGGTCAGCGCCAGCACAGCGGCCTTGACCGCCAGGGAAAAGACGATGTTTTGACGCACGATGCGCACCGTCTTTTTCGCCAGGCGGATGGCTTCGGGCAGTTTTTGAGGGTGCGTCGTCCATCAGCACCACGTCGGCGGCTTCGATGGCCGCGTCGGAGCCGAGGGCGCCCATGGCCACGCCCACATCAGAGCGGGAGAGCACCGGCGCATCGTTGACGCCGTCACCCACAAAAAGGAGTTTTTCCTTGCCCTGCTTGTGTCTCAGCAGTTCTTCCACCTGGGCTACTTTGTCTTCGGGCAGCAGTTCGGTGTGCACTTCGTCCAGGCCCAAGGTCTGCGCCACCCTCCCCCCACGGCCCGGCGGTCGCCGGTGAGCATCACCGTTTGCGCACGCCCATCGCATGCAGTCCGGCAATCGCCCGGGCCGCGTCGGGTTTTACTTCATCGGAGATAACCACATGGCCGGCGTACACGCCGTCTGCCGCCACATGGATCACGGTGCCGACACAATCACACGGCGGACAGGCCACGCCGTGTTTTGCCAGCAGCTTTTCATTGCCTGCCAGCACAGTTTTGCCATCCACCACGGCCTGCACGCCATGGCCCGGTACTTCCTCCACCGGCCCCAGACGGCTCAGATCAATCTCCCGGCCGTAGGCCGCTTTCAGGAGCGGGAAATGGGGTGGTCGGAATAGCCCTCTGCCAGGGCAGCCAGTTCCAGCAGTTCTTCCCGGCTCAACTGTTCCGGGAATACCTGGCTCACCACAAAGTTGCCCTTTGTCAGCGTGCCGGTTTTGTCGAACACCACGATGCCGGCGTCCGCCATGGCTTCGAGATAGTTGCCGCCCTTAACGAGAATACCTTTTTCGAGGCTCCGCCGATGCCGCCGAAGAAGCTGAGGGGCACGGAGATGACCAGGGCGCAGGGGCAGGACACCACCAGGAAGATCAGCGCCCGCTGCACCCATACGCCCCACTGCCCTGTGATGAGGGAAGGAACGACCGCCAGGGCCAGGGCGGCAAAAACCACCGCCGGGGTATAGTACCGGGCAAAGCGGGTGATAAAGTGTTCCGCTTTCGCCTTTTTGCTGCTGGAGTTTTCCACCAAATCCAGAATCTTCGCCACAGTGGAATCACCGAATTCCTTCTGCACCTGCACATGCAGCAGTCCGTTCAGGTTCACGCAGCCGCTGATGACTTCGCTGCCCGGGCCAAATGTCCCGGGGCACGGATTCGCCGGTGAGGGCCGCCGTATCCACGGAACTGCTGCCCTCGGTCACTATGCCCGTCCAGCGGGATTTTCTCGCCGGCTTTCACCACAATGGTGTCACCGATCTTCACTTCTTCCGGGTCCACCTGCACCAGCGCGCCGCCGCGCTCCACATTGGCGTAGTCGGGGCGGATGTCCATCAGCGCGGCGATGGACTGGCGGCTGCGGCCCACAGCCACGCCCTGGAACAGCTCGCCCACCTGATAGAACAGCATCACTGCCACAGCTTCGGGGTACTCGCCCGCGCCGAAGGCGCCCAGCGTGGCCACCCCCATGAGGAAGTTTTCATCAAACACCTGTCCGGCGCGAATATTGCGCAGGGCTTTCCACAGCACATCCCAGCCCACAATAGCATAGGGGACGAGATACAGCGCCGCCCGCAGCCACAGCCCGCCGGGCAGGGCGTCCTCTGCCGGCAGGAAAACAGCAGTGCATGGGCAGCACTGGCGGCCAAAATGCGCCGCAGTGTTTTATTCTGTCGTTTTGTCATCTTATTTCTCCTCCTCCGTATTCGGATTCTGCATAAAACATGCCCGCACAAATCCCCCGCGGGCACGTTCTGCATCAAACGCTCAGCGAACAATCTCGCAGTCCGGCTCCACTTTGCGGCACACCTTGACCACTTCGTCCATAATGCTCTCAAAGCGGTCATCGTCGGCCTCTACGGTCATTTTCTGGGCCATGAAGCTGACGGTGGCGTCGGCCACGCCGTCGATTTTTCCGGATGTTGTTTTCCATTTTTTGCTGCGCAGTTTGCGCAGTCCAGATCGATCAGCTTGAATGTCTTTTTCATAAAACTGTTCTCCTTTTTTCAAAGTATGGAATAGAATCTACACGGGAAAGAAACTCATTCGGAAATATGATCCATGCCCTGGTTGATGATGGAGCGCACATGATCGTCGGCCAGGGAATAGAACACGGTTTTGCCTTCGCGCCGGTACTTCACCAGTTTTCCGCCTTTCAAAATGCGCAGCTGGTGGGACACGGCGCTCTGGGTCAGATCCAGCACCCTGGCAATATCGCACGCACAGCTCGGATTCAAACAGCGCATAGAGGATTTTCACCCGGGTGGAATCGGCGAACATTTTGAACAGCTCCGCCAGATCGTACAGTACCTCGTCGGCAGGCAGGTCTTCCTTTACTGCCGCCACGCGGTCTTCGTGATACTCCTCCTGCTCGCAGCAAGGGGCGGTTTCTTTTTCTCTTCCTGCTCCATGGTGTCTCTCCTTTCAATATATGAACATCTGCTCATATGTTATTCCAGTTAATTTCATTTGTCAAGGCCAAAGCAAAAAATATTTCTTCTTTTTGCAAAACCGGATTCAGGCGCAAAAAGCGCGCCCCGTCGCTGGACGGGGCGCGCTTTTTTCTATTTCGTTGGGACGGCGCTCTTATGCCATGCCTGCGGTGATGATCGCCATCTTTGAAAACTTCGTCGGCGTTGCAGCCGCGGGAGAGGTCGTTGATGGGCGTTCAGGCCCTGCAGGATGGGGCCGTAGGCATCGTAGCAGCCCAGGCGCTGAGCGATCTTATAGCCGATGTTGCCGGCCTCGATCAGGCGGGAAGATAAACGTGTTGGCATAGCCTGCCACGGGGGAGCCGGGAACTTCAGCTGGCCCACAGTGGGAGACACAGCAGCGTCAAACTGCATTTCACCGTCGATCGCCATGCCGGGGTTGAGCTGCTTGGCAATCTGGGTGGCCTCGGACAGAGCAACCGTGCCGCCCTTTGCCGGAGCCCTTGGTGGAGGAGGACAGAAGGCAAAACTTCGGATCAATGCCGAAAAAGCGGCGGTCTTTGCGGTCTCGATTGCCACCTCAGCCAGCTTCTGGGCAGCAGTAAAGGTCACATTGCCGTTCCTTGTCCTTATCGTCCTGATAATCAATGTTGATGGCGCAGTCGCCCATGCAGATGGTGCGCAGGTTCTCCTCGCCCACAGGACGGTTGAGGATGAAGCAGGAGGACACCAGATGCGCGCCCGGCTTCGTCTTGACGAGCTGCAGGGCGGGACGAACGGTGTCAGCCGTGGAATAGGTCGCGCCGCCGAGCAGAGCGTCGGCCTTGCCCATCTTAACGAGCATGGTGCCGAAGTAGTTGCCCTTCATCAGGCTGCGCGGCACTCTTCGGGGCTCATCTTGCCCTTGCGCAGATCCACCATGGTGGACACCATGGCGTCCATCTCGGGATAAGTGGCAGGGTCGAGGATGGTGACACCGGAGATATCGAAGCCGTGGTTGGCCGCTGCGGTGCGAACCTCGCTTTCATTGCCCACCAGGATCACGTCCATCAGATTTTCATTCTTCAGACGGAACGTGGCCTCCAGGATGCGCGGATCAGGACCTTCGGTAAACACGATGGTGCGGCGCTTTGTTTTCAGGTTTTCTCTCAGCTTTGCAAACATATCCATAGTTTCTTCCTCCACTCAATTTCAGATTGTTCCCTTATGGTCTGTTTGTCAGGTTCCATTTATCAAGCACAGTATACACTGCTTTTCCCATTTCCGCAAAGAGGTGTCTTTACACGCCGCTGCTCTCACCAAAAGGCGCTGTGTCCCTTCGGCAGGCGCCTGGTTTCGGCACACAGCAGCAAAATGCGGCAAAAATCGAGAAATTTTGCAGATTCTTCTTTACATAAGGTATTTTTGCCCTTTATACTATACCCATCGTATTATGAGAGACCACAAGGGGGAGTATTATGGCAACGGATTTTTCTCCGCACATTGTCCATGCTGCGCAAGGAACAGGGCATCAGCCAGCGAAAGGTGGCCGCCGCGCTGGGGGATTTCCCAGGCGCTGCTGAGCCACTATGAAAACGGCATCCGCGAACCGGGTCTGGGCTTTGTCATCAAAGTGTGCGATTACTATCATGTGTCCGCCGACTATCTTCTGGGCCGCACGCTGGATCGGGAGGGCACCACCATCGCCGCTGAGGATCTGTACGATTCCTCCGCCGAAAAAGGAAATGTACTGCGCGGACCCATCATCGCCATGCTGCAGAAAAAACTGGTGGTAAATACCACCAGCATGCTGTTTGACCTGCTGGGCAAAGTGGGCAACAAGGAAGCTATTCAGGAGGCCGCAGCCTATCTGGGCGGGGCGCTGTTCAAGCTGTACCGCCAGCTGTACCGCGCCGGGGGCAACGAGGAAAATATATGGCGGTGGACAGCTGCGCCTTTAACTCCGGCGCGGTGGACGCTGACCTTCACCTGTCCGAAGCCAAGTATGCCGCGGCGCTGGAAGAAGCTGCCAAAGACGGCGCATCTTTCCCCGATCTGGGTCACGACGCCATGAACGCCGCCTACCCCGGCGTACATCAGAGCGCGCTGCAGGTGTTTCACGCAGCCAGCGAGCGGGTGAATACTTTTTGGGAAGAAGTAAACGCGATCGTCCGCCCTGCCGGGCGGGGGCGCCCTTTTTGGCAAGAGGGGCGTTTACGCCCCACATTTCTTTTTCTCCCGCGGGAGAAAAAAGAAACGTGCCGCGTCCGGTACAAAGAAAAAGAGCGCCTGGAGCGGCCTTTGCGGGCCGAAAGCTGCTTTTTTCCTTTTGTGCTCTACATAAAACGGGTTCCCTGGTGCTGGGCGGACTGGTTTTACCGCTTGCGCCGCTGCCGCTGACGGGTACGGGCGGACAAGCTGCTGCGCTGGAACCATTGGGGCCTTGGTACTATTTGGAAAGATATTTTCCGACGGCTACGCCCTGTTCAAAGAAAATTTCGCTGACCTCGCTTTGGGCCGCAACGCAGTGGTCACAGCAGCGGTTCCGCTGCCGCCACTGCTCCGGAGTGCACACCCTGCGCAGTTTGTTCTCTTCCATCTCGCAGCCCAACATCGCTTCCCGGTATGCGGCCCGCTTGTGCGACTCGCCGTAGATAACGTCGGATGCAATATGATCGTAAATCAAACGCAAATATTCGTCCATAGAACACATTTCCTATCCTTTCAAACGTCATATTGTTAACTTTAAGTTCATACACCAAGGTGATTTCTATGTTCACTAAAAAATTTTTGCAGAACGTTTACTCGAAATCCGTAAAAGCGACACATACAACATAGGCAAACATTGCCGCAGCGCTTGGTGTTTCTACTGCATTCATCAGCGATATGGAACATGGCCGCAAGACAACATCCATAGAAAAATTGGCGCAAATCTGTGCATTTTACAATATTTCCGCAGATTATCTGTTAGGCTTAACAAATGAAATGCGGCCGCCGGTGCATAACCAGAAAGAGGACGCGTCATGAGTCCCCTTTCAGAACGTTTAATTTTATTAAGGGAACAGCACCGCTTGCCGCAACGAACGGTGGCAGAGGCAATCCAAATAACCATGCGCGCATATCAGCGTTACGAATACGGTGAACGGGAGCCACAGCTTTCCACTGTAATCGCGCTGGCAAAATTTTATCATATTTCATTGGACGAACTGGTCTTTGGCCCAAAAGAAATCGCAGGTTCCCCCGAATGGCAAAGACTCCCTATGAGTTCCACAGCAAAGGATCATTTTTTACAAGAATACACAAAACGGGAGACCGTTGTGTTTTGGGAAAAAGATTCTGTTCTTTGTGAACAGGGCAACCTCAAAATGCGGCGGCTGTATGAATGAATATCGCCTGTAAATAACCATAGGTTATTATAACAGAAGAAAAATTTTTGTCAATAACTTTAAGTTATTTTTCAAGAAAGGATTGTCATGGAAGATTATCGTCTCCACATCCGCGCCAAACGAAAAGCGCTGGGCTTCAGTCAAAAACAGCTTGCCTGTGCCGTGAATGTATCCCAGCCCTTTATTCACGATATTGAGAGTCAAAAAAGCATCCATCCATGGATGTGCTGGCGCGTATCTGCAAAGTGTTAAACATTGAAATTATCTTTCAAGATATCGAGGAAACGCCCGTCAGTCATAAAAAAGCCGAATAACATCCCCGCCCATGGGAATGGGCGCCCACCAAGCCAACACCCACAGGAGGTTTTATTTTATGTCAAAACAGACCCATATCCGAAACTTTTGCATAATCGCCCACATCGACCACGGCAAAATCCCGGCCGACCGGCTGATGGAAAATGCGACGCCGTGAGCCAGCGGGAAATGGAGAGCCAGCTGCTGGACAACATGGACCTTGAGCAAAGGAGCGCGGCATCACCATCAAAGCCCGGGCGGTCAAACTGTCCTACAAGGCTCAGGACGGGGACGTACGAGCTCAACCTGATCGACACCCCGGGCCATGTGGACTTCAACTACGAGGTGTCCCGCTCCCTGGCCGCCTGCGAGGGAGCTATTCTGGTGGTGGACTCCACCCAGGGCGTGGAGGCCCAGACCCTGGCCAACACCTATCTGGCACTGGAACACGATCTGGAGATCCGCCCGGTCATCAACAAGATCGACCTTCCCGCCGCCGATCCCGCCCGGGCCAAGCAGGAGATCGAGGACATCATCGGCCTGGTGGCCGAGGACGCGCCCGAGATCTCCGCCAAGCAGGGCGTCAACATTGAATCGGTGCTGAGGACATTGTACGCCAACGTGCCCGCCCGAAAGGCGACCCGGCCGCGCCGCTGCGGGCGCTGATCTTCGACAGCCAGTACGACAGCTACGGGGCGTCATCGTGTATTTCCGCATCATGGAGGGCACGCTGCGCACCGGCCGCATGCGCCTGATGGCCTCCGGCGCGAATATGAAGTGCTGGAGTGCGGCTACCTCAAACCCTGGGCATGGAAAATCCGACGCCCTGATGGCCGGCGAGGTGGGGTATTTCACCGCCAGCATCAAAAAACGTGGCCGACACCCGGGTGGGCGACACCATTACCGGGCCGAGCGCCCCGCTGCGGAGCCGCTGCCCGGCTACAAGGCCGCCCAGCCTATGGTGTTCTGCGGCATTTACACCCGAGGACGGCAGCAAATACCCCAACCTGCGCGACGCCCTTGAAAAAACTGCAGCTCAACGACGCTTCGCTGTCCTTCGAGCCGGAAAGCTCCGCGGCGCTAGGCTTCGGCTTCCGGTGCGGCTTTCGGCATGCTCCATATGGAGATCATCCAGGAGCGGCTGGAGCGGAATTTGACCTGGATCTGGTGACCACCCTGCCCTCGGTCATCTACGAGGTGGTGAAAACCGACGGGACCACCGTATCTGTGGACAACCCCCCAACTATCCCGATCCGGCGGAGATCGCGGAAGGCCTAGAACCCTATGCCAAAGTGTCCATCATCACGCCGCCGGAATACATCGGCAACATTATGCCCATGTGCCAGGAGCGCCGGGGCGTCTACAAAGACACCCAGTATCTGGACACCAATCTGGTGGAACTGCACTATGACATGCCGCTGGGCGAGATCATCTACGACTTTTTTCGACGCCCTGAAAGCCAAAACCCGGGGCTACGCCTCCTGGACTACGAGCTGTCGGGCTATCAGCCCAGCGACCTGGTGAAAGTGGACTTGCTCCTCAACGGCGACCAGGTGGACGCTTTGAGTTTCATCGCCCACCGGGAAAGGCCTATCCCCGCGCCCGGCGCATCTGCGAAAACCTTAAGGAGAATATTCCCCGCCAGCTCTTCGAGGTCCCCATGCAGGCCGCCATCGGCGGCAAGGTGATTGCCCGCGAAACCGTGAAAGCCATGCGCAAAGTCGTGCTGGCCAAATGCTACGGCGGCGACATCACCCGCAAAAAAAGAAGCTGCTGGAAAAGCAGAAAGAGGGCAAAAGAAAATGCGCTCTCTGGGCAGCGTACAGCTTCCCACCGAAGCATTCATGGCCGTCCTCAAACTGGATGAAGAATAACGAAACACAAAACAGCAAAGCGGGCCGCCTGACAGGCGGCCCGCTTTTCCGGTTTTCCACAAAAATCCTCTATTCCGTCCCCGGCGCCGGTTCAGGGCTGTCCGGGTCCCCTGCCCTGCAGGCGTTTCAAAACGCGCTTTTCATGGCGCGCAGAAACCACGCCGAGCCGGCGCTGATAAAAGCAGCACAATTTCATCAAGGCAGTGCGCATCATCCAGATCCGGATCATCGAGCACCATCAAAATGTCCTCAAGCAAATCCACAGCCTCGTCGTGTACCTGGCTGTGCAGATCGGCCAGGTCAAATTCCCTCAGGCAGCGGTAAAAAGCTGCGCCCCAAAAGCACGGTATTGGATATTGTTTTCCACGGTATCCGGCTCATCCGGCACAAACAGACGCATGACGGCACGCTCCCTTCCCGGTGTTTGACAGCCCAAAACAGCAAAATATTGAATACTTATATTATACTTGGTTCATACTTAATTTCAACTAATATCAACCGAATAAGTATAAAATCTACTTATTAAAAGTATGTTGGAGTTCTGATATGAGCAAAAATAAGCATTTAGGACTGCTGATCGATCCGGAAACGCACTATAAGCTGCATTATATGGCCAAATATGAGGGCCGCTCCGGCAACGGCGAAGTGCTGTATCTGATCCGTCAGGCCATCCGGGAATTTGAACAATGCCACGGCGAAATTGCGCTGCCGGCACAGCAGGACGCCCCTCGCGGTTGAACACGCGGAGGGCGTTTTTAGTGCCCGAAGCGGGGCGAGGTTTTCTCCTCTTGGAAGAGGGGGGAGAACGTTTGCGCCCCATTTCTTTTTCTCTCGCGAGAGAAAAAGAAACGTGCCGCGCCCGGTACAAAAAAAAAAAGAGCGCTGGGAGCGGCTTTCGTGACGAAAGTTGCTCCTTTTTCGTATGTGTCTATATCCTGATGGCAGTACCTTGGTGCTATGCGGACTGGTTTCACCTTTGCGCCGCTGCCGCTGACGGGTGCGGGCAGGCAAGCTTACGCGCTGGAACCAATGGCTTTCGGTGCGAAAGCCGCTTCTTTTTCCTTTGTGTCTATGTCCTGATGGCAGCACCTTGGTGCTGGGCGGATTTGTTTGACCGTTTGCGCCGCTGACGCTGACAGGTGCGGGTACGCTGATGGATCATATTTCGATTTGATAGCGTTCCATGCTCTCTTTCAGTTCCGAAAATATCGGTTTGATAATAACTGCATCCCAAAATAAACGCCGATAGAAAACGCTGCGGCACCGGACAGGGAACAGCTGCCTTCCATCTGGTCAATCAAACTGATCTGCTGATCTGAATTAAAGGCCATACTCTTGACACAATGCTTCGATGTCTGCCGCGCTTTCTCCCGCTGCTCTTCCAGCAACGGACAAACATAATGCTGGTACAACCAGCCGTATGTGATTTTTATGATCTCCCTCCCTTTCCTCTTTTCATCTGTAGAAAAAAAGAGTAACTCTCAGGATATAAGATGTTTTCTTAATTCCCAAAAGAATTACCCCTATATAAGGGTATACTAATATGGTAAATGTCAATACGGTATTCCTCTGCTAAAATATACATATCATTGGGCAGAGGGAGGCAGATATAGTTTGAAAAGTATAATCAAATACACCGTAAAAGAATACGGAACTGTAAAAAGTCAACCTGGCTCAAGTCATGGATAATCGCGGCGTGACCAGAAATCGCCTGCGGGGAATTAACTGGCGTGAAATATGATGTAATCGACCGTTATTACAAAGGAACCGATATTTCTATGGTCGATTTGAATTTTCTTGCAAAAGTATGCTATGTATTAGAGTGTTCCATTGCTGAACTTTTAGAATATAAAGCACCATGACTTTATAAGAAAAAAGGAACAGGCGTTGCCTGTTCCTTTTTATTTATCTGCAATTTACTTTTTACTCTCACAGATTACCCCTATATAAGGTATACTGATAAATGGTAAATGTCAATATGGTATTCCTCTGCTAAAATATATTCATCAATGGGCAGGGGGCGGTTATGGTTTGAGAAGTATTGTCAAATATACTGTAAAAGAATACGGAACCGTAAAAGTCAAACTGGCCCAAGTTATGAAAGACCGTGGTGTAACCAGAAACCATCTGCGGGAATTGACCGGCGTCAAATACGATGTAATTGACCGCTACTATAAAGGGACTGGAATTTCCATGATCGATTTGAACTTCTTCGCAAAAGTATGCTATGTACTGGAATGTGACATTTCAGATCTTTTGGAATATGAAGCACCGTAAATAAATAAACTATAATCTCTAAAAAAGGTTGGCCTTCAATTAAAAGGCCAACCTTTTTTGTATAAAATGCCCATCCGCACCTGTCAGCGGCAGCGGCACAAGCGGTAAAACCAGTCCGCATAGCACCAAAGCACCCGTTTTCAGGACGTAGAGCACAAAGGAAAAACGAGCAGCTTTCGCCACGAAAGCCGCTCCCAGCGCTTTTTTTTATTGTACCGGGCGCGGCACGTTTTTTTTCTCTCGCAAGAGAAAAGAAATGTGGGCGCAAACGTTCCCTCTTCCAAGAGGAGCAAAAAACACCCGTTGCGGGGCGCAGCCGTTCCCCCTTCTTCCAAGAAGGAAAGCAAAAGGCCATGGGCTTGTCCTCCGCAGAAATGTATGGTATTCTGATTGCGGCGCTGCCAAAAAACGGTAGGCGGTTGGCCCTGAATTCATTCTTCGGAATGATGGAGGGGTATGTTCTTTGCGCCTCGGAAAGGGGGCTGCTTATGGTTACATATTCGGATCTGATTCGGATCGGTATCTTAATCGTTGGCATTATCGGCCTGTTTTTCAGGCCAATAAAAAGAAATGACCGCCGGAACCCTGACAAGTACGGCGATCATTTCGCAAAGCTTAACAGGCTAACCGCTTATCGGCAGCGCCCTTTTCTATTTATATTATAGGCTGCTGCCTTAACTCTGTCAACCCTGCCATACAGTATCCCGATCCCCATACGACGCCGCAGTTTTCCAATGAAAAGCAAGATTTTTCAACATAAAAGCCAGCCCACCCGCACCCGTCAGCGGCAGCGGCGCAAGCGGAAAAACCAATCCGCATAGCATCAGGAAACCCACCATCAGGATATAGACACAAAGGAAAAAGAAGCGGCTTTCGCAACGAAAGCCACTGGTTCCAGCGCGTAAGTCAGCCCATCCGCACCTGTCAGCGGCAGCGGCACAAGCGGTAAACCAGTCCGCATAGCACCAGGGAACCCGTTTTCAGGACGTAGAGCACGAACGAAAAAGGAGCAGCTTTCCTCACGAAAGCCGCCCAAGCGCTCTTTTTCTTTGTACCGGGCGCGGCACGTTTCTTTTTCTCTCGCGAGAGAAAAAGAAATGTGGGGCGCAAACGTTCCCCTCTTCCAAGAGGAGCAAAACCCGCCCCGTTGCGGGGCGCAAACGTTCCCCTCTTCCAAGAGGAGAAAAAAGCCCCCAGCGGGGCAAAAAAATCCCCCGGCTGCCCGCCGGGGATTCTTATTCACTGCCGCTCGTGGTTGAATATCCACTGCTGCTCCGTCCGCCGGAGCGTTCATAGTGAACAACCACACGGCGGTTCGGCTCGGTGCCGATGGAGCCGGTGGACACACCGGGATAATCCTGCAGGGCGCTATGGATCACATGGCGCTCATAGGCGTTCATGGGTTCCAGCGTCACATTGCGGCGCAGGCGCACTACTTTTGCCGCAACCTTGCGGGCCAGCGCTTCCAGCGTCTGCTCGCGCTTGGCGCGGTAATTTTCCGCATCCACATGGATACGCACGCGATGGTCTGCGCCGTGGTTCACAGCATAGTTGGTCAGCTGCTGGATGGCATCCAGCGTCTCGCCGCGATGGCCGATCAGCTGACCCAGACGCTCGCCCACCAACGTGACTTTATAATGGCCTTCTTCATCCACAGTAATCTCCGGCACCGCATTGCTGTCCAAATGGGCCAGCAGGCCGGTCAGGAAAAGCCTGGATCTTTTTCCGCCTTTTCATCGTCCGCAGCGGTGGACACGGCGCTTTCGGGGCGGGCACAGTTTCTTCGGAAGATTCCGCTGCCGCGGCGCAGGGGCGCTGCAGCAACTGGTTCGGAGGGCGCCGGCGCGCTTTCTTCCGCTTCCTCCGGCGCCTCATAGCTGACACGCACCCGGGCCGGATTGCCGCCCAGGCCCAAAAGCCGCTTTTGGCGCGCTCAATCAATTCAACGGACACATCGTCCCGTTCCAGCCCCAGCTGCGCCAGAGCCTTTTCGATGGCCTCTTCCTCCGTCTTGCCCGTCGTTTCAATATACTTTGTCATACGGCAAGCTCCTTACTGATCCGTAGTTTCGTCCGAGACGGTTCTTCATCCAGCTCATCGTAATGATTGCCGAACGAGCGGCCTCTGGCGTAGGGGCCGGTCGCCCACGCGGCCGGCTTCGGTGGTGCTGTTTTTTCTTCTTCTTTTTGGGGAGCTGCGCCGGACTGATTCTGACGCTTGCGCTTTTCCTTGCTGGTGTTGCGGTCCTGCACCTGGGGACGGTTCTTGGCCGCCTCCATGCGGCGGATACGGTCCTGCCGGGCCGCTTCTTCGCGCGCGGCCTCTTTCTTTATCCAGCTTGGCGCCGTAATATTTCTGCAGGATCAGTTCCTGCACAATGGAGAACACGCTCATGGCAATCCAGTAGATACCCAGAGAAGCGGGCAGGATGAAGCCGATGTAAACGCTCATCAGGGGCATCATAACCATCATCATGGTCTGCTGGCTCTTCATGGCCGGGTCAGTATTGATGCTGGTGCGCATGGAAACCACGCTCAGCGCCAGGTTCAGCAAACCGGAAACAATGGGGATCAGGATCAGGGCAAACGTTGCCAGGGATACATTGCCCTGCTGGAGCTGGCCGAAAGCGCTCCAGGGAATGGCCGTCAGGTCGATAAAGCCCAGGAAGTTAAAATCAATGGGGAATACCTGGGGCACAATGGCCTGCATGGCGTCGGGGTGTTCAAAAATGCCTTTGGCGATCTGGATTTCTTCATAAGCCTGCTGGCTTTGAGGAAATTCGTAACCGATGTTGATCAGAGCCTGCTTCAGCGCCTCCACCTTTTCCAGCGCTTCAGGACGCGCCATATTGATCAGCATGAAGTTCAGCACAGGGCGGCGAATGATACCGTACAGTGCGATCAGAATGGGCAGAGGCAGAAAACTCCATAAACATCCGCCCAAAGGATTCACATGTTCGGACTGGTACAGCTTCTGGATTTCCATGGCGTACCGTTCCTGGTCGTTTCCGCAGCGCTTTTTGATCTCCTGCATCTTCGGATTCATCCGGGCCATGTGCATGGTATTGCGCTTGGACTTTGCGCTGGGATAAAGCATGATCAGCTTGATGGCCACCGCAAAGAGCACAATAGACCAGCCGTAAGAACCGGTGATCAGATACATCAGATACAACAGCAGAGAAAACGGCCACATAATGAGTCTCATCAGAATTAACATTGTGTGGTTCCTTTTTCCGAGTGAAGAAGGGACAGATCCCTTCTTCTGATTTTCCCTTCAGTCTGCGGACTGCCGCCTGCGGCGGAGCGGGGTCATTTTCCAAGGTACATCCCCTCGAAAGAGGGGATTGCCTCCGCAGGGCAATTTTGAGGGGCAGGGTTCCCCTCCTCCGTTCCATCAGGGAACGGGATCGTATCCGCCCTTGTGGAGCGGGTTGCACCGCAGGATGCGCCGCAGCGCCAGCCAGCCGCCCTTGAGCGCGCCGTATTTTTCCAGAGCCTGCAGCGCGTACTGCGAGCAGGTGGGAATATAACGGCAGCAGGGACGGTGCATGGGAGAGATCCATTTGCGGTAGAATTTCACAAGGAAAATCAGCACGTGCTTCACGGCTTGTCCTCCTGCACCAGGCCCAGCTGGGCCAGAGCGCGGTCGTAATCCCGCTGCAGCATACTGTGCGGGCAGCGGGCCGTGCGGCCACGGGCCACCAGAAGCACGTCCCATCCCTGAGCCATACGGTTCTGGCTCAGACGGAACAGTTCCGCAGCCTGCGCCGGGCGCGGTTGCGCACCACGGCATGGCCAGTTTTGTGCTGACGGTAACGCCCAGACGGTTGTGCGCGCGGCCGTTTTTCCGGCAATAGACCACCACGGACGGGAGAACCGCAGATGCGCCCTTGGCATACAGCCGCCGGAACCCATAATTCTCCTTGATGGTGACCGAACGCTTCACAACCTGTCCTCTTCCTTTCCTTCCACTTGGCACTTCAAGGGACGATTTCTTTTGCTTTGAAAAAACAAATAAAACCGTCCCTGTCAGATCCTATCATTTTGCGGTGCGGCGAGAGCCATGGCGCCTCTTACTTGCTCAGGCTCAGACGGCCCCTTTGCACGACGGCGGGCAAGAACCTTGCGGCCGTTTGCAGTAGCCATTCTCTTGCGGAAACCATGGACCTTGGAAGCATGCAGCTTCTTGGGCTGGTAAGTACGCTTCGTCATTTTGAACTACACCTCCTGAAAGATTTTTCCGGCGGAAAAACTGATTTTCCGCGCTTACTCGACGGCGGGCGAGGGCAGCATGCCGCTCACCCCGCAGTTGACTGTTTCAATCGCATAAAAGCGCAGATGATATTATATCGAAAGAATGTCCATCTGTCAATGAAAATATCCGTTTTTTGTTCTCTTTTTTTCCGTTTTTGATTACTTTTCTGCAGCAGAACGCCGCGGCCCCATATCTTGCCCGCCCTTTTGAAAAAAACCAGATATAGACTTCTTTCGCACAAAAAATCAGTATAATAGATTGAATATGTATAGACAGCTTCCTCCTTTTTGCTATAATTTTAGATGTATTATTTTGCGCTTTTTGCGCCTTTCCCCCAAAAAGCGCTCATTTTGCAGATTCTGTGGCACGCGGACGTGCAACTTTTCCACTGGCGTGCCCTTTCTGTGCAGGGGCCGTCTCCGTCCCTGCGCAGAAAATCTGTAAAGAAAAAAGGAGCGAAACGGATCATATGAATTCCATTGCCGACATCTGGAGCAACATTCTCGAGCGCATGAAGGGCGAGCTGTCGGAGACAACCATTAACACATGGTTCGATGACGTGAGCGCCGTGGGGCTGGAAAAGGATGTATTCATCCTCCACTGCCCGTCGGACTTCAAGCGCAGCAACATTGAGCAGCGCTTTCTCGGAAACATTCAGGCCGCGCTGCGCGATATTTTTCCGCCACCTTTGAAGTGCGGCTTCTGGGCGACGAAGACTACAATTCCTACTGCAAGGGCATCGTGGCAAAACCCACATCCCTGATCGAATCGGGCGAATTTACGTTCGAAAACTTCGTGGTGGGCAAATCCAACCAGCTGGCGCATGCTGCGGCCCGAGCTGTGGCCGACGCGCCGGCGGAGTCCTATAACCCCCTGCTGATTTACGGAGACTCAGGCCTGGGCAAAACCCACCTGATCTATGCCATCGCCCATTCCATCCGCCAGCACAATTCCGGGGCCAAAATCGTCTATATCAAAGGCGACGATTTCACCAACGCCCTGATCCAGGCGATTCGCGAAGGTAAACAGCTGGAATTTCACAACAAATACCGTGATGCGGACATCCTGCTGGTGGACGACGTGCAGTTCATCGCCGGCAAAAAGAGACGCAGGAAGAATTTTTCCACACCTTCAACACCCTCTACGAGGCCCGGCGGCAGATCGTGCTGACTTCCGACCGGTCGCCCAAGGAAATGACGGCACTGGAGGACCGCCTCAAGACCCGGTTTGAATGGGGCCTGCTGGCCGACATTCAGCGGCCCGACTATGAGACGCGCATGGCCATCATCAAGAATAAAGCCATGCAGCTGGGTACGCCCCTGCCGGATTCCATCTGCACATATATTGCGGAAAACGTCACCGCCAATGTGCGGCAGATTGAAGGCACAGTGAAGAAAATCCTCGCTTACCGCGAGTTGCTGGGCAATGACATCGACGAAGAGAGCACTGCCCGCGCCGTGCGCGATATGCTGAAAAAAGGACAACGAGTTTGTCCCTCCGCCTCTCTGGTGATTTCCGAAATCAGCAAGTATTACAATCTGGAGGAGCGGGTGCTGCGGGGGCAGCAGCGCTTCAAAGAAGCCGCCACCGCACGCCAGGTGGCTATGTATCTCATCCGCCGCCTGACCAATCTCTTTTGAGTGAGATCGGAAAGGAATTCGACGGCCGCGACCACACCACCGTAATGCATTCTATTGAAAAGGTGGAAAAACAAATGAACAAAAGCCCCGCTTTTGCCGAGACTGTGAAGGCCATCACAGCCAATATCAACGCCAAAAACTAATTTCTTTTCTGCATGTCTTTTTCCACATTTCCGTGGAAAATTCTGCACCGGCTGGGGAAAACTTTTTCTTGCAGCGCGCCGTGGAAAACCGGCAAAAATTTTCCACATCCCTGTGGATGCGCTTTCCTTTGCCCTCTCTCGCCATTTCCCACTTTTCCACATTTCCCGGCCCCCTACTGCTGATACTGCATTTTATTCTATTCTTTTTTCAAAAAAACAGTTTTTAACAAAGCGAACTTTGGAAGGACGGTACGCCTTATGAAATTTTCCTGCGAAAAAGCGCTGCTGCAAAGCGCAATCAACACAGCCTCCCGGGCCGTGGCTTCAAAAAGCTCCATTCCGGCGCTGGAGGGCCTGCTGCTGGAAGCACGCAACGGATATCTCACAGTCAGCGGCTACAATATGCAGCTTGGCATCCGCTCCCGCTTCCAGGCCAACATCACCGAAGACGGCGAACTGGTGCTAAACGCCCGCCTGTTCGGCGACATCATCCGCCGTATGCCCGACGATATGATCGTTTTCTCCAGCGACGACAAGCTGATGGTTTCCGTGGCCTGCGGCGACGCGGATTTTTCATATCCTTGGCCTGAATGCCGCGGACTTTCCGGATCTTCCTGATGTGGAAGACGATTATACCTGCACAGTCCGGCAGGACATTCTCAAAAGCCATGATTGGCGGTACATCCTTTGCCGTGTCCACGAACGAAAGCCGCATTGTGCACACCGGTTCTCTTTTTGAAATTGGCGACGGCATGCTGACCATTGTTTCGGTGGACGGCTTCCGGCTGGCTCTGCGCCGGGAAAAATATGAGAAGCTTGAAGGGGCGCGTTTACTTTTGTAGCGCCCGGCAGTGCCCTCAACGAAGTGGAAAAGATCTGCTCCGACAGCGAGGACGGCGCAATGGTGATCCTTGGCTCCCGCCATGTGCAGTTCGAGGTGGGTGAAACGCAGCTGATCTGCCGCCGGCTGGAGGGCGATTTTCTCGACTATAAAAACGCCATTCCCCGCCAGAATCCCATTGTGCTGACAGCAGACAAACGCGCTCTGATGAGCAGTATCGACCGCGTCAGCGTGGTGATTTCCGATAAAATGAAAAGTCCGATCCGCTGTATTTTTTGGCGACGGCAGCGTAAAGCTCTCGGCCCGCACCGGCAACGGCGACGCCAAAGACAGCTGCCCCATTGCCGGAAACGGAAATGATCTGGAAATCGGCTTTAACAACCGCTATCTAATGGATGCGCTGCGCTATGCGTCGGCGGACGAAGTAAAAAATTGAACTGAACAGCGGCATCACGCCTGCGATCATCGTACCCACTGAGGGGGGAGGAAAACTTTCTCTATATGGTGCTGCCGGTGCGTCTGAAAGCGGAATAACAGAAGAAGAAAGGAACCTGGAATGGAAACCGTAACAATCCATACCGATTTTATTAAACTGCAGGATCTTCTCAAGCTGACGCATCAGGTGTCCTCCGGCGGCGAGGAAAGATTGTCATTCAGGAGGGCAAGTCTGCGTCAACGGAGAAACGTGTACCATGCGCGGTAAAAAACTGTATCCCGGCGATGTGGTGTCCCATATCAGGGCCACGAGACGGCTGTGGCCCGGCAGGCATGAGGGTCAATACCCTTTCCCTGCAGCAGTTCCGCAACTATCCGGCGCAGGACTTTTCCTTTGACGGACGCTGCAATGTGATCTATGGGGAAAAATGCCCAGGGCAAGACCAATCTGCTGGAGGCGATCGCCTGTCTCTCCACCGGCCGCTCGCCCCGGGCGCGCAGCGACCGCGAGATGATCCGTTTTGAGGCGGACAGCGCTTTGCTGCGGGCTTCGGTTTCTGCCCGGGAACGGAACTTTGTGCTGGAAACCCGGCTGCAGCGGGGCGGCCGAAAAAAATGACGGTCAACGGTATCAGCGTCCGCCGGGGCGCCCAGAGCAGCGGCGTGCTTTTTACCGTCTATTTCTGCCCTGAGGATCTGTTTTTGATTCGCGATGGAGCCGCTGCCCGCCGAAAATTGATGGACACGGCCCTGTGCCAGCTCCGGCCCAAATACGCCCAGGCGCTGATGCGGTACAACAAGGCTTATGAAAGCAAAACCCGCATTTTGCGCGACAGCGAAAGCGGCCGGATCTGCTGGCGGCTTTGCCGGAATTCAACCATCAGATGGCCTTGGCCGGGGCGACGGTGATTCATTACCGCGCACAATTTGCCGCGCGGCTGGCCGAGTATGCCGAAGCCAGCCACCGGGAATGCAGCGGTGGGCGGGAAACGCTGACGCTGCGCTATGAAACGGTCAAAAACAGTGACGGATCCTTTTGCCGACCTGTCTACGCTGTTTATGCAGCTGTCGGACATCAGAGGGAGCACGAGTGTGCAGAGCGCGCGGCCCGGCTGTGCCTGTCCGGGCCGCACAAAGACGATCTTGCGGTGCTCATCGGTGGCGTCAGCGCAAAATCCTATTCTTCCCAGGGGCAGACCCGGACGGCTGCGCTGTCCATCAAGCTGGCTGAGCGGGAGACTTACAAAAACACTGTGGGCGAATATCCGGTGCTGCTGCTGGATGATGTGCTCAGCGAGCTGGACGCCCGGCGGCAGGAATTCGTGCTCAACCGCATTCAGGGCGGACAGGTGTTCATCACCTGCTGCGAAGACGACCGGCTGGGAGCGCTGCTCAAAGGAAAGGTGTTTCACATTGCAGACGGCCAGGTTGTGTGACGGGAAAGGAGTGGCAGCGAAGTGTATGTTTCCATTGGGCCGGGCGCGGTGGTGCGCCGCGGTGATCTCGTGGGCGTATTTGATCTTGACAACGCCACCTGGTCCCACCGCACACGCAAAGCCTGGCTGTATGCGAGCGGGAAGGACGTGTCATCGCCGTGGGCGACGATTTGCCCAGGGCTCTTTTATTGTGCTCCGAGCGGGCAGATCCGGCCGCCGGAGAAAACGGGAGCACGACTCCCGCGCTGTTGTCTATCTGACGCAGCTTTCTGTGCAGACGCTGGAGAAACGGGTTCAGAGCGAACGAATCTGAGCGTGCTCCGGAGGGCCGGGGCACTGCAGGGGGAGCGTTTCTTCTCCTGCCCTCCCCTATGGGGGAAAAGAAAAACGGAAGAAGAAAAAATTCTTTTCCAAAACGTACCGCACGCGGAGTTTGGAAGAGGTTGTCTTTAGGAGGTTCCAGTATGGACGAAGAAAAGCAGAAGAGGATCGAAGAGCACGAGGTGAAAGAGACGTACGGCGTGGACAAAAGCAACGAATACGATGCCTCCGAGATTCAGGTGCTCGAAGGATTGGAGGCTGTACGTAAGCGTCCGGGTATGTATATCGGCTCCACGTCGAAAAGCGGTTTGCATCATCTGGTCTATGAAATCGTGGACAACGCCATTGACGAAGCCCTGGCGGGCTATTGCACCGATATTACCGTGCAGATCAACGAGGGCGATACCATCACCGTGACAGACAACGGCCGCGGCATTCCCGTAGATATCCAGGCGCAGACCGGGCGGCCCGCCCTTGAGGTGGTGTATACCGTGCTCCATGCCGGCGGAAAATTCGGCGGCGGCGGCTATAAAGTGTCCGGCGGCCTCCACGGCGTGGGCGCCAGCGTGGTCAACGCCCTGAGCGAATGGCTGACGGTGCAGGTGCACCGCGACGGCAAAATCCACCAGATGAAATTTTCCGGGGGCCACATCGTTGAGGAAATGAAGATCATTGGGGCACGGATCACACCGGTACCACTGTGACTTTCAAGCCCGACCCGGAGATGTTTGAGGAAACGGTATACGACTATGACGTGCTCCACACCCGTATGCGGGAGCAGGCGTTTCTGAATGCCGGACTGCGCATTCGCACCATCGACCTGCGCGCAGGCAGGGGAACAGAGCGACGGATGTGCTTTGAAGGCGGTATCCGGGAGTTTGTTACCTATCTCAACACCAATAAGGATGTGCTGCACGATCAGGTGATCTACATGGCCGGCACCCGGGACGGTTCCATGGCCGAGGTGGCTCTGCAGTACAACGACGGCTACAATGAGAACATCCTCTCTTTCGCCAATAACATCCATACGCCCGAAGGCGGCATGCACGAGAGGGCTTCAAGCGCGCCCTGACCAATGTGCTCAATGCGTACGGCCACAAAATGAAAATTCTCAAGGATGAGGAAAAAATCTCCGGCGAAGACTGCCGTGAGGGCTGACCTGCATTATTTCCGTGAAGCTGACCGACGCCCAGTTCGAAAGGCCAGACCAAGGCAAAGCTGGGCAACAGCGAAATCCGCACGCTGGTGAACAGTATCGTGTCGGAAAAACTGGAAATTTTCCTGGAGGAAAACCCGTCCGTAGGACGTCAGGTGCTGGACAAGGCTCTGATGGCGAACCGCGCCCGGGAGGCAGCAAAAAAAGCGCGCGAATCCGTTCGCCGCAAGACCGGGCTGGAGTCCGGCCAGATGCCGGATAAGCTGCAGGACTGCAACGAGCGCGATCCCGGTCTGTGCGAGATCTACATCGTCGAGGGCGACTCAGCCGCCGGCTCGGCCATTCAGGGGCAGGACTCCCGTTTCCAGGCGATTCTGGCCATGTGGGGTAAGATGCTCAATGTGGAAAAGGCACGGGCTGACAAAATTTACGGCAACGACAAGCTCTATCCCTGATCGTTGCGCTCGGCGCGGGCATCGGCAATGAGTTCAACATCGACAAACTGCGTTATCATAAAATCATTATCATGACCGATGCCGATGTGGACGGAGCCCATATCCGCACGCTGCTGCTGACCTTTTTCTTCCGCTATATGCGCCCGCTGATTGAAAATGGATATGTCTATTCTGCTGTGCCGCCGCTGTATAAACTGACCCGCGGCAAAAAGCAGCGCGTAGCGTATTCCGATGAAGAGCGCGACCGTATTTCTGCCGAGATGCGCGGCGATAACCCCAATGTAAAAGTGGATATTTCCCGCTTCAAAGGCCTGGGTGAAATGGATCCCCACGAACTGTGGGAAACCACCATGGATCCTGAGCGCCGCACGCTGCGCCGCATCACGCTGGACGACGCGGTGAAAGCCGACGATTTTCACCATTCTGATGGGAGAAAAAGTGGAACCGCGCAAAGGAATGGATCGAAAGCAACGCCAAATACGCAGTCAATCTGGATATATAAGGAGACGAGGCCAACATGGGACACAACAGAGATTATAAACCGGAGGATATCGATTTTCCCCATCAGTAGATTACTGAGTCCGGCCTTGTCGCCGAACTGGAAAAAAGCTACCGGCAATACGCCATGAGTGTGATTGTGGGCCGTGCGCTGCCCGATGTGCGCGACGGTCTCAAACCGTACACCGCCGCATCCTCTACGCCATGTATGAGGATGGGCTGACGGCGGACAAACCTTTCAAAAAGTCGGCCACCTGCGTGGGCGACGTATTGGGCCGCTACCATCCCCACGGTGACAGCAGCGTATACGACGCCCTGGTGCGTCTGGCGCAGGATTTCTCCATGCGCTATATGCTGGTGGACGGCCACGGAAACTTTGGCTCCGTAGACGGCGATCCCCCGGCTGCTTACCGTTATACTGAAGCCCGCATGAGCAAGATTTCCGAGGAAATGCTCCGCGATATCGACAAGGACACCGTCAACTGGGATCCCAACTTTGACGAAACCCGCAAAAGAGCCGCGCGTGCTTCCCTCCCGTTTCCCGAATCTGCTGGTGAACGGTTCTTCGGGGATTGCTGTGGGCATGGCCACCAACATCCCGCCCCATAACCTGCGGGGAAGTCATCGGCGCGTGCATCTGTGTGCTCAACGATCCGGAGGCTACCCTGGCCGATCTGATGGAGCATGTGAAAGGACCGGATTTTCCCACCAGCGGTATTATGGGCCGCAGCGGCATCCGTGCCGCTTATGCCACCGGCCGCGGCCGGGTGGTGATCCGCGCCCGCCACGAATTTGAGGAATTCGGCAAGGACCGTACCCGCATCATCATTACGGAACTGCCCTATCAGGTGAACAAGCGCCAGCTGATCCGCAACATTGCCGAGCAGGTGAAGGAAAAACGCCTGGAAGGCATTTCCGACCTGCGCGATGAGACGGACCGCAACGGCATGCGCGTGGTGATTGAGCTCAAGCGCGATGCAAATCCCCAGGTGGTGCTCAACCACCTGTTTACCCAGACCCAGCTGCAGACCAGTTTTGCCATCAATATGCTGGCTTTGGTGGACAATCAGAAACAGCCGAAAATTTTGTCCCTGCGCCATATCATTGATGAATATCTTACGTTCCAGGAAGAAATCATCGTCCGCCGCACCCGCTACGATCTGAAAAAGGCTCAGGAGCGCTCATCTGCTTGAAGGACTGCTGGTGGCCCAGGACAACATCGATGAAGTCATTCAGATCATCCGCACCAGCTATGACGACGCAAAGAGCGTTTGTGCGAGCGCTTCGGCCTGGACGATATCCAGGCCCAGGCTATCCTTGACATGCGCCTGAAAGCTCTGCAGGGCCTTGACCGGGAGAAGCTGGAGAGCGAATATAAGGAACTGGAGGAGAAAAATTACCTGGTTCCAGAAGATTTTGTCCGACGACAGCCTGGTGCGCCAGATCCTGAAGGAAGAACTGACGGCCATTGCCGAAAAAATTCGGTGACGAACGCAAGACGGAGATCCAGGACGTCGAGGGACGAGATCGACATTGAAGACCTGATCGAAGAAGAGCAGTGCGTCTTTACCCTGACGGCAGCCGGCTATATCAAGCGTACGCCGGTGAGTGAATATGCGGCCCAGAGCAAGGGCGGTATGGGCAAGAAGGCATTACCACCCGGGAAGAGGACTATGTTACCGACGTCTTCACCGCCTCTACCCACGCCCATATTCTCTTCTTTACCGATACCGGCAAAGTATACCGGAAAAAGGGCTATCAGATTCCAGAGAGCGGCAAAACCGCCAAGGGTACCAATATTGTGAACATTCTGCAGGTGGAACAGGGCGAGCGCATCCAGACCATGATCCATACCCGGGACATTGAACACGGCGAAAACCGGTTCCTGTTTATGGTCACCCGCGCCGGCACCGTAAAACGCCTGCCGGTGATCACGCTGAAAAATCTGCGCAGCAACGGGATCCGCGCCCTGCGCATGGAAGAAGGGCGATGCTCTGATCGCCGTCCATGAACGGACGGAACGGAAAACATCGTTATTGCCACCCATGACGGACAGGCTGTGTGTTTTCGGGAAACGGATGTGCGCGCCATGGGCCGTGATGCCATGGGCGTGCGGGGCATCCGCCTGCGCGAAGGCGATTTCGTGGTGGGCGCCGGCGTGGCCGCGGAAGGAAAAGAAAATTCTCTCCATTACGGAAAAGGGATATGGCAAGCGGACGGCGGTGGAGGAATACCGCCTTACCAACCGGGGCGGTTTGGGCATTCAGGAACTATGCCGTCACGGACAAGACCGGCCCTGTGGTGGGCATCAAGATTGTGGACGGCAGCGAAGATTTGCTGTTGGTGACCCAGAGCGGTATCTGATCCGTACTGCGGTGGAAAACATCCGCGCCGCCGGCCGTGCAACCCAGGGCGTCATCGTTATGCGCTTCAAGGAAGAGGGCGATCAAGTTATTGCCCTGCCCCTGGCCGAACGGGAAGAGGAAAAAGGGCGCAGAGGAAAGCGCGCACAGGAGATGCAGTCCCCGCCGCCGAAGAGAGCGGGCAGGAGGATAAGCAGGAATGAGCGGAGCACGAGATTGGCTGAAAAAACACCAGACGGCTACCGTCCAGGACCTGAGCAATGATATGTGGGTGCGCATTGAGCGCACAAACCGCATGCTGGAGCAGTACGGCCGCGGGGACTTTGTGGAAAATATGCCGGTGCTGTTTGCGCTGTATTACTGCACCGCCATTACAGTGATGCAGATCCCCGAAGAACCCACGGGCATGGAGCTGCAGAAACTTTATCTGGAAAAACGTCCGCAATTTGGAAAATGAGTGCCTGATCGACGAAAAGGAGTCCGCCCATATGGTGGATGCATTTCATGAAGCCTGCCGCAGCATTGCGCAGGAGCGCGTGGGAATGGCGGAGCAGTCGGAGGAAAACCCAATCCGTTCACACCCATCATCCGGGCAGGCGCCCGGTGTTTGGGCCTCCCATACCGGGATATACACTTGGAGCTGATTCAATTCCTGACTGATTTTGCAATATCTTACCGCATCCAGGGGACGGGCGCCACCCTCCGTTCCGGGAACAAACTGCGGAAAAACCGCCAAAGGGGTAGCAGCATTGCGTCCCTTTGGCGGTTTTTGTTTTGCAGGCAGAGAAAGAAAACGTCCGGCGGTGTTCGGGTATTCTCCCTTCATAGAACAGGAGAATACCAAAAATTGGAAAAAATGTGAAAAATCGATTGCAAAATGAAACTATAAGTGATATGATAGCGAAATCTGCCAGAAAAGAAAGGAGATGATACGGGATGGATCGCTGTGATGAAGTGTTTCAGCGGGTCTACGAAACCATGTTTGAACAAACGGATGATCCGCTCCCGGATGTGGTGCCTGTGACGCGGGGAACTGCGTTGTCAGATGCTGCAGCAGCATCTCCGGCACAGCAGTCAGCGGCTGATGCAGCGCTGCGGCGTCGATCGAAGCGACGCCGATCTGCAACGCATATCGGCTCGTGTTTCCAGCAGCTGCGGCGCATGGAATGCGCAATTCTGTTCCGCTGTGCCTGGCAGATTCGGCGCAAGGCGCCGGGCGCTGGCCACTATGGCCGCGGAAGACGAAAGATGCGGTAATGCAGCCAATTATGCCTATGACACGATGATCGGGTTGTTTTCCACCTGCGTGTTTCGTCCCCCCTTTCTGGATTCCCACGAGGAATGCGGGTGCTGTATAATGAAATTTACAGCGCCCGGGGATCTTTACCCGCCGGATGCGTCTGCCGGACGGCGACCGGGGACTGACAGAGCTGCTGGATCTGGGCTATGATCTGCTGCGCCTGTATGCAAAAAAGCCTTTGACTATGGAGCACGGCTCGCCTGAAATGGCGGGCCGTTTTTCTTGTTTTGGCATGCTCCGCAAAAATATGGCGTATGCGGCGAAAGAGCGCGCAAAGAATAGCAGAGCGGCTGTTTGGTTTGGATAGAAAAACCGTCGGCACGACCGGCGGTTAAGATAACGGAGTTTTTGCCTTTATAAAAGAAAAAAGAACACCCATTGGGTGTTCTTTTCAAAAAGCGGTTGGATCAGCCGATCTGATTGAGCTTCAGCGTCAGCGCGCTCTTCTTGTGCGCTGCGTTGTTCTTGTGGATCAGACCCTTGCTGGCGGCCATATCGACCTTCTTGACGGCGACCTTGTATGCGCCTTCCGCCTCGGTGCGATTGCCTTCTGCGGCAGCAGCCTCGAACTTCTTAATGGCGGTCTTCATAGCGGACTTCTGAACCCGGTTCTGAGCATTGCGAGCCTCAGCGAAAACAGAACACGCTTCTTAGCAGACTTAATATTCGGCAAACCAAACACCTCCTCCGGCAGGAAATTTGCATGGAGCACATCTCCATACTCCGTGCAGGATGATATTTTATCACGCCGAACACAAAAAGCAAGGAGTTTTTCAAAATTTTTAAATCTTTTTTGTATAAGAAGCGCCTTTTTCAAAAACTAAGGGAAAACTACCACATTTAGTGGGATACGAAAAAAGGGGACACAAAACATGCTGACCAAACGTACCGATCTGGCGCTGGAGGCCAGAGAGCTTTTTGAAGAAAGTGTGGGAGAAACCACTGCGCTGCAGGAGTGCAGGCACAGGAATACGGCCGGCGGGGCTGCGCGGTTACTGCTGTGGATATTCTGAACGGCCAGGGCAGCCATGCCCTGGGCAAACCTGCAATGGGGCGCTATCTCACCGTAACGCTGGAACAGGAAAATCTGTCCGGCAAAGGCTTTGAGGACGCTGCGCGCTGCATTGCTGAAGAGCTGCGCCGGCTCCTGCCGCCTCTGGACGGAGAAAAGCCGGTTTGGTGGCGGGACTGGGCAATCGGGATGTGACGCCCGACGCGCTCGGCCCGCTGGCAGTGGACGCCCTGCTGATCACGCGGCATCTGAAAGAATCTCTGCCCGGAGAGTTTGCCGCTTTTTCCCCGGTGTGCGCCATGGCGCCCGGCGTGCTGGGACAGACAGGTGTGGAAAGCGCCGAGGTGATCCGGGGTGTGGCCGAGCGCGTAAAGCCCTGTTGTGTGATTGTGATTGACGCCCTCATGTCCCGCTGTCTTTCCCAGGCTGTGTGCCACTGTGCAGCTGTCCGATACCGGGCTGATCCCCGGCTCCGGGGTGGAAACCACCGCTGCGCCCTCAATGAAGACACGCTTCATGTGCCGGTATTATCCATCGGTATTCCCACCGTGATCGACGGGGCGACCTGGCCGCCGACCTGCTGGAAGAAGCCGGCGCGGAAGAAACCGCTGCATCGCTGCGGGGGGATCATCGTTACCGAGCGCGGCATTGACGAACACATCCGCCGGTTGGCCAAGCTGACGGCGCTGGGCGTCAATCTGGCGCTGCAAAGTGCTCTGGACGTGGAGGACGTAGCCGCGTTTTTCACTTGAGTCTCCTGCCTGCTCCAGTGTAAAAATGCACAATCGCGGAAGGAGAAACGCAGGTTTTTCACAAATTGTCCTCTTCCTCTTTACAAACGAAAAAAAGGGCTATAATGAACCTTACAAATGAATCAGGCATTCTTCAGGGCAGGGTGCAATTCCCTACCGGCGGTAAAGCCCGCGAGCCGAAAGGCATGATTCGGTGAAATTCCGAAGCCGACAGTATAGTCTGGATGAAAGAAGAATATGCGGAAAGACCTTCCGCTTTTTGCTTGTTCTGAAATGTCGATTTCATTTCAGACTTTTTTTTCAAAAACTTTTCTGCGGCTGTCCCGTCCGGATTCTGTCTTTTGCAATCTAGTGCGGGCCCTGTCGCATACATGCTCCGTGAAATTTTCTATTATATCAGGTGATTCTATGCATGGTGGAAGAACAGGGAATTATATGCGCCGGGCCATCCGTCGCTGGCAAAAGCAAGGCGGACCCGGGCCAGTCCCAATCCTCTGGTGGGGCGGTGATTGTGAAAAACGGCCGTGTCATCGGAGAAGGCTGCCATGCCCGCTGCGGCGGATGCACGCCGAGCGCGCCGCCCTGGAAGCCTGTACAGAAGACCCTGCCGGGGCTACCGTTTATGTTACGCTGGAGCCATGCTGCCACCAGGGGCCGACAGCCTCCCTGCACAGGCGCTGATCGAAAGCGGCGTTGCCCGGGTGGTGGTTGGTTCCCGGGACCCCAACCCAAAGGTGGCGGGCAGGGCGTATCGCGCCTGCGCGCTGCCGGCGTGGCAGTGGAAAAAGATTTTGCGCCGGGAATGCGATGCCCTGAATGAAGTCTTTTTTCACTATATCACCGCCAGGACCCCGTTTGTCGCTTTGAAATACGCGATGACGGCGGATGGCAAAATCGCCGCCCGCACAGGCCGTTCTCAGTGGATCACCGGCGAGACAGCCCGCGCCCATGTCCACAGCCTGCGCAGCCGGTATCGGGCCATTTGGTGGGCGTCGGCACCATATTGGCGGATGACCCTCTGCTCACCTGCCGCATTGAAGGCGGGCGCGACCCGCTGCGCGTGGTGCTGGACAGCCGTTTTGCGCACGCCTTTCGACCGCAGAATGCCGTACAGACGGCGCAACAAAATCCCCGACCTTTATATCGCGGTGTGGAAAACGCGCAAAAGCGCACCGCTGAACTGGAACGGGCACGGTGTACACATTCTCGAATGCAAAACGGAAAAACGAGCGCGTAGACTTGCCGACCTGATGCAAGCCAGCTCGGCGCAGGCATCGACGGTCTGCTTCTCGAAGGCGGTGCGGAGCGTTCTACAGCGCTGTGGCCGGTGTGGTGCACCGGCTGTACAGTCTATGTGCCCCAAAATCCTCGGCGGCGCCGGCGCAAAATCCCCGTCGGAGGTCTGGGGGATTTGACAAGATGGTGCAGGCGCTTCCGCTGAAGGACGTGACCTGCACGCCGATGGACGAAGATTTCCTGATTGAAGGGAGATTGTAATGTTTACTGGACTTATCGAAGAAATCGGTACGGTGCGACGCATCGAGCGCGGCGCAAAGGGCGCTCGGCTGACGATTGCGGCGAATACCGTGCTCGAAAATACAAAAATCGGTGACAGCATTGCCAATCAACGGCGTATGCCTGACCGTGGTCGCGCTGACGGACGACAGAGCGCCGACGTGATGGCGGAGAGCCTGCGGCGTTCCGCGCTCTGGCAGTCTGAAAGTGGGGCTCGCCGGTGAACCTGGAGCGGGCTCCTGGCCGCAAATGGCCGGTTCGGCGGTCATATCGTATCCGGCACATCGACGGCACCGGCTCGGTTCTCTCGCAGACGGCGCGAGGACAACGCCGTGTGGGTGACGATCAAAACGCCTGCCGCCGGATGTGCTGGTAGCTGGTGGTGAAAAAGGCTCCGTCACTCTGGATGGTGTCAGCCTTGACCGTGGCGGCGCACGGACACCGACTTTTCTGTGTCCATCATTCCCACCACCGGCGCGCATACCATTCTTGCTCGCAAACGGCCCGGCGACAAAATCAACCTGGAAACCGACATGGAAAATGTGATCGCGTGCTGCAAAACGCACCAAAAATGCTTTGCCGGAGGGGAGTCCAGGAGAGCCAGCGGGATTTCCTGCGCCGCAATGGGTTTTCTTTTCACGGAACAGGCAGCAAACCAACTGGAGGGTTCCGCCTTATGAGAAACCATAAACTGCCGCAAAGGAGGAACGAAACATGGAACAAAACACTGTGGAAGAAGCGATCGAAGATCTTCGCGCCGGAAAACTCATGTATGTATTGACGATCCCGACCGGGAAAACTGAGGGCGACCTCATCTGCGCGGCACAGTTCGCCACGACCGAGAACGTCAACTTCATGGCGAAATACGCCAGGGGACTGATCTGCACCCCCATGAGCGAGAGTGAGCAGATTGCCGCCGCCTGGGCCTGGAGCAGATGGTGAAGGTAAACACTGACAACCACTCCACCGCCTTCACGGTCTCCATCGACCACGTGGACACCACCACCGGCATCTCCGCCGAAGAGCGGGGCCTTTACCTGCCGCAAATGCGCCGACCCCACCGCCCGGCCGGAGGACTGCGCCGGCCCGGCCACGTGTTTCCCCTGGTTGCCCGGCGGGGCGGCGTGCTGACCCGCAACGGCCACACGGAGGCAACGGTGGATCTGTGCCGTCTGGCCGGACTCGAGAGTGCGGTCTGTGCTGTGAGATCATGCGGGATGACGGCACAATGATGCGCACGGCCGAGCTGATGGAAAAGGCCCGGCAGTGGGGCATCAAGATCATCACCATCAAGTATCTTCAGGATTACTGCCGCCTGCCACGACAAGCATGTGGTCCGGGAGGCCTGGCCAAAATGCCCACCCGCCTACGGCGATTTCCAGATCTACGGCTACAGTCAACGACCTCACCGGTGAGCACCATGTGGCGTTGGTGAAGGGGGAGATCGGCGACGGCGAGAACGTGCTGTGCCGGGTTCATTCCGAGTGCCTCACCGGCGATGTGTTTGCCTCGACGCGCTGTGACTGCGGGGACCAGCTCCGCCGCCATGGGACGGATCGAACAAGGAAGGCCGGGCGTGCTGCTCTATATGCGTCAGGAAGGCCGCGGCATCGGTCTGATCAACAAGCTGAAGCCTACGAGCTGCAGGAGCAGGGTTTGACACTGTGGAAGCCAACCTCAAGCTGGGCTTTGCCGCTGATCTGCGGAATACTGGGTTGGCGCCCAGATCCTGCGGGATTTGGGCGTGAAGGACTGCGCCTTTTAACCAACAACCCCAGTAAAATTTACGGGCTCAGCGGTTTCGGCCTTCAAATCACCGGCGGGAGCCGATCGAGATCCGGCCGCAAAAGTATGACCGGTTCTATTTGAAAACCAAGCAGGAAAAAATGGGGCACCTGTTTGAACGGGTGGAATTGTAAGAAACAAAAACACAAACGTAGTACAAGATCGGTTTTCCAGGAGGGAAACGACAGAATTTGATACAGGTAGGGCAATATGATCGGGACCGGTATGAAGGTGGCCATTGTGGCTTCGCGGTTCAATGAGTTCATCGTAAACAAGCTGCTGGCCGGAGCCGAGGACGGCCTGGTGCGTCACGGCGTGGCCACGGAAGACATCACGCTACGTATGGGTTCCGGCGCTTTGAGCTGCCGCTGCTGGGACAGAAGCTGGCTCAAAGCGGAAGATACGACGCGGTGATCTGCGTGGGCGCGGTGATCCGTGGGGCTACCAGCCATTACGATCTGGTGTGCAGCGAAACGGCCAAGGGCATCGCACAGGCAGCCATGCATACCGGGTGCTGGTGTTCGGCGTGATTACCACTGAGAACATCGAGCAGGCCATCGAGCGCGCCGGTTCCAAGGCCGGCAACAAAGGCTACGACTGCGCCCCTCAGCGCCATCGAAATGGTGGATCTGCTGCGCAGGCATAAGGCGCCGCAGCATACAAAAAAGCCGGGGAAGCGGAAAAGGCTTCTCCCCGGCGTTGTTTTTTGTCAAGGGCTCAGCGGTAAATGCAAGTTCATTTTTGCGCGAAAGCAGAAAGCGCTTGTGGTATTTGATGCGGGCATAGGTCTGGATGCGGTGGAGATAGATCACGTCGTAAGCCCCCGCCCACCGCGCCGGCCAGAGGGATGCCCTGCAGAAATTTCATATACAGCAGTTCGCCGAAAGCGAACGGCCGTCGCATCGATCTGGCGGCGCAGTATGGTGGCGTCGTCCCAGCGGCCCAAACCGATGTAGCGGTCCAGCGCCCGGTGCAGCCAATGCCTCCCCGTGGGACAGGGCGGTGCGGATCAGCTGCAGCAGTAGAAACCGCCGCTCCTCCTGGGGGTGAGAATAGCCCGTACCCCGTAAAAACGGCGATTTCATAAAGACTTTGAGAATCATGGCGGTGAACAGGGGAATGTCGGGCAGCCCGATGCCCAGCAGGCCCAATCCAATGCCTTCCACGCCCGAACCAGATTTCTCCCGGCGGCCAGGCCGGTCTGCTTTCGGGGCGCTGCAGGTGCTGGTCCCCTGCTTCCGCACCGCGGCGCAGTGGGTCTGAAACAGGGCGGCCTTGCGTTTTTTGTTGTAAGTCTGCCTGATCACGCCGGTTCCCTTTTTTTAAAGATCAGCGCGAAAGCCTTAGAAAAGGCGTCGTCCAGCGTGTCCTGCAGGGTGTCGGGATGCGCTCTTCCAGCGTTCGGTTGAGGGCAGAATCCTTTTTTGTGCAGGTTTTTTGCAGATATGCTTTCTCCTGACGCAGCGTATCATCAGCCCATTCCTGTTCCCAGCTGTGCTGTTTGACAAACTTCATGGCCCCCCTTCCGGCGCTCCGCCGCCCTGCGCCATTTCCGGACAGGGCGGCGAATATCATTCAGTCACTCGGCCACGCCATGGCGCGTCGCAGCGGTTGTTGTATGTATTGTCCGCATCCCTTGCACCCAGTTGCCATGGGCAAACCGGGGACCCTGGATAATAGAAAATGCTCGGGCAAATGAATTGCCCCTGCGCCCATTGCTGCGCAAAACGCTTGACGCGCCCAAAGGCGCAGGGGTCAAGGGCCGTTTTACTTCAGCTTCTCCACTCGGCCACGGCCATGGCGTCGCAGCGGTTGTTGTATGCATTGTCCGCATGGCCCTTGGCCCAGTTGCCATGGGCAAACCGGGGACCCTGGGATAATAATAAATGCTCGGGCAAATGAATTGGCCTGCCCAAGGTTTGCTGCGCAAAACGCTTGACGCGCCCAAAGGCGCGGGGGGTCAAGGGCCGTTTTACTTCAGCTTCTGCCATTCGGCCACGGCCATGGCGTCGCAGCGGTTGTTGTACACATTATCCGCATGGCCCTTGACCCAGTGGTAATGCACTTCGTGGGTCTGAACCAGGTGCCAGCAGAACGTCCCACAAATCAGGATTCAGGGCGGGTTTTTGTCGCTTTTCACCCAGCCTTTTTTCTTCCAGCCCCAGGCCCAGCCTTTGGACAGGGCGTCGATGACGTATTTGCTGTCGGAATACAATTCCACGATGCACGGCTCTTTCAGCTTTTTCAGCCCTTCGATCACGGCGGTCAGCTCCATGCGGTTGTTGGTGGTGTGCGCTTCGCCGCCGGAGAGGGACAGCCTGTGCCCCCTATAGCAGAGAATGGCGCCCCAGCCGCCGGGTTGCCGCTGCACGCACCGTCGGTATACAGGGTAACAGTTTTCATAAAGGCTCATATTTACATACTTTGCCACGTCGGTGCCCGCGTCCTGGAGCAGCTCCACCTCGTCGAGCCACAGTTTGGCCACAGCGTCGCTGGGCATCGCCAGTCGCCCCGGGGCGAGAAAGATACCGAACTGACCTTTGGCCGTCCGGGCATGCAGTTGCGCTTGAACTGCTGGGCAAAGAAACCGGCGGTAGAACGTTGTCAGCCACTTTTGAATCACCGCGTCGCGGTAGCGCCCGGCAAAGGCCAGCTTGGCCAGCCGGTAAATTTTGGGGGCGGGGAACCCCAGCGCACAAAATGATAGAGGAAAAAGTCGTGGAGCTCGTATGGGCCGACCAGATCCTCTGTTTTCTGGGAGATGGCCCCGTTCACTGCCGGCAGCAGCTCCGGGGAGACCGGCGTGTCGAGAATGTCCTCCAGCACGTCCCAGTTCCTCGCCGCAGCGATTGTCCTTGGCGTATACTCCACCAGATGCCGCACCAGCGTCTTGGGCACAGAGCAGTTGACGGCGTACATAGACATGTGGTCGCCGTTGTAGGTCCACCAGCCGAGCGCGAGCTCCGAGAGATCGCCGGTTCCGATCACGAGGCCGCCGGACTGGTTGGCAATATCCATCAGCACCTGCGTGCGTTCGCGCGCCTGCCAGTTTTCATAGGTCACGTCGTGGTTGCTCCATGGACTGCCCGATGTCCCGAAGTGGACGCGCACCGCCTCGGAGATGTCCACGGTGCGCAGCGTTGCGCCCATGGCCCGGCCAGCTCCACGGCGTTGTTTTTCGTGCGGTCGGTTGTTCCGAAGCAGGGCATGGTGACGGCGATCACACGAGGTGGGCTGCGGTCCAGCATCTGCATGGCGATCATGGTGATCAGCAGCGCCAGCGTGAGTCCAGCCCGCCGGACAGACCCACCACGGCCGTCTTGGCACCGGTGTGTTCCAGCCGCTTTTTCAGGCCCAGAGAGGCAATGAGCAAATCTCCCGGCACCGGGCGGCCCGGTCGTCCTTGGTCCGCGGGCACAAAGGGCAGCGGCGCAATCGGGCGGGTCAGTCTGGTGTCGGTCACCGTCAGGAAAAGGCGAGCGTGGTGGATTTCGGCTGCCCGTGCCCATGCTTTTGAGTACGGCGGCGCTCGTATACCAGCCTGCTCACATCCACCTCCGTGCGCAGCAGGCCGTTTTCAAAGCGCTTTTCCGCTAGCAGCGTTCCATTTTCGGCGATGATCTGATGCGCGCCGAACACCAGATCGGCGGTGGACTCCCCTTCCCGGCGCTGGCGTACAGATAGCCGCACTGCAGCCGGGCGCTCTGGACGGAAACCATGCGGCGGCGGTACGCTCCCTTGCCGACCACATCGTTGCTGGCGGACAGATTGCCGATGAGCGTGGCGCCGGCGCGAGCCAGCTCCACCGAGGGCGGCGTGCTGGCCCACAGATCCTCGCAGATCTCAAAGCCCAGCGTCAGCGCGGGGAGGTCATTGCACTGGAACAACTGCCGCGCACCGAACAGTACCGTCTGGCCGCAGAAATGATCCCATAGAAGGGTCGCCCTCCGGGCGGGGGAAAACTGGCGCTTTTCGTAAAATTCCCCATAATTGGGCAGGAACGTCTTGGGCACCACGCCGAGGATCTCGCCCTTCTGGATGACCACGGCGCAGTTGTACAGCTTCTGCTCCACCTGCACAGGCATGCCCCAACCGCGGTGAGCACTTCCAGATTCCGGGTGGCGTCCAACACCGTCTGCAGCGCCGCGCAGGCGCCGTCGAGCAGGGTATCCTGATAAAACAGGTCCCCGCAGGTATAGCCCGTCAGACACAGCTCCGGCAGCACCAGCACCTTCACGCCCTCGCGCGCTCAGCCGCGCGCATCATGGTGAAAATCTGCTCGGCATTGTAATGGCAGTCGGCCACCCGGATTTTTCGGGCTGCCCACAGCCACGGGGATAAAAACCGTCTTTCATACAAATAACCCTCTTTTCTTTGGTGGGAAAACCGTTTGGTTTGTTGTTTTTCCCTATTATTATAACGCGGAGGGGCGGTTTTTCAATCAGTTTTGGGCAGGGGTGGGGGTTCCCCCTGGAAGAGGGGGGGGTTTTGCTCCTCTTGGAAGAGGGGGGAACGTTTGCGCCCACATTTCTTTTTCGCGCGAGAGAAAAGAAACGTGCCGCGCCCGGTACAAAGAAAAAAGAGCGCTTGGGCGGCTTTCGTGACGAAAGCTGCTCCTTTTTCTTTGTGCTCGTCCTGGCAACGAGTATCTTGGTGCTATGCGGACTGGTTTCACCTTTGTGCCGCTGCCGCTGACAGGTGCGGATGGGCTGACTTACGCGCTGGAACCAGTGGCTTTCGTTGCGAATGCCGCTTCTTTTTCCTTTGTGTCTATGTCCTGATGGTGGGTTTTCCTGATGCTATGCGGATTGGTTTTTCCGCTTGCGCCGCTGCCGCTGACGGTGCCGGTGCGCTGATGGGTTATAGGTCGATTTGGTAGCGTTCCATGGTTTCTTTCAGTTTCGAAAAGAATGGATTGGATACAAACTGTATGCCAAAATAGATCCCGATGGAAAACGCTGCCGCTCCGGCACGGAAACTGCTGTATTCCCATCTGATCTGTGAACGTCAGCTGCTGCTCCGGGTCAAGGCCATTTCCCCGGCACAAAGCGCTTTCATTTCCTCCCGTGCTTTCTCCGCTGCTTTTCCAGCAGCGGATAAAAGCATACTTCTGATAAAGCCATCCATAAAGTACTATTCATCGTTTCCCTCCTGTTTTCCCCCGTGCTGCTCTGCATGGGATGCATTTGCTCAAATACTGCAGCAGCACGAACTCAATATAATTTGTAACAGATCGGTGTTCCTTCGTTGCCAGTTTCCCGATTTTATCCAGCACGTCCTCCGATAGACGCAATGTGAACACCCGCTTGCTTGTAGCCATCCGGCATCACCTTTTCACTGCTCATTTGACGATCAAAGGATCGCTTTCCGCCTCCTCCGCATGCTCGGCGTAATACTGCAGATAAACGCGGAGGACTTGGCGGATATAGGCTGATGTGGTGCGCTGTGATTCCTCTGATAATGTTTTGATTTGTTCGTATAGTTCCATGGGGAAGCGATATGGATACCTTTTTTGTTAATGAATTGTTACGGTTCATCATTTCACCTCATATGTAATTTTGTTTTTATTGGCATAAATATCATAAAAGTAAATGATTTTTTTGAAGAGGGATATATCCCCTTGTTTCCAATAAGCAAGATAATTGAAACACATTCACATTTTCTGCACCTGTCAGCGTCAGCGGTGCAAGCGGTAAAGCCAATCCGCATAGTACCAGGACACTCACGGTCTGGACATAAAACACAAACGAAAAAGGAGTACCTTTCGCTACGAAAGCCGCTCCGAGTTCTCTTTTTTTTTTGTACCGGCGCGGCACGTTTCTTTTTCTCTTCAAGAGAAAAAGAAATGTGGGGCGCAATATTCTTCCATTTACCAGAGAGGATCAAACGCGTTTTAAATGCGTATCAATAGAGAACTGCTGGAACAAATCAAAGCAGAGGCAGAAAAGAACAAGCGCTCTGCAGCAACAGAAATTGAATAAATACATCAAGCGGCTTTCGGAATGAAAGCCGCTTTTTTCAGGTAAAAAAGCAATTTTCCCACCCCGTCAGCGGCAGCGGCGCAAGCGGTAAAACCAGTCCGCATAGCACCAAGGTACTACCATCAGGACATAGAGCACGAACGAAAAAGGAGCAGCCTTCGTCACGAAAGCCGCTCCAAGCGCTCTTTTCTTTGTACCGGGCGCGGCACGTTTCTTTTTCTCTCGCGAGAAAAAGAAATGTGGGCGCAAACGTTCTCCCCCTTTCAAGAGGAGAAAAACCCCGCCCCTTGTGGGGCGCAACCGTTCCCCCTCTTCCAAGAGGCCCCCCACCGCCGGGGGGGCAAAAAAGGGAAGGGGCAAAGCCCTTCCCTTCCTCACACCCCGCTCAGGGCGCAGCAGCTCCTCCGGCGTGTGGAAATCGAAACCGCCCCGTGAGCCTCCAGCACTTCCCGTGTCCGGGTGCCCCAGTCCACGGAAAAGCAGGGCAGGTGCGCGTTGCGCGCCGTGGCGATATCCACTTCGCTGTCGCCCACATAGGCGGCGGTCTGCGCGGGCATCCCCAGTTCCTGCAGGGCGGTCAGGGCGCTGTCCGGCGCGGGTTTGCGGGACACGCCGGGCCGCTCGCCGATGGCTACGGCGATGCGTTCGCCGAAGAACTGCCGGCACAGGGCCTTCACCGCCCCGTCGCGCTTATTGGACACCACCGCCAGGCGGCAGCCTCTGCTGCCCAGTGCCTCCAGCAGCTCCAGAATGCCGGGATAGGGCGCCGAGCCGGTGAACATATCGCTTTGATACGCTTCCTGAAAGGCGTCGAAGCAGGCGGCAAAGCAGGGGATCCTCCGCCCCGCCGGGCAGCGAGCGGGCAATGAGATCGGCCATTTGCCCATGGCGGCAGTGATCTGCGCCAGGCTGCGCGGCGGGCAGCCGCAGCGGGCCAGGGCTGTGTTGGTGCTCGTCATCAGGCCCGGGGCGGAGTCGAGCAGCGCCGTCCAGGTCGAATAAAATGGTTTGCAGTGTCATAACCGCACCTCCCATATAGGATGTCGTGGAGCCTTATCATACCCCTTTCCCCGTTCCCCGTCAATTTTTGGTGGCGGAAAGCGCCGGGGCGCATAGGGCTGAACTGAGGGTCCGCGCACAGCGGGCCGCAGATTCAAAATACGAAAACGTGGGAGAAAGGATCGCTATGCAATCGGTATGTTTCGGCCTGCTGGTGCCGTTTTTGGGAACGAGCCTCGGTGCGGCCTGTGTGTTTTTCTCAGAACTTTGAATGAAACGGTGGAAAAGATTCTGCTGGGGTTTGCTGCCGGGGGTGATGGTGGCTGCGTCGGTGTGGTCGCTGCTGCTGCCGGCCATCGACGGCGCAGCGGCGCTGGGCCGTCTGGCATTTTTGCCGGCGGCGGGCGGCTTTGCCGTGGGCTTTGCGCTTTGCTGCTGCTGGACCGTTATTTGCCCGAACCGGCGATCACCGGGGGCGGCGGCGCGAAAACAGGCATGATGGCCCTGGCTATCACACTACATAATATCCCTGAGGGAATGGCCGTAGGCGCAGCCTTTGCGGGAGTGCTCTCAGGGAACGGGGGCGGCGCGGCGGCCGCGGCGCTGGCGGCGGGCATCGCCATTCAGAATATTCCGGAGGGCGCCATCATTTCCCTGCCCCTGGCGGGCTGCGGGATGAAAAAAGCGCCGGGCCTTTGCCGTGGGCGTTGGCTCCGGCGCGGTGGAGCCGGTGGGCGCGGCGGTGATGCTGGCTCTGACCGGGCTGCTGCAGCCGCTGCTGCCCTGGTGCCTGGCCTTTGCCGCGGGGGCGATGCTTTTTGTGGTGGCCGACCAGCTGCTGCCCGAAATCGGCGGGCGCAAAAGCGCTCTGGGCGTGGCGGCCTTTGCCGCACTGGATGTGGCGTTGGGATAAGGCCGGGCGGATTCCGGCAGGACTTTCCCCCAGCGTAATGATTACAAAAGAGGAGCACGGAAAAGCATGCTTTCCGTGCTCCTCCACATATCATCAAAGGGAACAACAGGGAGACGTTTCTGCGCGCCGCGCAGCAGGCGTCAGCCCTCTTCAATCGCGGCCTGCGCGGCGGCCAGACGGGCGAGGGGCACGCGGTAGGGGGAGCAGGACACATAGTCCAGGCCGACCTTGTGGCAGAAGCGCACGGAAGAGGGATCTCCGCCGTGCTCACCGCAGATGCCAAGGTGGATGTCGGGGCGGGTCTTGCGGCCCAGCTCAGCAGCCATCTTGACCAGCTTACCCACGCCCTTCTGGTCCAGGTGGGCAAAGGGGTCGGACTCATAGATCTTCTTGGCGTAGTAATCGCTCAGGAACTTGCCCGCGTCGTCGCGGCTGAAGCCGAAGGTCATCTGCGTCAGATCGTTGGTGCCGAAGGAGAAGAACTCGGCCTCGGTGGCCACCTGGTCGGCGGTCAGGGGCGGCGCGGGGGATCTCGATCATGGTGCCCACTTTATAGTGCATCCATGCCGGACGGCGGCCTTCCATCAGGCGTCGGCGGTTTTGGCACACCACGTCCTTGACGAATTTCAGCTCTTTGACTTCGCCGACCAGCGGAATCATGATTTCAGGGCGACGGTCCAGTCCGGTGTCTGGCCTGCACGTTCAATGCGGCCTGAATAACGGCCTTGGTCTGCATTTCCGCGATCTCCGGAGTAGGTGACGGTCAGGCGGCAGCCGCGGTGTCCAAGCATGGGGTTGAATTCATGCAGGGACGATGATGGCCTTGATGTCCGCCACGGTCTTGCCCATGTCGGCTTGCCAGAGCGGCGATGTCCTCTTTCTCGGTAGGCAGGAACTCATGAAGCGGGGGATCCAGGAAACGGATGGTAACCGGGTCGCCCTCCATAGCCTCGTACATGGCCTTCGAAGTCGTTCTGCTGATAGGGCAGGATCTTGGCCAGAGCGGCTTCGCGCTGTTCCACGGTATCCGAAACAATCATCTCCCGCATTGCGGCGATGCGCTCAGGATCAAAGAACATGTGCTCCGTGCGGCACAGGCCGATGCCCCTGCGCGCCCAGCTCGACGGGCCTTTTTGGCGTCGCGGGGGTGTCGGCGTTGGTGCGCACCTGCAGCTTGCGGTATTTGTCGGCCAGAGCCATGATGCGGCCGAAAATTCCCCGCGATGGCGGCGTCCACGGTGGGGATGATTCCGTCGTAAATATTGCCGGTGGAACCGTCGATGGAGATATCCAGTCGCCCTCATGGAAGGTCTTGCCGCCCAGGGTGAACTGCTTGGTTTTCCTCATCCATGTTGATGATCTCACCGCAGCCGGAGACGCAGCAGGTGCCCATGCCACGCGCGACGACGGCAGCGTGGGACGTCATGCCGCCGCGGACGGTCAGGATGCCCTGGGAGAAACGGTCATGCCCTGATGTCCTCGGGGAGAGGTTTCCAGGCGCACAAGGACCACCTTTTCGCCCTTCTCGTGCCAGCTTTGGCGGCGTCGTCGGCGGTAAAGACCACCATGCCGCAGGCGGCGCCGGGGAAGCGGCCAGACCGGTTGCCGATGGGCTTTGGCTTTTCAGCGCGTCGGCGTCAAACTGGGGATGGAGCAGGGTGTCGAGGCTTCTTGGGATCGATCATGCACACGGCTTCTTTTCGTGATCATGCCCTCGTCGACCAGGTCGCAGGCGATTTTGAGCGCGGCCTTGCGGCGGTGCGCTTACCATTGCGGGTCTGGAGCATGAAGAGCTTGCCGCGCTCAATGGTGAACTCCATATCCTGCATGTCGCGATAGTGTTTTTCAAGAGTTTCGGCCGTTCTTACGAATTCGTTGTAAACGGCTTCGTTGGTCTGCCTGAGGTGGTCGATGGGTTCGGGAGTGCGGATGCCTGCAACGACGTCCTCGCCCTGTGCGTTCATCAGATAGTCGCCGTAGAGTGCTTCTTTCGCCGTTGGAGGGGTTGCGGGTGAAGGCACGCCGGTGCCGGAATTGTCGCCCATGTTGCCGAATACCATGCTCTGAACGTTGACTGCGGTGCCCCAGGAATCGGGGGATATCGTTCATGCGGCGGTAGATAATTGGCGCGGGGTTATCCCAGCTGCGGAAAACACTGCCTTGACAGCTTCATAAGCTGAGTCTTGGGTCGGCGGGAAGTCAAATCCCTTGACCTGTTTAAACATGGCCTTGAACTGCTTCAACGAGCTCCTTCAGGTTGTCGGCGGTCAGCTCCACGTTCGCAATGGACGCCCTTTTTTTTCTTTGCGCCGTCGATGAATGCTCGAACTTTGCTTTTTCAACTTCCATAACCACGTCGGAGAACATCTGGATAAAACGGCGGTAGGAATCGTAGACAAAACGCTCGTTGGGTCAGGGTTGCCGGCGATCAACAACCACCTCGTCGTTGAGGCCCAGATTGAGGATGGTATCCATCATGCCGGGCATGGAAGCGCGAGCGCCGGAACGCACGGAAACCAGCAGCAGGGGTTTTCAAGGTGCTCGCCGAATTTTTTTGCCGCCAGCTTCCTCCATCTTGGCCAGATATTCCATGATCTGCGCCATGGATATCGTCGTTAATTTTTCGGCCGTCTTCATAATACTGCGTACAGGCAAGCGAACCGGCCCGCCTTTTTCCATTGCATCGGTTAGGGGAAGCTATGGTACAATAAAGTGCTTAAATTGCACTGAGAGGAGGAACGGCTATGGATGCACCGCTGTACAATGCCCCAGTGCGTGCTGCGCAGGCAAAAAGGGCTGCGTATGCACATGCCAGGGCATAAGGGAAAGAGTCCGGCCGCGGAATTTTCCACCGCTGCCGCTCTGGATTACACGGAGATCGATCCCACCGGGAACCTGTATACCGGCGAAGGGGGCCCATTGCCGCCGAGGCGCTGGCCGCCCGGGACTGGGGAGCGGCGCAGGCCTTTTTCCTCACCGGCGGCTCCACGCAGGAGTGCTGGCGGGGTTGTCGCTGTGCGCTGAACCTGGAAGCACGGTTTTGCTGGACCGCAACGCGCACCGCGCCTTTTACAGCGCCATGGCGCTGCTGGACCTGACGCCGGTGTATCTGGACAAGCCCACGGCGGAACAGGTTTCCGCAGCGCTTTCGGAGCACGAATCCATCCGGACGGTGTGCATCACCTCCCCACCTATTACGGCGTGATCGCGGATGTGGAAAAAATCGCCGCCGCATGCCGCGCCCACGGAGCACGTCTCCTGGTGGACGGGCCCACGGCGCCCACTTCCCTTTGTGGGCCGCGGACCCTGTGCTGCGGGCCGGGGAGCCAGCGTATCCATTTCCTCTGCCCACAAAACGCTGCCCGCCTTGGGGAGTACGGCACTGCTGTTCACCGACGGCTCCTTCTCCCCTGCCGCCGTGCGGGAAAAACCGCTCTGTTCGGCACGTCCAGTCCGTCTTATCTCCTCATGGCCTCGATCGACTGGGCTCGGGCCTATCTGACCGAGGGCGCGGGCGGTGCGGCATACCGCGCTGTGGCGGCGGAGACGGCGCGGCTGCGTGCGCAGATCAATAAAAGAGGAGTGTTCCGCGCCCCTGTGCGAAGCGGACGGCGTTTCCCTCGACCCCACCCGGCTGACGGTGGACACGGGCCGCGCTGGTTTGTCCGGCGACCAGGCCGGGAACACCTGGAACAGGACTACAACATCTGGCCCGAGATGACCGACCGGGACCGGGTGGTGTGCATTCTCACCTGCGCCGACACGGCGGAAGAGCTGGAGCGGCTGGGGGAGCGGCCTTTGCGGCGCTGGAGCAGTTTGCAGCGGCAGCGCCCTTCCGCCCTGTCCGCCGCCGCCGGCGCCCCGGATGCGCCGGCGTATTCGGGAGGCCGTGTTTGCACCCCGGCGCATGCTTTTGCGCTGAATCTGGCCGCGGGCTGCGTCAGCGCATCGTCGATCGCGCCCTACCCGCCCGGCGTCAGCGTAGTGGCTCCGGGGAAGAAATTACCCGGGAAATTATAGAATATCTGGCGGCGGTCGGATACGATGTGTCCGCTCCGGTTCCTGTGCTGAAGGAACCCGGTTTTGTTGGAAAGGAAACGCTATGAGTATGGAATGGAACCGCAATCTGTATGAACGCATCCGCGCCGCCGCTGACCGCGGGGCGGTGCACCACGCCCTGCTGCTCACCGGGCCGAAGGGCAGCGGCAAGGGGGGAGCTGGCCCGTTTTATCGCCGCGGCTATGGAGTGTCAGGCCCCGCAGGGGCGGGCCCTACGGCGTGTGCCCGGCCTGCCGGAAGGTATTCGACGGCATCCATCCGGATGTGATCGCCGTGCGGGACGAAGAGCGGAAACTGCTCAGTGTGGACACGGTGCGCCAGGTGTGCCGACGCCTATATCCGCCCCAATGAAGGCGCGCGGAAAGTGTATGTATTTGAGGACAGCGGCCAGCTGGACGGCCGCTGTCAGGATATTCTGCTGAAAACCGTGGAGGAAGGCCCCGCTACGCGGCCTTTTTGTTCCTGTCGGAAAACGCGGCGGCCATTCTGCCCACGATCCGTTCCCGCTGCGTGGAGCTGAAACTGCGCGGCGGCGAGGAAACGGAAGAAAACGGCGCGATGGTGGATCGGGCTGTGGAGCTGGGGACTATCTGTGCCAGAAACGGGAAGATGTGCTGGCGGCGTATCTGTGCTCTCTGGAAGGGGGCCAAGCTCAAGCGCACAGATCTGACGGCGTTTCTCTCCGCGGCGGCGGAGTTGTGTACTCAGGCTCTTTTGTGCCAATATGGCCGCCATCCGGCCAAAATCTATGAAGAAATGGCGGAAAAACTGGCAAAAAGTTTGACAAAGGAGCAGCTTGCGGGCATAATAGAGATACTGCGGAGCGATCTGGATGAGAGCGTTCAACGTGGGCGTGGGCCATATGCTGGGCGCGCTGGCGGCGCGGCTGTCTGCCTTTCTCTCCGCATCGGGCCGCGGCTGAAAAACGGCGCGGCAAACCGTTATTAAAACATTGAGGGAGGTATCCCATTGATTGAAGTAATCAGCGTCCGCTTCCGCGGCGGCTGCAAATCCTATTTTTTGATCCTCAGGGGCCTGTCGGTGCCGGAGGGCGAGCAGGTGGTGGTGGAAACGGCTCAGGGCGCCGAAATCGGCACCTGTGTGCGCACCAACCACGCGGTGGAGGATCACGCAGTGATTCAGCCCCTGCGCCCTGTGCGCCGCATTGCCGGCGAAGAGGACAAGCGCACGGCGGAGAAAAACCGCCAGCAGGGAAAAAGAAGCCATGATTGTGTGCGAGAAGAAGATCGCGGCCCACAAGCTGGAAATGAAGCTGGTGGACGTGGAATGCAGTTTTGAGGGCAACAAGATCCTCTTTTTCTTCACTGCCGACGGACGGGTGGATTTTCGCGAACTGGTCAAAGATCTGGCCGGCGTGTTCCACGCCCGCATCGAGCTGCGCCAGATTGGCGTGCGCGACGAGGCGAAAATGCTGGGCGGCCTGGGTATCTGCGGCCAGCCCTTCTGCTGCAAGCGGTTTCTGGAGGATTTCCAGCCCGTCTCCATCAAGATGGCCAAAACGCAGAATCTCAGTTTGAACCCCGCCAAAATCTCCGGTTCCTGCGGCCGCCTTATGTGCTGCCTCAAATACGAGCAGCATGCCTATGAGGACGCCCCAGACCCGGATGCCCAAAAACGATTCCTTTGTCCAGACGCCCGACGGTCCGGGCAACATCAGCGCTGTGAATCTGGTCAGAGAGACTGTGACCGTCCGGCTGGATGATGCGCCCGAAGCGCCCAAAACCTATCAGGTGGACGGATTATTGTGCTGCGCAGCGGCAAGGGGCGGCCGCGAAGGCATTGATATTCCGCCCCGCCCTGCGCGCATCGAAAAAAAAGCTGCGCTGGACGAATTCGGCATGGAGATTGTGGAACGGGAGCCTTTTGTGCGTCAGTTCCGCAACAGTCCCTCTGTCCGGCGGGAAACTGCCGAACGCAGCGAATCCAAAGAAGGAAAAAGGCAGTAAGGAAAACCGGCGCGAGCCTGGAAGGCTCCGTCCGGAGATGCCGGAGAAAAGGAGCGCAGCCGCGAAAAAGCGTCTTCCGCCGGTCCCATCAGGGCGGTCGCGGCCGCCGCGGAGGCGAGGCGCGGCGAAAAGAAGCAGGACCAGGAGGCTAAGCCGGTGTTTGCGCCCCAGTCCGGCGCGCCCCGCCCGGTGCGCTTCGGTTCCAGTATGCCCATTGCGGGCAATGCCGCCGTGCCCGCCGGCGAGGAGCAGGTCAAAGAGGGAACCGTTCCGCCGCCGCAGCCGCCAGGGCGGCCGCCGCGGACGCGGCAGCGGCGGCGACTGCGCCGGCCAAAAAAAACTGAAGCGCCTTTCCCGGCGGGAAGGGTGCGGCACACAGAAATCGAAAAAGGGAGCGCCGAACGCATTTGCGTTCGGCGCCCCTTTCTGTTCCGGGCTGCTCAGGTGGTTTCGCCGAAACGGCGAAGAGCGTCGCACAGAAGCTGCTCCGTCTGTGCCCGGGTGGTCTGTTTGCCGTGGGCGTGGAAAAAGACGCTTTGAATGTGGTGCAGGGGCTGGATCAGCGTGGGGTGGCTCGACTGATAGGGCACGAAGCGGTTTCAGAGCCAAGCCAGGAGTACAGCATGCGGCGGGAATTGGACCAGAGCTGGATATCCGGATCCATGGGCAGGAAGCTCAGCTCCAGATTCTCACAGGAGCGGTACAGATCCAGCACATGCTGCACAATGGCGCGGTACTGCTCCTGGGAAAAGGTGATTTTGCACTGCTTTTCGGTGAAGAGATACGGCGCGGTGTCGGGGTGCCGGCAATCTTCGGGCGAGAAACAGCGGAAAGGTGGCAAACACTTTGTGTGTCCGGAGAAAAGCGCGGAAATTCTCTCCTTCCCGGCGCGCTTTTTCCTGCAGGGAGGGCAGGTCCTCGAAGCGGCGGGAGCAGAAGCGCAGCAGCTGCGGCGGCAAAAAGGGAGAAACAGCTGCGCGCCCGCGTAATACAGGTCTTCCCGGTCGCCATAAAAATGCGCCAGCGTGTGGTACATATCCTGCAGCGTAAAGCGGATATTGGGCTGCAGAGCGATCTGGGCGGAATCGAAATGGATGTCGAAATCGTTGGTCAATTCATGGACAAAGGATTCGTCCATATGTACGTAGGAGCTGGTTAGCGGCTGCCATAAAAGCCGTAGGAGCAGATGGCCATCTGGTTGTCATAGATCCCGAGGGAATGCTGAAAAATGCTGACTTCCCTGCGCTCGATAAAGGCGATGCTCACGGTGGCAGTGTTCATAAACAAATTGGCAAACTGCAGCGCCCGCAGCCGCTCCTGTTCCGTGGCGGTAATGGGCTGGAGGATTTTGACGATGCGGAACTTTTTCAGCATAGGCGCGCTCCCGAAGCGGTTTTCGTAGTAGCTGCAGTCGATGTCCAGATATTCCAGGGGCTGGTCGGTGTAAAACGCAGCGTACCGTTGCCCGGGGTCAGTATTCCACGAAACTCAGCACCCCAGGACAGGGCCTGCTTGCGCCCTTCCGGGCCGAAGCGGTGGGCGTCAGGCAGGCTGTAGGGATCCAGCGGGGAGGTCTGGCGCTGTTCATAGCTGGGATAAGGGACGCCTGCCGGACAGCTTGCGGGGCTTCGCGCCCTGCTCCGGCGTACTCTGGCGGAAACCACTCGAGGATGGCGGCAGCGATGGCGCCGTCACCGTCCGGCGCGCCGGCGCCGAGGCCCAACCGGGCGGCAAACTCCCGGCGGCGCAGGTCGTTGTTGATCCGCCGGGCCAGGACCTCCGCCACGGTTGAGGTGTCGGAAAATACGTCCGGCGCTTTGATGCCGCGGCGCCACCGGCTGATCAGGGAAGGATCGATATTGGTTCCTTGGATAATTCACTGTTGCTGAGATCTGTCAGTTTCATCAGGCAATCCAGTTTTTCGTAAAACTGCATAGAGCATTCCTTCCTTTGGCGAGGATACAGGTAAAATGTAACAGTACCGCTTTCACTATACTACGCAGAGAAAGGAGAAGTCAATCGTTTTGGGTGTGTCCGGGCACAGGAAATTGGAAGCAGACGGCATTGCCCGGCAATGACACCAGGTCATTTCCGGCAGCGGGGCGGCCGGAGCGGGAAAAAGGCGCACAGAAAGGCCCTCTTCGATGGAAAATTGTGGCATTTCCGGGGTGCAGGGGATGCCCCAATGCCCGGCAATGACGCCTGCGCCGGAGTTATTGATTCGCCTCCGGCGATGTGGTACTGTCAGGACAGAGCAACGGATGCGGCCGCCTTCGCCGCCGCACCGAAGGCAGAAATTGAGAATCGTAAGGAGGAACCCCATGAAAACGACACGATACCCGGCATCCTAAAATACGTTGTCCTGCTGGTATGCAGTTTGTTTCTGGCCATGGTGTATGTCACGCTGAGCACATGGAGCGTCTGTGTCCCGGCGTTCCAGGAGGCGTTTGGTCTGTCCTCCGCCCAGGTGATGGCCGGCAACGCCACGCTGATGGCCGGCTACGCCGTCGGCAGCTTCCTCGAAGGGCGCCATGCTGCTGCGCTTCGGCTGGCGGAAAACCTTCCTGTTCGCCATGGTGCTGTTCCTGGCCTCTGTTTTCCTGATTCCCCAGATGGAGAACTACGCGGTGGTGCTGCTGCTGCGCTTCCTGCAGGGTTTCGGCCTGGTGGTCACCATCACCAACTCCCTGGTATGCGGCTGGTTCCCCACGCGGCAGCGGGGCCTCGCCTCCGGCGTGCTGCTGGGCTGCATTGCCCTGGGGGCCGCCGTGGGCAACAGGCTGGCCAGTATGCTCACGCCGCTGTACGGCTGGCAGTCGAACTTTACATCCTGGGCATCGCCACGGTGATCCGGTGCGGTGATCTTCCTGCTGCTGGTTCGGGATCCCCGGCTCTGTCGGATGCGGATGCGGACACGGAAGAAAAGGCGATGGTCACGCTGAAGCCCGGCCGGAGCGTTTATCTGCACCCCATCATGCTGCTGCTGGGTCTGGCCATGTTCTGTGTTTTCTTCAATGTGTACGGCCAGTATTCGTTCCTGGCGACGTACCTGTATGATGCCGGCTACACCACCGAACAGGTGGGGATGATCGGCTTCTGGAACGGCCTGATCGGCCTGATTTCCACCCCCCATTGGCGGCTGGGTCGGCGACGTGCTGATCCGCCGGGGCGTTCCCACCATCAAAGCCCGGGCCTATTCCATGGCGGCTGTGGCGTTCCTGGTGGGCGGCCTGGGCTGCCTGCTCATGCCCACGCTGGCCCCGGTGAGCCTGAGTATGGCGGTGCTGCCGGCGCTGATTGCCGGCTGGGGCTGCCCGGCGGCCAACGGGCCGATCTGCTCGCTGCCCCGGATGTGTTCGGCGCAAAGATCGGCGGCGGCGCAGTGGGCTTTGTGCTCCTGATCGCCGGCGCGGGCGGCGTGATCGCGCCGATCATCGTGCCCGCCATCTCGGCCTCCTTCGGCTGGCACGCGGGCTGGTATCTCACGGCGGCCTCGGCCTTTGTGGGTCTGGCGGTCTGCCTGCTCACGCCCACGCTGGCGGGCCGCTCCGGCCAACAGGGCTGAAACGGCCTTGGCGTATTTCTTTTCCGGCACTGGCGCATCCCCGCGCAACGCGGTTTATCGATATGGTCAATACAACATAAGGAGGAACTATCATGAACATCGGAAGTACACATGCCATCACCGGGAAATTCGAAACGGAGGCCCTGAGTGTGGTCTGCCTGCAGACGGCGCCCATCAGTGCGCAGAACATGGATGACGTTCAGAAAAATCTGGATACCATCCTCGATTTCATGGATAAAGCCGTGGGGGCTTTCCCGGCGTCGATCTGATCGTCACTATTGAGTGCGGCCTGCAGGGTTTCGGCCCGGACATCCTCACCGACAACGTCCTTCTGGAATACGACGGCCCGCAGATCCGCCAGCTGAAGGAGAAATGCCGGGCGCTGAACGTGGGGGCGTGTTCAATCCCATTTTCAAGGAGTTTTGAAGGCCGCAAAAACTGCAATACCGCCATCATCATCAACAACGAGGGCGAAATCGTCCACACCTATGTGAAGATGAATCCCTGGACGCCCGGCGAAGCCACCTGCCCGGGCTGGAAGTGCCCCACCACCCCCGGCCCCAAAGGGTTCCCCGCCTGGCCACCATCATCTGCGCCGACGGCGATTATCCGGAGATCTGGCGCGAGGCGGCCGACGACGGCGCCAACGTCATCATCCGCGTGTCCCACTACATGGCGCCCTGGGATAAAGCTTGGGAAATCACCAACAAGGCCATGGCTTACACGACGCAGTGCTATGTGGTGGGCGCCAACTCCGTGGGCATCGACGAGTGCTACAGCTACTTCGGCCGCAGCATGATCCTGAACCCGGACGGCACTATTCTGACCGAAGCGCCCATGGGCCTGCCCTGGCTCATCAAGGCCGACCTGTATCCCTCCATTGTGTCCCGGAACGAGCAGCGCGTAACCAGCAATTTCAGTGGACTTACAAGCACCGCGGCGCATCCTATCCGGAAGTGGCCGGCGTGGGCCGCGGCCTGGAGGACTACCACAACAAAAGACTGAGCGGGCGCTGTATCCTCTGGCGCCAACAGAACAAACCAAAATCGGATAAGGAGGATTCTTCATTATGAAAAAAATATTACATGGCTGCCGTACATAATACGGTCCGCGTTCTGGAAAAGGGCGACATCCGCTTTCCCATCGGCAAAGAGGATCTGCTGAAAAAAGTCGGCGGCGACACGGTGCAGATCGATTTCGATACCGTGGTCACAATGAACGAATACTGCAGCAAGATCAAGCTCGATTCCTTTGCAAACAAGGCGCAGTTTTCAACGCGCTGTTCGGCGCGAACCTGACCTGATCAGAGCGCAATATGGGCGTCCCCGGCCGCTGCAGCGGCCGGAAAGGGCACAAGCAACCGCTTTGTGCCCTTTTTTTCGGCTGCAGGAAAAAGATTTGAAAAATCCATTCATTTTCCGGCGGATTCCTTGCAAAGCGGCGCGGCGTTTTATATAATAGTATGGTTAAATGAGCGCCTTTTGGAAAATACTTCGTTTGGAGGTTTCAGGAATATGAAAAACAGCGAAAAGACCCTGGATATGATCGTCAACCTGTGCAAGAACCGTGGCTTTGTATACCCGGGCAGCGAGATCTACGGCGGCCTGGCCAACAGCTGGGACTACGGCCCCCTAGGCGTGGAGTTCAAGAACAATGTGAAAAAAGCGTGGCTGAAGAAATTCGTTCAGGAAAGCCCGTACAATGTGGGCCTGGACGCGGCGATTCTCATGAACCCCAGACCTGGGTCACCACGGCCATGTGGCGGGCTTTTCCGATCCGCTGCTGGACTGCAAAGCCTGTAGGCCCGCCACCGGGCGGACAAGCTGATCGGTGCGGAGCATCCGGAAGTCAATGTGGACGCGCTGACCTTCGATGAGATGGACGCTTTTATTGCCGCTCATGAAGACGTGGTGTGCCCCGTGTGCGGCAAGCACGACTTCACCCCGATCCGCAAGTTCAATCTGATGTTCAAAACCGCCATCGGCGTTACCGAGGATTCCTCCTCCACCTGCTACCTGCGTCCGAAACGGCCCAGGGCATCTTTGTCAACTTTTCCAACATCCAGCGCACCACCCGGAAAAAGCTCCCCCTTCGGCGTGTGCCAGGTGGGCAAGGCCTTCCGCAATGAGATCACCCCGGGCAACTTTATCTTCCGCACACGCGAATTCGAGCAGATGGAATGTGAGTTCTTCTGCAAGCCCGGAACCGATTTGGAATGGTTTGACTATTGGAAGGATTTCTGCTTCCAGTGGCTGCTGAACCTGGGCATCAAGGACGAGGACCTGCGCCTGCGGGACCACGAGCCGGAGGAGCTGGCGTTCTACTCCCGCGCCACCACCGACATCGAATACGCCTTCCCTTCACCGAATGGGGCGAACTGTGGGGCATTGCCGACCGCACGGACTACGACCTGGGCCCCATCAGGAGGCCAGCGGCAGGATCTGACCTATTTCGATCAGGAGACGGGCGAGCATTACATCCCCTATGTCATCGAGCCGTCCCTGGGCTGTGACCGTGTGGCGCTGGCCTTTTTGTGCGAGGCCTACGACGAGGAGGTTGTGGGCCAGGACAAAAACGGAAAGGACGATGTGCGCACGGTGCTGCGTCTGCACCCGGCGCTGGCGCCCTTCAAGTGCGCTGTGCTGCCGCTGAGCAAAAAGGAAGTCCTGGCCGGCCCGGCCCGGGAGCTTCGCCAGCAGCTGGCGAAAGAGTTCATGGTGGACTACGACGACACCGGCTCCATCGGCAAGCGTTACCGCCGTCAGGACGAAATCGGCACGCCGTTCTGCATTACGCTGGACTTCCAGACTGTGGTGACGAGACCACGCCGGCGGATCACTGTGTCACCATCCGCGCGCGCGACAGTATGGAGCAGGTGCGCATCCCCATGGACCAGGTGGCGGATTATATCCGCGCGCGCGTGGCCTTTTTAAGGAGCCGCGGACGCAGCCGTTGCCATGAGAAAAACAAAAGAACCGGAGGCGGCTTCCCGCCTGCCTCTGCCGCGCCGGCGCCGGGGACTGGCGGTCCTCGGCGCGGCGTGGATGCTGCTGTCTTACTGCTGTGTGGGAGTGGTATGCCGCCCTGTGGCTGGAACCGGAATCCGCCGCCGCTGCTCACATGTTCGGTTTTTTGTGGGCTGTGGCGCTCACCGGCGTGTCCCTGGCTCTGCCCCGCTGGATCGGCAAGGTGGTCTATGGACTCAGCTTTTATTTCTTCGCCATTTTTGCCGCTGTGCAGAGCGGGTATTACGCGGTGTTCGGCCGCATGATGTGGCTGGGCGACCTGCGCTACGCCGGAGAGGGCGGCGCGTTTATGCACGACGTGCTGCGGGGCTTTTCCACGGGTGGTGGATTGCCACGGTGGCTCTGATGGTGCTGGGCTGCGCCGGCTGCTTTCTGGTGCCCGCGGCGCGCGGCCGGGCCGTCTGCGCGCGGCGTGCCTGATGGCGGCGCTGGCTGCGGCAGTGGGGCTGTTTGCCTATCCCCAGGCGATGTTCCGCGCCGACGCCAATGGCTGGGGCTATCAGAGCGAATACCGCCGCGCCATGTCCCGCGAGGGAGCGTATACCACCCTGTACGACGCCCATAAACTCTATGAGGTCTGCGGCATCTATCAGACCACGGTCACGGACCTCTGGGAGCACAACCTCTACCCCAAAAACGCCCATGTACCGCCGGCAGGTAATGCACCGTGCGGCGGAACTGGAAGAGTGGTTCCAAAGCCGTCCGGCGCACGAAGACAACGAGATGACCGGCCTGTTTGAAGGCAAAAATGTGGTGCTGGTGCTGATGGAGAGCATGGATGACTGGCTCGTCAATGAAATGGACACGCCTGCCATTTACCGCCTGATGAACGAAGGTATCAACTTTACCAACTTCTACACCGCCGATTTCGGCAGCGTGCGCACTTTCAACTCCGAATTCTGCGCCAACACCGGCATGTATCTGCCCACCAACGGGCAATATGCCTTTGATTACTGCACCAACGACTTTTCCGAAAGTCTGCCCAGCCGTTTCCGCGCCCTGGGCTACAGTACTCAGGCTTTCCACTACAACGACGTGACATTTTATAACCGCGGCGTGATGGAGCCGGCCATGGGCTATGAGGCGTACAACTGCTACAAGAACTTCGGCATGGTGGGCGACGCCCTGCTCTCGGACACAGGGCTGTTTGAAAATGAGGCGCTGATGCAGAAATTCTACGGCGGCGAAAGGGAAAGCGGAGGATTACACCGGCTTTTTCAACTTCATTATCTCCCGCAGCGCCCACATGACCTATACCTACGACGAAGAGCTGAGCCGGTTTGCCCTGGGGCAGTATCCCTGGTATCAGGGGTCTTCGGGCCATGAAGAAGTGGACTGCCTGCGGGCCAAAGCCCGCTGCTGCGACGATTTGTTCGCCTATCTCCTGCGCTCCCTTGCCGAGAGCGGACACCTCGAGGACACTGTGATCGTCGGCGTTGCCGACCATTATGCCTACGGCATGCAGGATCAGCAGCGCCTGATGGAGGAGAGCGGTGTGAGCGAACCGCTGCTGCGGGAAAAGACGCCCTGCTTTATCTGGTCTTACGGCGGGCCGGATGACGGTGGACAAGACGCTCAACACCTCGGATCTCCTGCCCACGCTGATCAACCTGTTCGGTTTGGACAGCGATTACCATTACCTGGGACGGGACGCCTTTGACGAAAGCTACCCCGGCTATGCCATTTTCCAGGAGCGTTCCTGGATCACCGCTTCCGGCGCCTATGAAGACGGCCGGGTCATTGCCGCTTTTACCGACGAAGGACCCGTTGATGAGGAGATCGAGGCCATGAACGACCTCACCGATACCTATCTGCGCATGAACAATCTCCTGCTGGAATCGGATTATTACGGCCGCAGAAATGCCGGCGCGTAACCGCGCCGGCGGGTTTGGAGTGCTGTATCATCCCATATCGTATCCGCCGATCGAAGCGGCGTGCCATCACTGAAAAGGAAAGGAAGATATCATGGATCGCAAAGAAGTAAAAAACGTTGGCCATCACTGCGGCGAAAGCGCGGCTGCTGGCTGTGGAGGCGGTGCACCGCTGCGCCTCCGGACACCCGGGCGGCTCCCCTGTCCGTGCTGGACGTGCTCACGGTGCTCTATTTCCACACCATGCGCGTCGATCCCCAGAACCCCTGCCGATCCCGACCGGGACCGCTTCGTGCTCTCAAAGGGCACTGCACCCCGGCGCTCTACCCCACCCTGGCGCTGCGCGGCTATTATGCCGTGGAAGAGCTGGAACTGTTCCGCTCCATCAAAGGGCCACATGTCCGGCCATCCCGACATGGTGAACGTCAAGGGCGTGGATATGTCCACCGGCTCCCTTGGCCAGGGAATTTCCGCCGCCGTGGGTATGGCCATCGCCGGCAAGCTGGATGGGAAGGACTACCGTGTGTACGCCGCTCTGGGCGACGGCGAGATCGAAGAGGGCCAGGTGTGGGAAGCTGCCATGGCTGCGGCCAAGTACAAGCTGGATAACCTGTGCGTCATCGTGGACGTGAACGGCCTCCAGATCGACGGCAAGACCGCCGACGTGATGCCTTCGGAGCCTCTGGACGCCAAGTTCGCGGCCTTTAACTGGAATGTGATCCATGTGGACGGGCACGACTATAAGGCGCTGGCGGCGGCTTTTTGATGTGGCCAAAACCGTGAAGGGAAAGCCCACGGTCATCCTGGCCAAGACCGTCAAGGGCAAGGGCATCTCCTTCATGGAGAACGACGCCGGCTGGCACGGCAAAGCGCCCAACGACCAGCAGCTGGAGCAGGCCCGCGCGGAGCTGACCGCGCGCATGAAAGAACTGGAGGCGATGTGACCATGGCAGAAAAGATTGCAACCCGCGAAGCCTTCGGTAAGGCGATTGCGGCACTGAGTGCAGAGCATCCCGAGCTGATCGTGCTGGAGGCCGACCTGGCCGGGGCGACAAAATCCGGCGAATTCAAAAAAGGCCTGCCCCGAACATTTTCTCGATATGGGCATTGCCGAAGCGGATATGGTGGGCGTGGCCGCGGGCCTTGCCGCCTGCGGCAAAAAGCCTTTCTGCTGTTCCTTTGCCATGTTCACCGCCGGGCGCGCCTATGAGCAGGTGCGGAACTCCGTAGCCTATCCCCGTCTGAATGTGAAGGTGGTCGGCTCTCACGGCGGACTCAGCGTGGGCGAGGACGGCGCGACCCACCAGTGCGTGGAGGATCTGGCTCTGATGCGGGTCATCCCCGGCATGACGGTGGTCAATCCCTGCGACGGCGCGGAAATGCGCGCGGCGGTGCAGGCTCTGATCGATTATGACGGCCCCGCCTATCTGCGCCTGGGCCGCAGCGCGGTGGAAACCGTGACGGAATATGAAAGCGGAAAGCATACCTTCCAGCTGGGCAAGGGTGTGACTCTGCGCGAGGGTAGGATGTGACCATCGTGGCCACGGGTATGATGGTGCAGCTGGCTCTGCAGGCGGCAGAACTTCTCGCCGCCGAAGGCATCGACGCCCGGGTGCTGGACATCCACACCGTCAAACCGCTGGACACGGAGCTGATTTTGAAAGCGGCCAAAGAGACCGGCGCTATCGTCACCAGCGAAGAACACAGCGTCATCGGCGGCCTGGGCGGCGCGGTGGCGGAGTTTTTGTCGGGCCACTGCCCTGTTCCCGTTATCCGCCACGGCGTGAAAGATGTATTCGGCCGCAGCGGCAAGGCCGCCGAGGTGCTGGAGGCCTACGGACTCACCGCCGAAGTGCTGGCCAAGCGCGCCCGCCATGCGGTGGAAAAGAAAAACGGACCGGAAGGATTAAACGGTATCCGGCAAAGAAACCAGTGAAACGCTCCCCCTGCGCCGACGCGCAGGGGGAGCGCTTTTTGCGGCGGCTGCTGCTGCGCGCAGACGGACGCCGGACAGCCCTTTCAGCAGGCTCTGTTGCTATTTTGATTTTATTTTAAAATGACAGCGCGGAATGGATTGGACTATCGTGACATCCGAATGTTCTTCGTGAAAATTTTGACTAAAATGTTGCAATAAAAACAGCGCATTATGTGATATGATGCAAATGTAAAATGTATCCATTTGCGCCAGGAGCCGCTCATCCTGCGCAAAGAAGAGAAGCAATGCAGCTGATAATTTTGTTATGGGAAAGGATGTGGCACGAAAATGTATTGTGTCCGAAAAGTTACTGATGATCTGATCTGGATCGGCGGCAACGACCGGCGCCTGGCTCTGTTCGAGGGCGTCTACAAGATCCCCATGGGCGTGTCTTACAACTCCTATGTCCTGCTGGATGAGAAAACCGTGGTGTTCGACACTGTGGACGCTTCCGCTTCCAAGCAGTATCTGGAGAATCTGGATCACGTGCTCGGTGGCCGTAAGCTGGACTATGTATTCGTCCACCACATGGAGCCCGACCACGCCGCTACCCTGGGCGAACTGGTGGTGCACCACCCCGAAGTGACCATCGTATGCAACGAGCTGGTAGCCCAGATGATGGAGCAGTTCTTCGACTTCAGTGTCCGCAGCCGCCTGCATCTGGTGGCCGAGGGCGACACCTTCTGCACCGGCAAGCATACCTTCACGTTTGTGGCCGCGCCCATGGTGCACTGGCCCGAAGTCATGGTCACTTACGATATCGGCGAGAAGATCCTCTTCTCTGCCGACGCTTTCGGCACGTTCGGCGCCCTCAACGGCGCGCTGTTTGCCGACGAAGTGGACTTCTTCCACGACTATATTGATGAGGCCCGCCGTTATTACACCAACATCGTGGGTAAATACGGCCCTCAGGTACAGGCGGTGCTGAAGAAGGCCGCGGGCATCGAGATCAAAATGGTTTGCCCCCTGCACGGTTTTGTCTGGCGCAAGAAGTTCAACCAGTTCCTGGAGAAGTATATCCAGTGGGCCACTTACACCCCGGAGGAGACCGGTGTGGTCATTGCCTATGCCTCCGTCTATGGCAACACCGCCAACACCGCCGACATCCTTGCCGCCAAACTGCGCGAGCTGGGGATCAAGACCGAGGTGTATGACGCTTCCTATACAGCCGCCGACGAAATTCTGGCCGCAGCGTTCCGCTACAGCCACCTGGTCTTTGCTTCCACCACCTATAACGCGGGCATCTACATTGCCATGGAGAATCTGCTCCACGACATCGTGAACCACAACCTCCAGAACCGCACCGTCGCCCTGATCGAGAACGGCTCCTGGGCGCCGACCGCCGGCGGCCTGATGCGCGACCTGCTTGCCCAACTGCCCGGCACCAAGTTCATCGATCAGACGGTCACCGTCCGCTCCTCCCTGAAAGAGCGCCAGATGTGCGAAAATCGACGCCATGGTTCAGGCGATCGCCGCCACCATGCCCGGCGTCTGCGCGGCACAGGCCAAGAAGCCTGACGCACGTGCCATCCTGCGCACCAGCCCTGCGGAAATGGCCGCGGCGGGCGGCGTGGAAGCTGTCGATCCCAACGCCATGTTCAAATTCTCCTATGGCCTGTTTGTACTGACGGCCAAGGATGGCGCCAAAGACAACGGCTGCATCATCAACACTGCTTCTCAGCTGACCGATACGCCCAAGCGCATTACCGTTGCAGTCAACAAGGCCAACTATACTCACGACATGATTCTTAAGACGGGTGTGTTCAACGTGTCTGTCCTCAGTGAGGACGTGGGCATGGATACCTTTAAGCGCTTTTGGTTTCCAGAGCGGCCGCAGCGCTGACAAGTTCGACGGCTGCGAGGGTCTGCAGCGCAGCGCCAACGGTTTGTATTACCTCACCGGCTGCACCAATGCGGTGCTCTCCGGCAAAGTGATCCAGTCCATCGACTGCGGCACACACCCCTGTTTATTGCCGACGTGACCGAGGCCAAGGTCCTGTCCCAGGAGCCCTCCGTTACCTATGCCTACTACTTCGAGCACATCAAGCCCAAGCCCCTGCCCGCCGCCATGAGCGAGGTCAAGAAGGGCTGGATCTGCAAGATCTGCGGCTATGTGTATGAAGGTGAAGAGCTTCCGCCCGATTACATCTGCCCCATCTGCAAGCACAGGGTTTCCGACTTCGAAAAACTGGGCTGAGACTGCCGCCGCGTGCGGCAAGCGCGGCGCAATCCCGGCAGCCGGCCTGTTTTCCGCATGGCAATTGTCCTGCCCCGGCGGCAGTGACAGAAAGGGGGAACGTGAAAAGCATAGCTTTGACTCAGCGCGCAACAATTTCGTTTTGTACTTTGGTGCCAAGATATCTGCAGGCGCCCAAGTGTGCCTGCACAGGAAAGAGGAGATTTACTATGATCGATGTAATGAAGCTTTGTACCTGCGACAATCCGGAATGCGAAAACAATCCCAGACGCTGTGCTGACGCCTGCGATACGCAGGCGGGAGGACACGAATTGAGCTGTACATCCTGTGTTGCCACGAATCTGAGTGCAACTCTCTCCCCCCGTTGCTTTTTCCACAAACTCGGGTTCAAATCCGAAAGAGATCAACACTTGGACCTTTGAGGAATTCGCTATGAAGGTCATGGAGTCCACTCTGCGGGAGAAGGGGCTGGCCTGAGGGCCGGGATCTTCCGGCTGCTGCTGCAGCCATTCTCCATCCCAACGTAAAAAAAACTGCCGGGAAGCATAGGCTTCCCGGCAGTTTTTACCGTATTCCACAGAAGCAAGTGGAATGCCGCCCCTTCTTTTGGTTCCTGACTCCTGCCAATGGATCAGGGACGCTGTGTTTTCCGGCAGGAAAAAATCCGTACAGTTTCCATGGCGGGGGGCAGGGACAGAGTTTACTCTGCATCTTCCCCGGTGCGCCAGTGTTTGAGCCGGGGCAGCTGTTCGCACATCATGGCGCGCACAGCCTCTTCGCTCCAGCCCTCGCTCTCCGCCGCCATCCTAGGGGCGCAGAAATCGATCAGGGTGTCCATGGAATCGTAGACGAACCGCCCGTCGTGATAGCACCATTTGCAGTAGTCCCGGTTCGGCGTGCCGTCCGGCTCGCTGCTGAGCATTTCCGCTTCCTGCAGGGGCATCCCGCAGCACTGGCACTGTGGCGGAACGTCCGCCCCCAGCAGCGTGTCGACGGATACGGAAAACACCTGCACGATGAAATAGTCAATGCGCCACCCGGCGTTCTTTTCCCGGGCGTGGAACCGATAGCTCCACCAGGAATACGTGATCTCCTCCGGGTGCAGAGTCCGGAAGGTGTCGGCAAAGCCCGCGGCCAGCAGCTGCGTCAGCTTCTCCCGCTCCTGGTCGGAAAAGCCCGGGTTCATCCGGTTGGACCTGGGATTTTTCAGGTCCATCTCCTGGTGGGCCACGTTCAGGTCCCCGCAGTAGATCACGGGCTTTTTTCCGTCCAGCTCCAGCAGATATGCCCGCAGGTCATCCTCCCACTGCATCCGGTAGTCCAGCCGCTTGTTCCGGGTGGAAGGGCGGTGCCTGGAATAGCCGCCTGCTCCGGCTGCAGCTTCGTCTCCTGCAGGCAGATCACATCGGCGTCCGCCGACGCGGCAAAATCGAGAAAGCCCTTGCCCAGACAGGCGCGCAGGCCGTTTACGTTCCAGGAGATCAGTTTCATAGACAATGTATCCTTTCTGTAAAAAAATAGAGGGGCGATTTTTTGAAATTCGTGTCAATAGAGAGAATCATAAAATTTGAAACGGAAAGTTTGGTGAGTTTTTCACTTTTTGCACACAGTTTTCCACAGCAGGGGAAAACGGAGGAAAACGTGGGGCGTGAGAGCAGTGTATCATATTTTACCGCGCAGAACAATCGCTTGTGTGCAAGTATGCCTTGACAGGACGATTTTACCAGATACAATAAAGGTGCGTAACGGTAATGGAAAGTAAAAGGAGAAGAGAGGGGGAGCGTATGTGGAAGCGAACACCAAAAATGCGGGATATGACGCAGGGCAGTCCGGCCAAACATATTTTCCTGTTTTCGCTGCCGCTGCTGTTGGGCAATGTGCTCCAGCAGCTCTACAACATGGTGGACAGTTGGACCGTGGGCAATTTCACCGGCGACACGGCGCTGGCTGCGGTGGGCATCGCCTTTCCGGTGGTGTTTTTGTTTTGTGTCGCTGTTCATTGGCCTGGGCATCGGCTCCACAGTGGTCATTGCTCAGTTTTACGGCGCCGGAGAGACGGAACGGGTCCGCGCCGCCATCGACACGGCCTATGCTGCGTTTCTGATTGTAGCCATTCCGATTTCCCGGCTGCTTTTTTCCTGACGGATCCGATTCTTTATCTGCTGCAGGTAGAGGAAGCGGCGCTCCCCGAAAGCCAGGCTGTATCTGCAGATTGTCAGCCTGGGTCTGGTGGGCAGCATCGGCTACAATACCAACGCGGGTATCCTGCAGGCTGGGCAACAGCAAAACGCCCCTGATGTTTTTGAGCATTGCCATGGGGATCAACATTGTTCTGGACCTTCTTTTTGTGGCGGTGTTTCGCTGGGGCGTGGCGGGCGTGGCTTTCGCCACCATCATTGCCCAGTGGTTTTCCTGGATATTCGGTATTTTCTACATTAACCGCATGTATTCGGAATTTCATCTGCATCTGCGGGGGCTGCACATCGACCGGAGCCTGCTGCGGCAGATCGTGCGCATTGGACTGCCCGCGGGCATTCAGAATGGGCTGATCGCTGCGGCCATCATGGCTTTGATGGCCCGGGTGAATTTATACGGCACCGATTTTACCGCCGGGTTTAATGTGGGCAATAAGGTGGACTGTTTTGCTTTTTCTGCCGGTGCAGCCTGGCCAACGCCGCCACCACCTATGTGGGGCAGAACGTGGGCGCCGGGCGGATGGACCGGGTACGCCTGGGCACGCGGGCGACTTTGGCGATGGGGTGGTCTGGTGCTTTGCCATTGCGGCGGTGCTGATGCCGCTGAGCCGGCCCATTATGCTGCTCTTTCAAGACGCCTGCCGTGGTGGACGCGGGTGTGCTGTATCTGTGGTGGGTGCTGCCGTTTTATGCGCTGTTTGCCATACAGTTTGTGCTCAATAATGTGATGCGCGGCGCGGGGATGCGGTGTTTCCCATGATCAGCAGCCTGATTTCCGTGGTGGTGGTCCGCGTGGTGCTCTGCTATGTGATTTCAGACGCATTCGGCCAGCAATATATGTTTGCCTGCTACGCCGGGGCCTGGCTGGTGGGTGTGATCCTCAGCGGCGGTTATTTTCTGCTGGGCCGCTGGAAACGCTTCGGTTCCATGGCTGCGGCAGAGAACCGGATGCGGGAAAAAAGAACCATGAGGGGAGGAAACCGCCTGCCGGCCGCAGGCGGTTTTTTCTGTCAGGAAAAAATGATCCGTTTCTGTAACGAAAGGGGTCCGGATGGGATATAACAAGCAGAAAGGGGGCGATGGAACGTAAAGAGGCCATGGAAATGGAGGATATTTACCGCCGCCATGCCCAAACCGTGTATAAATTCCTGCTGGCCCAGTGCCGGGATGCGGATCTGGCCGAAGAGCTGACGGCGGAGACCTTTTTATCAGGCAGTGCGCTCCATCGGCCGCTATGACGGCTCTTGCCGTCTGTCTGTCTGGCTTTGCCAGATCGCCAAGCATCTGTGGTACCAGCATCTGCGCAAAACCAGGCGGCAGAGCGAAACGCTGACAGAGGACATTACGCTTCCCGTTCCCTCGGCGGAGGATGACGTGCTCCTGCGTGCGGAATATCTCGACCTGCTGCGCGCCGTTCACACGCTGCCGGAGCCGGCCCGGGAGGTGCTGTATCTGCGCCTGTTCGGTGGATTGTCCTTCCGGGAAATCAGCGATGTGCTGGGCAAAACAGAAAACTGGTCCCGTGTGACGTTTTACCGGGCCAAGGGAGCGGCTGAAAGGAGCGATGGAACAGGATGGAGAAGTATGAATTGCCCTGCGGCATTGTGGAGGATCTGCTGCCCTCCCTATGTGGACGGGCTGACCGGCCAAGAGAGCAGTGCAGCGGTGCGGAGGCATCTGGAAGGGTGTCCAGCGTGCCGGGAAAAGTATGAGACCATGGGCGCGGCGGAACGGGAAGTTGCCCAGAAAGACGCGCCGGTAATAGACGCATTCGCAGCCTGGAATCGCAAAGCTGTGCGCCGGGTTGTGCTGGCCGTGGCGGGTACAGTGGTGCTGATTGTATTGGCACTGGTTCTGCGCACTTATGTATTCGGCACGCCGTTTCGGGATTATGAGCTGGAATGGACGGTGCAGGATTATGGCAGCTATGTGGATATCCGCGTTGCGCCCCTTGATCCAAACCTGCGCATCCTTGGCGGAACCTGGGAGGAAACCGTGGAGGACGGGCAGAGTACGTATCGCTTCACGGGGAAAAAGTACGTGCATCCTTTTTGAATTTTTTCCTCCGACAGCTACGGCTATGGTGCGCCGTCAGAGCTGCTGCATGAAATCTATGTGGGCGACACCCTGATCTGGGCCGACGGCTTGGAAATCGCGAGGAGAGCCGCGCTGTACCATGCATGTACCCCCTATGTGGGGAATCCTCGGCGCTGATGATTGTTGCTGCTGCAGTGGGCATTAACGATGAGGTGGGCGTGTTCGACAATGAATTGCAAACGGCGGAAGAACCTTACGGCTGGACGCTGCGGTTTGAAAACAATACACCCGGCGGCGCACATCTGGATGAACAGGGTATCGCTTGGATCAACTGGAACATGAGACGTAAGGCTGCGCAGATCCTGGCAGTGGTGGAAAACCTGGGTTATGTCCTGGAGCTACACGGATGAGAACGATACGCTCCACACCGAAACCGTGACACTGGAAGCGGTCAACGCCCTGCTGCCAGAGCTGGTCGTGCGTTACAATGCGCGCTTTCCACACAGGCTGGACAGCCAAAGACAGCGTGAAGGATTATGCCGTCTCCCCTGCTGCGCTGGAACAGCTCCGCCGTCTGCTGGATCTGGCGGAATGAATCGTAAAACAGGCGTAAACCGACAGGATATTTTTTCTGCCGGTTTACGCCTGTTTGTATTGTTGTTAAGATTTTATACAATTTGGAATGAAACCTGTGTAAAAAGATACGACATGCGGATATCTTTTGTGAACTAAAAAGAGCGGGCAGCGCTTCTTTTAGGCACAGTATCTCATTAAAATTGTCGCCAGCTGCGCCCGGTTGGTGGAGCCGCCGGGGGTGAGGTTTTTCTGGTTGCTGCCGGTGATCAGGCCTTCGGCCACGGCCCAGGACACGGCGGCGGAATAGTATTTCCCGCCGGGCACGTCGGCAAAGCGACACGCCGCCGTCGGCGGCAGGGTTTGCCCGCCGTGCGGTGGAGGATCGTGACCAGCATGGCGCGGTCGGCGGCGCTGTTGGGGAAAATTTGGTGGAGGAAACGCCGCTCATGAGCTGATTGTGGTAAGCATAGACCACGCCGCCGTAATACCAGGCGGTGCGGGAGAGATCCGTGAAAGGCGGCTTTTTCAGAATCAGCACGGTGGACCGGGTGCCGGGCAGCATGGTGGACACGGTGCTCTCGCCGCGCACGGTATCCTCGGCGGCTTCGTAGAGGCCCTGTTCGTCCACCAGCAGGAGATCGGCGTCGGAGGCTTTGCCGTTGATGGGGATCTCCACCGCCGCGCCTGCGGTGGGGCGCTGAGCACGATGCGGTCGGCCTCCTGCCCCGGGGCAGCCGGCGTAATGGCGGGGATGGTGAGCAGTACAGGGATTTCCCCGGCGGCCTCCTCTGCCGTCAGCGTGACGGAATAAGTGGAGGCCAGGGCCGTTCCGCTCAGCGACAGAACCAGCGAAACAGCGCACAGAGCGCTGAAAAGACGTTTTTTCATAACGGTCAAACTTCCTTTCCGGCGCCGCGGCAGAAAAGGCCGCAGGCAGTAGAATGGTTACAATAGTAACAAAAGTATAACAAAATAATTTCAATTTGTCCACCGGAAAGGCATTCCAAAGGACGGCTGCCCCGTATTTTTGGCAGATGGGACAGGAAATGTGACATTTCTCTGTTAAAATAAACCAAAGCATGGTATACTGTTTTTAGCGCTATCTTTGCGGCACAAAGGAAATTCCGCCCTCTTTCATTCGGAGCGGCGAGAAGGAGAGAAAACAATTATGGAAAAAGAGAAGTTCTATATTACCACGCCGATTTATTATCCCAGCGACAAGCTGCACATAGGCCATGCCTACTGCACCGTCGCGACCGACGCCATCGCCCGCTACAAGCGCCTGAAGGGCTTTGACGTGATGTTCCTCACCGGAACGGACGAGCATGGCCAGAAAATTGAAGACAAAGCCCGCGAGGCCGGCGTCAGCCCGCAGGAATTTGTGGACCACATTGTGGAAGGTCAGCGGGGCGTGAAAGATCTTTGGAAGCTGATGAACATTTCCAACGACCGGTTCATCCGCACCACCGACGACTATCATGTGGAGTCTGTGCAGAAAATTTTCCGCAAGATGTACGACAAGGGCGATATTTATAAGGGTACCTACAAGGGCAAATACTGCAAGCCCTGCGAATCTTTCTGGACAGAAAGCCAGTTGGTGGACGGCAAATGTCCCGACTGCGGCCGCGATGTGATTGACGCGGAGGAGGAGGCCTACTTTTTCCGCCTGAGCAAGTACGCCGGCCGAGTGCGCGATCTTCTGGTCAACACCGATTTTCTGGAGCCCCGCAGCCGGGTGAACGAGATGGTGAAGAACTTCCTGGACCCGGGCCTGGAGGATCTGTGCGTCTCCCGGACCTCCTTCACCTGGGGCATCCCCGTGGACTTTGACTCGAACCACGTGGTCTACGTGTGGGTGGACGCCCTGTCCAACTACATCACCGCCCTGGGCTACCTCAATGAGCGCTACGACGACTGCGAAAAATACTGGCCCGCGGACGTGCACATTGTGGGCAAGGAAATCGTCCGCTTCCATTCCATCATCTGGCCCGCCATGCTGATGAGCCTGGAGCGAGCCTTGCCCAAGACGTTTTCGGCCACGGCTGGCTGCTGCTGGACGGCGGCAAAATGAGCAAGAGCAAGGGCAACGTGGTGGATCCCATCTGCTCAGCGAAAGTTCGGCGTGGACGCGCTGCGCTTTTTCCTGCTGCGCACCTTCCCCTTCGGCTCCGACGGCAATTTCTCCAACGAACTGCTGATTCAGACCATCAACACCGACCTGGCCAACGACCTGGGCAACCTGGTCTCCCGTACCACCGCCATGGTGAACAAATTTTGGCGGCGCACTGCCGGAAGGCAGCGGCGCCACGGAGGATGAGCAGTATCTCAACGGCTTGTACGCCGATGCCCGCAGGAGCCGGAGCGAGGTCAACCTGGCGTTCAACTTCCCCGAGGGCGATCCCGTCAAGTTTGATGTGGAGCTGATCTCCGCCGCCCTGATGCTGCGCGAGAAATACGAAGACGCCATGGAGCACTTTGCGCCCCACACTGCTCTGGCGGAAGTGTTCAGGGTCATCGATCGGGCCAACAAGTATATCGATGAAAATGCGCCCTGGGCTCTGGCCAAAAATATGGAGCAGAACGGAGCGCGGCTGGCCCACGTGCTGTATAATCTGCTGGAAGTCACCCGCATCTGCGGCGTGCTGCTGATGCCGTTTATCCCCGGCAGCTGCGAAAAGCTCTTTGCCCAGATCGGCGCCGCCGAAGATGGGCGTACCTGGGCCAGCGCGGCCCGCTGGGGTACGCTGGCGGAGAGCAGCGCTGTGACCAAGGGGGAGAACCTGTTCCCCGCATCGACATGGAGAAGGCCCTGACCGAGCTGGAGGAGGCCGAGGCAGAGGCCCGCAAGGCTGCCCTGCCCCCCCATTGAGCTGGAACCGCAGCTGACCGAGCCGGTGGATTTCGACACCTTCTGCAAAACGACTTCCGGGCCGTGAAAGTGAAGGCCTGTGAAGCGGTGAAAAAGAGCGCGAAACTGCTCCGGTTCACCCTGGATGACGGCACCGGTACGGATCGCCAGATCCTTTCGGGAATTCATGCGTATTATGAGCCGGAAGAGCTGGTGGGCAAAACCCTGGTGGCCATCGTCAACCTGCCGCCCCGGAAAATGATGGGGCTGGAAAGCCCAGGGCATGCTGCTCTCCGCTGTGCATACGGAGAAAGGCGAGGAAAAACTGAACCTGATCATGGTGGACGACGCCATTCCGGCGGGCGCGAAGCCTCTGCTGAAACAAAAAGGTGGCTGAGATCGATCATATTGAAAGAGCGCGAAAGCAGATGCTTTCGTGCTCTTTTGGCCGCAAAAGAGTGGCATAGTTGCATTGTGCGCTTCGTACAGTAGAGAGAAAGGGCGGACGTGCTGTGGAAATTCTCTTATCGCCGCCGGTGCTGCTGACGCTGGCGGTCATTTTTGTCAACGGCTGACCGATGCGCCCAACGCCATTGCCACGGCAGTGGTACCGGTGCGCTGCGCATGGGCCGGGCCATTGCTCTGGCGGCAGTGTGCAATCTGCTGGGGGCCGTTCTTTCCGCGGCGCTGTGTCCGGCGGTGGCGGCCACGGTGCTGGAGATCGGCGACTTTAGCGGGCGGGCGCAGGCTCAGACGGCTCTGTGCGCGGCGCTGTTAAGCATTGTGCTCTGGGCCGTGGCGGCCTGGGCGTTTGGGATTCCCACCAGCGAGAGCCACGCGCTGCTGGCGGCGCTGTCCGGCGCGGCGGTGGCGCTGCAGGGGACGCTGAGCGGCGTCAATGCGGCGGCCTGGGGAAAGGTATGGTGGGGCTGCTCCTTTCGGTACTCCTGGGACTGGTACTGGGAGGCGGCCTATGTGTTCTGATGCGTTTGTTTTGGGACGCGGCTGCCTGGATCGGGCCGCGCAGCGGTTCCGGCGCTGGCAGGTCGCCGGCGCGGCAGCCATGGCCTTTTTGCCACGGCGCCCAGGATGGACAGAAATTCCTCGGCGTTCTGCTGTTGGCGGAGGCTCTGCGGGCGGGACGGCCGCCGCAGCTGGAAAGCGCGCCGTTGTGGGAAGCGCTGCTGTGCGCGCTGGTCATGGGCGCGGGCACCGCCGTGGGCGGGCGGCGTATTATCCGCGCCGTGGGCCAGGATATGACGCCCCTTATGCCCTATCAGGGCTTTGCCGCGGATACGGCGGCGGTGGCGTGCCTGCTGGCCACGGCAGGAGGCCTGCCGGTATCCACGACCCACACCAAAACCTGCGCGGTGATGGGTGCGGGCGCGGCGGCGGCGGAAAGTGGGACCGCCGCATTGCGGGCCGGATGGTTCTGGCCTGGCTGCTTACCTTCCCCCGCCTGCGCTCTGCTGGGGTATGTGCTGTCCAAATGGATGTTCCATCTGGCGTAAAAAAGATCGTGCTCCCATTTTTCTCGAAAATGGGAGCACGATGCGTTTTGTTGTCGTATGGAAAGAGCGTCACTGGACCTTCAGCCCCGCGTCGGCAAAAAATCCTGCGGGCTTCGTCCATTTCTTCGCCGGTAGGAGTGCGCTTGTCCTGCAGGGGCGTAGTGCAGGCTTTCCGCAGCCCATTTGTAGCTGCCCATCTGATGAAAGGGCAGCAGTTCCACCCGCTCAATGCAGGAAAATCCTTTCAGATAATCCGCCAGGTCAGCCAGTTTGCTGTAGTTGAGCGTATAGTCCGGCACCACCACATGGCGCAGCCAGACGGTTTTTTGAGTATCTTCGCAATGCTGGAGCAGAGCTTTTTGGCATGTTCGCCGCCGCTGCCGGAGATCATGCGGCAGGCTTTGGCTCCAGAGCTTTGATGTCCAGCAGAAGCATGTCCGCTTCGTCCACGCCTCCCGGCAGGTTTCAGGGGAATGGAGCCGGCGGTGTCGATGGCGGTGTGAAACCCTTCTGCGTGCAGGGCGCGGATCAGCTCAAAACAAACGCGCTCTGCAGCAGCGGCTCGCCGCCGGTCAGCGTCACGCCGCCGGTGCGCAGGAAAGGACGGTAAGGCAGCAGGCCTTCCACCAGCTCCTGCACCGTGACTTCCCCGGCCGCCTTTGAGCGGCCAGGTGTCCGGATTGTGACAGTAGATGCAGCGCAGCGGGCAGCCCTGAAAAAAGATTACATAGCGTACGCCTGGCCCGTCCACGGCGCCGAAGCTTTCCAGTGAGTGGATGCGTCCTGTCAGAGCCATGGCTCAGAACTTTTCGTGGAACGTGCGGCTGATCACGTCCAGCTGCTGCTCACGGGTCAGTTTGATAAAGTTGACAGCGTAGCCGGACACGCGGATGGTCAGCTGGGGATATTTTTCAGGGTGATCCATGGCGTCAAGCAGCGTTTCGCGGTTGAGGACGTTCACGTTGATATGGTGGCCGCCCTTTTCGGCGTAGCCATCCAGCAGGGGCGTACAGGTTGGCCTCCTGGTCTTCCCTGGTCTTGCCCAGAGCCTGAGGGACAATGGTGAACGTGTAGAAATACCGTCCTGGGCGTCCTCGAAGGGGATTTTGGCCACGGAAGACAGCGAAGCAATGGCGCCGTTGCAGTCGCGGCCGTGCATGGGGTTGGCGCCGGGAGCCAGCGGCTCGCCCAGCTTGCGCCCATCGGGTGTGGAGCCGGTGTTCTTGCCGTAGACCACATTGGAGGTGATGGTCAGAACCGACTGTGTCGGAATCGACCGGCGATAGGTTTGCTGCTGGCGCAGCGCATCCATGAAGTAGCTGACAACCCACTGGGCCAGCTTGTCTACCCGGTCGTCGTTGTTGCCGTATTTGGGGAAGTCGCCTTCGATTTCAAAATCCACGGCCATGCCGTTCTCGTCGCGGATGGGCTTGACCCTGGCATACTTGATGGCGGACAGGCTGTCGGCCACCACGCTCAGGCCCGCGATGCCGCAGGCGGTGGTGCGTTTCATTTCCTCGTCCATCAGGGCCATTTCGATGCGCTCGTAGTCATATTTGTCGTGCATGTAGTGGATGCAGTACAGGGCGTTCATATACACGCGGGCCAGGTGGCGCATGGTGACCTGGAATTTTCCATCACCTCATCGAAATCGAGGTACTCGCTGGTGATGGGTTCGTAACGGTCGGTGACCTGTTCGCCCGTCAGTTCATCGCGGCCGCCGTTGATGGCGTACAGCAGGGCCTTGGCGGAGTTCACCCGGGCAGCGAAGAACTGCATCTGCTTGCCCACGCGCATGGGGAGACGCAGCAGGCAATGCCGTAGTCGTCGCCCAGATCGGGGCGCATCAGGTCGTCGTTCTCATACTGGATGGCGGAGGTGGCAATGGAAATGTGGGCTGCGTAGTGCTTGAAGGGCTCCGGCAGGCGGCTGCTCCACAGCACGGTCAGGTTCGGTTCCGGCGCCGGCCCCAGGTTTTCCAGGGTATGCAGATACCGGTAGGTCATCTTAGTGACCATGTGGCGGCCGTCGATGCCCATGCCGCCCAGAGACTCGGTGACCCAGGTGGGGTCGCCGGAGAAAAGAGAATCGTAGACTTTGGTGCGCAGGAAGCGGACCATGCGCAGTTTCATGATAAAATGATCTACAAATTCCTGAATCTGTTCTTCGGTGTATTTGCCGCTCTTGAGGTCGCGCTCGGCATAGATATCCAGGAAGGTGGAAGTGCGGCCCAGGCTCATGGCCGCGCCGTTCTGCTCCTTGACGGCGGCCAGATAGCCGAAATAGAGCCACTGAATGGCTTCCTTCGTGTCCTGGGCGGGTTTGGAGATGTCGCAGCCGTACCTGGCGGCCATTTCCTTCAGCTCCTTCAGGGCGCGGATCTGCTCGGCCAGTTCCTCGCGCTTGCGCATCAGGTCGTCGCTCATATCGGCGGGACGTAGCGCTGCACGGCCTCTTTCTTCTGCTCAATCAAAAGTCCACGCCGTACAGGGGGACCCGGCGGTAATCGCCTACGATCCGGCCTCGGCCGTAGGCGTCCGGCAGGCCGGTGAGGATCTTGTTGTGGCGGGCGACCTTGATTTCGTCGGTGTATACGTCAAACACGCCGTCGTTGTGGGTCTTGTGGTATTTGAAGATGCGCTCCACTTCCGGGTCAAGCTTGCCGCCGTGTTCTTCCACACTGGTGCGCACCACGCGGATGCCGCCGAAGGGCTTGATGGCCCGCTTGAGCAGCTCGTCGGTCTGCAAGCCCACGATCAGCTCCAGCTCTTTGTCGATATAGCCGGCTGCGTGGAGGTGATATCGGAAATGATCTTGGTGTCGAAGTCCAGCACGCCGCCGGCGGAGCGCTCCTGCTTCATCAGCTCCAGCACTTCGTTCCACAGCTTGGTGGTGCGCTCAGTGGGGCCGGCGAGGAAGCCGGCATCGCCATCGTAGGGCGTGTAGTTTTCCTGGATGAATTTGCGGACATTGATTGCGTTCATAGTAGAGAACCTCCTATTCCTTCCTGGTGGTCATGATCGTATCGGGCCGCAGCCCGAAGCTTCCGTGCGGGAAGCGGTTTGATAAGATGAACGGGACCCGGCAGGGGCAAAAAGATTAAGGCGCACCCTCAGGGTGCGCCGTGTGCGTCGTTTGTTTGCGGATTTAAGATTCCACATTCGTTGCCGCAGGGGCACCGCTTGCGGGAAAGCGATGGATCGCCGGGATGGGAACGCGCCTTTTTCGGGAAAGAGCCGTTACAGATAGAGCCTACCACAATATCTTGTGCATGTCAAGCGAAGAGGACAACATGTAGTGTTTCGCTGAATGCCGCACAGCAGGCTGCGTATCGATCAGGATAAGGCACATGTTTGCTGTGTGGCAATTGTCTACAGAGAAATGCCCTGAAAGGAACTTTATTATGCTTGATTGGCTGGTCACTGTCAATGATTTTTTCCCCTGATTTTACAAAAAGCCGGGTGGTTTTTGAAAGTTTATGAAAAAAGGCGAGAAAGCAAACAAGAATTTGCTGTTTTCTGTGCAAAAATCATTGCAAAATAAATTGTTTTTCGTTAAAATCATGCTATGATGGAGAGTGTTTCCTTGTTCTTTCGAAGGGAGCGCTCTTTCTTCTGTTTCCGCGGTGAACCGGGAACCATACAGCGCGGACGTGGTGCGCAAGACAAGGAGGAGATACCCAATGTTTTTGATACGCACGCTCATTACGACGATGAGCGCTTTTGACAACGATCGGGATGCGGTGCTGAAGTCCCTGCCGGAGGCGCATAGGAGCCGTGGTTAATCCAGGCTGCACCGCAGACTCTTCCCGCGCGGCCATTGCCCTGGCGGAGCGGTATGATATTGTGTATGCTGCTGTGGGACTGCACCCGGAGAACTGTGCCGGCGCGGACGAGGCGGACTTTGCGGCCCTCGAAGCCCTGGCAGCCCCACCCGAAGGCAGTGGCCATTGGTGAAATCGGCCTGGACTACTATTGGGAGGAAAACCCTCCCCGGGCGTTCCAAAAGGAAGTAATGGCCCGGCAGATGGCTCTGGCGGACAATTGGATCTGCCCGTGGTGATCCATGACCGGGACGCCCACGGCGATTGCATGGACATGGTGCGCGCTTTTCCAGGGGTGCGCGGCGAGTTCCACTGCTATTCCGGTTCGGTGGAGGATGCAAGAATACTGCTGGACCGGGGCTGGTATCTGGGGTTCGGCGGGGCGCTGACCTTTAAGAATGCCCGGAAAGCGCCGGAAGTGGCGGCTTACGCCCCTCGACCGGCTGCTGCTGGAAACGGACAGCCCTTATCTTGCACCGGTTCCCTTCCGGGGTAAGCGCAACGATTCGCGCTATCTGCCCTATGTGGCGGAGCGGATTGCGGCAATCAAGGGGATTTGTGCAGAAGAAGCGGAGCGTATTACCTGGGAAAACGCCCTGCGCTTTTTTTGCCTTGGAAGGGACACGGTAAAAGGTTTACAGCGTCCGCATGGAAAAATGGAAAACAGAAGGAGCCGCTTTGATGGAAACAATAAAGTGCACACAAAGCTCGGCAGTGAAAGAATCGGCGGCTGCAGAGGAGCCGACGGTGCAAAGCGGGGACGTTCCCCGCAGAAAAAGGATATTTGTGCTGTTTGCTGGCGGGCGCGGCCTGGGGGTGGCCGGCGTGTGTGGCCAGTTTTTATTCGATCAGCGCGGCTGGAGCGTGGACTTTATCATCCCGCTGCGCATCCTTTTGGCGGGGGTGCTGATGCTGCTGCTGGTCGCCGGCCTGGAGGGGCGGCAGAACCTGCTGCGCGTGTTTGTTTCCGGGCGGAACCGGGCCGACGTACTGGTGTTCGGCGTTCTGGGCATCGGACTGTGCCAGTATTCCTACTATACGACCATTCGGGCGGCTAACGCCACCACGGCCACCATCCTGTGCTACCTCGGCCCGGTGCTGATTGTGCTGTGGGTGGCTCTGCGCGCCCGGCGGCTGCCGGAAACCAACGAAACGATAGCCGTGGTTCTGGCGGCGCTGGGCACGTTTCTGCTGACGACCCACGGCGATCCCTCCACGCTGGTGCTGTCAAAGGAGGCGCTGTTCTGGGGCTGGTTTCGGCGTTTGCCACAGCGCTCTATTCTGTGCAGCCCCGGTGCCTGACGGCCGAATGCGGCACGCTGACCTCCACTGGCTGGGGATGGTGATTGCAGGGGTGTTTTTATGTGTCTGCTGCGCCGTCCCTGGAGCCATATGGAAGGCGTTTTTGACCCGCCGGCCTGGGCGGCGTTTGCCGTGATCGTACTGGTGGGCAGCGTGCTGTGTTTCGGGCTGTATTTTACCGGCGTGGCGCTGGTGGGGGCCGGCCAAAGCGGGAATTCTCAGCGCCACAGAGCCGCTGGTATCCACGCTGCTCTCGGTGTTTTGGCTCCATGTCCCCTTCCTTCCCATGGATTACGCCGGCTTTGCGCTGGTGGTTTCCACGATCTTTCTCCTGGCCCTGCCGGGAAAGGGACGATGAAGATAGATTCCTGAAAGAACATTAAAAGGTCTCCCGGCGGCTGCCGGGAGACCTTTTTCTTTTTCAGAGGAATTGCTGTCTGCGTCCTCCAGAATGCGAGGGGATAAAGCGACGGGCAAACTTGCCCTGTCCGCGGCGTTTGATATAGCAATAGCCCACCAGGGAAAACACGGTGGCGCCGATGAAATTGACGAACAAATCTTCCATGGTATCCAGAAGGCCGATATCAAGATAGCCGCCCACGCCGAGCGCCTGCTGCGTGCCGTCGCCGTAGACGATGATCACGTCCCGGATACCGTTGATCAGCTGGGGGGTGGTTGCCGCCGGCAGGATCCAGCAGCACGGAGCTGATCGCGGGGATGACGGTGTCTTTTGCATGTCGAGGAAAAAGAATTGATCCATGGCGCATTCAAAAAACTCCCACAGTACGCCTATGGTCATGGAAAAACAGAAGGACACCACCGCCACGTAGAGCGGAGAGGGAAAACGTAAATTTTTGCTTCGGTTTAAAAAGGTCGATCAGCGAAAAGCCGATCGCCGCGCACAAAAAAAGCCGTTCAAGGTGTGCAGAACGGTGTCCCAGAACGGGAAAATGACATAAAATGCCCGAATCTCGCCGAGAATTTCTGCGGAATAGATAAACAGCAGAATAACGATTTCCAGCGTGTCGGGCAGGTCAATCTTCAGCCGGCGCTCGATAAGGGAGGGCAGCGTGAACAGAATCAGCGTCAGCACGCAGAGCATCACGTTTTCAAAGTTTCCGTTGAGCACCTGGGCAATGAGCACCATCACCACAGAAATGCGCAGCAGGATATACAGCGCCGAGATCAGGCGCTTGTTTTCCACGGTGCGGAACTGTGCGCCGGGTTTTCTTTCTTTTTCATGAGCACCTCCAGAGTGGGGCGGCCGAAGTGCAGCGCAGGCCGGTCAAAGGCGGATGGGAATAGTGTGATACTATCACATTCCCCTGGAAATTGCAAGGCGGTATACTTCGGTGAATCTGTGCATAGGATGGTGCATCACGATCAGGATAAAGGAAGTGCTTACACCGATGAAGCGACAAAAAAGGACAGGCCGCCCCACGGCGGGCGGCGGCGCTAACCATGGCGCTGTTTGCGTTTGTGCTGGCTGCCGGCGCTGCCGGCGGCTGGGGGATTACGGTCGGCAGCATCGGTGCGGCGGTGCTGCGCGCGGAACTGGCTGCCTGGAACAGCGACCGTACGGAGGAACGCTCGCCTCTGGGCGTGCTGACCGCGCTGGCCATGCACAGCGCCATGCTGCAGCAACCGCGCGGCGGCGGAGGCCGCTGCCCAGGAGGACAGCGCAGCGGAAGGAGACAGCGCCGCCAGCCCCGATGAAACCCATGAGGGCACAGTGATCGATCCGGAGGACAATGAAGCCGCAGAGGTGAATCATGACAACGACAACGGCGTGCCTGCGAAAACCATTCATCCCACCAACAGCGCGGGGGGGTATCTGGTGTGGAAGGATGTGTATATCTCCAATACCACCGATTACAACGTAGATCTGACGCGCTGATGAAAACGCGCCCCGCAGCGGTATTCACGGACGATGCCGCAAAATCCTGATTCTCCACACCCACGCTACGGAATCTTATACCATGCCGGAGGGACAGGAATACAACGACGACGGCGCCACCCGCACCGAGGACACAGATTACAATGTGGTCCGGGTGGGCGATGAAATTGCCGAGGTGTTTGAAGAGGCGGGTATTTCAGTGCTCCATGACCGCACGCTCTACGATGCGGCAGGCTACAATGACGCGTATGACCGGGCGGAAACGTCCATCCAGGCCTACCTTGAAAAATATCCCCTCCATTCACTTTGTGCTGGACATCCACCGACGCCATTGAAGACAGCGACGGCAACACCTACAAGGTGATTTCCGATGTGAACGGAAGAACGCGGCGCAGCTCTCCATTGTGGTGGGCAGCGACGGCAGCGGCCTGCCCCACGGCCACTGGCAGGAGAACCCCAAACTGGTTGTGCTTCTGCAGCAGAACCCGCTGGAGGACTACCCCACCCTGATGCCCCATGTATCTGCGCACCTGCTGGGTCGAACACGCCACCACCGGATCGCTGCTGGTGGAGTGGGGGCTGCCGGAAATTCGCTGGACGAGGCGCTCTATGCCGCGCGCCTGTTTGCCGAAAAACATGGTGGAAGTGTTGCAGACATTGCGCTGACGCCGCCGTTCGAGCGCTTTTTCTGCCAAATACCGGAATATCCCAGCCAATCGGTTCTGGTATTGCTGATACGAAAGAGAAGGGAAAAGAGCCATGAAGATGCGCAAACTGACGGCGCTGGTCCTGTCCGCGGCGTTACCTTTGGGGCCTGCCGGTAGGCGGCCGAGCATGAGCAACTTTCCCGCGGCCAATTCATGTTGGAGCGGCGCGTTAGCTACGGCCTGATGCAGGGGACGTACGGAAGTTCAATCCCCGGGCACGGTCAGTGTGGCCGAAGCCCTGACGCTGTCCTGCCGGATCCACGAGGTGTACAACAATGGAAAAAGCGCCGTGAAAAGCGGTTCCGGCGCAAACTGGTACCGGCCTTATGTGGAGTATGCCGTGATGATCCAGGCGGGGGATTTTGACGATTATACCCGCGCGCCGCCACCCGGGCAGAGGTGGCTTACCTCTTTGCCGACGCCCTCCCGCCGGCGGAGCTGCACGCCGTCAACCGCATCATCATCTGACCGATGTGCCGCAGGGGAAATACTATCATTCCATTTTTTGCTGCTCTATGCCGGGGTGCTGACCGGCAGCGGGCCGGAGTGCGCGTTCCGTCCGGAGGCAACGATTACCCGCGCCGAACTGTCCGCCCTGGCTGCGCGGATGATCCTGCCCAAAGAGCGCAAACGCTTTGTGGTGCTGGACCGGCAGGATCTGTCCGACCTGGATCGGTGGCCTGACAGTGTATCTGCCCGGCAGCCGGACGCACAGAGGCGCGGAGGGCCGCGCGGGGCTGACCAGCGCCTCCGGGGCGTACCGCTGCGAAGCGGCGGTGCGGACGGTGGAAGGATTGAATCCGGCCAAACCCGTGGTGCAGTATACCAGGGCGAGGTAAAGGAGCTGTTGGCGCAGGATCTGCAGACGCTGGGCTATGTGGTCAACATTGCCAGCGTTTCGGCGAAGGACGTGGCCTTCGGCAGTGTGCCGGCTACCGCTATGAATTCCGCGCTGCTGACAGCAGCGGGGAACAACCGGCTGTGCTTTTGCCTACGCTTTTGTGCGCGGCGGAAAGCTGTGCACCGTCTCTTACCTCACCGTGCGCGATTCCACGGAATTTCGCGCCGCCATCGATGCCCTGATTCTGGACGGGGCGGCCCATACCTGAGGTGCGGGTCATGGAGATCATCGATCTTTACTGCCAGCGGCGCGGCGCGGTGGAGCAGGACATGGTGCGCATCGACCTATGACGGCCATTCCGCGCTGGGAAGAGCGCACAGTCCTGCAGGAAAACCATATGAAGCTTTTCCTCAACGGTGTGCCGGAGGAAACGCTGGTGTGCACGCCCACAGAGCTTTCCGCTCTGGTGCTGGGGGATCTGTATACCGAAGGACGCATTGCCGGGGGTAGAGGATGTGTGCTCTATTGCGGTCAGCGCCGAAGGCACAGGCGGGAGGCGGTTACGCGAGGTCCGGCGAACCTGTCCGCTCCGCTGGCGGCGGACGGCGCGGAAAAGGCGCTTCGGCGGCGGGGCGACTTCCGCTGGGAGCCGCGCTGGATCTATGCGCTGGGCCGGGCCTTTTCACGCCGGCGCCCCGCTGTACCGCGCCACCCACGGATTCACAGCTGCTTTTTGATGCAGGACGGGAGATTCTGTACTGCTGCGAGGATATCGGCCGCCACAACGCACTGGACAAGGCCGTGGGCCGCGCCCCTGATGGACGGCGTGGATCTGCGCCGGTGCGTGCTCTTTTCCGCCGGATCCCGGCGGATATGATGGAAAAAGGCCATCCGCGCAGGTGCCGCTGCTGGCCAGCAATGCGGTTTCCCACCGACCTGCGCCGGAGGCTGGCGCGCGGGCTTATCGTGTGGTTCTGGATCTGCACGGCCCGAGCGACAGCATGAATATTTTCGCGGACAAGTATCTCTGGGAACGTAACGGGAACAAAAGGAAAAAGAAGGAGCACGGACCTGCAGGCCCCGTGCTCCTGTTGTTTTTTATGGGTCCTCCGGCAGCAGCGTATCGTAAAAAGTTATGGTGACGG